>Ga0209431_10004922_pt1 | contig 10430 bp, 12 predicted proteins | sample RifCSP13_3_FD_184021 | JGI IMG/M metagenome (GOLD analysis project Ga0209431, IMG submission 184021) | Soil microbial communities from Rifle, Colorado - Rifle CSP2_sed 13_3 (SPAdes) (version 2) | ecosystem: Environmental > Terrestrial > Deep subsurface > Rock core/Sediment | place: Rifle... | reverse complement strand
CATCTACAACAATGAAAATTTTTGTTAGCGCAAGCTGGCCTAAACCCCACAGACCCATCATCACTTTTCGTGCCTGACCTGGATAGCGCTTCTTTATTGAAATAATTGCCATTCCTTGGAACCATCCTGCAGCTGGCATGGCAAAATCAACAACTTCTGGCTGGAACATGCGAATAAGCGGCAGAAAAGAGCGCTCTATTACTTTGCCAATAAAGGCATCTTCTAAAATAGGCTTGCCAACAATTGTAGTAAGATAAATTGGCTTTTGTCTTCGCATTATTGCTGTTAGAGTAAATACAGGATAAGGTTCAGGTGGAGTATAGTATCCGGTGTGATCACCAAACGGACCTTCCATTCTAACATCTGATGGGTCCACATATCCTTCTAACACAATCTCGGCATTTGCAGGAACTTCAAGATCTACTGTCTTGCACTTGACAGTCTTGATTCCAGTCTTTCGCACAATGCCTGCAAAAAGATACTTGTCAAGTCCTTCTGGGACAGGAGCTACTGCAGAATATACCGTAGCTGGGTCTGCACCGATTACTACTGCAACCTCGATTTTTTGGCCCGCATCTTTTTTCATATCATAATGATGTGCACCTCTTTTGTGTTTTTGCCAATGCATTATCGCACGTGTCTTGTCAAGCACTTGCATCCTGTATACTCCAAGGTTTCTGATCTCAGTCTCAGGATGTTTTGTTGCCACAAGTCCAAAAGTGATAAAGTGTCCTGCGTCTTTGTGCCATGTCTTTAAGATTGGAATCTTTTCAAAGGAAGGAGAGTCATCAAAAAGTTCGGTAACTGGTCCGCTCTTTTGTAGCTTGGGTGCAATGTCAGTCATCTTTGCAAGCTCGGGCAACTTTTTTATCTTATCAAAAAGTCCAGCTGGAATGTCCATCTTTGTCATGTCAACTATTCTCTGACCAATCTTAGTAAAGTCGGAAGTTTCAAGACCAAGTTCAAGTCTTTTGAGTGAACCAAACGCATTTCCTAAAACTGGCATGTCATGATTTTTTACGTTTTCAAAAAAAAGTGCAGGACCATTTGAGTACATCACTCGCCTTAAAATCTCGGCAATCTCCAAGTTGACATCAACTTGGGTTTTTATGCGTCTTAGCTCGCCTGCTTTTTCAAGCTTTTCTACAAATTCGCCAAGTTCCTCAATGGGCACAAGTCTACTGAATTTTGAGATAGTATAAGCTTAACTGGATTTGCACTCAAAAACAAGTGAGCGGGAAAAAGTTTTAACAAAAGAACTTTAATTATCGCTGAGGTAAATCCATTACAGTGAGCCAGCAAAAGTGTGCTGTCTGTAACGGACAGGGAAAGATTGTTCTTTTAGATACTCAATGCTCTTTTTGCAACGGCACAGGTGAGTATTCAAAGAGCGCCGAAAGTTACATCAAATCTCACATCTGCCAGTGCATATTTTTGGATAGGGTAACATGCCCACTTTGTGGAAAAAAATGTCACCACGATACTCCAAACAAACCAAAGATTTTGCTTGGACCAGTCTAGCCTATTGGAGGAAGCTCAGTTTTTTTGTCATGGCCACCAGATCCAAACTTGCAGTAAAAGCACTGATCTGATTGCATGTACTTTAACTGCTCAATTTGTATAGCACCAATCTTTATCGCGATTTTAGTTAGCATTCTATATTTGAAAGGCATCGCAGGGATAATTTCTTCCATGTACACCTTATAGTGATCAGGGCAGAACTTTAGAGTAAGCTGGCTTGCTTCCCTGCTTGACTTGTTTACTGCCTTTGCGACATTTATCTGCTCACGGATGTATTCATGCTTTGGACAAGGGCAGTTTCTACCGCCAGGGTGCTTGTACGCTGGAGTATTCTTCCAATCAAATCCAGGATAATCCCTTTCAAAGTCGTCCAATAAGATAAGTTGTGTAACGATTCTTATAAGACTTCTACAAAATTCTAGTCATGAAGCCCATTTATTTATGATCAAAATCTAAATAAACTCCAACCTCCTGACACAATACCACATGCCTGCAAGAAAAGCAAAAAAAAGAGGTACAAAAAAAGCAGGTACAAAAAAAGCTACCAAGACAAACCTTGAAGCTAAGATTGCTAAGCTTCAGGCGAAGCTAAACACACTTTCTGCTCAAGCTGCAAAATCAGCGAAGGCAAGAGCGCTGCCACCTAAAATATACACAGGCGAAAACTATTACAGAACAAAACAAAGACTAGCCTATCATCCTCCTGATAAACAGTTCAGGCGACCAAAGACTATAAAATTTAAAAAGTTTCCAACCGTTGCTCAAGTTGAAGCAGCAACAAGCTCACAAACTGCATCAAAAACAGCAAAAGAAAAAAAATCAAAAACTGATGAACTAGCTGAGTATGAAAAGAAATATCTAAAAAGATGGCAGCAACAAAAATTTGAAGTTGCAAAACCAACGCCAGCTGCAAAACCGGCGCCAGCTCCAAAACCAGAACCGCAGCCCGAACCAAAAAAAGAGAAACCAAAGCGAACAGAAGTACCCGCACCAAAAGTGAATTACTATACTGGTGAGAACTATTACAGAACAAGACAAAGACTAGCCTATCATCCGTCAGACAAACAGTTCAGGGAAGGGCAAGTTGCTCGGACGGTTCAAGTATCTCCTCCAAAACCAGCCCCAGAACATGTACCAGAACCACAACAAGAACCCAAAAAAGAGAAACCAAAACGAACTGAAGAAGTACCAGCACCTAAAGTAAAGTACACAGGCGAAAACTATTACAGAACAAGACAAAGACTAGCCTATCATCCGTCAGACAAACAGTTCACAGGTGGATAGATTGCTAAGACAGTTCAGATTGCTCCACCAAAACCTGTGCCAGCGCCTGCAAAACAACGCGGTACAATGCCTTCTGGCTGGAAGAAATAGTCTTAAAACCTTAATTTAATTTTGAAAGGCTTCAAGTACTTCTTGCGCATGCCCTGATGGCTTGACTTTTTCAAAGACCTTGAAAATTTTTCCTTTCTCATTTACCAAAAAGGTAGTTCTATTTACGCCCATGTATTCACGACCCATAAACTGCTTTTTGCCCCACACTCCAAATTTTTTTGCAACTCCGGTTTCTGGGTCTGCAAGTAAGATAAAGGAAACGTCCATCTTTTCGCCAAACTTTTTGTGGGAATCGACATCGTCTGGACTGATTCCTATTATCTCAATTCCTTTAGCTTTGAACTTTTTGTAGTCGCGGGAAAACTCGGCAGCCTCTGTGGTACAGCCTGGTGTAAAGTCCTTTGGATAAAAGTATGCCACATATTTTTTGCCCTTTAGATCTGATTTTTTAACTATGTTTCCTTCAGCATCTTTTAAGCTGAAATCTGGTACTTCGTCACCAACAGAGAGCATGTCTAAGACAATCTATACTCCCTAATTATTTTTTCCTAGCTTAAGAAAACCAATTCGAATATTTTATATGAGATACCAAAAGGTTGAATTGATGTATGATTAAGAGAGCGTGGTTTGCTGAATCTATTGCTACTTTTGCACTGGTCTTTTTTGGACCTCTATCAGTAGTACTTGCAGCTGTTGTATATGGTAACGGACTTTCAATTGAGGGCATAATTATGATCTCACTAGGACACGGTGCTGCAATAGGTTTGATGGTTTACACATTTGGCCACATTTCTGGTGCTCATATCAATCCAGCTGTTACCATACCGATGATGATCACAAAAAGAATTGGAATAAAGGATGGGATTGGATATATTGTATTTCAATTAATTGGTGCAATAGCTGCTGCGTTTGCACTCATGATGATTCTTCCAGGACCTGGTGCTCAAGTACACTATGGAACACAAGGTGGTCCAAGCGAACTTTTAGGTCGTGACGCATTGGCTGGTCTTGGCGTGGAAATCATTCTGACATTCTTCTTGGTTACTGTTATCTTTATGACTGCAGTTCACAAAAAAGCAGCGTCTGGTTTTGCAGGTATGGCAATTGGTGGAATGATATTTTTACTTCATCTAGTTGGCGTTCCACTTACTGGCGCAAGTATGAACCCTGCAAGGACTTTTGGACCTGCCTTAGTATCAGGATTCTGGGAGTTTCACTGGATTTACTGGGTTGGCCCAATAATAGGTGGAATAATTGCAGGGCTTATCATGAACTATATCTTTGTAAAAAAGGCAGAGCAAGAAGCATAAGCAATTTTTCTTTTTTGTAATGTATTATAACAGGTAAAATTAGTTTTCTAGTGGACCCGTTGCACAGCTTGGATAGTGCGGACGCTTGCGGAGCGTCAGGTCGAGGGTTCGAGTCCCTTCGGGTCCATTGAAATTTTTCATTAGTAAAAAATATGACCAAGATAGTAGCTCGGTCATACCAGACTAGCTTCTAATTAATAAAATTCTTGAGAAACTATCTATGACATTCACAGAGACACGATGCAATAATACATCTGTGTTTTTTACAGTCAAGACAACGCTTACTTCTACCTGTTTTTATTCTTAGTTCTTCAATTCGTCTTGCTTTTTCACTCATGATAAAGAGAATAAATCAGATCTTATTAATACATTATTTGGATTGACAAAAATTCTGAAAGGTTTCTTAATATCTCTTATAATGATTGTGGAAAAGAGTGTATATTGCGTAATTGCCTAGAGAATCTATAATTATGCTGAATAATGCACTGAAATAGGTCAGTAATTTGGGTTTAATTAGAAAGAAAGGATTAGCTTTTGCAAAAATAAAACTATCAAAATCGAAAATAAATTCAGATAAAAATACAACTATAACAATTAACATTAAAAACCGTGAAGAAAAATTTGAAAATATTATAGTGGCAATCAAGACTGATGATCTAAAAAATCAATATCTGAAAATCGATAAACCGTTAATCAATCTCCCACCGCTAGATTTTCCTAACAGAAATACTGGTGATCATCAAGTTACAATAATTCCATACAATATACCACTTAGTAAAATGCCCTTTAAGATAACACTCGAAGTATTTGCAAATAATAACAAAACACCCCTACTTAAAAAAGAATTTTCTCTAATAGTAACAAAAAATAAGAATCTTTGACCTTTTTGGATTGTTAAAGGACGGCTTGAAAGGATTAGCAGAGACTAATTAGAATAAATTTTCTTATAATAAAAAATAGTTGAACATCTTCAGAAAATCAACTTTAAGATACATCAGGATTGTAATCTTTTCTATTTATCTTATAAGAAACTGTATTGTTTGTCACGCTAAAATCTGGACTGCAGCCAAACGTCTTAAACGCAGAATCATAATATGTTTGAAAGTAAATTGACCATTTCATTCCCATGTCATGTTTCATGACAAACTTGACAGAATCATCTTCAATAATTTCACTATAATGAAAACCAGCAGCCTTTGACCGACTTCGGAGAACTGATACCCATTCCTTTACATCAAATTTTCCTCTCATTGCCAAAAGCATGTCTTTTGGAACAGTTTTTCCACCCGCTTCGGCTACCTCCATTATGGTTTTGTCATCCAGTTTGTCAAAATATGCAATTAGAATATCTTTTGGAATTGGAATCCAACCGGTTTTTGCCGCAACAACATCCCAATCAAGAGCGTGGGAAATCAGCTGGTTAATTGCGGAATTGAGTGTAGTGTTCTCAGATTTTGAGTATGAGCGAAGCTTGTCAAGAGTTCTTTTACCTATTCTTGCTGTAATCGTTTCTGTTTTCTCGTCTTTGTCCTCCATCATGATTGAATCGATATCTTTAAAATCGTATGCCTAAAGTATCTTTTTTGTTTTATTTATAAAGCAAAATTAGTTCAAAATCAATAGATAGAGGATTTTTGTATGGGTCATGAAATATTTCTAATCAAATCTAGAGATCTTTCTTTCATGCTAAAAATTAGGTAATCTGTGCCGTGTGCTCTAGTTTTTTGATGTTGAACTATTGTTTATTCTGATGCTAAAATAAGTACCGAGCGCAAAGGATCCATATTCCTAATTTTTGAAGATATCGTTTCCTTCAAGTCTTTTTCAGAATCAGATTCAATCTTTGCTACAATATCGTATTGCCCAATGGTCTTTTGTACCTCTTTTACATCATCCATCTTTGAAAGCTCTTCTATGACACCATCTTCTTTTCCCATTTCACAGCTTATCAAAAGATATGCTTTTGGCATAATGTGTCTTCATGAGCATCGTATTTTAATCCTGTCTTTGAATTCCAAAATTATTTCAAAAATAATTACAAATGCATACAAACGAACACAAAGATTACTGGAAAAATATCGGATTTAATAATGATGAAATATAGATCGTGATCAAATGTTAATAGAAAATTCATGGAGCAAATACGCTATCCCATCATACACGTCATACACACTAAATAACTTTAGAGACATTCAACAAATACAAAAACTATCAAAAGAAAAACAATTTGAAATCGAAGTTGTTGGCAATGTATTACCGTTTAGAACAAACAACTACGTAGTAGAGCAACTCATTAACTGGGAGAATGTTCCATATGATCCAATTTTTGTACTTACCTTTCCTCAAAAGGAGATGCTTTTACCACATCACTATGAGAAAATGGCACTTGCATTAAAACAAAAACTTGACAAAAAAGAGATTCAAGAAGTAGCAAACTCCATAAGGCTTCAGCTAAATCCACACCCAGCGGGTCAGATGGAATACAACATTCCACAACTCAAGGATGGGACGAAGCTTTACGGAATGCAGCACAAATACAAGGAAACAGTGCTTTTCTTTCCAAGTCAAGGTCAGACCTGCCACGCATACTGTAGTTTTTGTTTTAGGTGGCCACAATTTGTTGGAATTGATGAACTAAAGTTTGCCATGCATGAGGTTCCATTGCTTGTTCAATATCTAAAAGAACATCCAGAAGTTTCAGATGTTCTGTTTACAGGGGGAGATCCAATGATAATGAAAGCGCGTCTCTTCAGGGGATACATAGATGGTTTACTTGAAGCAGATTTGCCAAACCTGAAGACCATAAGGATAGGTACCAAAGCTCTTGCATACTGGCCGTACAAGTTCCTTACTGATGATGACGCTCAAGAAACCTTAGCGGTGTTTGAGAAAATCACAAAAAAAGGAATTCATCTTGCCTTTATGGCACACTTTAATCACCCAATCGAGCTTTCAACCGATGCTGTGAGAGAGGCAATCTATCGCGTACGAAAGACAGGCGCACAAATAAGAACTCAATCACCAGTACTTGCTCACATAAATGATGATCCGAATATTTGGGCAGAGATGTGGCAAAGGCAGGTCAGCTTAGGCTGTGTCCCATACTACATGTTTGTAGTAAGAGATACTGGAGCCCAACATTACTTTGGAATTCCTCTTGTCAAAGTTCATGAAATATTTCGAGATGCATATCAAAAAGTAAGTGGCTTGGCTAGAACTGTACGAGGGCCGAGCATGTCTGCAAATCCAGGGAAGATTCAGGTTCTTGGAGTTGTCAATGTTGGAAAAAAGAAGGCTTTTGTATTGAGTTTCTTACAAGGAAGAAACCCAAAATGGGTTCAAAGACCATTTCTTGCAAAATACGATGAAGACGTAATATGGATTGATGAACTCAAGCCATTTAGACATAAAAAATTCTTTTTTGAAGATGAATTAAATTGTATTTTAGATAAAGACAAAATACCAATAAAAAACAAATCAAATTCAAAGAAGTTACTAAATCAAGCGAAATCATTCGTGCGGAAAAAAATAACAAAAGCAATTACAAATCCTAGAAATTTCATCTCACATAATGATGAAATACAAAGAAAAGATTGGGAAATTGTTGGGACAAGGAACTTCCCATAAGGTTTTGAGGCAAGATGAATAAGAAAAACAAATTTGGGCAAAATGCTGAGATTATTTTTGCTACTTTATCGTCTGAACCGAATTCGGAAATCAATGACTTTGAGAAAATCGTAGATGAAATTCTATCAGTAGATAATGTTGTACGCCACGTGGCAATTATAGACTATGATGGAAACATCATGCATAAAAAAATCAATGAAAACATGAAACGCCTAACAAGCGAAATGGAAGATGTTGCACATGCTGCAGATCTGAATATACGTAAAAAGATGAGAAAAATGCTAGATAATTCACTGGGGCGAACTACTTTCATACACTCAATTAGGGAGAGGATACACGAACTGTTCTTCTATACTGAATATTTTCAAATCTATGTCACCTGCTTGCGAAATTTGGATAAACAAAGCATTATGAGAATTTCTGATGCTATAGAATCTATAATAAGGAAAAGGATTCCTTACTGATAATTTTTTTGTTGCTTTATAGTTTAATGCGAGTTGAAAATCTACGGTTAAAATAACCTTATCTATCCAGATAAACGCACCATTACAAGAAGCGTGGGAGATTTTATCTAATCTAAATGAGGAGAACTTGTGGAGTGGCACCACTTACACTAAAGAGATATCACGTGATAGAATGACTAGACAATGCGTAGTAGCTGTTGGAAAAGAGAACACTTGGCAAGGGATGATAACACTCTATCCTAAGGAAGGAATTAGCATACGATTGACAAATGGTTCAGTTACGATCATAAAGGATATCAACTTACTGCACAAGAATAACACAAATTTCATTGAAATGATACTTGAGTATAAACTACCACCTCTTTTTGTGATTTTTAATAGAAAAATAAAGAAGGAAATGTATGAAGATGCAAATAACTTCCTTCAATCACTTAAAATGGCGATTGAAGAGGCCTCTTTAACGAAGCGATAAAAAGTGACCCAGACAACGTTCTTGCTATTGTAGAAGGAAGAGGCATGCATTCTGTATTTGCTACTTGTCTAGCTTTTCTACAAGTAATGATTTTGCTCTGCCAATCAAAAAGGTCACATAGACTGCAATCACAGTAACAACTACAGCATAAATCAGCTGTGCAATTAGACCTTCATTCTTTCCAAAAAATTCCTCAAACACTGTTCCATTCACCTGATTCATTAATCAAATATTGATAATTATTCAATAATTTAACAAGATTGGTTCAAGAAAAACTTGAGAATGTAGTAATAAAAGCTAATACGTACTTTTAATTTACATAAAAATAATTGAATAAAATTGGCAATTGAATCACACTTTATTCAAACGATAATCGGAGTTGGGATTCTGCTCTTTGCAGCAAAGCTCATGGCAGAGCTATTCTTGAGACTAAAACTCCCAATTGTGCTAGGTGAGCTTTTGGCAGGTATGATTATAGGGCCGTTTGCTTTTGGCGCATTTCTTGTTTACGATGGTCAACCATTGCTGAAAATAGACGGAGAGCTGAGAATTTTAGGAGAGATTGGCGCAATCGTGATTCTTTTCATAGTAGGACTTGAGATCACACCAAAAGAGTTTTTGCGCGGAGGCAAGGCCTCGTTTGTGGTTGGAACATGCGGCGTTGTCATTCCTTTCTTTGTGGGATTTGTTGTCTTTGGCTTGTTTGGCTTTGATGCATTTCAATCAATGCTTATTGCAACCGCACTTACAGCAACAAGCATCGCAATTTCAGTTCAAGTACTACGTGAATTTGGTAAGCTACAAACACCAGAAGCACGTTTGATAATTGGAGCTGCAATTGTTGATGATATACTTGCCATTGCAGTCTTGTCTGTAGTTACTTCAATAGGCGGAGGAGCTGATGGAGTGATAGAAATCAACCCAGTAGAGATCACGATTGTAATACTCCAAGTGCTTGGGTTCTTTGCTGCCCTTTTGATTGGCTCTATAATAATAATTCCAAGAATTGTATCCAGAAAAGAATGGAGAGCAGCAGGTAGTGTTGAAGGAATAGCTACTGCATTGTTCTTTGGTGCAGCAGCCGTAGCAGGTTCCATCGGTCTATCTCCAATCGTTGGCGCGTTTGCAGTAGGAATGGCCCTGTCTTCAACAAACGTCTTTTCAAAAATAGAAGAGTATGTAGACAAACTGGGATTGATCTTTGCACCTCTTTTCTTTGCCTTCATTGGTGCACAAGTTGACTTTAGACAAGTTAACGCTGAAATCCTAATGCTTAGTGGTATAATGATAGTAGTAGCAGTAGTGACAAAACTATTCGGTTGCGGATTGCCAGCAATGCTATTTCTTAAGGACAAAAAGAAATCTATGCAAGTTGGTATAGGAATGATCTCACGGGGCGAGGTGGGATTAATTGTTGCAGGAGTTGGTGTAGCATCAGGCGTTCTTACATCCAATGTGTATTCTACCATAGTGATCATGGTTGCAGTTACTACAATAATCACGCCACTTTGGCTAAAATCAAGTTACAAAAAAGAAGCTGTAAAACAGAACTAAAATACTAAATATCTTAAACCATATTCCTAAATCTTGAATTTTATAAAATTAAATGGAATCAAAATACCGAAACATGACACGTTGCCAATTACTTATATTTCATTAATGATATTCTATGGTGAATATTGAATGAACAAATAATTTACA
>Ga0209431_10004921_pt1 | contig 10431 bp, 4 predicted proteins | sample RifCSP13_3_FD_184021 | JGI IMG/M metagenome (GOLD analysis project Ga0209431, IMG submission 184021) | Soil microbial communities from Rifle, Colorado - Rifle CSP2_sed 13_3 (SPAdes) (version 2) | ecosystem: Environmental > Terrestrial > Deep subsurface > Rock core/Sediment | place: Rifle... | reverse complement strand
ACCTCAATGGAGGAATTACTCGCCTCAAGCGGGTACCAAATTCCTTCAATTCGGCGTGGACAGGAAGTAAGCGGCAAAATCGTTTCAATTTCCCATTCGGAGATATTAGTTGATATCGGCGCCAAAAGCGAAGGAATTGTTGCCAGCAGGGAAATGTCTTCTATCCGAGATATCATTTCCGGGCTTTCTGTGGGAGACACGATTGATGTGACGGTTATCTACCCGGAAAATGACGCCGGTCAAGTGGTGCTTTCAATGCGCAAGCTTTCGCAGGATGTCCGTTGGCAGGATCTTGAGGATAAAAAGAATAGCGATGAGGAGATTGGAGTAGTTGCTCTTGAGGTCAATCGAGGCGGTGTAATCTGTGATTATACGGGACTGCGCGGGTTTTTGCCGGCTTCGCTGCTTACTAAAATCCCTTCGAATCTTGCCGATTTAATCGGTAAGAGCCTGACTGCTCGGGTTATTGAAGTTGACAGGCAAGGCAATAGACTTATTTTTTCCCAAAAGCAGCCTGACACTAAAGATCTTAAGGCTATTGGCAAGCTTTTAGCGAAGGTCAAGATAGGCCAGAAGCTTGCCGGAGTGGTTAGCGCGATTTTACCATTTGGAATTTTTGTGGAAGTTAACGTAAACGGTAAAGAAGGTCAAGAAGGTAAGGATGGTTCGGAAGGTGAAAAATTGAAACCTTCTAAGTCTTCTCAACCCTCCCAACCTTCTAAATCTTCTAAGCTCGAGGGCTTAGTGCATATATCGGAGATTTCCTGGGAGAAAGTTGAAGATCCTTCCAGGCTTTTTAAAGTAGGGGATCGCGTCGAGGTAATGGTAATTGCTAAGGAAGAGGCAACCGGCAGGTTAAATCTGTCGATCAAACAGCTGGCTCACGATCCCTTTTTGGAAGCATCGGCGGCCTTTTCCAAAGACGAAGAGGTTACCGGCAGTGTAGCCAGAGTTACCCCTTATGGAGTTTTTATGACTTTGAAAAACGGGGTTGAGGGTTTTGTGCCTATCTCCAAAATTTCTCCAAACGAGAATTATCAAATCGGGCAGAAAATTACCTGTACGATTGAGTCAATCGATTCAAAAGCCCGGCGAATTTCGCTTTCGCCACTGGTTCGAGAAAAACCGATTTTGTATAGGTAGCAGCATTAGAAGTGGGAAGTTGGAAGTGAGAGGCTGGAAATTGATGTGAGAATTTTAAGAAATCGAATTATCCCACTTCGATAATCTAGCGTCGCATTTCTCACCTCTCACTTCTTGAAGTTGATTGATTGATGAAGATTCACTCTGAGTTTGTTTGCCAACAGTGTGGGTATCGATCTGCCTCATTTTTGGGGAAGTGTCCAAATTGCGGCGAGTGGAACTCGCTCGTTGAGCAGATCGCCCAGGAGCAGAAGTCGGAAAGTCGGATTCAGCAGGCAGAAGTGGAGCTTGTTAGGCTTGCCGAAGTTAAAAGCCAGAAGTTTCCCAGAATTGCGACTGGTTTTTTGGAGTTTGATCGGGTTTTGGGTGGCGGTATTGTTCCCGGTTCAATTGTTTTAATTGCTGGCGATCCGGGTATTGGCAAGAGTACATTGTTGCTGCAGACAGCAATGGTTATTGCTCGGGGTCCTGTCAGTCGTTTCCTTCCCGCCAGTGCTCGATCAGGTCTGAAATCGAAAGTTAAACAGATTGACCATGCTGATCTGCGCGCTGTCGGAAACCCTTCCACGACTGCCACCACTCGCAAAATGTCAATTGTCAATGGTCAAATGTCAAATGTAGTTCTTTACGTTACCGGCGAGGAATCAGCCCAACAGGTCAAAATCCGTGCTGATCGTATTAGCAAGGTTACAGATAACCTTTATATTTTGCCGCAGACTGATGTTGACGCAATCTTGGCGGCTTCTGAAAAACTTAGGCCTGTACTTTTAATTTGCGATTCGATCCAAACACTAACGACAGAAAAACTCTCGACCTCGGCAGGCAGCATCGGGCAGGTGCGTGAATGCGGCCAGATTTTGCAAAGATATGCCAAAAGTAGTGGCACCCCCATTTTTATTGTCGGCCATGTCACTAAAGAAGGCGTAGTAGCCGGGCCTAAGGTTTTGGAACATTTGGTTGATGCAGTTTTGAATTTGGAAGGCGACGGTACGCATGCTTTTAGGCTGCTGCGGGCGGTTAAAAACAGGTTTGGTTCGACCTTTGAAGTCGGGGTTTTTGAAATGGCGGATTCCGGTATGAAAGAAGTGGCAAATCCGTCAGAGATTTTCCTTTCCCAGCGAATTAGCAAGCGGGCAGGCAGCGTGGTTACTTCAACTCTGGCCGGCGGGCGACCTCTTTTGGTCGAAGTTCAGGCTTTGTGCACGGCAACAATCTTCCCGGTGCCCACAAGACGCGTAACCGGGCTTGATTTTAACAGAATGCAGGTTGTAATGGCTGCACTTTCGCGCTCGGCAAATCTTAAACTTGCCAACCTTGATATTTATCTTAATGTGGCCGGCGGTCTTAAAATTAGCGAGCCGGCAGCGGATCTTCCGGCAGCGCTTTCTATTGTTTCGGCGACTGTTGATAAACCTGTTCGTGAGGGAATTTGCGCTTTTGGAGAGGTTGGTTTACTCGGTGAACTTCGACAAGTGGCAAATAGCGAAAACAGAGTAAAGGAGGCCAAAAGACTCGGATTTGGCGATTTTGTGACGCCTGTAAAATTTAAGACTTTGGAAGAGGCTATTTCCTATGCGGTACACGGAGGGTAGATGGAGAAGTATTACAAGTATCAAGAGTATCAAGAGTACCAAGAGTATCACGGGCTTTTTTAAGAGTACTTGGTACCTGGATACCTTAAGTACATGAAGTTCAAAATCTTGCTGCGTCCTGCACTAACTGTTGTTTTTGGATTTATCGGTGCTTTGGTTGCCAGAAGCGGCACGCCACCGGTTATTTTTGCCGCAACCGGAGATTATTTTCTGATCGTTGCCGTTTTGGCTTTTGCAATTTTGGGTTTTATTTTGCCGGACATTTTGGAGCTTGCCGGTCGTGCCGGAATTACCGCTCTTTCACACCAAATTGCCAGTTACTTACAGACTGCCAGAAAAAAAGTCAGGAAAGGTTCGAAAATAACCAAATATGCCAATGCAATGGTTGTCGATACTTCAGCTTTGATTGACGGCAGGCTGGTGGACATAGTCAAAACCGGTTTTATTTACGGCACATTTTTGATTATTCCTTCGGTAGTTGGAGAACTTCATCGACTCGCCGATAACTCTAGCGAACTTAAAAGAGTTAAAGGCAGAAGAGGACTGGAGTCGCTCTCCAATCTGCAGTCCGATAAAAATATTAAGGTTGAGGTGTTATCTTTTGAGCCTGACGATCAGACTGTTGACGATAAGCTGGTAAAACTTGCCGGCAGTATCCATGCAAAAATAATTACAGTTGATTTTAACCTAAATCGCGTGGCCAAAGTTAAAAAAGTAACCGTTCTTAACCTCAACGAGCTTGCCAACGCCGTTAAAACGGCCGTTTTGCCAAGTGAACAGCTTAGGATTCAAATAAGTGCGGTCGGCAAGGAGAAAGATCAAGGCGTTGGTTATCTTTCGGACGGTACGATGGTTGTTGTTGAGGACGCGGCGAAATTAAAAGGTAAAACCGTTGATGTCGAGGTTTTAAGGGTATTACAGACAGTTGCCGGTAAGATGATTTTTGCCCAAAGGGTAAAAAACGCTAATGAACGCGAATAGGTGAGCGAATTTGAACAAATGAGCGAATCCAATTTTACCCAGTTTACTTCCTTGATTATATAGTACTAGATCATTTAGCCTTAAATTAAAAGTCGACTAACGCTAATCGACTAAAGACTAAAGCGTTAGACGTTGGACAATAGTCATTAGTCAAAATTTATTAGATTTTGCTATTGCAGTAGTCTAATCTAAATGATTATGTAACTTCTTGAAACTACAGGTCATCATTTTTAAGCTTGCTATTTTACTATCGGTTAATATTGGGACTTGACAAAAATTATAAAGTAATGTTAGAGTTTTTATTTGCAGGCTGAAGTCCTTTACCAAATTGGTAGAGGACAAAAAAGCACTTGAATCTTTTTTAATTTTAAGAAAGGTTTGGGTGTTTATTAAAACTAAAAAAAGAGCATCACTACCGCAGACTGAAACTCGAATAGCAATGCTCTTTTGAGGTGTAAGGGAAGCGACTTAGGGCAGCTAAGTTGCTTTCCTTTTTTACATTAGAACAAATGAGTAAAATTTGTCAAGAGGGTAAGTGTTTTGGACTATTACAATAATATTTTCATAGCGAGATCTTTTAGCTTCAAGGACTGGATACAAAAATAGGACAACAGATTTTTTTAGACTGACCTTCAAAAATTTGACATCCAGTTTCCTATAGTGTATATTCCCCGAGCACTATAGTTTCTGCCCCTTTTTTCTGCCCGTTAAATACGAATTTATGCGAATGCGTTTACTGTTCAAAAATTCGTTTTAATTCGGATGCTTGGGGTTAACTTTATTAGTTAATCTCAATATGCGAATAAAGACGAATAAATTTAAACAGATAGCATATTTGCGTCAATTTGCATTATCCTAGAGTACTTGACAAATTGGTTTTATATCTGTATAATCTGTCCTTTAACTGTCTATAATTATTAACTTATAGTTAGTAATTATGACTGCCAAAATGGAAAGACAAACTAGCTCAGTAGAAAAAGAAAGAATTTCGATAACGGGTGTTCGCGCCCGTGTTGCCGGTTTAGCCGTGGGTCTTGGATCAATTGGCTTGGCAATCGGCTTTTTAAACGCCAATAATGAGGTTCTAGCCATCGAGCCTACTCCGACTGTCATTAGAGAAGCAACGCCGACTGTAACTTTTCATACAGCGACACCAGCCCCATCTGAAACGCCAACACCACCTATTGTTGTGACACCAACACTTACAGCTACTGTCATTAGAGAAGCAACGCCGACTGTAACTTTCCATACAGCGACACCGGCCCCATCTGAAACGCCAACAAAAACACCGACAGCAACGGTAACTAGAGAGGCTACGCCAACAACTGTCCCACACACACCAACAGTTGAGGCGAGTCCGACCCCGACCAATACGTCGACTGCCACGGCAACAGGGACCAAAACACCTGAGGCAACACCATCTAATACTCCTACAGCGACAGGAACATCACTACCGACAGAGACACCGACAGTGGTTCCTGGTGAAGGGCAACTTAAGATTGTTAAATTCCATGATCGTGACGGTGATGGTCAAGTGCCAGAAGCTGGTGAGGAAGGACTAATTTGGGAGTTTAAAGTTGATGGTCAAGGTAACGGCCTTGAGGATTTCAAGGCAATTACTCTTGGCGACGGTACAGTGATTGAGTCTGTGGCACCTGGTGTTTATCGTATTTGTGAGAAAACGCAGCCTAATTGGCTGGCGACAATTGATGAGTGTGTTGAGAGAATTGTGCGTGAAGGTCAAATAACCGAGGCTGTTTTTGGTAATGTGCAAGTTCGTCCTGAGGTAAGTGTGACGCCAACGGCAACGGCTACGATTGCAAAGGTTAAAACTCCAGAGCCGACAGCGACTCCAACGCCGGAAGTGACGGCGCCGCCAAACGCCGGAAGCGGTGGATTTTTAGAGGCAACTAAGTCAAAGAATGCATTGATTGCTTACGCTGTGGCTGGACTTTCAATGTTGGGCGGTTTGACTTACAAGTTTGGAAAAAGAGGTTTAGAGCAGGAAAGTTTAGTAAGGGTTCCTTTTAGACGAAGAAAAAGATAAGACGGGAGGTGAAGTAAGAAAAACATGGATAATTCAATTAGGCTTTTAAAATTAGGTTGGAAGGCCGGTTTGGCAACTTTGGTTGCGGCAACCTTTATTTTTGCCGGACTATTTTTGTCACTTAAGTCAACTTTGGCTGGCAGTCCAAATCTAACAGTTTTATACCTGGGAAATAATAACAATGATCCTTCTGATTCTTGGGATCATGATGTTACCTTGAGTACTGGACAAATGGTTCAATTGTATACGGAAATCCACAATACAAATGTTCCGTCTGTTGCCAATAACGTAAAAGTTAAGGTTGTACTTCCCAGCTCATCCGGTTCAACTACTGTTACCGTTTCTGCAGATAACGCTTCCAGCGTTTCCGACAGTGTTAACTTAACCGTTAACGGTGGTGGCCAGTTGAGATACGTTCCAGGGTCTACAGAGGTGAATTGTAACAGCAATACCAATTGTACAAATGGAACAGTCGCAGACGGTATCGTCGGGAATGGTATAGTTTTAGGTGACCAAACCGGTTGTAACGATTATATTATTCAGGTCTCATTTTTGGTCGAGGTTATTGCTCCGCAAGCTTCACCAAGTCCAACACCAAGCCCAAGTCCATCACCGACACCGGTTGTTTCTCCAAGTCCATCGCCATGCGTGACTTGCGGAGGCGACACCAACACCAATACTAATACCAATAATAACAATCAGGAGCAGAATCAAACTCAGAATAACAATCAAACGGTGAATGTTACCCAGAATGCAACTCAACCGGCTGTGACAACGGCGGCTGTGCCTGTCAAACAACCTGAAACCGGGCCTGGAGTTTTGGGTCTGGCGACGATGTTTAGTGCCGCGCCTTTAGGTTTGGCTTTGGCAAGATACGGTCGAGGTAGAGTAATCACAAGCAGAAAAGAAGAGAATTTAGCGGGAATTGCCAAAAGTTTGGTCGAATCAAGACAGAGTAAGAATACACAAGTATAATAGAGCCCTGCCTAACAAAAACGGTTCAGGGCACATTTTTGGGACCGTATGTTGGGCAGGCATGCGGTCCCTATTTATAACTTATAGTATTTGACTTCTGCTTTAAAATCCTGTATAATTTGCGCCTATAAGATTTTACTGCCAAGATGTCTAATTCTGCTGAAAAACTTAAATCCCATATAGCAAAGGCCGAGATCGAAGGCGATACGCTAAAAATTTCCACTTCGGTTCATTTTGTTGCGCAGACAGAAGAGTCAAGAAGGAAAAAAAGGGAAATTCATGCCGATAGGGCCACGATTGCCCGAGCGCGTGAACGAAGTTTTGGTGGCCGAATGTGGCATGGGTTGACCGAAACCTACCAGCGTTTACACACCCGCGACCAGCTTCGTAGCTACCATGATGAAGTCGAAGACATTGCTTCCGAATCAGCAGCTTTTAATCAGGCTAAAGCGCAGATCGATACGTTAAGAGCAAGCGAAAAAGAAGAGGCCGAGGCTTTGGCACTTAAGACCAATATTTTGCCAGATATTTCAACTCGAGACAGACTTTTCCTGGCATCCGAGGAGACAGCCGGATCAGCAAGCCAAAAGAGAATTATTTCTCAGGCCAGAAAATTGGTTAGTGGCTTTACACTTGGTCAGATAGACGAGGCTACGCTTGAAAGTAGAGCAGATACAATTGTCAAGTTATGGAGACGGGAACTAGCCCGAGGTCAATACAAATTTTACGGCTTATCGGAAATTGGTTCGGATATTGTCCAGGTGGCTAAAACAGCCAGAGAAGCTTATCTTGAGAATCAAAAGCCAGTAAAAGGGGTTGATGTTGATCTTGAAGTTTATTTCGGGAGAATCAATTCCGGTTTTGCCACACAGGAGAAAAGAGATTTGGCGGATAAAGTAATTGACTGGTCGCAAGATTCCAGAAAAAGATCACTACTTGTTAATCCTTTAACAATCGGGCTTGGAGCGAGCGCCGGTGCTTTTGCAATCCGTGCACCGACTAAAACAATCCCGGTTGTTGGCGGTATTGCCGGAGGTATTTTTGCCGGAGTTCGTCGGTGGTCAAAGGAAAATAAAGATCGATATTTGAAGCAAAGAGAAGAGGAAATCGGCTACGAGATCGGTGGACCGGCTAGTCCTGGCAATCCAGTCGAAAGAGTGCTGGCAGGGGTAGTCGGCCAAACGGATTTTAGAGAAAGCTCTTATCAGCCGCTTTCAGCTCTGGAAACTTGCGAGAGATTTGAGGAATTTATCGAGGCACCTGAGGACGTAAAACAGAGCGCCCAGTGGCAAAATCAGACACTTTCGCTAATTGCCGAAGTCAGAGAAAGAATTAATCTTTCCGAAGCCCTTGAGATTGGTCTTGTTAAATTCGGCCAGAGAAGAAGAGAAGACGGTCAAATCGAGGTAACCGGCGCCTCAACAATCGACCGGGACAAACTCAGTTTGATCGTTTCGGCGGCGGTTGCCGAGAAAGATTTGAAAGAGATTATCGGTGAGAACGAATTTAAAAATCGCTATACGGCAGAGGCAACTGATACCAGGAATCAATTACTTGAGAGAATTGCCAAGGCTGATGCGAAATTTAAAAAGAGCAGGATTTTCAAAAGTCTTAGATCCGGGGGATTTGCTTTGGGCGTTGGGATTGCCGGAGGAGCGGCTATTCATTTTGCCGGTGAGGGAGTTGAGGCGGCCAGCGAAAAAATTGCCGATGCGGTCGATGATCTCAAAGAACATATCATTGATAAAGTTAAAGAAAAAATTCCTCTTGGCGACGGGAAGTTTGAAACAATTACGGTTGCGACTAAAGATACACCGGGTTTTAAAATCGAAGTACCCGAAGGCTACAGCCATCAAATTGATGCTGCAAATCATCTAGTCGTTCTGGACGGTAAAGACGGGCATTTTGAGATTCCCTATTCAGATTATATGAGTGAAGGCCAGGTCAAACTTGCTCTGGAGAGTGCCGGGATTGAAGGTAAGGTCACCATGGCCACGGCGATTATCGGTGAAGGTGCCCATTCGGTTCAACAGGAGATTTTAAAACCGGATTATCTGGCGTCTCATCAATTGACGGAAATTACCAACCAGAATTTCCATTTTAACTTTGGTCATGCTGACATACTTGAGCCGGGCAAACACGACTACAATGAATTGACTCTATATCAGCATACAGGAGTTGACTGGTCAATCGGACCCCAAGGTCTTAACGGAAGTCCTATATCACCGTTCGTTTTTAAAGACGAACCGGCTTGGGCTGATCCGGCAATCGTTCAAAATGCACCGGTAAATCCTCACGATTTTGTTACTTTCTATCAAGTCGCGGATGAAACCGGCAAATGGCACACGATTTTAGCACCGAAGACCAATGGTCATTTTCAGTTGCCAAATGAGTTTGTTGATCCAGCGACAGGCAAAGTTGACGGAGTCGGCATTATCGGTTACGGAATGGTACGGGATGCAAACGGACATATAATTCCAGCTGACCAGGTTTTGGCGAATCCAGATTTAATCAACTCCGGTACTCTTTACTCAGTGGCCTCGATTCCACTTGAGCAGAAGAGTCGGATTATGGGCGAACAGTTTCCGACTCAGACGTTACAAATTGAAGATTTGGTAGCGACGACTCAGAAACCAATTGATACATTTGTGGATAGATTTCATGATTTTGATATAGATATACCGCCTTTGGCAACACCTTTTGCACCAAGAATTTTTCCGGAAGTGGCGACTAAAAAAAGAGGGTTTGGTTATTATGGCCTCGGTGGTTTAGAAGATTACAGACGATGGATGAGTGAACACCAGATTACGCCAGACCCTTACAATAAAAGCCCCAACAGCGAAAGTTGGGTTAATGGTGAAGGCAATCCAGTGGTACGTGATGTTCAAAGGGAGCGAGCAATAGTTTCAGATCATCTTTCTTCCCAAGAACCTGATTATAGAGCTGAACTTGAGGTTTTAGCCAAAGGTCTTCCAGTAATGGATGAGAAAACTCGAGTAGTAGTGGTAATTCCGGCAAGACTGGAAGGCAGGAATCTCCGACATCTTCTTGAAAGTTACACCAAGCAGGTTGATCTCAAGGGTCAGTCATTGGATCCATCAATATACGAAATTAATATTCTCATTAACAGAAAAGAAAGGGAGTTATCCGATGATTCAATGGAGGAAATAAGAAGCTTTCAAGAGTCAAATCCTCAGTTCAAAGTTGTGGTGATTGAGAAAGTTTTTTCTCCAGAAAAAGGAGGCGTTGGAGTTGCTAGAAAATATGCAACCGACTTGGCGCTTTTAAGGTCTATACAAAGAGAAAACCAGGTAGGTCCTCTTTACATTGAGTCTGAAGATGCAGACTTGGTTAAAGTTGATCTAAGCACCGTCATTAGATTAATTGAAAAATTTGATTCATATCCCCACCTTGATGCTCTAAGAGGTACACAAGATAAGGATATTTCAGTTTTAAGTGCAAATGACCTTTTGCTTTTTGATACAAGATCGTTCAATTTTGCGGAGATTCTTTTCAGATCTAGAAAATTCAGACCTGAGGACAATCCGAATTGGCATTTTGTCTGGAATAGAATTGTTACAGGTGGTTGGAATACAGCATTTACAGCCGAGATTTATGCTCAAATTGGAGGTTATGATTCAGCTCTTAAGACTGGGGAGGATCTTGACATAGGGCATAAGATCTCGATGCTTC
>Ga0209431_10004920_pt1 | contig 10432 bp, 10 predicted proteins | sample RifCSP13_3_FD_184021 | JGI IMG/M metagenome (GOLD analysis project Ga0209431, IMG submission 184021) | Soil microbial communities from Rifle, Colorado - Rifle CSP2_sed 13_3 (SPAdes) (version 2) | ecosystem: Environmental > Terrestrial > Deep subsurface > Rock core/Sediment | place: Rifle... | reverse complement strand
CGCCCGCTCTCTGCATGAACGCCCGCGCGGCCGACTTGTTGCCCATGACCTCGATCGCCCGGGCCGGCGGTCCGACGAACGCGATCTTGTGGTCGGTCACGATCTCCGCGAAGCGCGGGTTTTCGGCCAGGAAGCCGTAGCCGGGGTGGATTGCGTCGACGCCGAGCATTTCGGCGGTGCTCATGATGTTGGGGATGTTCAGGTACGACTGGACGCTGGCCGCGGGGCCGATGCAGAAGGCCTCGTCGGCCATCTTCACATGCAGGGCGGAGCGGTCCGCCTCCGAGTAGACCGCCACCGTACGGATCCCCAGCTCCTGACAGGCTCGGATCACGCGGATGGCGATCTCCCCGCGATTGGCGACGAGCACCTTGCGGAACATGTCTAGCTCCGGGCGGCGCTGTCCAGCAGGAAGAGCGGTTGACCGTATTCGACCGGGGTGGCGTTCTCGACGAGGACGCGCGCCACACGGCCGCGCGCCTCCGCCTGAATCTCGTTGAACAGCTTCATGGCTTCAATGATGCAGACCACCTGGCCCTCATCGACCTGGTCGCCTTCCTTGACGAACGGCTGCGCGTCCGGAGAGGGTGCCCGGTAGAACGTCCCAACCATCGGCGCGACGATGGGCACGAGGTGGTCGTCGCCGCCGGGCGCCGGGCTCGCGGCCACGGGCGGGGTCACACTTCCGAAGGGGACGACGCGCGTCCCCTCTTCCGAACTCTGATGACCGGCGCCGCGGCGCACCCGCACCTTCAACGCCGGGGTCTCCACCTCGAGGTCGGCGACGCCGGTATCCTCGGCCAGGCGGATGATCGCGCGGACCTGATCAAGACGTTGCAGGCGTACTTCGATGCCTGCGGCAGTTTGACCGATGCCGCCGAGCAGCATCCCGGTGTGTTCAAGGTTGTGGGCATGATTGACGATTCAAAGCCGCATCCCGACGCTACGATGAAGCAACTTCTGCAACAGCATGTCAGCGGGTTCCGCATTACTCCCAACTTGCGTTCGGATACACCGTGGCTCGATAACGCCGGCATGAAGCTTATGTGGAAGACAGCCGCCGCCACCGGCCAGGCGACCTACCAGTACTTCTGCCTCGGGTGTGGCCACAGCCTCGTGGACACCAGCACCAAGTTCTACCGGATCCGCGCCGTCGATGCCGCGGGGAACACCGCCGACAGCGACGCCGCGGCGAAGTCGGCAAGAACTGTTCCCGCGGGGCGCCACCTCCTTTCCGTCCCCCTCCAGCAGACGAACTGGTCCCTCTCGAAGGTTCTGCAGACGGTGTCCTACGACCGCGTACGGACCTACCGCTCTGTGGACAGTCTCGATCCGTGGAAGGCGTTTCACGCCGCGAGGGCCGGTGACCTCGCCACCCTGGAGTTCGGTGAGGCCTTCTGGGTGAACGTCACCGCGGACGGCGTCTACACCGTTGCGGGCCTCGTCGAGACGACACCTTCAGCGGTCCTTCGGCCAGGGTGGAACCTCGTCGGCTACAGCGCCTGGGTGACGGAGACCCGTGCCCAGAGTCTCGCGGGGGTTCCGGGGATCGCCCGCGTCGAGGCCTTCGACTCCCCGGTGGACCCGTACGGCCTGCGCGCAGTGGCGGCGACCGAGCTGCTCGTCCCCGGCGAGGGTTACTGGGTTCTCGTCATCGGCTCGGGCGGGACCTGGGTCCAGGGTTAATCACGCCGCAGGACAGATTGTCGCGGTGAGGCGGGTATGTCGCGGGCTGGTTGGACGACCGGCTGGCTTTTGAATGACTATAGGGGGAAGTGGAGGCGCGTCCCCCAGGCCGCTCCTCACCGTCGCTCGGCATCTCGGCACCTTCACACGAGTGGCAACCTACCGACCTGGTTCGCTTCGTGTTCGCGGCATGTTGGTTCCTCCGGGAACCGTTATGGCGCGCGGGTTTGGAGGCCTGCCGGAGCCTCGGATTCCCCGCCACGGAGCCGCGCCCATTCCGTTCGGGGACGCACCGGACCGACCCGGCCTCGCACCGATGTCCCGCGAACGGGATCCAGCCTCCTGCGGCCCGGAGGGAGAGGGATTCCGGTTCGTGGTGACCGAAGGTGGCGGAACCGGACCCTCCCCACGCCCGCACCATATCGGTTCCGGGACGCGGGATAGCTGTTCCCGGGACCGGCGTCACTGCGGGCCTCGAAACGATGACGGAAACTGCCCGCGGAACCGCAGCGATTCCTCGAGGGAGGGGACGGCAGCTTCCGAGAAGGTGTGCGAGAAGGGGAGGGCGAGAGGCCCACTTTCGGGTCCACCCCATGGGGGCTGTGGGCATCAAGGCGCCCTCGCATTTCTCCGGTGCGTGAGCAACCCTTTTGCCCCCGCCCGCCTTCGAGGCCCCGATGACGGGCGGGTACTTCGGCCGCCTCCTCGACGTGGACCTCTCCCGCGGCCGCATCGGAGAGCACGCCATCCCGGATTCCTGGCTGCGGAAGTACCTCGGCGGGAAGGGCATCGCCGCGCGCACCCTCCTCGAGGAGTACCGCGGGAGCGACCCGTTCGGCCAAGAGAACCCCCTGATCTACATGACCGGACCGCTCGTCGGCGCCCTCGTCGGTGGGAGCGGCCGGCATGTCGTCGTGACGCACTCCCCCCTCACCGGGTTCCTGGGGGAGTCCTACTGCGGCGGGTTTTTCGGGAGCGAGCTGAAGCGCACGGGGTACGACGGAATCATCTTCCGAGGCAAGAGCGACCACCCCGCGTATCTCTCCATCCTCGGAGGCGCCCCTGAGCTCCACGACGCCACTTCCCTCTGGGGGCAGGCGGTCGGGGAGACGGAGGACGCCTTGCGGGAGAAGCATGGGGAGAAGGCCCGCGTCTCCTGCGTCGGGCCCGCGGGGGAGAAGCTCGTCCGCTTCGCGGCGATCATGAACGACCGCAACCGGGCGAACGCGCGGTGTGGCGTCGGCGCGGTGATGGGCTCCAAACGCCTGAAGGCCGTCGTCGTCCAGGGCCACCGCAACGTCGATGTGGCAGACCCGAAGCGATTCAACGAGGTCCGCAAGGAGTACACGAAGACTCTGGTCACGGACTCCATGAAGTCCTTCGGGAAGTTCGGGACCGCCGGTGGCGTCGAGTCCTATAGTACGCAAGGGATCTGGCCGACGAGGAATTTCCAGGCGGGGAGCTTCCACGCCCACGAGGCGCTCAGCGGGGAGCGGATGCACGAGACGATCCTCGTCGGGCGCGACACCTGCACGGCCTGCCCCGTGTCCTGCAAGCGCGAGGTCGAGGTGACGATGCCGGACGGCACGAAGGTCGTCAAGGAGTACGGGGGCCCGGAATACGAGACGGTTTCCTCCCTCGGCTCCCTCTTGGAGAACGAGCGCCTGGACTACGTGGCCCTCGCGAACCAGCTGTGCAACGCCTACGGTTTGGACACGATCTCCACAGGCGTCGTCGTGGCCTGGGCCATGGAGGCGTCGGAGAAGGGCGTCCTGAAGGACCGATTCGCCTGGGGGGACGGCGCGGCGGCCTGTCGCCTCGTCGAGGACATCGCGCTCCGCCGCGGCCTCGGGGACATTCTCGCGGAGGGCGTGAAGCGCGCGAGCGAGCGCCTCGGCGGGCAGGAGTTCGCCATGCACGTGAAGGGCAGCGAGGTCCCCATGCACGAGCCCCGCGGGAAGAAAGGCCTCGGAATCTCTTACGCCGTCTCCCCACGCGGAGCGAACCACATGGAGGGCTTCCACGATCCGATGATCCAGCGGGAGACGGCCCCCGAGCTCGGGGTCACCCAGCCCATGGACCGCTACGCCGTCGAGGGCAAGGGCGCGGTGACGAAGGTGTTCGAGGACGCGCGCTCCTACCTGAACTGCCTCATCCTCTGCATCTTCGACGTGGACACCTCGGGCTCCGAGTACAACCTCCACCTCGCGCGGGAGATGACGAACGCGGTCACCGGTTTTGACATGGACGCCGCGGAGATGCTCCGCGCGGGGGAGAGGGCCTCCACGCTGGCAAGGCTCTTCGCGGTGCGCATGGGGTTGCGGCGGGCCGACGACGACCTCCCGCCGCGGTTCAAGGAGCTCGCCCTGCCGTACGGGTCGCGCACGGAGCGCATCTCCGAGGAGGACCTCCGACTCATGCTCCGAGAGTACTACGCCGCGCGGGACTGGGACGCGGACGGACGGCCGACGGCGTCGAAGCTGCGCGAGCTCGAGATCGACGTCGCCGCGTGATCACAGGGGGATGGCCTTGAGCTCCCCGAGCGTCGCGAGGTCGTTGATCTTCACGAGGGTGTCCGAGACCGTGTAGAGGTCGTTCCCGATGTAGAGGGACCGCCGCACCGCGGGCCCGTAGTACCAGTAGTCGTCCGGCCGCGACCCGTTCTCGTCCGCGTGGGTGATGTTCCCCCGCAGCGTGAATCCGTCGAGCGTGACGCCGAACACATAGGCCCCGGACCACCCGCTGTAGTAGGAGTCCACCCAGGTCGCGTCGCGCCAGGAGTTGTTCCCCCAGGTCTCGTTCACGTCGGGTGGCGGCGGGATCGGCGTCCAGCTCCAGGTCTGCACAGGGATGACGAGGAGGTTCTTCTCCCGCGAGAACAGGAAGGCCTTGTGGTCGTACTGCGCCTCGGAGTACGAGCCGCCGCTCGCGTTCACGATGTAGCGCGCGGTCTCTTGGGGGTGTGCCACGTCGGTGACGTCGAAGAGCGAGAGCTTCACGCACTGCGGCCAGCCTTGGTCCGAACCATCGCACGGTGCGGTGCCCAATCCGATGATGTGGTCGTCGTCGTAGGGGTGGAGGTAGGTGGAGACACCGGGAATGTGGAGGCTGCCGAGCTCCCGAGGGTTCGCCGGGTCGGAGACGTCGATGACGAAGAACGGGTCGATCTGGCGGAAGGTCACGAGGTAGGCGCGGTCACCCAAGAACCGCGTGGCGAACAGGGACTCCCCGGGGGCGATCCCCTCCAGCTTCCCCACGACCGCGAGGGTGGCGTCGAGCACGTACACGCCGCTCGCCGAGCCCCCGTCGTTCCAGTTCCACGTGGTCGTGGCGACGCGGAGATAGCCGCCGCGCTCGTCGAGGGAGAACTGGTTCGGGACGTAGCCGGGCACCCTGCCGCTCCCCGCGAACGTGATGGCGCCCGCGTCGATGGCGATGCGGTAGATCGCGGTCTCCGGGGGCGCGTCCAAGCGCCACCAGATCGCGGAGGAGACGTAGATGTGCGTCGCGGAGACGTAGAGGGTGCCCAGTCCCCCGACGAGGTAGGAGTCGTGCGTCCACTGGTCGGGATTGGGGACGTTCAGGGCGACGACGGTGAGGAGCGTGTTCTCGTACGTGCCGTCGTTGAAGTAGCCGATGTCCTGCGGGCGGAGGGTCTCGTTCACTCCGTTCTCGGCGATGGCGGGGAGGATGACATCGTCGCTGTACATCCAGAGGTACTCCGTGACGAGGATGTACGCGTAGCCGTCGACGAGCCGGCTCCCTGAGTACGAGCCGTCCAGGCTGAGGTTCTGGATCATCGTCGGGGCCGCGCGGTCCGCGATGTCGTAGACGCGGACGAGGGTCTTGTAGGTGTAGAACTCCGGCATGATCATGCCCACGTCGGGCCCGCCGCGGGCGAAGCCGCCCCCCATGGCGTACCATGGGTAGCCGTGGCTAATCACCACGAGGCGATCGCCGAGGACGTAGAGCTCCGCGGTCCAAGTGTCCATCTCGATCCGGGAGACCACAGCCGCGTCGGCCGCGGGCCGCGCCTTCACGAGCACAACATCGCCGCCGGAGACCACGTAGAGGTAGTCCCCGTCCGTCTTCACGATGTCCGCCTCGTCTACGCCGGCGACCTGGACGTTCGTGCCGGAGAAGTCCGTGCCCGGCGTGCCGGGGGAGGCCGTGGTCGGGGCCGAGGTGTCGGCGAAGCCGAGGCTCCCGCTTTCGGGCACCCCGCCGGGGCCCATCGAGTCGAAGCCCACCGTGCGCCCGGTGTTCCCGCCGCCCGCGACCTCGAGGTAGGCGGCGAGCTCCGCCTCGCTCGCGAAGCGACGGAGGGAGAGGTCGGGGGCCGTGGGCGACTTGGGGATGAGGAGGACCGCGGCGAACGTGGCGATCAGGGCGATCGAGACGACCAGGGGGAGGGCGGTCGCCTTCATTCGTGCGCGAAAGGGCTTCGGGGCGTTCTCCATGGGCTTCAGGTCTCCACCCCCCCGAGAAGCGCGGAGGGGGTTAAGGCTCTCCTTGACATGTCAAAGAGGGAAGCCAGCGTACCCGGCCGGCGGTTGTCCGTGCGGGCAACGCGAGCGAAAGGACTAAGCCCCCCGCCGACCCGTCGAGGCCCTGTTGCCCAAGGTCGTCCTCGAGGCCGAGGCGCTCGAGGCCTTGACCTCGGAGTCCCGGGTGGGGCTCCTCAAGGCCCTCCTCGAGCACCAGCAGACGCTCACGCAGCTCGCGCGTGCCATAGGCCTCGACAAGGCCGTCGTCCACCGCCACCTCCAGAAGCTCCTCCACGGCGGGCTCGTGGAGCGCGACGACGGGCACGGCTTCACCTACTACCGGCTCACCTTCCGAGGCCGCGGGGTCGTCCGGCCAGAGGCGAACGTCCGGATCGTCGTGCTCCTCGGGGTCTCGGGCACCGCCGCGGCGGTGGGCGCGGTCGCACTCGTCGCCGGACTGCTGCGAGCTCCCGGTTTCGTCACGGGCTCCACGGGCTTCGCTGAGGCGTCATCTGGCGCGCTTCCGTTCCTGGCTGTCGGCCTGATCGCCCTCGCCGCGGCCCTCGCGGTTCTCGCCTACCGCCGCCTGCATCCCCGCCGCACGCCGGTCTCCCCGGGAGAAGTCGCCGCGGAAGGGACGGCGCCCGAGTGAGGAAGCGCACCGTTATCTCCCGCGCCCGCGTTCCGCGCGCGGATGGCGAAGGCGAAGGTCCAGGAGTTCCTCGACGCCCTCGGGACCTACGACCACAAGCGGGGGATGGACCTCTTCGAGGCCTCCGTGAAGGACTTCGACACCGCGCAGACTGCGACCCTGGGGGTCCTCCTCGCCGCGGCGAACCAGAAGGCCCCGGAGGGGACGACGCCGCACGCCCTGCTCACCGCGGAGTCCGGGCGCCGGATGCTCGCTCTGGTGGGGTGGCCTGCCTCGCTCCCGGTCGTGCGCTTTCTCGCCCTGTACACCTTCACGCTGACGAGGCGGGACTGGACGCCGAAGGCCCTGGAGCGAACGGCGGCCCGGCTCAAGATCGCGCAGGGGGCCCGGCTCCCCGAATCGCTCGCGAGGGCGGTGTCGTTAAGGAAGCCGGAGGAGGCCGCCGCGGTGGCGGTCGCCCTCGCGCGCCGTGAGGGCCTTCCCGCCGCGGGTCGCGCCCTCGTCGCCGCCTCCCTTGGGGATGTCGGGAAGCTCCACCACAACCTCGTCCTCGCCGCGGCCCACGCGGACGCGGCCGAGGCCCTCGGCGAACCGGCCGGGTTCGTGGCCCTCGCGGCAGGAGGATTCGAGCTCGCCGCCCGTACGGAGCCGGGGCCGGGACACGCGATTGAACCCCTGGAGCCCCCTCCGGCTCCCGCTGACCCGAGCCTGGACAGGCTCGATGCCGCGCTCTTCGACGACGACTTCGACGAGGTGCACGCGCAGCTCAAGGGGTTCGCGGCCTCCGGGATTTGGGAGGACGCCTTCCGTCCCCTCCTCATCGCGGCGTGCCTGGAGCCCGGGTTCCTCGGCCACTCCCTGATCGCCGCGCATCACGCGCGGCTTGCCGCCACACGCCTCACCGCGGAGGAGCGCGCCTTCCTCCTCTGGAAAGTCTACCGCACGCTCGTCCACCGCTTCGGATATCCCGAGGGACTGCGCCTTTCCGGGGGGCCAGGCATCGACCCCGCGGCCGCGGTGGAGGCCCTCAAGTCCAGCCTCAAGGTCAAGACCCCACCGGTGGAACGCACGCTGCGCGACGCCTTGGAGTCCGGCGTCCCCCTGGAGAAGGTCCTTCAGCATGTCGCGTACAACTGGACGCACTGGACGGTCGGGGAGAAGGAGCACACGCTGCAGTACCTGAGCGCGGCGGTGCAGACGGCGGCGTTCCTCGGAAAGGAGCAGGCGATGGCGCCCCTGGTCAGCTCGCTCTACAAGCTCCCGTTCTGAGCCAAGGGTTAGATACGGCCGGGGCTTGGATGCCCTCGTGCCACAGGCCTACCTCCTCTACGACGACGGATGCCGGGTGTGCACCGCGGCGAAAGACCTGATCGCGCGCTTCGACACGCGGCGGGCGATCGAGTGCCTCGGCCTGCAGTCGGAGCGGGCGAGGCGGCTGGCCGCGGGGATTCCGGAGGAGCGGTACTGGGGCACGTTCCATGTGGTCGCGCGGCGTCAGGTGAGGAGCGGCGCGGACGCTTTCGAGGAGATCCTAGGCATACTCCCCGTGACGCGGTCCGTGCGCAAGGTGATGGACACCGTTCCCCCGGCGCGGTCGGGGGCCCGGGGTCTCTACGACTTCGCGGTGAAGCTCCGCGGCGATCTGAGGTGCGAGCACCGGGCGAGGTCTCCGCCTTAGTCGCGGTCCGCCGGGGTGGCAGCGGGGCGAGGGCGAAAGAGTAATATACCGTCTATCTTGTATAGACAGACGAGCATGCCGCTGATTACCGTGCGCGTCGATGACGAGACGAAGAAGGCGATGGCGTCGCTGCCTGATGTGAACTGGAGCGAGATCATTCGGCACACCATCGTGGGGCACGTCGAGAACCGGAAGCGCCAGAACCGCGTCGAGGCCCTTCTGATCATGGAGCGAATCAGCGCCCGGGTGAAGGTGCCTAAGGGCTACGACAGCACGAAGATCATCCGATATTGGAGGGACCGCAGGTATGGAAAGGGTCGTCATTGATGCCTCGGTCGCCGTGAAATGGTTCATCGCGGAGGCGGACCACCACCGCGCGCGCGACCTCCGAAACGCCTTCCTGGCGGGACGGGTGGACGTGGCCTGTCCGAGCATCTTCCAATACGAGGTCCTCAACGCCCTGCGTTTCAACGACTCCGTGAACGCCTCCGATCTCGAGGAGGCGGTAGATTCCCTGGACAAGGCTGCGCTTCCTCTTTACCCATTGGAGGGTGCCCTCGCGAAGCAAACCGTCGCGACGGCGCGTCGGCGAGACATCACTGTGTATGACGCCAGCTACGTGACGCTGTCCCGTGCCCTTCGGTGCCGCCTCGTCACCGCCGACGAACAGCTTATCGATGCGGTGGGGGACGAGGTTGAGGCCGTGCACATCCGCGATTGGGTTCTGCCTACTGGATCAGAGCCCGAAGGACCTTGAGGTTCTTCCGGTACCCGCCGTCCGTCCCCGGGTACTCCAAGCACCCGGGCCGGTCCCGCCACCGCGGGTCGTTCACGAGGAACTCGAACGGTCTTAATCCCATCTCCCCCTTCCCCGTGTCCTCGTGGCGGTCCCTCCCGGAACCTAGCGGCGTCTTGGAGCCGTTCAGGTGGAATGCCTGGACGCGGTCGATCCCGATGGTCTCCTCCACCTTGGCGACGAAGGCGTCGTAGAGCTCCTCCGTGCGGAAGTCGTAGCCCGCGGCGAACGCGTGGCACGTGTCGAGGCATACCGCGAGGCGGTCGCGAGCCTTCGCTCCGTCGATGATGTCCCGCAGCGCCTCCAGGGTGTCGCCCACCGTGTCCCCCTGTCCCGCCGTGTTCTCCAGGGTGAGGAGGACATCGGGGGCGTCGGCCTTCTTCACCGCGACATCCAGGCTTGCCGCGATGGTCTTGATCCCCCACTTCAACCCCTTCCCGCGGTGCGACCCGGGGTGGAAGATCATGTGGCGCACGCCCATGGCTTGGGCGTTCTCCATCTCGTCGACGAGGGCCCGGCGCGAGACCTTGAGGAGGTTGCGGTCCGGGGCGCAGAGGTTGATCAGGTAGTTCCCGTGGATCACCGCGGCCCGCTGTTTGTACTTCGCCATGTTCTCCTGGAAGAGGCGGCCCTGTTCCTCGGTCACGGGCTTCGCCTTCCGGAGCATCCGCGGGGAACGCGAGAACACCTGGATGCACTCGCAGCCGACCTTCTTCCCGCGCTGCGGCGCGAGCTCCACGCCTCCCGCGATGCTCACGTGGGCCCCCAGGATCATCATCCACGGGGAGGGGCGTGCGGGTATTTGGCGGTTTCAAGTAGCGGGCGGGCCTTCCGCCCGGCGATGCCCGCGAGCGGGGACTGTGTGTTCTGCGCCATCGTCGCCGGCGAGGCCTCCGCCGTGTTCGTCCACGAGGACCCCGAGCACGTCGCCTTCATGGACAAGTTCCCCATCAGCCCGGGGCACGTCCTCGTCGTCCCCCGCGCCCACCATCCCGACGCCCTCAGCATGCCGCCGGAGGAGGCGGGTCGCCTCTTCGCGAAGGCCGCCTTCATCGCCCGCGCGGTGAAGGAGGCGATGGCCGCGGACGGCGTGAACTTGGGGCAGAACAGCGGCTCCGCCGCAGGCCAGATCG
>Ga0209431_10004917_pt1 | contig 10438 bp, 9 predicted proteins | sample RifCSP13_3_FD_184021 | JGI IMG/M metagenome (GOLD analysis project Ga0209431, IMG submission 184021) | Soil microbial communities from Rifle, Colorado - Rifle CSP2_sed 13_3 (SPAdes) (version 2) | ecosystem: Environmental > Terrestrial > Deep subsurface > Rock core/Sediment | place: Rifle... | reverse complement strand
TACTTGCACCCACAATTGTAAAGCATTGACCATGCTAAAGAGCAGCGATCCGGCCAGGACCCCCAGCGGACGCCAGCCGCCGAAATAAACCAGGGCTACGGCGATGAAGCCCAACCCGCTGGTCAGGTTTTGCTGGAACACGTTGAGCAGGGCGATCGACAGCGAAGCGCCAGCCACGCCGGACAGCAAACCGCCCAGGATCGAGGTAAAGTATCGCACCCCATTCACGCTCACGCCCAGGGAATCGGCTGCCTCTGGATTCTCTCCTACTGCCCGGATCTTGAGTCCCAGGGTGGTCTTATTGATCACAAACCAGGAGATCGGCACCAGGGCATAGGCGAAATATACCATCAGATTCTGGCTGAAGAAAATCTCGCCGATCACCGGGATATCGCTCAGGAAGGGGATATGGATTGGCGAGAAGCCGCTGACCGTCTCGACGGTACCCAGGGTTTTCTGGAACAGCAAGTCGCTCATCCCCAGGCCAAACAGGTAAATACCGATCCCGCTGATCCCCTGTTCAGCCTTGAGGGTGACGTTGATAAAGGCAGTCGCCAATCCCATGATCCCGCCAACGATGATTGCGGCCAGTAAACCCAGCCACGGGTTTCCCGTGGTAAAGGTAACATAAAAACCTGCATAGGCTCCCAGGAGCATGACCCCATCCACACCCAGGTTGAGCATGCCGCTTAATTGACCAAATGTCTCGCCAATGGTGGCGTAAAGGTAAGGTGTCGCCAGACGAAAACCTGAAGCCAGGATGCCGATCACGACACTCGCAGTGAAGAGATCCTGGATCATACGCCCACCTTGGCTTCTTTAGGGGATTGAACTTCTTCAGGAGTTTCGCTCACGCGCTGCCGTGCCCAACGCCGTCTCCAAATGTCGCTGGCAACGACAAAAACCACGACTAAGCCATTGAGCGCAATGATAAAGGCAGATGGGACTTGCATCGCGCGCTGCAATTTGTTCGCGCCAACCAGGAGTGCTCCGAATAAGAAAGAGGCTGGGATTGCACCCAGAGGGTGCAACTGGCCGAATAAAGCCACAACGATCCCGTTAAAACCTGCGCTCCCGGTAAAACCCGTCGCCGAGCCATCGGTAAACATGCGGTGGTGCACGCCGTATACCTGCACCGCGCCAGCCAGCCCGGCGAAGGCTCCGCTGAGCAGCAAGGCAAGCACAATATGGCGGGGCACATGGATGCCGGCGTAGCGGGAGGCCTTGGGGTTCAGGCCTACAGCCCGGATGCGATAACCAACCGTGGTGCGCCAGAGAAAAATGAACACCAAAACCGCGGCGATGATCGCCAGGCCAGTCCCCAGATGCAGGCGCGTCGGCACCAGCCTGGGCAGATCGAATGCTTCAGCCAGGCGCGCTGTTTGGGGAATGCGCGAGGCCGCTTCGAGCTGCACCGGATCGATCATCAGTCCGCGCAACAAGAAGTTCATGCCTTGCACCGCGATCTGGTTCATCATGATCGTGCTCAGGATTTCATTGACGTTAAAGTAAGCTTTCAACGCGCCGGGGATGCCGCCCCAAACTGCGCCAGCCAGAAAACCGCTGGCCAAGGCCAGCGGGATGAGCAACCATCCCGGCGCATCAGGAAAGGATAGCCCAACCAGTGTTGCGCTCACTGCACCGACCACCAGCTGGCCCTCGCCGCCGATGTTGATCACACCTCCCCGAAAGGCGATACAGATGCCTAAGGCCACTAACAACAAGGGTGTCGCCTTAACCAGGGTATCCGCCAGCGCGTTCTGGCTGCCAAATGCGCCTTCCACCAGCGCCGAATATGCCTCGACCGGATCCGCGCCCAGCAGGATCAGCATGACCGCCCCAATCGCCAGGGCCGCCAGCGTCGCAAGGAATGGCAGGAGGGCAGTGAAGATTATTCCAAGGCGTGGATGTTTAGCGAAGAATACCCACATCTTCTAGGAAGTCCGTTCTTCGACAAAGGTTGCCCCCAAAGCCCTGGGGGGAGAAACGCGCAACATGCGCCGCAATGGTCGTTGCGCGGCGCGCGGCGCAATGGCGATCAATCGTTCTGAGACCTCACTGCTCACCAGCAATAACACGCCGATCATGAGCAGCCAGGGGAGGGAGTTGAAGGCAACCACGGATACTTCCGGAAACGTCCGCTGCAGGAATGTCGCCAGGGCTTTCGTCGCGCCAAACAAGATCGCGCCTACCGCGCCGCGCACAGGAGACCAACCGCCGAAGATCACGATCGCCAGGGCAATCCAGCCTAAACCACGTGTATGGCCATCGGACCAGCCAATCTTGATATCCAGAGAGTAAGCCGCGCCAGCGATCCCAACCAGCGCCCCACCGAGCACCGCATAAAGATAGCGCACCCGGTTCACGTCCACTCCGCGGGCGAAAGCCGCCTCGGGGCGTTCTCCCGCCGATCGCAGGCGCAGGCCCGGCTGGGTGCGGAACAGCAGCAGCCAAGTCAATCCAACCAGCAGAAAGGCAAAATACACCACCGCGTCTTGATCGAAAAAGATCGGCCCCAGGATAGGGATATCTTTTAAAACCGGTATGGCGAAATGCTTGACGACTGGCCCCGGGATGCGGGTATAGTTTTGACCCAGGAAAGCGCTCAAGTCGTCCCCGAGCAGCGTCAGGACAAAGCCGATGGCGAACATGCTTTGCCGCAAGCGGATGCTGCCGAAGGCGACGATAAAGGCGAACAACGCACCAACCGCCATAGCAGCCAGCAAGCCCACCCAGATATTGTCTGCCTTCAGCCCAACCACAAAAGCCGTCATCGCTGCCATCAACATCGTCCCATCCAGGGACAGATTTACAATGCCCGATCGCTCGGTAATGATTTCACCGCAAACGGCGATCATCAACGGCGCGGACGCCAGGAGGATCGAGGCCAGAGTCTGGACGAGCTCGCTATTGTTCATCGGCCTCCTTCTTTCGACCGATCCCTAGTTTGCTCGCATCGCCGAACAATAAGATGAATAAGACCATCAAACCGGTCAGGATGCCGCCCAGGGAAGAGTGCAATTGAGTGCGGAGTTGAAGCGAGATGCTGCCGTTGAGTACGGCGGAGAAGAAAAAAGCGATCAGGGGCACCCAATAGATCTGGTAAGTCGCCAGCATAACCACCAGCAAGGCCAGAAACCCAATGCCTCCCGAGATGCTCTGCCGCAAGCTATCAAACCAGCTCAAGACACGCACCGCGCCTCCCAGGCCAGCCAGCGCGCCACAAAACATCATCGCCAGGATCATCTCGCGCTCGCTCGACACGCCCAACAGGTAGGCGGAGCGTAGATTCTTACCCAATGCCTTGAGCTTCAGCCCCCAGAAAGTCCCCCGTAAAGCGACCAGCACCATGCTGAAAGCGACCAGAGCCAACAGGAGAGACAACGGGCTGAAGCGGGAGTTGGCAAAGAGCGGCAGCAAAGCGGCATCCTGGAAGGGTTGCGTGCCACGGAAGGTGCCGCCCTCCGGAGGCTGCCAGGGGCCCGAAATCAGGTAATTCGTCAGGATGATCGCCAGGTTGTTCAACGCTAGCCCGGTGAAGATCTCGTGTACTTTGCCACGCGTCTTCAGTACGGCGGTTACCCCAGCCCATAAGGCACCGCTCGCCATCGCGGCCAGGATCTCCAGGGTGATCAGCAATGGCGCAGGGGCTTCCAGGCGCAATGCGACCCAGCTGGCGGCGATCGCTCCCATGACGATCTGCCCCTCCACGCCGATATTCCACAGGCCGGCGGTGAACGTGACCAGCAAACCGACCGCGCTGAACAGCAAGGGCACCCAGAACGCCAACACGCTCAATGTTTTAGACTGGTCTCCAAAGGCTCCCTGGAACATCGCCTGGAATGACTCGCCAGGTTTAGCTCCAAAGAGCACCAGCAAGGCAGAAGTAACGATCAAGGCCGCAAGAATGGGTACGATCGGCCAAATCCGGGTGATCCAGCGCCGCGTCTTCATGCCTGCCCTCCAATCAGGTGACCGAGCTCCTCTGCTGAAGTCTTCTTGGCCTCGACGACGCGCGACATCACGCCGCCGGAGAAGACCGCGATCCGGTCGCTGCGCTCGATCACCTCATCCAGGTCCGACGACATAAACAGGATCGCCGTCCCCTCTTCTCGCCGCTGGTAGAGCAGTTCCCAGATCCAATTGGCAGAACGGACATCCAACCCGCGGGTGGGATGCTCTAACAACAACAATTTCAAAGGACTGCGCAACAGGGCGAAGAGCAGGCGTTGCTGGTTTCCACCCGACAACTCATCGGCCAATGTATCCGGGCGACCAACGATTTGATAGCGCTCGATGCGCGTTTCCGTCTCTTTGCGGGCGCTGGTCCAATCGACAAAGAACTTGTGTTTGGGATGAGACAATTCGATATGCTCAACCAGGGTCAGTCCGGCTACCAGTCCCTCCTCCAACCGGCCCGCGGCGACATAAGCGACTCCCGCCGCCTGGCAGCGGTGGTACGTCCAGCCCTTGATGTCCTGGCCAGCCAGTTTGATGCTTCCGTGCGCCGGTTTAAGCAAACCGGCGCAAGCTTGGAGAACCAATTGCTGACCGCTCCCCTCCAGTCCAGCCAAGCCAAACACCTCGCCTGCTTTCAAATCAAGGCTGATATCCTTCATCGATAACCGGTAGCTGGCAATGCTCACCGCGCGCAGCTCCAGGACAGCCTCTCCAAGTTTGAAGCCTGGTCGCTCACTGCGCGTCGGAACCTGCCCAAACATCATTTCAACCAGCTCCTCGGTTGCACAGGGGATGTCGATCTCGCCGACTAGCTTCCCTCTGCGCAAGACCAGGGCATGGTCGCACAGTTCCTGTACTTCGTCGAGCTTATGGGAAACCAGGATCAGGGTCTTCCCCTCTTCATGCGCCAGCTTGCGCATCGAAGCGAACAATTTCTCTTTCTGCTCGGCGCTGATACCGGTCGTCGGCTCGTCCAGGATTAGAATCTGTGCCCCACCGATTAACAGGCGCACCAGCTCGAGCTGTTGGCGCTCTCCCAATGAGAGGCTCTCAATGTTTGCCTGCAAATCCAAATAGAAGCCGTAACGCTCCATGACTTCACGCAGCTCCCGGTTCGCCGTTTTGTAGTCAAGGAACACCCGCCGGTCCCGGCCTAAAAGATAATTGTCGCTGATATTAAATGGGGGAAAGTCCAGGGGATCCTGGTATAGCATCCCGATGCCGCTTCCCAGCGCTTCTGCAGGCGATGAGAAGCGCTGGACTTGGCCATCTAACAATAGTTCTCCCGCATCGGGTGGTTGATAACCCGATAGGATTTTCATTAATGTGCTCTTGCCGGCGCCATTCTCCCCCAACAGTCCGTAAATCCGTCCGCCCTCAAAGACCAGACTGATGCCGTCATTCGCTTTTACTGGACCAAAGTATTTGCGGATCTGGCGTAGTTCAATGTGCATAATATTCTTGGGTTAACTGACTGGTCCCGGCATGCTTTAATTATTTTACCCTTTTCCTCCTGGAGAGAACAATACCCGCACGCATGACTTAAATCACCAACCTAACTGGTAAGTATCCCTATTTTGGTAAGATCCAGGTGCCTGTTTCGCCTTTAAGGGCGCGTCCAATGTTCTCTGGATCGGTGATCAGGGCTTGTTTGCCGCCCGCCTCCAGGAACCAGAGCACAGCCTGGATCTTAGGGGCCATCGATCCTTTGGCGAAATGCGTCCCTTCCGCCAGGTACTGCTTGGCCTCGGCCATGGTCATGCGATCGATCCACTTCTGTTCCGGTTGGCTAAAGTTGATGGCTACTTTTTCAACCGCTGTCGAAATCAGGAACAGGTCGGCGTTGACCAGGCGTGCCAGCAGGCTGCTGGCGTAGTCCTTGTCGATCACCGCTGCGGTGCCGACCAGCTGCCGATTTCCCGTGTCGATCACCGGTATGCCCCCACCGCCCACGGAAATCACCACCACCCCAGCCTCGATCAAGGCTTTGACCGAATCGATCTCGACCACCTCCTTGGGCAAAGGTGAGGCGACCACGCGCCGCCAGCCGCGTCCGGCATCCTCCACGACACTCCAGTCCATCTCTGCTGCCCGGTGCTGGGCTTCATCTCGATCCATGAATCCCCCGATCGGCTTGGAGGGGTGTTGAAATGCCGGGTCGTTGCGATCCACCAGCACCTGGGTGACAACAGTCGCCACCGGTTTCTGGATACCGCGCCGGTGAAGTTCGTTCTGCAAGGTCTGCTGCAAGGCATAGCCAATAGCCCCCTGGCTGTCTGCGCCGCACACATCCAGAGGCACCTCGTGCATCCCCTCCACTTTGTTAGCGATCTCCGAGCGGCGCAAGATAAAACCGACCTGCGGCCCGTTCCCGTGCCCGATCACCACATCCCAGCCGGCCTCAATCATGTCGGCGATATGGTAGGTGGTCTCCTTGGCCGCCTGGTATTGGTCTTCGACGGTCTGGTGATTTTTGTCTTTGATCAGGGAGTTGCCACCAATGGCAACGACAGCGATCTTTTTAAATTTCTCATTCATTCTATCTATGTTCTCCTTTTCTCCTTCTATACTTGGGCGATCAGCGACTAGCGATTAGAAGTCGCCTTTTCTGGACTGTCAACTTGGCTAGGCCTTTCCTGATAAACCATTGCACCATCATGCAAGAATCTGCCACCAAACTCCTTTTTCCCCAGTTGCTGTCTACGGATAAACGATATATATCCGTTAAGCGATTTTTCTGCCTCAGTTTCCATATTCCTCACCCATACGAGTTGTTCCTCGTCGAGATAACCCGCTTGATATGCACTGATGAATAGGCTCAATGTTTCACAAAGTGATCCTCGAGCGTAATAAAAGAACTGAAGCTTGTCTAGGTAATGGTAGCGTCCATAACCTTCAGCGATGTTCGCCAGGGTACTTAGCACAGCACGTCGAAGTTGATCAGCTAGGTTATATCGCTCATGCACTGGCAACCGCTCGGAAAGCCGGTAGGAAGCATTGAAGAGTTTTATAGCATGCTGGTAACACGCTAAGTTTTCGAAACTTCGGACTTGTTGAGTATCTGCCATCTTCCCTAGTCGCTAATCGCTGATCACCTCATTGTTAACGCCATCACCGCTTTCTGCGCATGCAGGCGGTTTTCGGCTTCATCAAATACTACCGAGCGTGGGCCATCCATCACCCCGTCGGTGACCTCGATATTGCGGTCAGCCGGCAGCGGGTGCATGTAGATCGCCTCCGCTTTGGCCAGAGCCATCTTGCGCTCATCGGTGATCCAATGTGGATATTTCTTGATGATCTCGGCGCCCTGCTCGGCATCTGGCGTGTGCACCATGGCACCCCAGGACTTGGCATAGATAATGTCGGCGTCTTTGAAGGCGGCTTCCATATCATCCACCACCTCGAAACCGGTGCTGAACTTGCGCGCCTGCTCGCGCGCCTGGTCCATGATCTCGGGCATCAGTTTAAACTCCGGCGGATGTGCCAGAACCACGTCCAGCCCGAAGCGCGGCATCTGGAGCACCAGGCTTTGCGGCACGGACATCGGCTTCTGGTAGGAAGCCGCATAAGCCCAGGACACGACCATCTTCTTCCTGCGCAGGTCGCGGCCCTTCTTCTCTATGATCGTCATCAAGTCGGCCAAAATCTGGAATGGATGGTAGATTTCGCACTGCATGTTGAGCACGGGCACGCGCGCCGCCTGGGCTACCGCGTTGAGGTAGCCGTTGCCTACTCCCCAGTCCACGTGGCGGATGGCGATGCCGTCGAAGTAACGGCCGAAGATCTCACCGATCTCCTTCGGGGTATCCCCGTGGGCGATTTGGGTGGTTTTAGACTCTATGAAGGCGGCGTGCCCGCCCAATTGAGCCATCCCCGCCTCAAAGGAACCCCGCGTGCGCGTGCTGGAGAAGAAGAACAGCATCGCTAATACCTTATCTCGCAGGTAAGCGTGCGCCTCTCCCAGGGCGCGCTTGCGCTTGAGGTCAAACGCTACGTCTAAGACGGTCTCGACTTCTTCTTTGCTGAAGTCGAGGTCGCCGATCAAGTCTCGGTTTCGCAGATCGGTTTGCATTCTTTTAGTCTCCTAGTTTTATAGTTGAATAGTTTTATAGTCAGATAGTCTTGTAGTCGTGTAGTCCGTTAGGAATGATCCTTGCGCAGATAGCTGATCAGGCCGTTGATCAGTCGTTTGACTCCTGTTGCCATGTCATAACCTATCTTGAGTTCATCCTCTTCGATATATTTCCGGTCGAGAGCCAGATAAAGCTGTGATTGAACCTCGCTAGCTGAACGCCTTGCCATCTTCAAGAATCGGATAAACTCTGCATCTGAACCAGAATCAAATCCCTCTGCAATATTATGCATTGCCGACCCAGCCGCGCCCTGAATCTGGTCTCTCAATTTAAAATTTTTGGCAAACTCCGGATGGCTTGTCAGGTCATAGATGGCATTCGCTAACTGCCTTGCCTTTTGCCAACTTTGTACGTCTTCAAGTCGCCGGATTTTTGGCATTACGCGACCCGGAATTCCTCGACTAAGCGACTATCTAACGATCCGACTATGTGACTTATATTATTCCATCGCTCCCAACACCAAGGCCAAGAGCGCCATGCGGATGACGACGCCGTTGAAGGCCTCCTGCCAATAGCGTGACCAGCGGGTGATGTCGACATCTGCCGGGATCTCATCCATGCGCGGCAGGGAATGCAGCAGGATAGCATCTGGCTTGGCCTTGGTCGCCAGCAGTTCACGGGTGATCTTGTAATTGGCCGGCGTAAGGCCAATATCGCCTGAACGCTCATCGCGCGCCTTCGTGTAATCCGGTTGCACCACCGGTTCAACCAGGATGACATCGGCCTTGGCGATCGCCTGTTCGACATGCTCAGCTTCGGAAAAATCCAGGCTGTACTGTCGCAATTCTTTTTTGAACTCGTCTGTCAGCGACATCTCCGGCGGGGCGATAAAGGTGATCGGGCAATCAAATTGGGTCAAACCATAGGCCAGGGAGTGCATGGTGCGCATGCGCATGTCGCCCACCGCCAGCCAGTTCAAACCGTCGATGCGACCCTTCTCCTGTAAAACCGTGTACAGATCGGTTAAGATCTGGGTTGGATGCTCACCCCAGCCATCGCCGCCGTTGATCACCGGGATGCTTGCCCATTTGGCGGCTTCATGCGGCGCGCCTTGCTGGAAATGGCGCATGACGATCACATCGCCGTAAAACTCCAGCATCTTGACGGTGTCCTTGATCGATTCCTGGTAGAAATCGCCAGCCCGGGTCATTTTGGGATCGGCAAAACCGCAGACATGCCCGCCGAGGCGGTGCATGGCGGCTTCATGGGCCAGCCGCGTGCGGGTGGACGGCTGGTAAAAGGCGGTCACCAGGGTCTTATCCTTTAAAATATCGCTGTTGCGGCGATTTCTGGCGATGGGTTCCAAGTGCTCCCCGATTTCGAAGACGCGGAAGAACTCGTTCCGTTCGAAATCCTTAAGTGACAGGATGTCACGACCATAAAAACTACGCATTTGAATACTCTCCTTGTTTTAAATATATTTGATTACACATTACGCCATAGCGTAAAACGTGATACGTGAAGCGTGAATTCTGTTGCATTTTTTTACCACGCTTACTCCAGCTGGCGCACCACGTGGAAGCGGAAGTAACCGGGCAAAAAGTAACTGAAAGAATAAGCGACTGCCCTGCCATCCAGGGCGAACAGCCGTGATTTGAAGCGCAACAATGCATCGCCGCGTTGGATATTTAGGGTGCGGGCCACATCCGAACTGACCGCGACCGCGGCGATCTCACAATGCGAATTGATCAATGGCGGATCCCCCCGCTGGAGGAGCAGGTCTAAGACAGAGCCGCTGAATCCAGCCGTCAATTCCTCCACGGTGATCATATCATCAGGCAGAATATCCACCAGGAAAGCCACTGGCCGGTCTTCCGCCAGGGTGACGCGGGAGACGGATACGACGTAATCACCCGGCTTCAGTCCGAGGGCTTGAATTTCTTCGTCATTCGCTGGCCGGTGGTTAACCTTTAATTCCCCAAAGGCGACTTTCAGCCCAGTGCGGTGCGCCAGGGTTTCTATGCTCTCCAACACCTCCAGGCCACTCTCTAACACATGCGATGGGCGCAACACGAAGGTTCCCACGCCCTGCCGGCGGCGGATCAGGCCTTGGGTTTCAAAGGCGCGCATCGCTTCGCGCAATGTGGCGCGTGAGACGCCCAGCTGGCGGGCGAGCTGTGGCTCGGTAAGCAGGCGGTCACCTGGCTTGGTGGCAGCGATCACCTGGCCAAGCGCTTCTGGCAGGCGTTGAGTTGGGGTGGAATGATTAGTCATTTTGTTTTTTGCCTTTGCTTGTTGGCGAGCATCCTTTCCAGCTAATCTTCTAAAACAGGGATAAATTCGAAACGGGTTACATCTACCAAACCCAGATCGGAAATACGCAGCTCGGGGATCACCACCAGCGC
>Ga0209431_10004912_pt1 | contig 10442 bp, 17 predicted proteins | sample RifCSP13_3_FD_184021 | JGI IMG/M metagenome (GOLD analysis project Ga0209431, IMG submission 184021) | Soil microbial communities from Rifle, Colorado - Rifle CSP2_sed 13_3 (SPAdes) (version 2) | ecosystem: Environmental > Terrestrial > Deep subsurface > Rock core/Sediment | place: Rifle... | reverse complement strand
CGCCTCCCATGAAATATAGAAACTCTATTATATCGCCATCTTTTATAGAAACTGCGGCGTAATCCTTTCTCTCAAGGATCTGTGAATTAAGCTCAACAGAAACCATCTCAGGCTCCACATTCCTTGTCTTTAAAAGTTCAAGGATGTTCTTTACATTTACATCTTCCAGCTTGCCATTTATCTTAACCTGCATAAACATACAACCTTTCTTATTAAAAAAAGAATTATTTAAAAATATAACGAAATTATAAGAGCTTGTCAATAATAAATATGCCTTGATTTTTAATTTAATATTAACTACAATGCAAAAACTAAAAGGAGGGTTAGTTTATGCCAATAAGGATTAATTATGTGCTCAAGGTCTATGATGCAAAGCTTGTTGATATAAAGAAGGCGCTTGAAGCAGCCAATATCAAGGTGCACAGCATCATTGAAACACACAGGGAAGAAGTAGAAACAATAGCTGAAGAAAAACCAGCAGCATAATTATAAATAAAAAAAGATGCCCTTTTTATGGGCATCCTTTTAATTAATTGCCGCTAAAAGACGAGGCTTACAGGATAATTTAAACCTTCTGCCTGCTCAAGCTGCCTTTACTGCCCTCTCCCTCTCAGGTGTCTCTTTATATTCAATCTCAACCTTCTTTGCTGTTAGCTCTTTCGGAACAGGCATTGTAATCTCCAACATTCCGTTTGTATATGTTGCATGAACCTTGTTTGCATCAACACCTTCAGGAAGCGGCATCGACCTTTCAAATGCGCCATAGGAGATCTCTTTCATCAGGCATTCCTCTTCTTTAGTCTCCTTGGCTGTCCTTCTTTCACCTTTGATTGTAATCTGGTTGCCGACTATAGAGATGTCTACATCCTTTGGGTCTATTCCAGGCAATTCAGCCCTAATTACGAGATTGCCTTTGCTGATAAAGCTCTCTACAGAAGGCAGCCATTCTGTTTCTCTAAAACCTAACATCCTTTCCCCTGCGCCAAAGAATCTCTTGAAGATGTCATCAATCTCTTTATGTAATGTAGGAAGCTCTGAAAAGGGTGTCCATTTAATTAGTTTTCTCATACAAGGTCACCTCCTTTTTTCCGTCAAAGCCTCGTCTTTATTTTACCCCGTTAGAAAGTCACATTCTTCATTATGGTATGAATAGATAAAATTTTTAATTCCTTAACTAAATATAGCAGGGTAAAAGCCCTTGTCTTTTCTAAGTTCTTTCTAACGGGGTTTTACTTTAATATAATACCACAAAATTTCAATTTTGTCAAGCATAACCTTTTGATTTTATAAAGAAATTTGCCAAGTTATCCACCGAAAAAGCGCTAATAAATTAATGAGTTGCAAAGCCTTTTCTTTTCCTTTGCAATCTGTTAATGGTTGTAATATACTATTTTAAAAGATGACAGAAAAATTAAAGCTCGGCAGTTTTTTTCTTTATATAATAGAGAGCGGCAATATCCGTTTAGACGGCGGCGCAATGTTCGGCACAGTGCCAAGGGTTCTCTGGGAAAAGACAAATCCGCCTGATGAAAAAAACAGAATCCTGATTGGCCTGAATCTCTTGCTTGTTAAAACAGGCAAAAAAAACATCCTGATTGATACAGGCAGCGGAGAAAAGGGGAATAATAAGTTTAATAAGATATATGAAATTGAACATGTGCCGATAGATAAAGCCCTATCAACTGCAGGTATAAAGCCTTCTGAGATAGATATAGTTATTAATACACATCTTCACTTTGACCATGCAGGCGGAAACACCATTATGGGTAAGGATGGCAGATATATCCCGGCATTTCCAAATGCAAGATATATAATACAGAAGGATGAGTGGAATGACGCAATAAACACAAACGAGAAAACAAGGGCGAGCTACAGAGGGGACGACTTTATCCCATTAAAAGAAGCAGGTGTATTAGAACTTATAGATGGAGACGCAGTAATAGAAGAGGGTATAAGTGTATTAAAGACGCCGGGACATAATCGGAACCATCAGTGCGTATTAATAGAATCAGAGGATAAGAAGGCTGTTTATCTCGGCGATTTAGTGCCAACAGCCTCGCATATCCCATTGCCGTATATAATGGGTTATGACCTGTTTCCATTAGAAACACTGGAGAATAAAAAAAGGATATTGAATAAGGCTGCTGATGAAGGATGGCTATTGATATTTGAACACGACCCAAAGATAAAGACCGGCTGCCTAAAGAGAGATGGGGGTAAGTTAGTATTGATATCTCGGTAAGCAAAGTGTCATTGCGAGGAGCAAAGCGACGAAGCAATCTGAGATTGCCACGCTCCCTTTGGTCGCTCGCAATGACAAATAGAAAAATTTAATTTCTCATTCATGCTATCGATAGGGAGGTGGTATTTATGCCATTAAGTGCATATGTTTTAATCAGGGTTATCGGCGACAGGACTGAAAGCGCATTCAAATTTATATCTGCTTTAAAAGGGATAAAAAGCGTGCATACAGTAACAGGACCGTATGACATCATTGCCCTTGTTGAGGCGCCTGATTTAAAGGGCCTTGGCGAAATGATTCTATCTAAGATAAGAACCCTTGACGGTGTAAGGGAGACAACCACATGCATTGTAGTAAATGTATAATAACATCAAATATGGAGGTCTGCCATGAAGGAGGAAAAGATAGGTGTAGTATTGCATTATTACAGTAAGGCAGGCGTTGCTGCAATAAAGTTAGATGAAGCGCTCAAGGTCGGCGACAAGATTCATATAAAGGGTCATACTACAAATTTTGACGAGGTTATTAATTCTATCCAGATTGAGCACAATCAGGTAAATGCGGCAAAGAAGGGTGATGATATAGGCATTAAGGTCCCTGACCATGTCAGGGAGCATGATGTTGTTTATAAAGTAACAGAATAAAAGGTTAGTGTTTTTTTGTCCTATGAATCTGATTATTGATAAATTAGCAGGGGTAGAAGGCTGGGAAACAGCCGCATCAAGGATTGCATCAGATAAAGGTGTTGCAATAATACTTGGCGCGCCTGACAGCGGCAAAACCACATTTGCCCGCTTTCTGGTTGACTGGCTGACTAAGAAGCAGCTCTCTGTTGCTATGGTTGATGCAGACATGGGGCAGTCAACATTAGGCCCTCCTACAACCATTGGCATGAGCATCTTTAATTCAGCGCCCCACTGGCTTGAAGATATTCCATGCAGGTCTTTGCACTTTGTAGGCTCTACATCGCCGGAAAAGCATTTTATCTCTACTATTGTAGGCGTAAAAAAGATGACGGAGTCCGCACTTGGCTGCGGTGCAGAGATAATTCTTGTTGACACATCAGGCCTTGTATATGGAAATGCAGGCCGCCTCTTAAAATCACAGAAGATAGACATAATAAAACCGAACCATATTGTTGCAATTCAGGAGAGCGATGAGATTGAGCACCTCCTCCTCCCGTATATAAAACAAAATACAATCAAAATACACCGCCTTATGACATCTGAAGATACAAAGACAAAACCCAAAGACCAGAGAAGGTCTTACCGCGAGATAAAGTTTCAGGAATACTTCAGGAAGTCCATGCGGCACAGGTTTGTACTCGGAGACATCGGCATCTTGGGTTCATTTCTTGGCAGCGGGCGAAAACTCAGCGCAAATGATTTAATTTTTTTATCAAAAACATTGGACGCCAATGCAGTACATGCAGAAATCGGGTTTGAAGAGGTTTTGATAATAGTAAAGGGCGGCTATTCAAAGGAAGGCATTGTAAAGCTTAAAAAGCACTTCTTAGATAGAGAGATTATTATTAACGAGCTTGATGATTTTAAATTTTTAATAACAGGATTAAATGATGAGAAAAATAACACACTCGGCATCGGCATAATAGAGGAGATAGAAATGCCTGCCGGCATTATTACAGTAATTACGCCATTACATGATATAGAAATGGTCAGGATGCTGCATTTTGGTTCTATTAAGCTAAATTTATCAGGAAGAGAGATAAATAACAAGCAATAAAGGGCAATCACAAGGACTGCCCCTACCTTATCTTTTCAATCGCAGTTGCCGTCCATATCCCGTTCGGCTTTATCACCCTTGCAAGATGCACATTAAATTTTGTTTCTTTATATGCAGTAGTAACTAAAGCATGCTTCTCATCCATCTGCGCTATCTTGCAGGCATTATAATCTGCCATCTCACGGCTGTCTGTCAGGGCGCCGTGCGCAACATCAATTGGATTAAGCCTCCAGAGCTGATAGCCGTTTTCTACTGTCAACTGCAGTCTTGACTCATTGTCATAGTCAATATGGAGTTTTAGGGTTTGACTTGTTTTTGCCTCGCTTTTTTTCCCACAGCCGAGAGGGGATAAAGTAAAGGCCATTACGCCTGCTACGAAGAGAACGCTGAATCTTTTAAACATAATACACCTCAATAATTCTTTGTGCCTGTTGCAACAGGCGCACTTTTAATGTTTGTTATATCATATTAGCAGATAGCCTGTCAATATTTGAAAAAAAAATATTTAAGGGAAATGTGATAAAAGACCTTTATTGTGTTTGGCCCATTTATGTTATTCATTTTCTTGCCTGCAATGGGCTATTATTATCATTACCTGATGATTATCAGCTATGAAATTGAAACAGCAGCATATTTTTGCAAAAGAGTAAAGGTTGTGTAATGGGTAGACCCGGCCTTGATTCCCCGCTTGACAATCATATCGACTTTGCATATAATTATAGCATACAAAGGAGGTGCGTATTATGCGTGCGACATTAAACATACCCGACAAGCTCTTTTCTGAGGCACAGAAGATTACAGGAGAAAAATCCAAGACAAAAACAGTCGTTATCGCTATTCAAGAGTTTATTAAGCAGAGAAAGATAAAGGAATTGATTGCCTTGAGAGGGAAAATTCAGATTGATTATGATTGGGGGAAAGAGGAAAAACTTGAAATAGAAGCCCAGAAAAAAAGGGAGAAGCTGCTTGAAAAATAGGATACTAACTGATACAAGCGTCTGGATTGAGTTTTTTAAATTAAAATCAAAAATTGGAGACAGGCTTGAGTATCTGCTAATTGAGAACTCTATTTGGACATGCGGAATCATTATGTTTGAGCTTTTGCAGGGGGTAAAATCAGAGCCTGAAAAAGTTAAGATATTAGATAAGCTTTCAAGCCTGCCGTATGTTGAGATGACAGATATATTGTGGCAGAAGTCTGCCGAGCTTTCTATCTCCTTAAAAAAAGAGGGCTTAAATCTTCCTCTATCCGACATCTTCATATCCGCAATCGCCATTGAAAATAACCTTTCTGTTTTTACAATTGATAAACACTTTGAACAGATGCCAAATTTAAAGCTTTACAGAATATAACCGTTTTATCAACTCCCCCTGCCCCCCTCATACATTAAGAGTGAGCGGTGATTATTCCTCCCCTTGATAAAAAGGGGCGCTGCATTATCACCCTTATTTTCCCCACTGCCCTTAATCTTTATAAAACAACTTAGCAGAAGATTAAAGGCTGTGCTATGTGCAGGCGCGGCTCTGATGCCTTTCGCTATGCTTCACTCTTAGAATCAGGCTTGCAGATGCCCTGCTCATGCTAATTCTGAAAAAAGATTTTTGAAGGCGTGGCTCCAAGTGCATTAATTAAGTATTATAAAAGATTAGGGGATATGGAGCCATTATTCCTTATTATGTATGATCCCTTTGTGTAACGCTCAATCCCAGTCCCATAATCCGATTCCGATTTTATTTCTTGTTGCTGTAATTTGACTTTCTAACTTTTTAACAACAAAAGAAAGATGGATAGCTTTTACCTCTGCTCCGTTGTTGTAATCTGATAGATCTTTAAATAGTGAATCGGTGAGAATGAAACGGAAAATTATCTTTCCGTTCCTGTCCATCAGCTCCGGGGGATGGTTTTTTAAAACTAAATATCCAGCTTGGCATACATCATGCGTTGTATAGATTTTTTTCTTTCGCATTGTTCTTATTTAGCCTTTTCGATTTTAATTTTGATGAAATTTTATCAGAGAAGATAAAATAACGATATTCCCGTCTAGTCCATAGCATTAAACGGGAAAAAAAACAGAAAAGACCATGATTTGTCATTAGTGGCAGAGGCAATTACATTAGTGTTTTTTTTAACTTTTTTCCAGCTTGTATTATCATCTCCTTGGCTTTACTATAAGCTCGTTTACATGCCTTATATTTAGCCATTACTTTTTCATTGTAGGCAGGATTTTCATTAATTCCAGATAGTTTCCTTGCTATTTGAGAAAAATTTAATCCTTCATTGTGGTGTAGGTCATAAACTTCCCATGGGGAACAAGTGTATTCTCTGTTTCGTATTTCCCTTCGGTTGACGTACTTTCTATAAAAATCTATTTTATCTTTAATATTAATTAAAATTGAATTTCTATTTTCGGTTAAATCTATTTTAAGCAATAAATATTTACCATCAACTAAGTTAGGGCTATAGTCATATCCAACCAGTTTGCCTTTTTTATCCCGTAATTCTATGGGCTTGCTCGCTCTAATTTCAGTTACTGTTGGTTCATTAAAAAAATTCCTTATATCTCCCACAGTTAAAAATATGATATCGTCCGGCTTATCACCGATTAATGCATTAACTCTGTATTTCCACATCATTTCTTCTTGTTTATCATAATATCGTGCATGATCATCAGGGTTGTCCGTTTCGAGGGCAGTTGCAGCTAAATCGTCAAGTTCTCTAAAGTCTTTCTGATAAGCACGGGTTCTTATTAAAGCTTGAATTTTATCATAATTCTTTTGTAATCTTGGGTCTTTTTTACCTTCTTTATTAAATTGTTCTTTAAAATGAGTTCTTTGCATGCATTCAAGAAGCCTTATTTCATTAAGTAGGTCTTTAGTTTTTCTCATGAAAATTCTTTTCTCTTTTTCTATTTAACCACATCATTAAGCACTCTCACACTTTTTGTCTGATGTAATATCTCTTATTCCGCTTAACATGCCGTCGGATATGGTGTTCTCAAGCCCCTGCGGACTGCTTATTACATAGACTTTTTCGCCTATATTTGCCTTGTTAATATCGCCGATTTTAACAAATGGAAGGTTTTTTGCCTTTGCCTTAAGTATTACAAGGTCGTTTTCTTTGTCTATATAAATAAACCCCTCAACCTCTAAAACCTTCTCCCCTGCCTTCACAGCAATGCCCTTTGCATTGCTTATGACATGATAGTTTGTAACAATAGCGCCGTCGTACCTCACAATAAAACCGCTGCCCTGACTAATCGCCTTGCCATTTTGATCATAGGCTATGATAACAACAACTGCCTTGTTGTTTTCTTAAAAATCCTGCCGGCATCTGCAAAAGAGGCAGAGGGGAAGAATATTGTAATAATTAGCAGGAGAGTAAGAAAGAGGATGCTTCTTTTATTAATGGAATTTAACAACATTTTGCCATGCTCCACTTAAAGTTAACTCGCCTTTTTAACCGCCTTGCGGCGGTGTGTTCTATACTGCGCACTGCGCTCCCGGACAACAAATCCGATTTTCCTCTTTTTCGGCTCTGGAGGCGTCATTAACTGCCGAATGGCGTCAAAGACCACTTTAAACTGCGCATCGTATTTATTTTCAAGCTCATCAAGCCTCTTAGCCAGCTCTTTATTGGAGGCGATCATTTCCCGCAATTTGACAAATGCACGCATGATTAGGATGTTCACCTCAATAGCCCTCTCGCTGTTCAAAATGCTGGAGAGCATTGCAACTCCCTGTTCAGTAAAGGCAAAGGAAAGATATTTTCTATGTTGACCGCGGCCTTTCTTTAAGGTCACAAATTGTGACCTTAAAGCAGCATGTTCATCTTCATTCAACTGAAACATAAAATCTGATGGAAACCGTTTTAGGTTTCTTTTTACTGATTGGTTCAATACCTTGACTGGCACTCCATAAAGCTCTGCAAGATCGTTGTCCAGCATGACTTTCAGGCCTCGAATCAGATAGATTTTTCTCTCAATCAATTCTGGCGGAATCAGCGCTTTCAACTACCCTCCTTTGAAATCACAATTGCAGCCAAAAAAAGTATAATCTCCTTGAGAAAAAAGGTCAATATAAAATCACTTTACATGGCCGCTATTGAAATCTGTGAGATAGGCGCTGGTATTGCTTTTTGCGGTTATTACATCTGCAATTGTAAAAAGGGGTATGGTCAAGGCAAATTAACTCGCCTTCTTTAATTTCAATAACTCATCACGCACTGCCTCTCTGACCACTTCCTGTATTGGCCGCTTGTCCTGCCTGGTATAGTTGCGCAAAGCCTGATTCATAGCGGTCTGATACCCCTGTCCTTCTTTCTCAGCCTCATTTTTAAACCATTCAAGTATATCAGTATCAATCCAGATGGTGATGCGGGTCTTGTTTTTATGCGGTATAACAGATCCTCTTTTTCCTTTGCTGAAATCGTATTCTTTCTTTATGTCATTTTTTTTCTTCATAAGCTTTCCTTTCTTTTTTAGTTGCTTTTCTAGCTGAAATCAGCCTGATTTTATCCTCACCTCCATAGGCATATACAACTACCAGTATCCTTGCTAAAAGGTCTGCTCCAAGTGTAATAAAACGCTGCTCTTCACGCCGTTCGTCTTCTATGGTTATTGCCATTGGGTCATCAAGGACTGTCGCAGCATGTGAAAATTCTATTTTGTGCTTTACAAGATTTTCTGATGCTTTATTGGTATCCCAAACAACCTTCATAGGCAATTATATGCATATTATATGTATATGTCAATAGTTATTTGAGTTTTGCACCCTGAGGATTTTGCCCCGTAATTAAGCTCGGCAATTACAAGGGCGCTGACTGCAATTTCTTCAATATTTGAAATTATTTTGTCTTTGACGGCATGATTGCCTTTGAGGTAAGCAATTATTATGTTAGTATCAAGCAGGAACATCAAAGTCTACTTTTCTGCCAGAATAAGCGTGCCTTTGTAATTCAATCTCTTTAAAGATAATGTCTATACTCTTATCATCAGCCCATGAGCCGCAGAGGGATTCTATTACATTTTTCTTCTCTTCTAAACTTATTTTTTTCTTTCTGGACAGCAGTAATGTAATGAAGTTATTAACCTCATAAAGAGATTCAGGTGATAATAAATCAATCTCTTTTTTAAGCTTTTCAACTTTAGCCATTGTTTTACCCTTCTTTATAACTAACTGTATATTAGAATATCATAGGAATTGGCTTAAGTAAAGGGCAATTTATGAACAAAAATAGTTAGGTCTTAATAACCACCACCTGCAAATTACGATAATCCGCAATCCCCTTATATTAAGCCCTGCATGAGCCTTATAAACAGCCTCGTCATTCCATGATTGCATGTATAAGAAGCATATTAAGTGGACAGCATGTTTGCTTTTAAGGTGGGATAGAAGGTTTTTAATTGAAAACTTGGTACCGGAGGCCGGAATTGAACCGGCACGGGAGTTACCCCCCGAGGGATTTTAAGTCCCTTGCGTCTACCAGATTCCGCCACTCCGGCATTATGGAGGCGGCGAGCGGATTTGAACCGCTGCATCGCAGTTTTGCAGACTGCTCCCTTACCACTTGGGTACGCCGCCAAAAAAAAAGTGGATAGTGCAGTTCACTATCCGACTATTCACTATCCACTATTCACTGTTTTTATGGAGCGGGAGACGGGATTCGAACCCGCGACCTCAACCTTGGCAAGGTTGCACTCTACCACTGAGTTACTCCCGCTTAAAAAATTAAGATAATATAGCAAAGTAAGCCTGAACTTGTCAAATAAAAACTGTTGCGGTTGTATCAATTAAAAAAGTAGGATTATTTTTGAAAAACGGTGCAAAAGAGCTGCGAAATTAAAGGAAATAAAAAAACTGTCAAAAAGGCAATATTAATAACACTTATAATGTATGGCTGTTTGTCCATATGGCAGATAAAAACGGAGGTCATAGCCTACCATAAAGGCCTAAAGCTTGGGATGACGGGGAAGATCAAAGGATATTTCCGAGAATTAAAGAGTAAATAGCTTAAATAAACTGATCCGTCGTAGGATCAAAAGTAAAGGAAACAAATTCTTCTCTTTCGGGATTGGATATAGCAATTCTTTTGAAAACGGGTAGGCAGGCACCGTTGTTTCGTCTCGCTGACGGAGCCAAAAGTCCATCTAAACCTTCTTGCACAGCTTCACGAGCAATGCCATGGCACATTGATAGGTCGGTATCATGCGTTAACCATGGCCATTCATTATACTTTTCTCTTAAATCCTTTGAATATCCAACAAAATCGCAGGCAAACCTCAAAAAATACACTGTTCGAGGTTTAGTAGCGTGTTGAGTCAAATATTTTCTCGTAAGATGCTTAACCTCAGCTTCGGCCGTTTCCCGCTCTAAGGCACCATAAAAGACTCTTATTGATCCATCTGAATATCGGCTTACTATTCTTTGTTTCTCAAGTTGCAATTTCGGATTAAAAGGT
>Ga0209431_10004908_pt1 | contig 10447 bp, 10 predicted proteins | sample RifCSP13_3_FD_184021 | JGI IMG/M metagenome (GOLD analysis project Ga0209431, IMG submission 184021) | Soil microbial communities from Rifle, Colorado - Rifle CSP2_sed 13_3 (SPAdes) (version 2) | ecosystem: Environmental > Terrestrial > Deep subsurface > Rock core/Sediment | place: Rifle... | reverse complement strand
GCCAGGGTAACCGCGCCGGCCCGAACCCGGTCAGCCATCGTTTAGTCTCGGGTTGTGTCTCCCGGAACGGTCCTGCTGTTCGGCAGCGCCCTGTTCGGTGTGCTGCTGGTGATCACTGCCGTGCTGGTCTGGCAGGAGGCGCGCCGTTCCGGATCGGCGGTGCGGGTCTACGCCGTCGAAGACGCGGTGAGTTTTGCGGTGGGTCACCTCGACCCAACTGTGCTGGCGCGGCTCGAGATCGACGGGGTACGGCGCATCCTCGAATGGGAGGTGTTTTACCTCCAGGGTCTGACCGAGAAAGATCGGCTCGGCCCGTGGTCGACGGTTGCCGGCGGGACCGAGCGGTCGGTCGAATTCATATGTGAACGGGTCGCTACTGTGCACGGCGTGTCCTATGACCCGAAAGACGTGCGAGCCGTCTTAGTGCTCGAAGCGGAGTATCTGGCGTCCATCGGCGCGATCGGTGAGACAGTCGGAGGTGACGAGCCGTGATGGTCCGTTGCGGCGCGTGCCGCACACAGTTCAACGTTGGCGGGCCGGGCCGTTTCGCCTGTCCTTCCTGTGGTTCCTTGAATGTCGTGAGAGGTCCGGCCGGAGCTGAACCGCCGGCTCCGGCAAATGCCAGTGTGCCACCCCCCCCCCGCCCGCCTGATCCCCCCTCTCAGCGCCAGGTGTGCCCGGAGTGTGAGTTCAGCTTCATCGTTGGCGACATCGACACCGCCAAGTGTCCCAACTGTGGTGCCGATGTTCAGGTCGCTCAGGACTTTTAAGCAGCTGATCGCGTTCCCCCCCTGGTTCACCGAACCATCTGGTTCGAGTGGTCGGGACTGTTAGCCTGGCATCGGTGAGGGAGAGTGTCCCTACACCCTCCCGTACGCGTTTCCGCACCAACTAATGAATCAGGTTTCCCATATGCAGACGTTCGAGCAGTCGACCACCTTTCAGCCGAGCGTACTGGCAGCGGCCTGGCGCTACCGGGCCCTTGTTGCCGGAATAGCCATGCTCGGGGCCCTCGGGGCCCTCGCGTTCCTCAATAGCCGTCCGCCCCAGTATGTTGCGACTGCCACCGCAGTGTTCGAGGCGCCGGGTGAAACCCTATTGCTACCAGCGTCTTCATCAACCTTGCTCGAACGATTCGTGGGAACGCAGATGCAGATTCTTCAATCCGGGACGGTGGCTCTCCGGGCAAGCCAGATGGCCAAAGAGAGCGGCTTCGACGTGAGCCCGGGTGAGATAGTCGCCGGCCTCCAACTCACGAATCTGCGCAACACCGACGTCGTGTCGATCGCTTTTGCCTCCAGCGATCCTGACGAGGCCGTAGGTGGCGCCGGGGCTCTGATAGCCGCTTACTCCGAAGTGCGGCACGATCAAAGGACTGCAGAGGCTTCCGACATCTTGGAGCGGCTCGACGGTGCCGCCAGGGTGATCGACGAGGACATCTCAGATGTTGGTGCGCGGCTGTCAGCGATCGTGGTCGGCTCGGCCACACGGGGAGACCTTGATGACCAGTTAGGAACGTTGACCGATAACCTGATGGCGCAGCAACGCCAGTTGTCGTCCACCACCGACGCAGAGGAGATCGCCCGCATCAACAGAAACATCGGTGACATCGTCGGTCAGCTTCAGGCTCTGCAACTGGTCATCGACCTTACGGACGAACAACCGTCGGTCGCCTCGCTGTTGCAGGAACAACAGGTGCTTCTAAGCCGGCGTGCTGATCTAGCCGAGCGACGCAACCAGGTGGAGATCGAAGCGGAGACGGCCGGCAGCGGCTTCGAATTCGTATCCAGCGCCGCTCTGACGAACGAGCCGTCCGGGGCAGGTCCTATGTTCACCGCCCTCGGCGGTCTCTTCCTCGGTGGATTGGTGGGCCTGGCCGTTGCCTACTACGTCGGGCAGTTGAGGCGGTCCTTCACGTATCGCGGTGAACCAGAAGCCGTTCTGGATCGACCGTTCCTGGCAGAGATTCCCGATTTTGCCGATGAGGACTTGAAGACTCAGCTCCCGGTCAGGGACGCCCCGCGCTCGGCCTCTGCTGAAGCCTTCCGATTCGCCACGGCCAATCTCGACATTCGCCTTGAGAATCCCGATCACAGGACCGTGGCAGTCGTATCGTCGGTGGTCGGCGAGGGGAAATCGGTGATCACGGCAAACCTCGCCATGGCGGCGGCGCGTTCAGGGCGGCGGGTGCTGATCATGGACGCGGATTTCGGCAACCAGCAGCTCGGCGCTCTACTTCATGCCGGAATGGCCCTGCAGCCCGGCCTCACCGAGGTCGTCGAACTGAAAACGCCCATAGACCGCTGCATCGTGAAGATCAAAGCCGGTGCCTCCAACGAAGTGCATCTGCTCGGGAGAGGTCTGCGCCCGGTGGTGGCGCCTGATTTCTTCAAGACCAGCGAGGCCACCTCCGTGTTCGCGGATCTCACGTCCGCATACGACCTGGTCTTGATCGACACACCTCCTCTTCTCCAGGTGGCCTATGCCTCGTCACTCGTCAGGCTGGCCGACCAGGTCGTTGTCATCGTTCCGCATCAGAGCGCCGTCCGCACCCTTGAAGACACTGCCGAGCGACTTCGTTTCTTGGGCGCCGTCGTGGCCGGCTATGTGTACAACCGGGCACCATTACGGCGCGAGATGATGATGTCGGAGGGATCCATGAAGGACGTGCTCGGCGACCGTGGGCTCAAGGTCCACACTCCGAGCCGGTCCCAGAAGTGATTCCCTGAGGCCGGCACATTGGCGTGAGGATCCTCCAGGTCCACAACCGATATCGCGACGCAGGTGGCGAAGACACTGTGGTCGATTCGGAAGCGAGGCTGCTCGAGCAAGCGGGCCACGAGGTGATTCGGGTGGTCCACGACAACCCTCCAGGATCGGTTGATGCGGCCGTGACGTTCGTGGCATCGCCCTGGAATCTGCGCCAGGCGGCCCGGATGGGGTCGATCGCAAGGGAATCTGGCGCCGAGCTTGCCCACGTGCACAACACTTGGTTTGCGCTGTCACCGTCCGTGGTAGCCAGCCTTCATCGTGCCGGATTGCCTGTAGTGATGTCGCTGCATAACTACCGGCTTCTGTGTGCCAACGGGTTGCTGTTCAGGGGGGGGGCGGATTGCCGGTTATGCATCGACGGCTCCCGGTGGAGTGCAATCCGCTACCGCTGCTACCGCGGTGTGGGCGGCTCGATCGTGGCCGCTTTGACCCAAACCGTGGCTGAGAGGACGGGCGTGTGGAAGCATGACGTCGACCTATTTCTGGCTCTCAGCGAGCGAGGACGCCAGCTGTTCGGCGAAGGTGGTCTCGATATGACGAAGATCCGGGTCAAGCCCCATTTCGTCCTAGACCCCGGTCCTCGTACGCAAGCTGCGGCCTCATCTAACGAGGTCTTGTACGTTGGCCGACTGTCTATTGAGAAGGGCGTCGGCAGACTTATCGAGGCCTGGAGATCGTCCCAACCCAACCTCCAACTGAGAGTGATTGGTGACGGGCCCCTCCGGGCCGAACTCGAGCGGCAACACTCGCGCCACGTTGCATTCAGCGGGCATTTGCCTCGCGAGGAGGTCAGCCGTTTGATGCTATCCAGCCGCGCAACCGTTGTGCCCAGCCTGGCACGAGAAGGCCAGGCACCCAACATGGTGATCGTCGAGGCCCTGGCGGCTGGGTTGCCGGTCTTGGCTGCATCGAATCTGGCTCTTGACATCGTCAAAGAGCTCGGCCCGCGATGGGTCGTGCATGGCGCCGAGGGCGGCTGGGTCCGGGCGATGAGCGTCTTGACAGACGACCACGAGGTGGTCGCCGCATCTCGGGCGGCGAGAAGAATCTACGAAGACAACTTCACACCACGGGCCGCGCTGGGCGCACTAGAGAGCTGTTACCAAGAGGCCATCGCCAATCATCGAACCCATGCCGCGTCCCGATCTTCGTTGGGCTAACGCGCCGCTCGGGTCTTCTCCCACCAATCCACAGTTCGGCGAAGGCCTTCTTCGAGACCTACCTCAGCCTCGAATCCGAACAACTTCTTGGCCCTGGAGGTGTCGAGGCACCGCCGGAACTGGCCGTCGGGCTTGCCCGAGTCCCATTCGATCGCGCCAAGATACCCCGTGATCTTGCCGATCAGCTCGGCGAGGTCGCGGATGGTGATCTCCCGCCCTGTGCCGATATTCACCGGGTCAGCATCGTCGTAGCTCTCCACCGCAGCGACGATCGCGCGGGCGGCATCTTCTACGAAGAGGAACTCCCGACTGGGCGTGCCGGTACCCCACACCTCGACAGCCGGTTCGCCGTTATCGCGGGCCGTCACGAACTTCCGAATCAGGGCTGGGATGACATGACTGGTATCCAGATCGAAATTGTCACGCGGCCCGTAGAGATTTACGGGAAGAAGGTATATGCCGTGTAAGTCGTACTGAACGCGGTACGCGGAAAGCATCGTCAGAAGTGCGCGTTTAGCGACGCCATACGGAGCGTTGGTCTCCTCTGGGTATCCGTCCCACAATGAGTCCTCCCGAAAAGGGACCGGGGTGAACTTCGGGTAGGCGCACACGGTTCCGATCTGGACGAACTTTGCGACCCCCGCGCGGCGGCTCTCCTCGATCAGGTTCAGCCCCATTGCCATGTTGGCGTAGAAGTAGCGCCCCGGGTTGGCTCGGTTGGCGCCAATGCCGCCCACTTCGGCCGCCAAATGGATCACCACGTCGGGCCGCTCGCGGTCGAGCAGTGCTGCCACGGCCCTATGGTCTGTGAGGTCGGTCTGAGTTCGGCGCGGAACAACGACCCGTTGCACCCTTTTTGCATTCAGCAGATCGCAGACGTGCGTTCCCAAGAATCCGGCGCCGCCGGTTACCAATACGACCGAAGCCGCCAGGTCCGTCATCTCAGTGTTCGGGCCGGCCGTTGCGCCATAGGGGTTGCTTATGCCCGGCTCGGTGCAGGGTGTCTTCGCGGCGTGCCAGTTCCAGGTCTGCTTCCACCATCATTCGAACCAAGGTTTCGAAATCCACCTGAGGATCCCAGCCGAGCTCGACACGAGCCTTGCTGGCGTCACCCTGCAACAGCGGCACTTCGGCCGGCCGCAAGTATCGCTTGTCGATTTGGACGTAGTCCCGCCAATCCAGCTCCAGACCCCCGAAGGTGGCGTCGAGCAACTGCCTCACGGATCGTCTTTCTCCGGTCGCGATGACGTAGTCGTCCGGCTGACCTTGTTGCAGCATGAGCCACATCGCCTCTACGTAGTCCCCGGCGAAGCCCCAGTCACGTTCTGCTTCCAGGTTTCCCAGGTAGAGAACGTCCTGGAGCCCCAGCTTGATACGGGTTGCCGCTCGGGTGATCTTTCTGGTGACGAAGGTCTCGCCGCGGCGCGGTGACTCGTGGTTGAACAGTATTCCGTTGCAGCCAAACAGACCATAAGCCTCTCGGTAGTTCACCGTCTGCCAGAACGAGTAGACCTTGGCGACGCCATAGGGGCTTCGCGGGTGGAAAGGAGTCCTTTCCGTTTGAGGGACCTCCGTGACCTGCCCGTACATCTCTGAAGACGACGCCTGGTAGAACCTGACCGGGTAGTCGAGCTGGCGGATCGCTTCGAGCAACCGGAGGGTTCCCAGTGCATCGACCTCGGCAGTGTAGAGGGGGTTGCGGAACGACACCGCTACGTGTGATTGCGCAGCCAAGTTGTAAATCTCGTCGGGCCGCACCTCTTGTAGCAGCAAGCCCAACGAACCGCCGTCGATCATATCCCCATAGTGCAAGAAGAATCGGGGGGCGGGCTCGTGCGGGTCCTGGTACAGGTGATCGATGCGCTCGGTTCCGAACGTGGAGGAGCGGCGTACGACTCCGTGAACCTCGTAGCCCTTGGCCAGGAGCAACTCGCTCAGATACGAGCCGTCCTGGCCGGTAACGCCTGTGATCAAAGCTCGTTTGGTCATGAACTCGCCCTACTCCCGGACCCCTGGATTGAGAAGGGCATACTATTCCACACTTTGGAGGACATCTAGATGCGGCGCCGCGGTCGGGGGCGTGCCGTCCGATCGGCAGGCGGGTTCGTCGTCCTGGTCGGCCCGGACGGGGTTGGTAAGACTTCGACTGCCGCCTCCCTCATTAGGCAATTCGAGGGTCCCAGCCACTACTTCCATTTTCGTCCTTCCATGAAGGGGGGGAACGAGCCCGACCCTGGGCATGTGACATTGCGAGGCGCCAGACGACAGCCCGGACGGATGGAGAGTTACATGAGGCTCGGAGTCAACGTCGTGAGGTTCTGGCTCGGGTACCTGGCCACGCTCCAACCTGTGCTGCGGCGGGGTGGGTTAGTGGTCGGCGACCGCTGGGCGTATGGCTACCTCGTCGAGCCACAAGCTCTTCGCTTTGCCGGATCCAGCTCGGTTGCTCGCTTGGCCCTCCGGATCATGCCTCAGCCGGACTTGGTCGTTGCCCTTGTTGCAGATCCGGAGACCATACGGCAACGCAAGCCGGAGCTCACCGTCGAGGAGATAACCCGTCAGCTCACTGCTTGGTCGCAGCTCCCGGCACCGGTGGTAGTAATCGATACCGGACAGCCACCTGACGCGGTAGCTCGGTCCATTGTTGACCATCTCGTCCGGTAGCGCTAGCGGCGTGCGGATGGCGATCATACCGAAGGCCCATCCGAAGGTCGGTCGAGTTCGTCCGCGGACGCGTTGTCGATCTCCGGCGGGTACCCGATTAGGTGAGGTCCTAGTCCGACCCGGCGGCCGCCGCGTAAGCGGCCTCTGTCGCCGCAGCGGCTCGGTCCCAGGAGAAAGCGGCCGTGAGCACCTCGGCCGGGACAGGCGGGGGGGGCCGAGTGACGGTTCGCTCAATGAGGGTAGCGAGGGTGGTGGAATCACCGACGGGGTACAAGGCGGCCCAACGCGAGAAGAGCTCTCGATATACGGCGATGTCCGTGAGCAGCGCCGGCACGCCCAACGAGAGAGCTTCCAAGGCCGGTAGCCCGAAACCTTCCTCTCTAGAGGCTGATATCAGACCACACGAGGACTGCAGGATACGGACGAGTCGATCCTCTGAAGGGTTTGGTACGACACGAATCCTGTTAGCCAAGCCCAACTCTGCGATGAGCCGGTCGAATTTCGGTTCCAGCTGGCCGCCTCCGGCAACTACCAGCCCGACATCACGTGTCTTGGCGAGGGCTCGCACGACTGTTTCGAAGTCCTTGTACCAGCCGCGTTTGCCCACAAAGGCGAAGTAGCGAGCAGTGTCGGTCAGCGGTACGGAAGGCGACCACCGCGCGGTGTGGGGGTCTATCGTCAATCCAAGACGGGCGACACGTGCCTTGTGCTCGGAGTCCGGGTAGTAATGAACCAGTCGCTCGCGGGTGGCTTCTGAGACACAAATGACGGTGACCGCGCGGCGAATTGCCTCGCGACGCTGTGCGAGACCCGGTCCGCCCACTCCATGCGGCCACCGTTCCGGGATCAAATCGTGGATGGTCAAGACCATCGGTAGATGAGCGAACCGATCGAGCGTGGTCGAGTCGTACCACGTCGGGTGATACACCGCCACGTTGTGACGTCCGACCGTGCTCCCATGCAGCATACGATTTGCGATGCGAAGTGCCCGGACCCGATGCGGAAACGCCGGTATCCGGACTTTGAAGCCAACTGTCTCCACTTCGGCAGGCAGCCGGCAGACGTGAATTCCCGGAGCAACGACAGGCGTCCAATTTCCCCGGCGCTCCAATGCGCGCATTAGCTCGAAGAAGTAGTGTGAAACACCTCCGTACTTCTGTTCGGCAAACACCTGCCAATCGAAGATCACCCGCGACACGATCGTCCTCAGGTCCGGGAGGGCATCGTGATCATGCCGAGTCGGTTAGCCATTCGTGGGGACGCCAAGCTTGCTTACCTCGTTGGCCGGACGCCCGGACTGTCCGGATTCAGCCACCGCCAACAGACATCCGAGGAGCACGCCGAGAAACACTGAGGACTTGAAGCTTCCTTCGAGCCATGTACCCAAGGAGTTTCCGACCAGCTCGGCAGCGAGAAACGAACCGGCCGCGGTCATGACGACCTGCTGGTGAGGCAGTCGTCGACCTTGCGCGAAAAAGGCTCTGACCCACGACACGTAGAAGCCGAGATAGGCGACAAGACCGACCAGGCCGAACTTGAGCCATACGTGGAGGAAGGGGTTGTGGACCTCGAAAGACCTCTCCTTCCAGTCTCGAATGAGTTGGGTATCGTAGAAACGGCCGATGCCCAGACCGAAAATGGGCTGCTTGGAGACGACGGACCATGCGTCGAGCAGGTCGTTGATGTGGTCGGCATTGCTCACACTGAACTCGTTCGCGGTGCGGTCCGAGGCCGGGTTAATCGAGGATATCCGAGACAAAACCGCTTCCGCACCCAACCCTACGAATGCGATGGCTGCCAGCGCTAGCGCCACGAGACCCATGCGGAGGAGACGCCGGGTAGGGACGTAGCCCCGGCGAAGCGCGATCCACAAAGCCAGCGGCCCGCCGATCGCGAGGATGAGCCAGAAGGTGCGGCGGAAAGACAGCATCACGACCAGAGCCGCACTGACGGCAGCAGCGCGTACGAGCATGGCACGCACTCGGCTCTGACCCTTGAGACCGCCGGCCCATGCACCCATGCATACGATGGCGGCAAAGCAAGCGATATAGAGCTTGGAGCCCTCGAACACGGGTATGCGGACATCAAACAACGAGGTGCCCCCGCCCGCGGCCCATCGAATAAGTGGCGGCAGGCACGCGGCGCCGTATGCGACGGCCAGGTCCAGGATCGCTTCTCTCTTCCAAGGCTCGGAGCTGAGCCAGCGTGTCAAAGCGGTTGAGACCAAGGCGATGACGATGAGGTTCCGCCAGTCTGCGAACAATTCCGATGAGCCCCAGATGAGGGCGAGCGCTACGGCAAGCCCTACTGCGAGAGTGCCCAACACCACCCACCGCCACATTCTCAGTCGTTTGAGGCGCACCGCCACTGCAACACGACTGGCTCGAACGATCCAGGGGGACAACAACAGCAGCAGGCCGATTAGCAGCAAGTAGTGAAGAGGAACGCCAGCAATCCGAACTCGGAACCATGGACTGGCAATTCCATCGCCCCCGAATTCATCGCCAACCCAAGTGACCGATAGCGCCAAGGCACACATCGTGAACCTGGGCGCCAGCAAACGAAGCGTCCGAGAATCGGTCCGAGCTGGAACGGGAGATCGCTCGCGATCTCGGGTAATGATCATGGACGGATCAGCTCGTCCAGCGCGATCCGCACCTGACTCAGCAGAGCCGCACCTCCAGCGGAGAGCCTGGCGCCGTCTTCGACGTCGTCAGGTTCCGGCTCCTCGAGTCGTGTTACCCAATATCGGCCCGCTTCAACTATGGATCGCTGGTCGTGGAAGGACAATTCTCGCCGGCATTGGAAAGCGGCCTTCTTTCCGTTGCGCTGCCGAAGCAGGGCTGAGTGGAGCGCATGCCAGAGTTCGTCGGCCACCGGGGGTCCAAGGCGTACATCCTCCCAATCGATCACGGCAATTCGTCCAGTTGACAACCGACGAACGTTCCAAGGTCCAAAGTCGCCGTGGATGCCGAACTCCGGCCCCTGCGAAACGTTGAGGTCGGCCAGCCGATGTTGTATCTCACCAGTGATGTAACGGCGCAGGGACGCATCGAGGGAGGCGGGCCGGTGACGGACCTGCGGCATGGCCGAGGTCAGCGTGTAGCTCCACTCGGCCAAATAGCCGCATCCGAGCAACTTCGGAGTCCAGAAAGTGGTGGGCGGTTCTGCCGTTAGTAGCTCTTGGGCTTTTATCGATAGCGGGCGGAGTTTGGCCGTTGCGAATTTGGCGTGTCCCGCCGGCGCGCCTGCCCGATCCAACAACAACAGCGAGAACCGGCGACGTCTTGGATCTGCCGGGAGTTGAACTACCCAGTTTTCAAACGGGCCGATGACGGCTCGAGTACGGTCCAGCCAGGCCCGCCATTCGTTGGTGGCGATTGGCGGCTGCCACTCGCGGCCGCGGCCAGGTACCAGCGCGACGTGACGCCCTGCCAGCCAACCAGTGAACTGGCTGGCCACCAGAGTCAGCGGGTGGCACGACGAATAGGCCCACAGTCCGCCTGCGATCCGGCGCGGCGCCATGGGCACCAGAACCCGACCTCTGCTGATTGCGGTCGCTCGGTAGTCCGGCATTTTCCACCCCGGCCGTGAGGCTAGACGATCTCGCTTGATTCCCCAGCCGGTTCCCTCACGTGTCGGACATGTACTACTATCGCCGGCCTGCCGGCACTCAGCCGGCAAGGCCCGCCGGCGCTGGTGGGTCTGGGGTTCGCTTCATTACGTGATCCTTGTGGGAGGAGGATCGGCGGCCCCGCCAACAATTCGACCGCCGTGATCGGCGCGGGGGATGTGCATTTCCCCGTCAAACCTTGGAACAGGCATAACCGTTTAAGCCTGGGCGCACACAG
>Ga0209431_10004907_pt1 | contig 10449 bp, 7 predicted proteins | sample RifCSP13_3_FD_184021 | JGI IMG/M metagenome (GOLD analysis project Ga0209431, IMG submission 184021) | Soil microbial communities from Rifle, Colorado - Rifle CSP2_sed 13_3 (SPAdes) (version 2) | ecosystem: Environmental > Terrestrial > Deep subsurface > Rock core/Sediment | place: Rifle... | reverse complement strand
AATTTTAGACTTCTTGAAAACCCGCATGGCAGTAAACCTTCGGCTTTGTGGTACGGAATTAAAGCTGCAGTAGGATCTTATGTATTATTTGCGGATATGGATCAATCGACTCCCATATCCGAGCTCGAAAAACTTTTACCTTTCGTTGATAAGAAAGTTGGTGCGGTAATAGGTTCAAGAGGATTTGCAAGAAAAAACTTCCCTTTCTACAGAAGATTCGGGGCAATAGTTTTTGCTACTTTCAGGAAAATTTTTGTTCTTCCTGAAATTAACGATACACAATGCGGTTTTAAACTTTTTAATAAAGAAGTTGTCGTAAAAGGGTTTCCCAAACTTGAGTTTTTTAAAAAACAAAAAACAGTAAAAGGCTGGAGTGTCACGAGTTGGGATGTGGAGCTTCTTCATATAGTTAAAAAAATGGGTTTTGAGATAGAGGAAGTTCCGGTTGACTGGGAAGACACGGATGTTAGTGAAAGTAAAGGTGGCCATATGGGGCGTTATTTCAGAGAATCTGTAGATATGGTTAAACAGATAATAAGAGTTAAGGTAAATGATTTGAGGGGATTTTATGGCTAGGGAAGTGTTAAGATAACTATTAGGAGAGTAAAGCCTAATGAGAAAGTTTTTATATCAGTGGAAGTCTGTGATAATTTTCCTTCCGACCATCTCCTTGTTTGGATTTTTGCTCCGTGTTACAAGGATTGTCCTTTATCAACAACCAATTTTTGCAGATGAGGCAATTTATGTCCGCTGGGCGCAGGTGATGAGGGCCGAACCTACTCTTCGATTTTTGCCACTTTCGGACGGCAAACAACCTCTATTTATGTGGAGCATGATACCTTTATTAAAGCTTTTTTCGGATCCTTTGATCGCAGGCAGAATGCTTTCTGTTATTTGTTCGTTAGCCACAGGAATCGGAATATTTTTACTGACTTACCTTCTTTTTAAAAACAAAAAAGTTTCTTTAATTGCAACTTTATTGTACGCATTGAGTCCTTTCGCGGTTTTTTTTGATTCGATGGCGCTTGTTGATTCGATGCTTGCCAGTTTTGCCGTATGGACGCTTTATCTCGGATTATTAACAGCTCAAAAGCTTCGTCTGGATTATGCAATGCTAACCGGGTTTGCTTTAGGAGGCGCATCACTAACAAAATCACCTTGGATATTTTTCGCAGGATTTCTGCCTTTATCTGCAATATTTTTAGGTTGGCCTAGGAGACCGGGTGATAAATTTAAAACACTAGTCACGTATGCTTTATTATTACTTGTCACATTTACCTTATCTCTTACTATCTATAATATCCTGCGTCTCGGTCCGAACTTTCACCTTATTTCTTCAAGAAACGCTGATTATGTTTTCCCCCTGAGTCATTTTTGGACTAACCCAAAAGATCCCTTTATTTTCCATTTTGACAGGGCTCTTGAGTGGATTTGGGGGATAGGACCTTGGAGTGTCTTTTTGCTTTTTATTGGTGGAGTTATTATAAATTTCAAAAAGTATAGAAAGCAGGTATTTATACTTTCGGTATGGTCGGTTTTACCGATTTTGGTCCAGTCGGAATTTGCGAAGGTGTTTACTGCGCGCTACATCTACTTTTCCCTTCCCTTTATTTTTATTCTTGCCGCTTCGGCATTTTTATCAGAAAAATTTAAAAAACTTCTTAATGTAATACTGATCATATTTATTATTCATTCATTGAGTATTAATTATGTTCTTTCAACCAATATTGAACGAGCACCTCTTCCTCCCGGAGAGAGAAGCGGATACTTAGAGGAGTGGACTGCAGGAACGGGAATAAGAGAAGCTGCAGAATATTTAAAGGAGTATGCACGAAATAATCAGGATGAAAATATTATTGTCGGAACTGAGGGATATTTCGGTACATTACCCGACGGGCTTCAGCTGTACCTTAATAAAAACCCTGAAATTACGGTAATTGGAGTCGGAATTAACCTAAAAGAAATTCCGGATAGTTTACTTGAATCTCAAAAATCCGGGAATACGACTTTTATGGTTATAAATAACTCAAGGTTCAGTTTTGATCCGCTAGAAAAAGGACTGGAAACGGTTGCCGTTTATCCGAAAGCATTTAGAAGAACTGACGCGCATGAATATACTTTGTACGGGCCGCAAGAAACTCTTTACCTTTTCCGTTTAAGGGAAAAAGATGATAAAAGTATTTAAAATTATCACGAATAGAAATTTCCTGCCGATTTTGGTTGTTTTAATAATTTCGATTCTAGCCGCAAGAAGACTTCTATTTGAAAGGGGATACTTCGTCATGCATGATGACCTGCAAATGATGAGACAACTTGAAATGGAGAAGTGCTTTTTGGACGGTCAAATTCCTTGCAGGTGGGTTCCCGACATGGGATTTGGGTTTGGCTTTCCTTTATTTAATTACTACCCCCCTCTCCCCTATCTGGTAGGGGAGGCTTTTAGGATTATCGGCTTTTCGTTTGTCGAGACGATAAAACTTACATTCGCGCTTTCACTAATTTTGTCCGGAATTTCGATGTATTTTCTGGCTAAAGAGTTTTTCGGTAAAATCGGGGGAGTCTTGGCTTCGGGATTTTACGTTTGGGCGCCGTACCGGGCGGTTGATATATTTGTAAGAGGTGCAATGAACGAAAGTTGGGCTTTTATTTTGTTTCCTTTGATTTTTCTATTTTCATATAGGTTAGTGACAAGTGACAAGTTCAAAGTAACAAGTAATGTAATTTTTCTTTCCCTCTCCTATTCCCTACTCATTATGTCGCACAATATTATGGTACTAATATTCACGCCTGTTTTTATAATCTGGGTTTTTATCTGGTTGTGGCAAAGCGGAAAATGGACTCGCCTTTTGGATTTAGTGAAATCAGGATTGTTGGCAATAGGAATATCAGCCTTTTTTATAATACCTGTGATTTTTGAGAGGAAGTTGGTTCGGATTGAGAATTTGATTGGCGGTTATTACGATTATGCTGGCCATTTTGCAAGCTTAAGGCAGCTTTTTGTAAGTCGCTTTTGGGGTTACGGAGGCTCAATTTGGGGTCCGAATGACGGCATGAGTTTTCAGGTTGGCCACCTGCATTGGATATTATCTTTAGTTATCGGTTTCAGCCTTTTTCTATATCTTTTAAGGAAAAGAAATGGATGGGTTAAGACTTTTAGAACAAATAACTTATTACTTATCACTTGTTACTTAATACTGACAGGATGGTTTTCTATCTTTTTGGTGCACTATAAGTCGTATCCGATATGGAAAAATATAGCGATACTTTCCTATGTTCAATTCCCATGGCGATTTTTATCGATAGTCGTGTTTTCACTGTCTTTTTTAGTAGGAGTTATTCCCGGTGTTTTTGTGAGCTTCAAGGAAAGAAAGAGACTATTGTCCAAACTTATTCTTACACCCCCACAAATTCTTGTCACAACTTTTCTTTTGGCAACTTTAATATTTTTCAACTGGAATTATTTTCTACCGATGAACGGGGCGATGGGAAGGATTACCGACGGGGAGAAATTCTCGGGTGTTTCCTGGGAACTTCAGCAAGGTGGCGGGGTAACCGATTACTTGCCGCTCGCGGCAGACAGACAACCCCATGCGGCAAGTGGTGGTATAGCCGATGTTTACTCGGGAGATGTTGAAATTAAAAATGCCTTGCAAGGTACATACTGGGTGAAACTTTATGCAAAAGTTGAAAGCGACTTCGGATTGGTCAGAATTAATGTTTTTGATTACCCGAATTGGCGTGTTTTTGCCAACAATAGTAGAGTAGACATTTTTGTCCCCGATGATGAAGAGATTGGAAGAATTCACTTTACACTCCCCCAAGGGGAATATTTAGTATATGCGCAATTATTCAATACTTGGCCGAGGACTCTAGGGAATTTGATTTCTCTCTTCACAATGGGCGGATTACTTGTTTATCTTCTACGCCAAAACAAACTCTTGCATGCGTAAATCATTTACAGGTCTTTTTACCAAAAACTGGCAATTTGTAAGCGTACTAATATTGGGTTTATTAGTAAGATTACTTTTAACAAGGTACGGAAATTTCGGTGATGTAGCTCTTTTTGCCGAATGGGGAAAGCGATTTTTCGATTTAAGCAGACTTTCTTATTATTATGATCGTAATTGGTACTACAGTTACCCGGATTATCCTCCCGCATCCCCTCTTCTTTACGCTGGACTTTATTGGTTATACGAAAGAAGATACCTCTTGGCTGAAATTCACAATGCGATAAAGATTATTCCGGCAAATTTCATTATATATTTCGGAAAACCGGTACCGAATGATCCGCTTCAATTCGGATATGGTTATTATCTTCTACTTAAGTTACCCCCAATCTTTGCCGACCTTGGGATTTCGGTAATTATCTATAGATTGATTTTTCGACTGACAAGAAGTATTAAAAAATCCTTTGCCGGGATGTGTTTTTATTTGTTTAATCCCCTGACAGTATTTCTATCAGCCGTATGGGGACAAACAGATCAGCTGGTTGCGCTTATAGGGATTATATCATTTGTTGCACTTCATTCTAATAAAGCGTGGTTGTCGCTTCCTTTGATGTTTATTTCACTATTTATAAAACCTAACTGGATATTAATTCTTCCATTGTATTTATTTTACATTTACATATTAAAACCTAAAGTCGGAAATCTTATGAGCGGGTTACTAATCTCATTAGTACTTTTTCTCCTGTTAGTTACACCTTTTTCGGAGAGTGATGTTTTGGGATTTACAAAATCGGTTCTTCTGGGAAGTATTTTACCGGTTGCCAAAGGTACTCCGAAAGCGTCTGTTTCGGCAATTAATTTTTACTCAATATTCTTTTCGGTCGATAAAACTCCAGCCGCAAAAGAAATACTTTTGCTTCCTATTTCATACTGGGGATACACGTTTTATGGATTTTTGAATATCTTGTCATTCAAATATTTAACAAATCTTAGGAAAGAAAAATTATTGGAAGGAATAATTATTTCAATTTTTATTATTGGACTAGGGAGCTTTTTATTTTTAACAAACATGCTTGAAAGATATTTTTTTGCAGCTTTCCCTTCACTTGTAATATTGCTTGCAATCAGACCAAAGTTAACAAAGCTATTGTTGATTTTAAATTTAATACTTTTAGCAAATCTGGTTTGGGCATTTTTCAGAAGAAGCGTAGGAGTTATTAATCACCTTTTTTCCGACTATAACTACTTGCTTGTAAGAATCCTGGCAATAGTAGCGACAATTGCCTTCATAAGGGTAACAAGATACAATTTAAAGCGTGGAGAAGCTAGAATTTCAGGATGACCACCTCGATCCGACTGTTGAAGTTAGTCTTGAGGCAGTCAAGTCAAGGGCAGTAAAGGGGGTTGCGGTTCTTACCGGGCGCACGTTTTTATTAAGTATTTTATCGCTTGTAGCAACAGGCTTTCTTACCGTTTTTCTTAATCCTTCCGAATTCGGAGTGTTTTGGATAATTTCCGCGGTAGTTAACTTTTTAGCCTACTTTTCCGACGTCGGGTTGGCTGCGGCGTTAATTCAAAAAAAGGAGAATGTAAACAGTGAGGAGTTAAAAACCACCTTTACAATTCAGCAGTTATTAGTGGTATTGTTATTGGTAATTTTATTCGCAGCAACCCCATTTTTGCAAAGATATTATGCGTTTGGTGATGAAGGAAAATTGCTTTTATATGCACTTGGAATTTCACTTCTAATGTCTTCGCTCAAGACAATTCCATCAGTTCTATTAGAGAGAGAACTCGATTTCCCCAAGCTTGTATTTCCACAGGTTTTGGAAAATCTTGCTTATAATCTCGTAGCTGTATATTTTGCCTGGAAGGGGTTCGGAATCAGGAGTTTTACATACGCGGTTCTTGTCAGGGGTTTTGTGGGTTTGGTGGGAATTTATTTAATGAAACCTTGGATGCCCGGTATATCGTTTGCAAAAAAGCCGCTAAAAAAATTGCTAAATTTTGGCGTACCGTATCAATTAAATACTTTTTTGGCCGTTGTCAAAGACGATGGCCTTACCGCCTTCTTAGGAGGAATTTTGGGAACAGCCGGAATCGGTTTTTTGGGATGGGCGCAAAAATGGTCTCAATACCCACTTCGACTTTTTATGGACCACGTTCTCAAGGTTACTTTCCCGGCATTTTCACGAATGCAGGATGATGAAAGAGAGCTTTCTCAAAGTGTTACACGGGCAATTTTCTTCGTCTGCTTTTTAGTTTTCCCGGCTGTAGCCGGGCTATTAATCATTGCACCAATCCTGGTAGAAATTATACCCAAGTACGATAAATGGAGACCTGCTCTTATACCGCTTATGCTAATTTCTGTTAATACTTTTTTCGCCGCCGGCACGACTCAACTAACAAACCTCCTAAATGCTATTGGAAAAATACGAATCACTTTTAAATTAATGGTAATGTGGACGACGCTTACTTGGGGTTTGGTGCCTTATCTTGCGCTGAAGCATGGCGTTAACGGTGCGGGACTCGGGTACGCGATTGTGGGTACGAGTTCGATTGTAGCTATTTTTGCGGCATACCGTCAGGTGAAATTTAATATTTTTTCAAGCATGATAGTTCCCTTGTTTGGAACTTTAGTTATGATATCCGCGCTTCTACTGCTGAAAATGTTTCTGCCTGTAAACCTTACTTCTATTTGGGTTTTGATTAGTGTTGGGGGATTGGTATATGCGATTGTGATGCAGATATTTGTCGGTAAGTCAATTTGGCAAGATGCTAAGCGTGCAACTAAACTTGTTTTTAAAAGAAATTGAAAGGAAAGCATGGCTTCTTATCATGACCGGAACTATTGCCTGGTCATTGACGATGGTCAAAAGCGGTTTAGTTTATTCTTATGGAATAGGTTTTTGGGGTCCGAACGGTCATGACGGAGTATGGCATATTGCTCTTGCCAACTCCTTGGCCAAAGGATCGTGGTCGCTTCCAATGTTTGCCAGTGAGGCGATCAAAAATTATCACTTTGGATTCGATCTTCTTTTGGCGATTCTTCATAAAATAACTTTTATTCCCATAATGATTTTATATTTTCAAATTCTTCCGCCGATTTTTGCACTTTTAACTGGTGTGTTTGTCTATAAATTTGTTTATTTGTGGCAGAAAGACAAAGCAAAAGCTTATTGGGCCTTATTTTTTACATATTTTAGTGGGAGTTTCGGCTGGATTATAACATTTATTAAAAGTGGGAGATTCGAAGGTGAGTCGCTTTTCTGGTCGCAACAGGCACTTTCAACTTTGGTTAATCCTCCTTATGCTCTTTCTTTAATTTTCGTGTTTGCTGGCTTGTACTTTCTTGTCAAAGGAGTTGAAACTAGCAAAAAGAAAAAAACCTTATCTACTATCTACTATCTACTATCTACTTTCCTATTCGGTTTTCTAATACTAATAAAGGTATACGCGGGAATTCTTGTCCTATCTGCACTTTTTACCTCCGGTATCTGGATGATGATTCAAAGAAAAGGTATTGCAGTTATGAAAATATTTACCGGTGCTTTAATTATCTCGATATTGATTTTTCCAAAACTTGAATTGGGAGCAACAGGGGTTGTCACTTTCAAACCGTTTTGGTTTCTCGAGACAATGATGAGCTTTCCAGACCGCGTCGGTTGGCAGAAATTTGGGGAGGCGATGGTTAATTATAAGCTGGGAGGAGTTTGGCTTAAAGGAATTCTTGCTTATTTTGTAGCGTTTTTGATTTTTCTTGCGGGCAATTTCGGGATTAGAATTATTGGACTTTGGAAAGTTATAGATGCTGCAAGGGATGTAAGAAAGCTCGGAATTATCGAAGTATTTATATTTTTAATAATTGGTGCGGGAATCTTACTACCGATGCTTTTTCTCCAAAAAGGAACAGCATGGAATACAATTCAATTTTTTTATTATTCACTTGCCCTCATAAGCATTCTCGCGGGGATTTCTTTTGTTGATGTATTAAGGAAATTGAAATTCTCGGTTTTTACCAATCGGATGATTGAGGTAACATTGATATTGCTAACAATTCCGGTTTTGATTTCCACCCTCAGACATTATCTGCCGCCCCGTCCCCCCGCAATGATCTCAAGCGAAGAGTTGAAAGCTTTGAATTTCTTGTCAAAGCAACCGAACGGAGTTATCCTGACCCAACCCTTTGATAAGCTCAGGGCTGAAGCCGCAATTGATAATCCTCCCCGACCGCTTTATCTTTACGAATCAACGGCTTATGTTTCCGCTTTTTCAGGAAAACCCATCTATTTGGAAGATGAGGTTAATTTGGAGATAACGGGATATGATTGGCGGGAAAGGAGAGAAGAACTGGAGAAGATATTAGGATATAAGGATATTAGGGTATTAAGAGGGTTTTTTAGGGAAAATAATATATCGTATATTTATTGGATTAAAAATAATGTTTACGGAAATTTTTGGGAGGAGAAAGATCTAAATAAGATATTTCAAAATTCTGAAGTTATTATATATTCGGTAATGTGAGTGGTAAAATTAAAGCTGTGGGAAAAATAAGTGTTGTTATAAATACTCTAAATGAAGAAGAAAATTTGCCTCGGGTGCTTACCTCGGTGAAAGCCCTTGCTGAGGAGGTTGTTGTTGTTGATATGAAATCGACCGATAAAACCAGACAAATTGCCGAAAAGGCTGGTGCAAAAGTTTACGAACACGAGAGAGTCGGGTATGTTGAGCCAGCAAGAAATTTCGCAATTGAAAAAGCGAGGGGTGAGTGGATTTTAATATTGGATGCGGATGAGGAAGTTCCGCGGATTCTCGCGGATAATTTAAAATCGATTTCCGCGGATACGAAATCAGCTGATTATTACAGACTGCCGAGAAAAAACATAATATTCGGCAAATGGATGAAACACTCCCGTTGGTGGCCTGATTATAATATTCGTTTTTTTAGAAAAGGCTGTGTTTCTTGGGATGAGATAATCCATTCCGTTCCGATGACAAAAGGAAAAGGAGCAGACTTGGATGCAGTGGAAGAAAACGCAATATCCCACCATCACTACATATCAATCGAACAATACATCGATAGGTTAAACCGCTACACGAGTTACTATGCAAAAGGTCTTCTCGAAAATGGATATAAATTCCGTACAAGCGATCTTGTTAAAAAGCCGACCGATGAATTTTTAAGCAGGTATTTTAAGGGTGAAGGTTACAAAGACGGACTTCATGGATTAGCACTGGCACTTCTCCAGGCTTTCAGCGAACTTGTGGTTTATCTTAAAGTTTGGCAAGCGGAAGGGTTTAAGAAAAAAAGCATAAGGTTAAATAAGTTAATTAGGTTAGTAAAAAATTTAAGAAAAGATATGAATTATTGGATAGCCGATACGCTTTTAAAAGAAAGGGGAGGTCCGGTATATAGGATTAAAAGAAAGTTGAAAATTTAAAAGGGTCTAGGTACGATCAATAAATTATCACAAGTGGTTTGGATATTAGATAATAAAGTGACAATCAATATAATTAGCATTATTTTTTTATGAAGATCTTCATAATTATCCTCAACTGGAACAGAGCCCAAGATACCATTAAATGCTTAAGTTCGGTCAGAAAATTAAAAATAATAAATTATATTTTGAGAATTGTCGTAGTCGATAACGCTTCAAAAGACAACTCAATAGAGCTGATAAATGAAAGTATCAAGAGTATCAAAGGTACCAAAAGTATCAAAGGAATATTAATAAGAAATAAAGAAAACCTCGGCTATGCAGCTGGAAACAATGTCGGCATTAAGTATGCGCTTGGGAAAGGTGCAGACTATGTAATGGTATTGAATAACGATGTAAGAGTTCATCCTGCTTCGATGATTCGAATCATCGAAGCGGCTAAGAAGCAAAGTAACTTTGGAGCAGCTTCTCCAAAAATATATTTTGAAAAAGGTTTTGAATTTCATAAAGAAAGATATAAAAAAACCGATTTGGGAAAAGTCATTTGGTACGCTGGAGGGGAAATTGACTGGAATAATGTCTATGGAAAGCCTCGGGGTGTAGACGAGATAGATATTGGCCAATATGAAAAAGTGTCTGAAACAGATTTTGCAACAGGGACATGTATCTTCATGAGTCGAAAAGCTTTGGAAAAAGTAGGATTATTTAACGAGAAATACTTCATGTATTACGAAGATACGGATTTGTCATTAAGGATTAAAAAAACTGGTTTTAAAGTGCTTTTTATACCGGAGGCAATAGTTTGGCATAAAGTTGCGCAGAGTTCCGGAATAGGAAGCGACTTGAATGATTATTTTACAACGAGAAATAGGCTTTATTTCGGACTGAAATACGCCAGACTTCGGACTCGTTTTGCTCTTTATAGAGAAAGTTTACGGATGCTTTTCCGCGGTCGAAAATGGCAGAGTAGGGGAGTAATTGATTTTTATTTTGGGAGATTTGGTAAGGGGAGTTGGAAATAATATGAATTTTGTTGCTGACTTTTTTAATTACATTACTTCTTC
>Ga0209431_10004906_pt1 | contig 10452 bp, 9 predicted proteins | sample RifCSP13_3_FD_184021 | JGI IMG/M metagenome (GOLD analysis project Ga0209431, IMG submission 184021) | Soil microbial communities from Rifle, Colorado - Rifle CSP2_sed 13_3 (SPAdes) (version 2) | ecosystem: Environmental > Terrestrial > Deep subsurface > Rock core/Sediment | place: Rifle... | reverse complement strand
CGCGTTCAATGTCTAATACTCTTTCTGCTAAAACCAGAGAAAGAAATATGGTTTTTATATTTTCATTTTTTTCAGATGTATCTTTAGTCAATACCAGAATTTCGTCTATGACTTGTATTGTGTTTTTGGTAAGTTGATATGGGTTATTCATTTACTTATACTTTAAAACCATTCCAGCATAATTAGCATGCCTCGTGTATTTTGAAATTTCAAGTAGTTCATTAATCCTAAAACTACATCTCTTACTTCTTTTATGCTTATTTTTTCCGGGTTTAAATTATCATTAATTATTTTTTGAATAATTTCGTCGCTAAGGTTTTTAAGTTCCTGAAAGACATCCAGTAGCTTCTCCGGTTCAGTGTATTCCATGCGTTTGGTGTTTTCACTGTCATCGAAGGCTTCTCCTGAAATCATACTAATTGTATTTATTAAATTTGTACTTATGTTGTAATCTTCAGGTTTTTTTATCATTAAAAACGCTGATAGATAATAGGCTAACACTTTAGGGTCGTGATTAAGAAAATCCCACAGGTTTTTATCCGCAATTAGTAAACTCTTTAATTTATTAAAAATTCCGGGTTTTAGTTTAAGAGAAGAGGTAATAGATATCACTTGTTCTATTTTAGTCTGCAGTATATCTAATAGCAATTGGCTTTCTGCTAAGAGAATTATAGATTGGTCTTTAGTGCAAAAAGTATCAAGAACATGTTGGTGCTACAATTTAGCTAGTATGCCGCCTCAGGAATTTACTACACCAATGATGAAGCAGTATATGGATATTAAGGCACAATATCCTGACTGCTTATTGTTTTTCAGGCTCGGCGATTTTTATGAGCTATTTATGGATGATGCCAAAATAGGCGCTGAAGTTTTAGATATTACTCTAACTGCCCGCGACAGAGGGCGCGACGGGAAGATTCCCATGGCGGGAGTTCCGTTTCACGCGGTGGATTCTTATTTATCTAAACTAGTAAAAGCCGGATATAAAGTGGCAATCTGCGAGCAGGTGACTGAGCCTGATGGATCCGGGCTGGTGGAGAGGGAGGTGGTTCGAATTGTTACTCCCGGCACAGTGCTGGAGGAAGGCTCCCTTGAAAAAAAAGAAAATAATTATTTAATTACTTTAACTTTTGACGACTATAACTTTGCGCTGGCGGCCGCTGATGTATCTACAGGATTTTTTCAGACATACCAGATTGAAAGGGGAGATTTGGAACAGCTTTTGGTAAACGAGCTGGCAAGACTGAATCCGTCGGAGTGTATTCTGTCTTTGCATTTATATAACCAGCCGAAAATTCTGAAAATATTAAAAACCCTTAAAAATCTAAATGTTTTTCTGTTTCAGGATTGGGTAGAGCACGCCCAGAATGCGGAAGAAAACCTGAAGAAGCATTTCGGAGTTGTGACTTTGGAGGGATTTGGAGTCGGAGATAAACCTTTAGCGCAAAAAGCCGCCGCGGCGCTGCTAGGTTATTTAAAGCACACGCAAAAAGATAAGGTTGATCATATTAGAGAATTAAGTAATTTTTCTTCAAGTGAATATCTGGAGCTGGATAGGTCAACAATCGTGAATCTGGAGCTTTTTTCTACTATCAGAGAGGGAAATAAAAAGGGATCTTTAATCCATTTACTGGATAAAACAAAAACTTCCATGGGCGGCAGGATGCTGCGTCAGTGGCTCCTGAAACCTTTAATTAATAAAGAGCATATAGAAGGGCGCCTGGATTCGGTTTCGGAGTTTTTAACTAAAAGGACAAAAAGATATGAAATGGAGGAAGTGCTTTTGCGAGTTGTGGATATAGAACGGTTGATTTCGAGGCTTTCGGTGGGAATAGGAAACGCCCGCGACTTGGTGAATTTAAAATTTTCGCTGGAGGAAGTAAAAAAAGTTAAAAACCTCTTGCGTGATAATTTTGAATCCGGTTTGCTAAATAGTTTAGCTAATAACATCAGCTCAGAATTGGAAAACGTAATTAAAATCGTAAATGAAAGTATTGTGGAAGAGCCTCCGATTGATGTTAAAAACGGAGGAATGATTAAACAAGGGGTAGACAGCAGTTTGGATGAAATAAAAGAAAGTATTAAGGACAGCAAAAGGTGGATACAGGAGCTGGAATCTAAGGAAAGAGACAGGACCGGCATCAACTCGTTAAAGGTAAAATTCAATCAAGTATTCGGATATTATATTGAAATTACAAAGTCCAACTTGGAATCGGTGCCGGATGATTATTATAGAAAACAAACTCTTGTAAACGCCGAAAGGTTTATTACCCCGGAATTAAAACACCACGAAGAAATAATACTGACTGCCGAAGAAAAAATTAAGGATTTGGAGTACAAGCTTTTTTTGGAAACAGTTCATAAGGTTTTGGAATTTACCATTGAAATACAGCAAGCTTCAAAATCTATCGCAGGTATTGACTGTCTGATTTCGTTTGCTCTACTGGCCGAGCAGAATATTTACTGCCGCCCTGAAATTGCCGAGAGCGGCGAATTGAAAATAATTAACGGACGCCACCCTGTTGTGGAAAAGCTTTTGGAAGAAAAAGAATTTGTTCCGAATGACTCGGAGCTTAATGAAACCGACAAGCAGTTATTAATTATTACCGGGCCGAATATGGCCGGAAAGTCTGTATATATAAGGCAGACCGCGCTTATTACATTAATGGCTCAGATGGGAAGTTATGTGCCTGCAGGATCGGCTTTGATAAGTATTGTTGACAGGATTTTTGTGAGGAGCGGAGCTGCCGACGTAATAACAGCCGGACTTTCGACTTTTATGGTTGAAATGGTGGAAACTGCGCACATTTTAAACAACGCCACAAGTAAAAGTTTAATTATTATGGATGAGATAGGACGTGGCACAAGCACTTATGACGGGGTCAGCATTGCCTGGGCAGTTGCGGAATATTTGGTTAGCAATACAAAGATTTCGCCGAAGACAATGTTTGCTACTCATTATCATGAACTGCAAAAGCTTGAAGACGAATATCCTGAAAAGGTGAAAAATTTTCAGGTAAGCGCAATTGAACAGAACGGAGAATTGACTTTTTTGCATAAAGTTGTGCCTGGAGGGGCTTCTCACAGTTATGGTATCGCGGTTGCAAATTTGGCGGGGGTTCCGAAGGAAGTTACAGAGAAAGCCATGAAAGTGTTGTCATCTTTGGAAACGCGGGATTTTGATTTTGAGGATTGGCTGGAGGGTGGAAATGTTACGGAATCAAAAAAGAAACTTCAAATTAATAAAATGAGTGAAGAAAAAAACATTTCATTAATAAAAGATTTAAAGAATATTAATCCGGATAAATTGTCTCCTTTAGAAGCGCTGAATTTTCTTTCTAATCTGATTAAAAAAGCTAAATAGTGTTGCCCGCGCCGCAGTTCCTTGGATCGGTTTTCTTTGATCCGGGTTTCTGTGGCTCGGGCGTGGGTGAAGGCGGGAGGATGTTGGTGTCACTGTTATTTCGATCTATTGCGTTCGCGCTCCATATTCTTTTTGAAGTGCCGTCTTCCAAAAAAAACAGCTATGGATATTGCAACAGCGAGCGCGATAGGGAAGACTGCCAAAACCTCCCTTAGTCCGGAAAGCATAATAACCTCCTATAAACGTTGGGTGTCAATATTATAGCACTATACTATAAGGTGTATATTTTAGCTTGGGTAACTACTTAGTATTGGAATAACTACTGAAAAGCTCATAGCTGTATAATTCAATTATGCCAAAAATAAAAGAATTACCGGTAAAAGTAGTTCAAAAAACATCTGCAGGCGAAGTAGTTGAAAGACCTGCCTCGGTTGTTAAAGAACTTATAGAGAATTCCATTGATGCCGGAGCAACTATTATAAAAATAGAGATAGAAGATTCGGGTTTAAAAAAAATAGCAGTTTCCGATAACGGAGAAGGTATGGATACGGAAGATGTATTGTTAAGTTTTTTACCTCACACTACCAGCAAAATCTTTTCAGAAGAAGACTTAGCTTTTGTTAAATCTCTAGGTTTCAGAGGGGAAGCACTTGCCAGTATTTCCGCGGTGTCCGAACTAACAATTAAAAGCCGCCTTGTTAGCGAGGATTTTGGCACTCGAATAATTGTATCATTCGGAAAAAACGAGAAGAATTCTACGTTGGGAATGGACATCGGGACGCAGGTAGTAGTTAAAAATTTGTATAAAAATGTTCCGGCACGCAGAAAGTTTTTAAAAAGCAACCGTACCGAAACAAAACATATTTTTAGCATTGTAATAAAATATGCATTGTCCTATTTGGATATCGGATTTGTTTTATTTAAAGACGGAGAAGAGTTTTTTAATTTAATACCCGGTCAGTCAGCGGAAGAGAGAATAAAAGTATTATTGGGCGGGGAAATATACGAAAGTCTAATTAGATTAAATGACGAGCAGGAAATGATAAAGCTGGAAGGTTTTATTCTCAAACCGCAGATTTCAGCTGAAACAAAATCCAATCAATATTTATTTGTGAATAAAAGAAGCGTTTCACATAATCTGGTTTCTAATGCAATAAAAGAGGCATACGGTTCTTTTTTGGAACCGCGATCTTTCCCGGGTTTTATATTAAATATAACAATTCCTTTTGACATGGTAGATGTTAATGTTCACCCGCGTAAGGAAGAAGTAAATTTTTGGAATGATAAATACATTTACGATTATGTTTTTAATTCTGTTAAAAATTTATTGAATTCCGAAGATTTAACCTATAAAACCGATATCAACAGATTGAGTTTAGATAAAAAGCCTTCTCTATTTTTATTCCAACATCTAAAGGAATCGGTGCAGTATTGGGATGTTAGAAATGTCGGAAATGAAAATGAAGAAATAATTCAAATTGCAAACACATTTTTAATTACGGAGTCAAATAATGGATTGTTGATAGTGGATCAGCACGCCGCACATGAACGGATTATTTACGAACAGTTTCTGGAAAGTTTTAATAATAGCGAGTCGAAAAGAGTACAGTATGTATTGGATAAGCCTAAGTATATAGATTTTTCTATACTAGAATTGGAAGCGCTGAAGGAACATTATTCAACAATCGAAAAACTGGGATTTAATCTGGAAGAGTTCGGCAGGAACCAGTATAAAGTGAATACCATTCCGGAATTATTTATTGGCCAGAGTATTTCTGAGGTAATCAAAGAGATAATCTCAAATCTGCAGGAAAACAAAAAGGCGGTGGAAACGAAAAAAGTTAAAAAAACCTTGTCATATCTTGCTTGTAGATGTGCTATAAAGGCAGGAGAATATCTAACAATTGAACAAAGAAAGAATTTATTGGATAAATTAGCACTAACAAAAACAGAATATACCTGTCCTCACGGCAGGCCTGTGAAAGTGGAAGTAAGCTTAAAAAGCTTGAATAAAATATTTAAAAGGATTAAATAAAGTTATGAGAGATGAATCAACTCAAGCTGTTTACGAAAGTTTACCATTAATTATAAGGGATCATGAAAAGGAAATAAGAGATATTTATGAGAGTATAGGTTGGGATGTTCCCAATGAAGAGCTGAAAGATTTAGACAAAATTGAGGCGAATGAACAGTATTTTATGATAATTGCTGATTCAGCGGCAGAACTTGTTGACAAGCTAAATGAAATAAATTTTGAAGTAGATGATAGGTTTGGAGATGATGTTAAGAGTGCATTTAGATTTCTTGTTGAAAAAAAGTCCGTATTGGTAGATTATCTTCAAGCAGCACAGCTAGGAACCGGTAATGATTCAACTTTGAGATATGAAGACGATGCGAGAAAATATTTAAGTTGTCTTTTACTAATTGAAGAACTTTTAACTGAAGATGATCTGCTGCAAATGTACGAATTGTTTGGGAATGGTGAGAAGGAAATAGCACACGAAGATGCTGGATTAGGAGATGAAGTTATGGGGGATTTAGAAAACGATGTCTATTTAATAACAGTAATTATAAGGGCTGATTTGTATATAACCCAGAGAAAGTTACGATTGTTAAGACAATAAATAGCCGAACTCATTTTGAGTATCAATTTTCCTTGTAATATTTCTGCCGGTCAATTCTATAAATTTCATTAGAATTGTGTTTTCTTTTTTGGCAACATTTTCTTTTTTAGTCATGGATTCCTTATTCGCCGTGACTAAAATTGTTTTTCCCGGAACATTTGCAAGCTTACCAATTAAATTTCGTTGCTGCCGCCAGATTACCGGAATGATTTTTAACATTAAAACCAAATCCGGTTCTTTATTGCTATATTCTTTCCATTCTCTTTGTTCAAATGATTCGTTGTAAAGTTTTATTTCCGGTATACCCGATTGATTTATTATTTGATTTGAATTTTTAGGCAGATGCAAGTTTTTTTTATATACCTTCTGAAATCTTTCCAGAATTTCGTAAGACTTAGTATCCGTGTCTATCCAGATATATTTTTCTAATTTAAAAGCATTTTCAAAAGGAAAGGTTAAGGGGTAAAGCCCTCCCCCGATATCCAAAATAATTTTGATTTCTTTTATTAGATCCTCAAATTGTGTGTGAAAATGCTGAATATGCTCTAATCGTTCGTTAGTGGAAACGTGTTCTCTTACGGCTTCATCAAAAAGTCCTGTAACTTTTTCTAAATCGTTTTTTTCCAAAGCTTCGTCAAGCCTACTAATTATTTCTGTTGTACTGTCGCCCGAACTATTTTTTCTGTACTTTCTTAAATCGTAATAAATTTCTTTTTTAACTTCTTTCAGCATGTTTTTAAATGCTGTGTTCTTTTCGATTTTCCGGAGATCAGCTGCGTTCATAGTTTTCTTCAATTCTGAATTCCTGCTCATTTTATCTTCAATTCTTTTTGTAACTTCATTGAGGGCGATTTTATATGTTCTTGTTATTTTGTGAGCATACACTAATATTAGATGCGAGGAAGTAGTTTTACCGGCAGCCTGTTCTGTTGGATTATTTTCGAATGTGCTGCTCATAAATTAAATATATCATTTAAATTGTATCGGCACTCGCATTCGCGGGTAAGCAACCTCTTGACACTCATGCCCTTAGAGTGCTATATATTTTTACGCTTATATTTTTTGAAGTTGTAGAAGGTTAAACCTTAAAAAGTAATTTTATTTTGAAGGAGGAATTTTATGTCAAAAATTAAACCGTTAGCCGATTATTTACTTATTGAACCTTTGCAAAAAGAAACCACATTACCATCGGGAATTGTTATCCCCGATACAGCAAAAGAAAAACCGCAGGAAGGAAGAGTTGTAGAAGTTGGACCAGGTAAGAGAGATGAAGACGGAAAAAGAATGGAAATGGAAATAAAAGTCGGAGACAGAGTTATGTATAAAAAATGGGGCGGAACAGAAGTAAAAGTTGAAGGTAAAGAAATGCTTTTAGTTAAAGAGGAGGACGTCCTCGCAATAGTTGAAGAATAAATTTATCAAAGGAGGATTTAATTATGTCAGCAAAAATGATTATTTATGGAGATCAGGCGAGAGCAAAACTCAAGTCAGGAGTTGACAAGCTTGCCAGAGCAGTTGTAGTTACTTTAGGACCAAAGGGAGGAAACGTAGGAATAGATAAATCTTACGGAGCCCCTCAGGTAGTGCATGACGGTGTTACCGTTGCTAAAGAAGTCGAACTGGAAGATAAGTACGAAAATATGGGTGCTCAATTAGTTAGAGAGGCCGCCTCAAAAACAAACGATGTTGCAGGAGACGGCACAACAACAGCTACAGTTTTAGCGCAGGCTTTGGTTGATGAAGGATTGAAAAATGTTTCCGCGGGGGCGAATTCGATGATTTTGAGAAAAGGTTTGGAAAAAGCCACTAACTTGGTTGTGGAGGAAGTCAAAAAACTTGCTAAGCCTATTTCTAATAAAGAAGAAAAGGCTCAGGTTGCTATTAACTCTGCCCAAAGTGAAGAAATTGGCAATTTAATTGCCGAAGCAATGGAAAAAGTAGGAAATACGGGGGTAATAACAGTAGATGAATCAAAGGGTTTTGACTTAGAACTCGAATATAAAGAAGGAATGATGTTTGATAAAGGCTACGCTTCAGCTTACTTTGTAACGAATCCGGAAAAAATGGAAGCTGTAATTGAAGATCCTTATATACTGGTTACCGATTCAAAGATTTCGAGTCTGCAGGACTTGCTTCCCTTGCTTGAAAATTTTGTGAAGGTTTCAAAGAACTTGGTGCTGATTGCCGAAGATGTGGACGGTGAAGCATTGGCAACACTTGTTGTAAATAAACTGAGAGGCACATTTAACGCGCTCGCAGTAAAGGCTCCTGGATTTGGGGACAGAAGAAAATCGATGCTGGAAGATATAGCGGTTTTAACCGGTGCAACTTTACTTAGCGAAGAAATGGGCAGAAAACTTGAATCAGCCACAGTTGAGGACTTAGGTAGAGCAGAAAGAGTAATTTCAGATAAGGACAATACAACAATCGTAGGAGGAAAAGGCGACCAGGAAGATATTAAAAAGAGAATTTCACAAATCGAAAAACAAATCGAGCAAACTACTTCCGATTATGATAAAGAAAAACTGCAGGAAAGACTTGCAAAGCTGAGCGGCGGAGTTGCGGTAATAAGCGTAGGGGCCGCTTCTGAAACAGAATTAAAAGAAAAGAAAATGAGGGTTGAGGATGCAGTAAATGCCACCAAAGCTGCTGTTGAAGAAGGAATTGTTGCGGGGGGCGGAGTTGCATTTTTGAGAGCCAGGGAAGTATTGAACAACTTGACTCTTGAAGGAGATGAAGCCACCGGAGTAAAGATATTATACGAATCACTTGAAGGTCCGGCAAGAATGATAATAACCAACGCAGGCGAAGATGCCGGAAAGGCTTTGGGAGAAATCGAAAGAAGATCAAAAGAGGAAAAAAATCCGAATTTAGGGTTGAACGTTTTAACCATGAAATATGTAGATATGGTTAAAGAAGGATTGATTGACCCTGCCAAAGTTACCAGAAGCGCTTTGCAAAATGCCGTAAGCGTTGCCACAATGATCTTGACCACAGAATGCTTGGTAACAGACGCTCCCAAGAAAGAAGATAAAAACATGAACGGTCCGGGAATGGGTGGTATGGGAGGCATGGGTGGAATGGGCGGTATGGACGATATGATGTAATACCGAACTGAGTGGTTTGGATTTTAATTGTATAGGTCTGATTATTAACGAAATAAAATAAAAATTATTTGTTATAGTGTGAAATTTTTTAACCCCTGTGAAAAATACAGGGGTTTTTTATTTTCTTTTGATTATGTATACTGCGGTTAAGAGAACTGGTGAAAGGAGAACTACAATGAACGGAAGTTTTTTGATCTCCATTCGAAATGGAGAGAGGTTCATGGTAAGTGGGCTGCTAGAGCATGCTCTGGCATCGTTTGAGCGTGCTCGAGATCTCGCACAAAACCAAGCAGAAAAGTCGTTGGCTTGGGCGAGGATAGGTCTAACTTATCTGGGATTGCGAGAGAGTTTAAAGGCTGATGATGCATTCGCATTGTCCTATTCCAATGCCAAAGCTTCTGGAGATCAAAACAGGATCTTGGAGGCTGATAGGAATGAAGCCCTAATGTGGCTTGAGAAGGGAGATGCGGAAACTGCCAGCAGGAAGGGTCTGATTGTGTTGGGGGTAGCCGAGAAAATGGGTAGGTTGGATATACCCGCGTTTGTACACGTGGTGACGCGTGCACAAATTCGGCTACACAAGGCTGGGAAGCTCGACAGATTTGAAGCCTTTTATTGGCTTTATCGGGAGATTGTGGAATATCTCCTGATGGAAACGAAAGCGGATGAAGTCTCCTTGCGGACTTGGAGAACAGGGATTTATAAATCCCATCAGGAGATGTATAGAAGACTGCTTGTGCCATTCGCTTTTCTGGTCAACTTCCATCGAGTTCGAAAACAAGTGAAGCGTCATGTGACAATTCCTTGATAACAGTAAAAGTAGAGGATTTTGGGAAGCTCACATATTGTTGCCCATAGCAGTGTGTGCTCTACGGTCCATGCATGCAACGCGCATTGGCTGCTTCCCGACCCAAGATATTTTTAATCCAATATTTATTATTATCTTTTAAATGTGTATACTGCGGTTAAGACCAAAGAATGAGGGAGGTGTAAGTTGAGTACCTTCAATGTATGTATCCAATGGGGAGAACAGTTCCGAGAAGAGGGCAAGCGGGAGCAGGCGCTGGACCTTTTTGAGTTAGCGAGGGACATGGCAACTAATCGTTCAGATCGTGCCATGGCGTGGGCGCATATCGGTCTCACGTATTGGCAGATGAGACCTGGAGCAAAAACAGATCTCGTAGCTGAGTTAGCCAGGCGTGCCGAACAGGCTTTTGAGATTTCACTTTCGCTTGCTCGCGAGTCGCGGAATAGAGATCGCACGATCGAAGTGATGCGCCACATCGCCCGAATGAGATTAGATATGGGCTTTATGAACGAAGCCCTTAGGATCGGGCTTGATGCCATGGGTCATGCG
>Ga0209431_10004903_pt1 | contig 10454 bp, 17 predicted proteins | sample RifCSP13_3_FD_184021 | JGI IMG/M metagenome (GOLD analysis project Ga0209431, IMG submission 184021) | Soil microbial communities from Rifle, Colorado - Rifle CSP2_sed 13_3 (SPAdes) (version 2) | ecosystem: Environmental > Terrestrial > Deep subsurface > Rock core/Sediment | place: Rifle... | reverse complement strand
CCTTTATAAGGTTCTGGAGGGCGAATTCCACGAATGTTAGCAGCTACTTGACCAACGAGTTGTTTGTCTATACCCTCTACCGTTATGTCGCTCTTTACCACTTTGAAAGTTATACCCCCTGGTGCCTTTACCTTAACCGGGTGAGAAAAGCCTATTAAAATAGTGAGTGTATCGCCCGTTACTTCGGCCCTATAACCCGTACCAACCAGCTCCAAAGTCTTTGACCATCCTTTGGTAACCCCAGTAACCATATTTGCAAGAAGCGCTCTTGTAGTACCAAATAAGGCTTTATTCTGACCGGTTTCTTTCTTTATCGAAACCTTAATCTCATCCTCAGTTTTCTCAATATTTAGCCCTTTGGGAAGGTTCTGAGTAAGCTCGCCTTTCGGTCCCTTAATCTTTGTAGAGCGATCATCAGTTTCTACACTAACCCCCTCAGGTATTTGAATTGCTAATTTGCCTATTCTACTCATTGTATTTTATTTCTTTGCCAGACTTTTTTTGTAAAGAAAGTCTGGATGACGTACTCCTCGCAACAAGTTGCGAAGGTATCTTGCGATACGTATGTCTTCTTGAATCTGCTTCATCCTGCGCTGCAAGCAGCGAGGTATTCGCTGGTTCTAGAATAAGTTATAATATCTCAGCTATAACTTCGCCTCCGAGGCGCTTTTTCAAAGCACCTCTTGAGGACATAACCCCGCGAGGTGTCGAAATAATAAGGATAGATGGTTCTTTCCTTGCTTCTAACTCACTTACCTTTATATATATTCTTAAACCAGGTTTTGAAACCAACCTGACCTTGGTTAAAAGTGGCTCTTTTTTCCTAAAAGCAAGTTGTACGGTTAACATTTCCTTATCGCTTCCCATCTCTTCAACATACCTTTCCTCCATCAGAGTCTTGGCAACAGCTTTTATAAGATTTGTACTCGGAACTGTGACAATTTTTTTGCCCGCCAAACCTGCATTTTTGAGACGGGTAAGAAAATCACCCACCGGATAATTTCCTGTAATACTCTGAACACTTTTAACTTTCTTCTCTTTTTGCGTATCTTTTATTTTTTGCATTTTATTTTTTCTTTGTCTAACTTTCTTTTTCTGACTTTGTATGTGTTCGTTTCTTTGCCGTCCTTTCTTTCATAAAGAAAGGACGAGTTGATTTACCAGCTTGCCTTTCTGACTCCCGGAATTTCACCTTTGTGGGCAAGTTCTCGAAAACAAAGTCGACAAAGCCCAAATTTTCTCATATAAGCCCTGTTCCTTCCGCAAAGACGACATCTGTTTCTATAACGGATTTTATATTTTAGTTTTTTAGTTTCTCGTACAACTTTTGCTGTTCTAGCCATAAAGCCCCTTTCAGTCGCAGAACAAAATGCAAAGCCCAAAGAACATAGATTAACTTTTCTCCTTTGCTCTTTGCTCTTTGCTCTCTACGCTAATTTTCTCAAACGGCATTCCCAATAATTCAAGTAACCTTTTTGATTTTTCAGTGTCTTTGGTATCTGTCACTATAGTTATTTCAAGACCCCTAGCTTGTGTCTTTGCAAGGTCGATCTCCGGAAATACGTTGTGTTCACTTATCCCCAAAGTGTAGTTACCGTATTTATCAAAACTGACTAGGCTAACACCCCTAAAATCCCGTAAGCGGGGAAGACTGATAGAAAAAAGTTTGTCTAAAAAAGAATACATTCTCTTTCCTCTCAAAGTTACTTTTAAACCCACTGGCATACCCCGTCGAATTCCAAAACTTGCCACTGAGATAGATGCAGCCCTTACTGACGGAATTTGGCCGGTGATTGCTGCAAAGTCTTTCTTAATCTGCTCAAAGCCGGTTTTATCTCGTGCTGCTTCACCGACCCCGGAATTTACTATAACCTTGGTTATTTTAGGAACAGCCAATAAATTGGCAATCCCAAATTCATTTGAGAGCGTTTCCCTAACACTAGTTTCGTATTTCTCTTTTAGTCGATTCATAGGTCCTATAGGACACATAAGACGTATAAGTCTTATTTCTTTTTAGTATTTATTTCCCCTCCGCACTTTCTACAAATTCTTACTTTTTCGTCTCTAACAACTTTAAAACCCGCTCTTGTTAGTTTGGAACATTTTGGACAAACAATCGCCAACTTCGAAAAGGCAATAGGTCGTGGTATCTCGTATATTCCCCCCTTTCGTCCAGGAACATTTTTAACATGTTTTTTATATATATTTATTCCCGGAACTACCGCTTTTCCTTCTTTTACTAAAATTCGCTCAATGACACCATCCCTTCCCTTGTCCTTCCCTGATGTTATTTTTATTTTGTCTCCGACTTTGAACTTTAACATATTAGGTAAAAGGTAAATGTTAAAAGGATTTAATTTGTTTTCTTTTACCTTTCAACTTTCACCTGTCAAACTACCTCTCTTGCTAACGATGCGATTTTGGTATAGCCTTTTTCTTTCACTTCACGAGCAATCGGCCCTAAGACACGGGTACCGCGTGGCATACCTTGCTTATCAATTACCACTCCTGCATTATCATCAAAACGCACATAACTTCCGTCGCTTCTTTTTACTTCTTTTTTTGTACGGACAACAAGGACTTGCACTTTTTCCCGATCCGACACAACTCCGTTAGGATCGGCCCCATTCACAACTGCTCTTACTATCTGACCAACTGTTGCCGTTCTTCCTACTTTAGTAGAAATACCAATTACTTTAAGCTTTTTGGCTCCAGTATTATCTGCCGGTTTTAAAACAGTTCCTAATTGAATCATAACCTTAATCTAACTTTCTTTTCTAAAGAAAGTTAGGCAAAGAAAAAAACTATGCCCTACCTCCAGATGGCTTTTTTGATATTGAATTTAGTATCTCACTAATTTTCCACTTTTTGGTTTTACTGTATGGTTTACTTGCAACAAAATGAACCGCTTGACCAGCTTTGGCACCAATCTCATCGTGGACTTGATATTTCTTATTTCTTTTAACCCGCTTTTTATATATCGGATCAACCACTACCCGTTCAACACTCACCGTTGCGGTTTTTTCCATCTTCTTTGATATAACTTTTCCTGTAAATATTTTCATCTGTTATTTCTTGGCCATTTCTTTCTGATCTTTTTCTAATATCTCTTTCTCTCTTTTTACCGTCAGGACTTGGGCTAAATCATGGGCCAAGTTCTTAATTTTTTTCAAGTTTTTTTCTTTAGATACCGAAATATCTACCTTTGTTTTTACCAAATCAAGACGCATTTTACTTACTAATTTTGTCAATTCTTCGGATGATTTTGATCTAAAAGTTTGTAACTCTTTTTTCTTCATAGCTTTTTATACTGCTTGCCTTAAGCCTCGCCTTCACGACTTATTATTCTTGTTTTAAACGGTAACTTCGCACCTGCTTTGGCAAATGCCAACTTGACAACCTCTTCACCAATTCCGGTAACTTCATAAATAATTTTTCCGGGCCTCACTACAGCCACATACCTATCGATCTCTCCCTTCCCTCCACCCATGCGCTGTCCGGCGGGTCTCGAGGTCACGGGTTTATCAGGAAAGACTCGTATCCACATTCTACCTCCTTTTTTAAGACTATGGGTGACCGCCCGTCTACCAGCCTCAATTTGTTTAGCGGACAGCCAAGCGCATTCTAATGCTTTTAAGCCATAATCACCAAAAGCTAAAACCGAACCTCGGGTTGCTTTTCCTCTTCTTCTTCCTCTAAAATCTTTCCGGTATTTTCTGCGTTTGGGCTCGAGCATTTTTTTTGCCTGACTTTCTTTTTTCAAAAGAAAGTCAAAAAGGGTTATTCCTCTTCAGGTTTCTTATGAATATACACTTTCACTCCGACATAGCCTCTTTTCAAAAGAGCGGGAACCTGAGCGTAATCGATATTTTCTCGTAACGTCTGGGTAGGAACAGATCCTTGATGAAATTTTTCTCTTCGTGAAATTTCTGCTCCTCCAATTCTCCCGGCAAGAACAACTTTTACTCCGAGAGCCCCGGATTGCATAACCCTCTCCATTGTCTTTGCTATCACCCTTCTATGGGGAATTCTTCTTTCCAGCTCCGTAACTATCCGAGCTGCAATCAGATACGCTGATAGTTCAGGATTCTTCACTTCGTTTACCTGAAGGTCAACCTTTACATCTGTTATCTTCTTTCCTCGAACTTGTCGAAGGATTTCAAGAATAAACTTTTTCAAGTCTTCGAGGCCGGTTCCACCTCGTCCGATCACAACTCCCGGGCGAGAAACAACCAAAGTAATCTGTATACTTTTGGGCAACCTCTCTATCTCAACTCTTGTTATGCCACCAAGTTTCAATCTTTCCATAAGGGCCTTTCGTACCGTAATGTCTTCTAAAAGGTAATCTTTATAATGTGCATCGTCCGAAAACCACCGAGACTTCCACGGCAAAAATGTACCTACCCTAAAACCGATTGGATTAACTTTTTGTCCCATACTTTAGTTAAATCAAAAATTAAATATCAAAATGCAAAAAGACATATTAAAAATAAAAATATTATTACTGCTTTATTCTTTCTGCCTTTTTACTTTGTGTATTTGATATTTGATTTTTAATATTTGATTTTTCTGATTCGGATCTATTAATCACTTTATTTTCAGGTTTGACTTCTTTATCACCTTTAGCTGTAAGTACTACCCTAATATGACTCATCCTTTTCTTATACGGCTTTGCGCGTCCCCGTGCCCCAGCTCGAAATCGTTTTAAACGGGGTCCCTCGTTTATTTGAATTTCTTTAAAAGATAGCGTTTCTTCATTCAGACCTCTCTGTCTTGCATTTGCTACAGCGCTTCTTACTACCTTTTCTAAAGATTTGGCAGATCTTTTACCCGCAAAAGGTAACCTCTCTACTGCCTCAGAAGGCGAAAGCTTTTTAATCAAAGCCACTACCTCCCGCAGCTTTTTAGGCGAAGCCAAAACAAATTTTTGTGTTGCTATTATATCCATAAATTACGTCTTTTCTAAAAGCCGCTTGACAACCTGACCATGACCTCTGAATGTTCTTGTGGGGGCAAATTCTCCAAGCCTGTGGCCAACCATATCTTCCGTAACAAACACATCAATAAAAACCCTGCCATTATGGACCTTAAAATATTTGCCAACAAATTCGGGAGGTACCTGGCTATCACGCATCCAGGTTTTTATGGGATTTCCTTTATCTCCCATTCCCGCCCTTACCTTTTTGATAAGGCGCTCATCTACATAAGGTCCTTTTTTTGAACTACGGCTCATGTTAAGTATTTTTTCTTTGTCTGACTTTCTTTCCTAAAGAAAGTCAGAGTAAGGTTATCCTACGTGCGGCCCTTTCTTTCTCGGCTTCACAATTAACTTGTTCGAATATTTTTTATGTTTTCTTGTTTTTCCAACGGCAGGCTTGCCGTAAGGAGTTTTAGGGTACTTCATACCAATTCCGCTTCGACCCTCTCCCCCTCCGTGAGGATGGGCTGCCGGGTGCATCGCAATACCCCGGACACTAGGCCGAATCCCCATATGTCTTTTCGCACCGGCTTTACCAAGGTTTCTTGTCCGTATCTCAATATTCCCGACTTGGCCTATTGTAGCCCAACATCTAGGATTAAATCTTCGCGTTTCACCAGAAGAGATTCTGACAAGAACGTAGTTTTCTTCCTTTCCCAATACTTGTGCAGTTCCTCCGGCTGACTTAACAATTTGTCCTCCTTTTCCCGGAGTTATCTCTATATTGTGAATCTGAGTACCCGCTGGAAGATTTTGAAGAGGAAGGGCGTTTCCTATCTCCAAAGGCGCAGACTCCGAGGCTATAACTTTATCGCCTTCCTTTAAGCCACTAGGTGCAAGGATGTGGCGTCTATCTCCGTCTTGATATTTTACCATAGCAATCTTTGAGTTTCTATTCGGATCATAAAGGATTGATTCAATCACTCCCCAGACATCCTTCTTTTCGCGCTTAAAATCAATTTCCCGCAAAAATCTCTTCTGCCTGCCGCCTTGATGCCGGACAGAAATATGACCCTTTGCATCTCTGCCTGATTTTTTTGATAAAAGTGTCAATAGCTGTCTCATAAACGTACTCTAACTTTCTTTTAGAGCAAGCTCACGCTTAGCTTGCAGCTTGCGTCTCGAACTTACGCTCTCGTCGTAAGACTAGCTTAAGACTTCGTCAAAAGAAAGTTAGACAAAGGAAAACTCATTTTTGCTTCTTCTTAGTCTCAAATAAATCTATTTTTTCCTTGTCTCTCAAAGTAACAATCGCTTTTTTTCCCGGCAAAATCACCCGTTTTCTTCCGGAACTTGTTCTTTTTTTCTCTCCTGGCTCCTTTAGGGTTCTTACTTTCGTGACATGGACATCAAATATTTCCCCGATCAGCTTCTTAATTTGGTATTTAGTCAAATTTCTGTCGACCCGAAAACTATACTTCCCGCTTTCGGCAAGTTTGGTAGTTTTTTCTGTGAGTATCGGTTCAAGTTTTGTCATTTCTTAGCCCCCTTTTTTACTTTCCTAATTTTTTTTGTTTGACTTGTCTTACTTTCTTTTTTAGTTTTTATCGGTAACTCTTTCTTCACTTGTAAAACCTCTTTTTGAGATTGTTTTACTTTCCCTTGCGAATCGATCTTTTCTGTAAACGCTTCTTGGTCAATTATAATTACCCCTCCCAGATACACGCTCTCGGCATTAAGATTTCTGAAAGGCATAACTTCCAAATTCGCGATGTTTCTTGCAATTTTAGCAACTTTTCTATTCTTCTCTGAAAGGACTAAAGTATAACGGAAATTGTTAGCCGAATTTTCCATATCCGGATTTATAGTCTTAATGAGATGTGCTATTTCTTTTGTCTTTGTAAAATTACTAACCGCTTCAATTGCAATCAGATTTCCCTCTTTCGCTTTTAACGTCAGGGCTACTCTAAAAGCCTTCCTACGCATTTTGGCCGGAAGCGAAAGAACTCTCTTTATACCTTTAGGGCCGTGGGCAATACCTCCCCCGACGAAAATAGGTGCATTTCTTGCTCCATGGCGAGCGGATCCTGTTCCCTTCTGGCGATATATCTTTCTAGTTGAGCCGGTTACAACACCGCGAGTTTTCACCTTTGACAGGCCGGGGTGCTTTCTATCCCCATAAACACGGATTGCCTGGGCCAAAAGCGGCAAATTTTCTTCTGCCGTTAGACCCGATGGAAGGCTCGTTGTACCCTTTTTCACTCCTTTTGCTGAATAAACAGTTATTTTAACCATAATTAGTCTTCTTTCTCTTTTGTCGCAGTTTTGTCAGAGCTCTCTTTGCTTTCAGACTTCTCACTAGTTTCCTCTTCTACCTGCTGGACTTCCACTTGTGGAGTCTCTTCAACCAACTCTTCAAGTTTCCCCTCGGCAATCTTTTTTATAATTACAAGGCCCCCCGGAATGCCCGGAATCGGGCCGGAAACAGCAAGCATGTTTTTACCTTTATCAACATCAACAACAAAGATATTTTTAATCGTAACTCTGTCTGACCCCATTCGACCGGCCATATGCTTGCCCTTCCAGATTCTGCCAGGAGTGGTTCCCTGGCCGATCGCACCCGGAGCCCGTTCCCGATCAGATTGACCATGAGTCCTCGGACCACCAGCAAAATGCCATCGCTTAACCACCCCTGCAAACCCTTTACCCTTTGAGATTCCGGAAACTGCGACCACATCGCCCTTTTTAAAAATGTCGGTGATAGTTACAACGTCTCCGACTTTAAATTCCGGCTCTTTATCTAATCTAACTTCCCTTAAAAATCTTGGTGTCTTATTTTGTGCTTTGTCCTTTGCGCTTTGTGCTTCTAAAGCTTTCCTGAGGTGCCCTTGAAGAGGTTTTGAAGTATTCTTGAGGTTTCTGGTTCCAAATCCAAGCTGAACTGCCCAGTAGCCGTCGTGCTCTTTAGTCTTAATCTGGGTGACAGTACAGGGACCGACTTCAATCCATGTAACGGGAATCCTCGTTCCTTCGACAAAGGTCTGACTCATGTTTTGTTTTGATCCTAAAAGAGTTCGTAACATAATGAACTGCATTGCAGTAAAGTTACAAGGTATTCTCGAACATAATAAATACACAAAAAAGAGCGCCAGTAGCGCCCTTACCTAACAGGCTCCCTAGCAAACTTAACCGTGGCTATGTGTGACGAACCACCTCCACTATGGAGGCAATTATACAAAAATAATGCTAGGTTCGCAAGCATGAACCTATCTGAACCCAAATTCCACCATACCATTACCATACCATGATGGTATGGTGTTCTGATGGTGATGGTTATATTAAGTTGATGCTAAAGTTACAATCCCATCATTATTTTGGTATTTTGAAGCACTTTGGAGGCTACACTTTCAACGTCGGGTCTTGTAACAACCGTCTTTCCAAGTAATCGAGCTACTCCACTGTATGGAATCTGGAAAACAATATCTGGATGGTTTGATGTTCTTTGATATTGCTCACCCAACAATCTAACAATTCCTCCAATTTCAGTATCACTTCGAGGGGTAGACATATCTACAAGCTCCATGTGCAAATCCACACCACTTCTAAGATCATCCCTACCTAAACTTAAATGTACTATCCGAGCTTCATTCCAAAGTCCTGGTATTGTTCGTTGCCAATCGGCAAGTAGACTGAATTCACCATCTTTATTCGGCCGCCGTAGTTGAAAGGGGTCTAAACACAATCCACCATCAAAGCCTATTTTTTCTGCTCTCGGAGCGATATCCCTTACCTTCGTAACTCCCAAATCCTCAAAACTATCAGGCGTAACAATAAGTACTCTATTCTTTAAACCTTGAGTACCCTTAAGCTGATGAGAATCTTGTAAAAGTATGGGTATTTCTGGACTGCGATTTTGGAGAACTCTTAATGAAGCGTTTGAGGCTGTTATATGAGGATACATAAGAAATGCGCCCAAATAGAGTTTTGCCCTTACCGGATCTTTGAGTATTGCCGACAACATCCCGGTTACATACCTTTCACTTCTGAAAGACTGACCTCCCGCTTTTGCAACCGAAATTTCTTCGTCTGTTAAAATACCTGAAAGAATCTGATGCTGAATCCTGCGAGTTGGGGCCACCTCAAGACCATCTAGTCCTGAATTTTGGGCAACCACAAGATGGTCCTGGTAGGTAAACCGAAGACTTTGAACGCCTCCGACACCCGTAAGATTATGGGTAGAAGCCAGAAAATTTGGATTGTCGGCTGTCATTGGTCATTATTTTACTCCTGTAGTCAAAATTTCTCGCTATAATGGTCTTCTTCAAAAAGTTTTATACATCCGTCAAATTCTTTAATTAATTGAACTTGGTGACGGAATCCTTTTTCGTTTTCAAAAGGATTCGCAACATAGTCATACAATCTGTCTTCATCTACCCACTCAAATTTACCTTCTTTATTTCCCTTTAATTCACCTTTCGGATTCTCAACGAGGCACATAAACATAAACTTATCCTCGACCAGTTCTTTTGTCCTTTTGTCAAAAACTCTAAAATGTTTTATTGCAATAACTTTAGACTTGAGACAGTCTAGGTTTGTTTCTTCCTTCAATTCTCTTTTGACCGCTTCCGTAAGGTTCTCTCCATATCTTACTTTTCCCGATAAATACCCTTGGCATCCGTAAAAAGGCTGTTTGAGTCTCGTGTAAATCAAAAACTGCTTTTTGTTTTTAACTATTCTTGTGCAAGCAATCCAAGCCGAAATTTTTGCTTGTAGTTTGAGTTGATTCTCCCCCTCATCGATTCTATTCGCATATTCTTTTCCTTTTGGGGTTAACAAGTACTTCCCATTCTCCTTTCTGACCAAGCCCATTTCAGTTAGTTGATTTAGATGAAACTGGAATTGATTATTTTCCATCTTTTTATCTGGCTTTATTTGACTGTAACGAAGAGATATAGAAAAAAGAAGTTTTTCCAAGATTTTCAGCTGAATTTCGTGCAATTGTCGCATTAGTTTGGATTGTATGAAGGAAAACCAAAAAAATCCAGTCAATCCAACTTGACCTTTATTAAACAATTGACAATATGTACATATCGTAATATATTATAAACATGAATACAGTTTCTGTAACTGAATTTAGAAATAACTTGTCTGAATATTTAAAACTTGCAAAATATAAAGGAGAGTCTATAAATATTTTCGACGAAAAAAGCAAGAAAACCGTAGCTAGACTTACACCTCCCGAGAAAGAAGATGGGTGGGATGAGTATATGGAGTTACTGGAATCTTCTTACGGTATGCTTCCTAAAATTGAGGATAAAGGAAGAAAAGCTTTAAGAAAAGCCGATCGTAACACAATGCTCAAAAGACTTAAAAAATGAACAAAGTTGTTCTTGACTCCGATATTATTATCGACTTCTTTAAAGGTAAGAAAAAGCATCTAAAATATCTCTCTAATAAAGTAAAGGATAAAGAGATTCAAGTTTTAATTCCCACTGTAGTTTATGTAGAAGTAATGGTAGGATACGAGTTCGAAAAC
>Ga0209431_10004901_pt1 | contig 10456 bp, 13 predicted proteins | sample RifCSP13_3_FD_184021 | JGI IMG/M metagenome (GOLD analysis project Ga0209431, IMG submission 184021) | Soil microbial communities from Rifle, Colorado - Rifle CSP2_sed 13_3 (SPAdes) (version 2) | ecosystem: Environmental > Terrestrial > Deep subsurface > Rock core/Sediment | place: Rifle... | reverse complement strand
CCAGGTTTATGGAATTTTCTTTGGGTAAAGTTAACAAAGAGAATTATCTTGAAAGTTTTGCCCCCGCTACCCCAAGAAACTATGAAGTTGCCAATTTTCTTGCCGCCTCATCCCTAAAAACCGAAATGGTCTTCATTTGGGATCCCGACTCCCCTATTATTCATTCTCTTTCCAGGCGCCTTCCTCCTACCAAATTTACGGTCCCCTACCACGTCTTTGATTATTCGAGTAAAAAAGATGTTGTCGCTGAAATGTCCCAAAACCCTCCCAGATTTATCGTCCTTACTTCAAAAAATCCCTTGCCTGAAATAATGGACTTGGTTCATCAAAAGTATATACTTATAGCTCAAATCGAAGATGCAGACATTTACTCAAGGCTTTCGGGAGCTGCCTTTTAGAAACTATATCTATTTGGCCTTCGGAATATCGCTTTTTACAATTGCTATTGTGGCTTTATTAAGTTCATTTTTGCCTCCCGAAGTACCTCTTTTTTACGGCAAACCCGTTGGCGGCGGACAGCTCACCAAAACCCTGGGACTTATGATTGCCCCAGTATCATCCCTGGCAATTCTTGCCGTTAACTGCGCAATTGCCATCCTTACCAAGGAAATTTTTACCAAAAAGATGTTGATTTTTGCCGCTTTTGCCGCCTGCCTCCTTTCCACGATTACAACTTTTAAGATAATCTTTTTGGTAGGATTCTTTTAAATGATTTACCCATTAGCAATTGCCGCTATAGTCTCATTTCTTCTTACACCCCTTGTTATCAAATACGCTGGCTACTTGGGAATAATTGATGACCCCAAAGCCCATAAACACCCAAAAGTGATTCACACAACCCCAACGCCAAGAGGTGGAGGAATTCCAATTTTTGCGGCTTTACTGACCGCATCTATTATTTTTCTTCCTGTTGATAAACACCTTCTGGGAATTTTGGGTGGAGCCTTGGTCCTAACCCTAATGGGTTTTTTAGATGACAAATACAACTTAAACCCGTACCTTAGACTCGGCCTTGGCTTTTTGGCAGCCTCAATCCCGGTTTTTTCAGGAATTGGGGTAACTTTTCTGACCAACCCCCTGGGAGGAATAATTAACCTAAGTCCCATAATCTCCGATATCTTTGCAGTTTTTTGGATTACATTTTTAATGAATATGCTTAATATGGGGGCAAAGGGTGTTGACGGACAATTATCGGGAGTGGTGATTATCTCGGCTTTAACGATTGCACTCCTTTCTTTGAGATATTCGGCAGATATTGCCCAATGGCCGGTAATAATTCTGGCAGCAATAACCGCCGGGGCCTTCTTGGGATTTTTGCCCTGGCATATTTTCCCCCAAAAAATCATGCCCAGCTATGGGGGCGCTACCCTTGCAGGGTACCTTTTGGCAATTCTCTCAATTCTTTCAACCACTAAGGTCGGTACTTTGATTGTGGTTCTTGGAGTACCTTTAATTGACACCGGATACACAATAGTACGAAGAATTTTAAGCGGAAAGTCCCCCGTCTGGGGGGATACCGGGCATTTGCACCACAGGCTTCTTGCCGCTGGGCTGACAAAAATGCAGGTTGCCCTTTTTTACTGGGCCTTAACGGCCTTTTTAGGATTTTTGGCCCTTAGTTTGAATGCCAGCTCCAAGTTCTATACAATGATTAGTATCACTGCCATTTTAGGGGGACTGATATTGTGGCTAACTCATCGATCCAGGCTGTCATAGAATCTGCAAGGCCTATCCATTGGGCCAAAAACCTCTCGATTTTTGCTGCAGTCTTTCTTACAGGACTCTTTTTTGAACCTTTTTACTTAACCAAGGTTATCTGGGGATTTTTTGCTTTTAATTTTGCTACCTCGGCAACCTATATAGTAAATGACCTTTTTGACCTCAAAAAAGACAGACTCCATCCCACCAAAAAGAACCGCCCCATTGCGGCGGGAAGGCTTTCTCCCCCACTGGCTCTTTTTGAAGCTTTTGTCTTAGCCTCCATCGCAGTTTTTATTGCCTCATCCTTAAACTACCTATTCTTTTTAGTCGTTGTCGGCTACCTGATAATGCAGTTTTTCTACAGTTTTGCCCTCAAAAGAGTGGCTATAATTGACATTCTTATTATCGCCACCGGATTTATCCTAAGGGTTTATGGAGGAGCATTTATCATCGATGCCCATCTATCTGTTTGGTTTTTGCTTTGCGTGGTTTCAACCGCACTTTTTCTGGCATCGGGAAAAAGAAGGGCGGAACTAAATCTTATTAAAGAAACAAACACCCTTACCCGAGAAAGCCTAACCCATTACAAAAAAGAGCTTTTGAATTCATATGTCACCATGTTTGGCAATGCTTCTTGGATGAGCTGGGCTTTGTATACTTTTTTTGAAAGCCCTAGAGCATCCCTTCCCGTCTGGCTGACTCTATCGGAACTGTCGCGCACCACAACAATTGATAAGCTTCTAATGGCTACTGTGCCGGTTGTTATTTTCGGAATTATGAGATATGAATCCCTGATTTTTGAAGGAAGAAGCGAAGTCCCGGAAAAAATTCTTCTTACGGATAAGGCCCTTATTGTTGCCCTTACGCTTTGGGTTGCCCTGGTTTACTGGATCCTTTACTCCGGCGTTTCCATCACCGGAGTTTGAGAAGGAATACTTACCTCCTCTTCAATCTTTCGGGAATATTCATTTGACACCCAGCCGCTTCTGCCATCCGGGAGTCCCGAAGTTGGAGCCTCAAGCTCTATTTTGTACCAGCCGGTTTGGGAATCCTCCTCCAAAAACAAATATTTCTCTCCCGGGGCAACCTGGTGAATTTCTCTTCCTGCACTTCCCGGCTCACTTCTTACCCTTAAAAACCCGGTTGGGGTTTCCAAGATCTCAACCAAGGTTTTTATTTCTGTTGTTGCTGCCTCAACCTTCTCCTCTTCGAGGACTTTCGCAAGCTGGGCAAAAATGGTGAGTTTGTACCCGGCAACCAAATTCACATTTAAGGTTCTGTCGGCAAACTGGGGTGATTTAATTGTAACCTGGTGTTCTCCAACCGAAAGAGCCGAGGACTTATAGGGAGAAAAGCCCTTGGGAGTTACGTCAATTGAAACCTGGGAATTATCAGGGTTGGTTATAACCACCAAACTTGCTTCCCTTCCCCCCACCTTTTCAAACGACACAATGTCCCCGGATGAGGTATCTTCCGTCTCGCCAAACTCCCTCCTGACAACTGTTTTAACACCCGGAACCAAAGCTACACTGGTTGCATATGGGGTATAGCTTTTATCGCCCGCCTCAGGAACAATCTCGATACTTATTATCTTGGGTTCAAAAGTTCCCTCATAAGGAGTTTTTCCCACCAGCTTTCCGTCAATAAAAACATCGGAAACGGGTTGGGCGCTAACCAAAATTCCCCCCGGTTTAGGTTTAAAATAACCGACAAAGAATAAGGCTGCAGACACCAAAAATCCCAGAGCCAGAATAGTAATTGCCACAATTTTAAATGTCCGCATTTTGAAGCCTAGTTTATCGAAGTTTGTCCAATTCTACAATTGGTATCGTAACACCTTCCAAATCCCCTTTTTCAAGGGCTCCTAGTGTTTCCCAAAACCCGGCCGGTATTCTTCTACCCGACACAACCTCTGTTCCAGGTTCGATGTTTGTAAAATCAGCTGATGTATATCCTGGTTCTTCATACTCCATAAACTCGGCGGGTTTGCTTTGCTCGGCCGAGGCAAGCCAACAAACAATTTCCCCTTTGCTAAATTCAAACAGGTATGAACTGGCGTTTTCTCCATTGGAGTCAAAATGGTAGATCCTTATATTATCTTCTAAGTCTACATGTACGAAGAGCAATTTTCCGGATAACGGGACATCAGAAATTACCTTATCAGCTTCAACTAGTTGAACCGGAGTTCTTGCACCTGGATCTATTTCAATTAGCGCTCCGTCCTTTATTTTTTTATCTATGTCTTTGAACCTCCAATCCTTAAACCTAACTCCCGTAACTCCCGGGAAAGTTTCTGGAGCAAAATACTCAATCTGTCCCTCGTATCCCCTTGCCTTCACTCTCGTCCTCGAAGGATCGGAAAAATCCACATTTCTTTCTCTTGTTGGTTCTGCCATAGCTGCGCAATTCTAGCACAAAGCGTGTTTGTGGTAAAATATGAACCATCGGCCGCGTGCGAGAGTGATTTATCGGACGGTCTGCAAAACCGTTTACATGGGTTTGATTCCCATCGCGGCCTCAAGAAAATGAAAAAAGCTGCCCTTATTTTAAGTCTTTTTGTATTCCTTCTTTTGCCCCCCGGTGCTTACGCTCAGGAATTTGATTTTGCCAAGGCATATCAGGACTTCATTTTTACCCAGACTGAGTACGACCAGGCAGATAGCGACTATGAGCAGTCTAAAAACTCCTATCTCAAAAACCCAACCTTAACTCTAAAGGAGGAAGCAAGGAAAAAAACACTGATAATGCTAAAAAGCCGGGATGAGCTTTTCAGAGTTTATCTTTCGGCCTTAAGAATGAAGCTTTTGGAAATCAAATTTGCGCTACCGCCCAAAATGGACGATGAAATTTCCTGGTATAAGGGCCATAAAGAGGTCTACAAAGACGATGATCCCCTGGAAACCTTATTCAGCAAGTCCAAAGAATCAAAGTCCAGATTCACATCCGACACGTCGTTTGTGATCTATGAGTCCCTTTTTGATATCAGCTTTGGGGAAATACAAAATATTAGGGGCGACCAGGAGAAGGTCTACTCCTCGCTTAAAAACTCTATTGATCTGGGCGTTAAGGAAGGAATATTAGTCATCGACCCATTTAATCGGTGGTTTACGGACATTGACAGTATCATTACGGAGCTTGACGCTATTAACCTAAAAGCAAAAGCCAAGATTGCCAAGATGTACGGCACCAGTTCTATTTTACCCAAGAATTCATATAACTCGGCGATTGCCGACCTTATCCCCGCCACAGCCAAGATACTTGAACTCAACCAATTTTTGACCGAGTTTCTAAACGCAATTAATGCCAGACTCATAAAACCATGAACCAAGAAACAACCAATCCAATACCCCCCGAGATGGTGCCACAAGCGCCAAAGCCGGCAGCAAAACAGCTTTTCAAGGATTTCTTTGACAAAATCCGCCAAAACAAGAAAATCTTTTGGCTTATTGTTTCCCTATTTTCAATAATTGTTGTTATTACTATCGCCGGGATAATCTTCAGACTCATAAAGGGCCAAAAGGATGCTTCCTTTGTTCCTTCCCCAACTACTAAGGTGGCGGTGGTTGAGCAAAAGGAAGAAGAACCTCTTGACCTGGCCAAACAAGAGCTTGAATCTATAGAAGCAAGAATTAAAGATTTTGATATTTATCAAAAAAGGCTTTCTCCTCCGGCCGTTAACTTCGACATTGAGTTTTAGTCCCCAGATTTGACTTTTGGGCTTTTCATGGTCTAAAATAGCGGCTCCCCGCATTTGTGCGGGGTTTTTATTGGTAGCCTTAAGCTACGCTTATGCAAAAACTAAATATCAACTTACCCAAATACCGCCTTTTTATGCAATTCAGGTTTATCCGAAGGCGTAGGAGTTCTTTGGCCGAACCCTTGATCCCCACCCCTGAAATGGTTAAAAGAAAATACCGAAAAGGAACCTTTGTGGGGAGGTTTTTCAGGCACATTTTTGAGCACAGAAAGATAAACCGTGCCCTTGCGGGTGGAATTTCACTGGCTGTAATTGCAACCTCTTACTTTCCCCCTGCCAATAGTGTTTCCGCCCAGGGAACCGAAGAAACAACCATCGAGGCAGAAGTAAGCCTGGCGACCGAAAAATCAGTTCAGTATCCAGTCAGTCCGGTAAAAGTTACCCAAGGATATACTTTTTACCATCCTGGGGTAGATTTTGACGGCCTTACGGGAGATACCATAAAGTCTATAAAACCCGGAAAAGTATCCGCGGTTTCTTACTCCAAATACGCCTACGGCAACTCGGTTCTTATCGAGCATGCCAATGGTGTCAGCTCTTTATATGCCCACCTATCCAAAATCGAGGTTGAAACCGGACAGGAAGTTACAATGGAAGATAACATCGGAGAAATGGGTGCTTCAGGAAGAGCTTTTGGGGACCATCTCCACTTAGAAGTTTACGACCACGGAAAAGCGATTAACCCTCTAACGGTTCTTCGTTAACGATTTTCCAGACTTCTCCACAGGTACCAGGAGGCAACCGTCCTATACGGCCTCCAGCGGTCAGACTTTTTCAGCTTTAATTTTGCCATGGCTTTTCTGATTCCCAAATCATCTATGGGAAAAATGTCCGGTCGGGCTAAAGAAAACATTAAAAACATCTCCGCCGTCCAGCGCCCTATTCCCTTTACAGCTATTAATTCCTTAGCCACTTCTTCGTCCGGCAGCTTATCAAGGCTTCGTAATTTTAATTCTCCTTTTTTTGCTCTTGAAGCCAAATCCTTGACGTACCTTACCTTTGCCCAGGAAAGGCCGCAATCCCTAAGCTCCTGATCAGTTTTCCCCAAAATGTTCTCTGGTAAAATTTTCCCCCTAAGAAGAACCTTTATCCTGCCAAATATTGTTTCTGCCGCCTTGCCCGAAAGTTGTTGGGAGCATATAGCATCAACCAAATCCTCAAAATAGAGAGACTTTTTAATAGGCTTAATCCTGCAGTGTCCCCATTTCTTGATAAGCTGCCCAATATACCTATCCCTTAAAAGAAACTTTTCAGCCTCACTCCACATGTAGCAATTATATCCTAATTTCCTTTTACAGCCTTTATATTTCTGATAGAATACCGCAAACATGTCGCCTGAAGCCACACCCCCAAGCATCGATCAAAAAGACCGATGGGGATCGCATGCTTCAATCGCTGTACTTCTCCGTTACGGATTTCAAGGTAGGGGGTTGATTCTAGTCCAAATCGACAAAGAGTGGGGATTACCTGCCGGAGGTTTAAAACAAAAAGAGTACCCTCTAAATGGACTAAGAAGAGAGATTCTTGAAGAAACCGGGATCGGTCCAGACAAAATCATCTTCCGGAATAGTAACTTGACTGGATGGGAATACACACCCAGAGAACATATATACATAATGCCGGTCTTAAATATAACAGTGCCAGGGGAAGATAAAACCAGTGTAGGTCAAATCTTCAGCGCAGAATACGTGGGCCCAAAACTTCCAAAAAAGGGGTGGGCGGTACAAGGAGATGTAAAGGTGGGTTTTTGTAAGCCATTTAATCTTAGAGATTTATTGGAACTTTTGGAGGAACACTACGACGAAGGCCAGGTCATATACAGGCCAGGGTTTAATGCGATTGCTATTGTTCATCATATTCTATTTTCCTCATCAACAAACGGTTTTATAGGTATGTATTCCAACTACCCGCCACACGTAAACAAAACGTTGGAAAAAATCTGGTTTAGATCTAACTTTCTCAAACTCGTCCACACAGAAACCCCATTTAACGAAAACTACTGGATGTTAGATCACCCATCGTTAGGTGGCACACAAAACAGTACTGCAATCGCAAGGCAGGATGGTCGCAAGTGGGGTCCTTAATCCTCGATTCTGCCCACTAATTTATCTTAGAAGCCCAACTTTCATCAGCCTTAATCTTCTTTGCTTCGATCTCATCATAAGAAGCAATAAAAACAAGGACAAACCCGTCAGGATCTCTGACTACCATCTCAAGGGTCCCCCAATAATAGTGGCGGGGATAAACCGAAATACGTATTTTAGCCTTCTTGCAAAGTTTTATTATTCTTGAGAGCTTATCAACATAAACCATCAAGGAAACCTTTGGGCTTGATATCTTTTCCTTAAATACCTTCGTTTTTACGGCTCTGTGGCCATCGGCAATTTCAAGCTTACAACCGCCCTGCTCATAGACAGCTCCGGAATAATCCTCTTTTACCTTCTTGTCCGGTCCATATTCGAAAACCATCTTAAATCCCATGGACTCATAGAACCTTACCGATTTGGCAAAATCGGCAACTTTAATATGTGTTCCTACGCTGGAAATAGACATACGTATATATTGTCTTGATTTTATAACTACTTGCCTAATTGTCAACTTTGTGATATACGTATGTAAGTATGAAGATATTTTATACCTGTTCCTTTTACGGTAAGGAAAAATACCAAAAATATTATGACCTTGTATTAAAAGCAATCAAGCGAACCGGAGCTGAGATTATCTCCCCAGAGCTTGATAATTATCTGTCGCTTCTGCCCAAGCGGGAAATGGCCAGGCTTGGGGACAGAAACAAAATCCATAGAGAGGCAATCCGCCGGGGAATAGAGTGGGCGGACGCCGTAATAATAGAAATCAGCCATGAAGACTTTCAACTGGGGCACGAGGCAACAATTGCGGTTCAAAGCAAAAAACATGTCTTATGCCTGTCTCTTATTGAAAATCTTGAAGATAAAATCAATCTTCGCTACTTCCACGGAGTTAAATACAACGAATATAACGTTAATGAAATCATAATGAAATTTGTCGATACGGCCAAAAAATCTATACTAAGCGAAAGGTTCAATTTTTTCCTATCACCTGGCCAATCTGAATATCTCGACGAGGTCTCAAAAAAACATGGGATGAACCAGAAAGCTAATAGACCAAGACAAACTTGGAACCTAGTAATCCATTCCACCCGGGGGCATTGGGGGCATGTCTTTCTTGGGTTCAGGGATATCTGTAACTAATCCCTCTGTGGTTAATACCATCATGGCGACAGAGGCTGCGTTTTGAAGTGCAGACCTGGTTACCTTTACTGGGTCAACTATACCCATTTTGGTCATGGAACCAAATTCGCCAGTTAAAGCATTAAATCCAAAATCGTTATCTTTTGAGGCTAATACTTTCTTTAAAACAGTGACATCACTTCCCCCCGCATTTTTAACAAGCCACCTGATCGGTTCCTCAAGCGAGGCATAGACAATATCAACTCCCACTTTTTCATCCCCCGCTACCTTCACTTTCTTTACAGCCTCTCGGGCTCTTAATAGGGCGGTTTCTCCTCCGGGGACAATTCCCTCTTCAACCGCCGCTTTGGTAGCCTCAACAGCGTCTTTGACTCTTTCTTTTTTATCATTAAGTTCAATCTCGGTTGCTGCACCAACATTGATTTGGGCAACTCCTCCTGCAAGCTTTGCCAACCTTTCCTCAAATTTCTCCTTGTCAAAATCAGAGTCAGTTGCCTTGATCTGTTTTCTGATAGAGGCAACTCTTGCTTCAATTGCATTTTTCTCTCCTTTTCCGCCTATGATTCTAGTATTGTCTTTATCTGCCCAAACTTTATCTGCCTGTCCTAGATCCGTTATCTCAACCGTCTCAAAAGTCTTGCCCGTATCCTCTGAGACCACACTTCCGCCTGTTAATATGGCAATATCATCAAGCATTTCTTTTCTCCTGTCGCCAAATCCTGGGGCTTTTATGGCCAAAACATTGAATGTTCCTCGAAGCTTATTTACTACCAGTGTAGCAAGAGCCTCGCCTTCAATCTCATCGGCAATAATAACCAGGTTCTTGGATACTTTTACAAACTTTTCCAAAAAAGGAAGCAAGTCCTGAATAGAAGAAATTTTCTTGTCGGTTAGGAGTATATATGCGTCTTCAATCTCAGCCTCCATTTTATCCGGATTGGTAACCATATAGGCTGAGGCGTAGCCCCTGTCAAATTCCATTCCTTTCTTGTATTCGATATCTATTGTCAATCCTTTTCCTTCCTCAACGGTAACCACCCCGTCCTTGCCCACTTTATCAAGAGCCTCGGCAATTTTGGTTCCTATCTCTTCTTCTCCTGCTGATATGGCCGCTACCTGGGAAATCTCTCCCCTATTTTTAATCGGTTTGGCCATCTTTTTGAGTTCCTCAACAACCGCCTCAACTGCCTTTTCCATTCCGCGCTTCACAATCATGGGGTTTGCACCAGCTTCAACCTGCTTCATTCCTTTTGCAGTCATTACCTGGGCAAGAAGTGTGGAGGTTGTGGTCCCGTCTCCGGCTGTATCGTTGGTTTTGCTTGCAGCCTCTTTGACAAGCTGGGCACCCATATTCTCAAAAGGATCCGGTAAGTCAATTTCCTTGGCAACCGACACCCCGTCGTGAACAATATTCGGAGCTCCCCACTTTTTATCAAGAGCAATGTTTCGTCCTTTTGGCCCAAGCGTTGTAACAACGGCCTTGGCCACAATATCAATTCCTTTTAGAAGTTTTGTTCGGGCATCCTTGCCGAATTTTAATTGCTTGCTCATTTTTCTATTGCCAAAACATCCTCGAACTTAACAAACAAGTATTCTTTTCCTTCAATCTTCACTTCATTTCCGCCCCATTTTTTGTAAATAACAATGTCGCCCTTTTTAACCGGAGACTTCCGAACTTTACCAGAATCTGTGAGCTCGGGCTGTCCGACTCCGAGAACTTTTCCTTTTTGGGGTTTTTCACCTGCAGAATCCGGCAAATAAATTCCTG
>Ga0209431_10004900_pt1 | contig 10457 bp, 15 predicted proteins | sample RifCSP13_3_FD_184021 | JGI IMG/M metagenome (GOLD analysis project Ga0209431, IMG submission 184021) | Soil microbial communities from Rifle, Colorado - Rifle CSP2_sed 13_3 (SPAdes) (version 2) | ecosystem: Environmental > Terrestrial > Deep subsurface > Rock core/Sediment | place: Rifle... | reverse complement strand
CCTCTACAGCAAGTATCTCGACAAGAAGGACTGGCCGCTCCTGCCCGGCAAGTGCTACATCCACACCGACGGGTCGGTCCTCTCCCCCGACCTCACCCAACAAGAGGAGTCGCTCCAGTTCACGGCCTACTTTGCCCCCCAAGAAAAATACCCGTACTACGGCATGTTCAAGACCTACACGACCTATTTGCAACAGAACATCCATGGCGACCCGGCGGCCGAGGGTCTTTACCTGACGATGTACGGATACGTCCCCGACCAGGCGAAGGGGGACACGGTGCCGAAGAAGGAGTCCGTCATCTTCGAAGAGGTATGGGCACACGGAATGTGGCTGCCGACGTTCATGCTCTCAGCGAAACGCAACCTCTATCATGCCCAGGGCAAGGGGGCCCGCCTCAGCTATCCCGGGCAGGTTGACACCGGCATCTACTTCGCCGGCAACAACACCACCGCCGACTCCCTCGAGCACGCCTTCATCTCGGGGGCGGTGATCGCCAACTATGCGTTCGAGGCGCCTTTCCCGCTGCTTCCCCACCTGGGGGCCTTCGGGATGTACGAACTCTTCTACAAGGAATTCATGTTCCCGGCGGCCACTGTCTCGTCGAAGAAGTCCCGACTGCACGAAGGACTGATACCGGAGGCTTCCGGTCAGTAATCGATGTCCAATCCAGAGAGGGTCGCCTGAATGAGATCGAGGGTGGCGTTGTGGCGCATCAACGCCCCCAGGTTGCCGGAGATCTTGACCTTGCCGGTCAGGAAGGCCACTTGGTTGCTCAACTGGTGTTGGGAAAGCCGAGCCGCCGTGTGATAGCTGCTGCGGACCTTGGCGTCGGGCTTGGAAAGGTCGCCCCGCGCCAGTTCCACGGCGCCGTCCGCGACCTTGATGTAATAGGAGAAATCGCCGTCGGCAGCGGTGGTAACGGAGTAGAGCAGACCGAGACTGACGCCATCCACGGCTTTCCGCACTGTCTCGCTGGCGTTGAGCGTCTCGTTGCCAAGCCGCATGTACTCATCGGACAGAAATTTTACGGCCACTTAGATAGAGACGATCCTACAGAGCCGGTTCGTCGGCCGACACGACCACGTCGGCCGAGGTGTACTGGACGCACTTGCATTTCGGTACCGTGCAGCCGGCCGCGCGATGCTCCCTCCGGGGATGCCCGCAGCTGATGCAACGCTGCCGATTGCCGTCGTAGTTCTTCTTGGCCGGATGCTTCAACGGGCGCGTTCTTTGGCAAGGTTCACGGTGAGCTCGCGACCATCGAGGTTCCGCCCGTTCAAGGAGGAGATCGCGGCAGTGGCTGCCTCCGCCGTTGCCATCTCGACGAAACCGAAACCCCGCGACCGTCCGGTATCCCGATCGGTGATGACCTGGGCCTTGGTCACCTCACCATGTTGTGCGAATAGCTTTTCCAAATCCGCTGACGTGGTCTGGAACGTGAGGTTCCCTACGTAGATTTTGCTTGACATGAGCGCTCCTTCCGAAGCTCGAGCCGTCAGTTACCTCGGCCCCGCCGGAGAGCGACTGTGAAGTTGCAGCCGAGCGAACTCGACAACCGGCAGAACCAGCCATGACTTCACCCGACGGAACGAGAAGCGAAGTATGCGCTGCACGCATCAGGCGTGCGCTGAGCCATAAGCGTATCACAGCGAGACGGTTGTGGCTTCGCCCGGGCTTGCCTAATTGTGCCCCGTAATGAGCTGACCGAATGCATTGCGAATGGCAATCCCGACTGCGCCCCGTTGAACCCCGACCGTCTATCTGGTTGTCGCTCCCCAATCCGCCGGCGCAACTTCTCGGACTCGTTGAGCGAACCACCAGGAGTGCCCCTCGGGGTCGCGGGCACCGAAACGCCGATCTCCGTATTCCTGGTCCGAGGGTTCCTCGATGATCTCGGCACCGCCGGCCTTGGCTCGCTCGTAAGCCGCGTCGACGTCGTCAACCTCGAGGTAGATCTGGACGGTGGCTGCGCCAAGCCGCTTCGGGTTGCGATACTCGTTGCCGGGATCTCCCAACATGATCGACCCGTCTCCCTTTCGCATTTCGGCATGGCTGATGTATCCCCCGCTGTCGGCGTAACGGAGGACCTCCTCGAACCCGAAGGCTTGGGAGAGGAAGGTCAGCGCCTTCTCCACGTCCTCATAGAGCAGGTAGGGCGTGATCGTCTGCATCGGTCACCTCCTGGCGATCGTTGGCTCTCGGCTGGCGGCCTCGGTGTCTATGACTCCGGCCGAGCCGCTGGCAGTCGGCCGGTTCGTCACCAACAAGCTCAGCAGGTAACCAATTCCGGCGGCCACGAACGGCGCCCCCAACGCCATGTGGAGGGTCCACCCGATTCCGTCCGGTTGGACCCAGAGAGCGACGAGATAGGCCCCGTACCACAACCCCGGTACCGCTGCCGCCACCAGTCGCACGGAGCTGGGACGAGCCGGATTCGGCCTTACCGCCGCGATCACGATCTCGGCCAGGAGACCCGCTACGAAGACAGCCACCGCATACCAATAGGTATCGAACAGCACCGCCATCGCCAGCGCGTTGAGGCTGAGGAGTGTCGTGACCGCCCCTAGCGGTACTCCACCCGCCGCGGCGATCAACAGAACGAAGGCAGCCAGGATGATGGCTTGGATCCAGAGACTGGCGCCGCCCATCGCCTCCCGGAAGAAGTGGTCGGCACCACCGGGAACAAACCCGGAGACGTTCGTGATGAAACCAGAGCCATCAGGCAACCAGGCTATCCCGCCCCACCCATCGTCGGCGCCGGGGTGTCTGGAAACGTTGCGCACGTTCGACCCGTCCGTCGCCATGGCGTAGATCTCGAACTGATCGTCACGGTTGGTGGCAAATAGGATGGTGGAACCGTCGGGAGAGAAGCGGGGCTCCCAATCGGCGGCTGGATCGTCGGTGAGCCGCACCAAGCCGGTCCCGTCCGCTCCGACCATATATATGTCATCGTCGGCGCTGAAAGCGACCTTTCCCCCGTCGGGCGACCACGAGGGCGAGAAGTCCCCGCCGGGATGGGCGAGCAGCAACAACGGGTTCGGGTCATCGAGGGTCATCGTGTAGAGATCGGGATCGCCACCCAGGTCCGATGTGAACACAAAGCTCTCTCCGTCCGGGGCCCAGGCAGGTGTGACGTCCATACCAGCCCCGGTTGTCAGTCGTGTGGGCTCGCCACCCTCTGCCGAGAGCACAAAGACGTCGAAGTTCTCATCGATCTGAGCGTTGTAAAGAATCAGCCCTCCGTCGGGGGACCATGCCGGACGAAAGATCGTTTCTCCCGGTTCATCCCGGAGCACTTTCTGGCCGCTCCCGTCGGTGTTCATCACGTAGAGCACACCGTGAACACCGTCTTCATCGAAACTCTGAGCCGAAAATGCGATTCGGCGGCCGTCCGGCGACACGGCCGGCGTCACCGCACCGTCCGCCAACTCCAGAGCCAGCCGCGTCTGGGTGATTCCGTCCGCAGATATGAGGACAAGGTCGGAGTGCTGATACCCGACGTCGGTGAACCCGGCCGGCCAGGTGTCGGTGGCCGGGTGGGCGTATTGCGTAAAGGCCGTGAGCATGGTGAACGTGGCGGTCAGACTCAGCACCCACGGAATCCAATGCGGAAACCGGGTGGGCGCCCCCACGTTCCAGGCCCTGCGCAGGGGCCCGGTCAGCATCATCAAACCCGCACCGGCCAGGACGAGGTGACTGGGGCTGAAGAGGGCATCGACGGTGACCTCGATCCCGAAAAGCATGTGCCAGGCGAGGTCGAACACTCCGCCGATCAGGAACAACGCCACTCCCAAAAGAGACAGGCGGTAACCGACTGGGAGGGCGGCCGACCAGGAAGCGCCTGCCCTTCGATTCGTCCAACCTTTGACGACGAGGGCGATACCGAATCCGGCCACCCCCGCGTACATGACCGCATGCCAGGGGGTGAAGAACGAGTCGTCGACCCGGTCGTGCTCGTGGGCCCACAGATCGAGGAAGAAGCCACCGATGACGACGATGGACATGCCGCTCATAAGCCAGTCGAACCAGGTTGGGAATGGCGTCGGAGCGAGAGCAGGAAGATCGGGTCTCGTATCCATGTTTACTTCGGCCACGGCCTGACTCCCCCAGACTTCCTTGGGCCGGCGGATCGTTGCTAGCTCCGGTCGGAGGATAACAACGTCACTTCAGCCGAACCTGGGGATCCCGATTCGGACGGCCATGCTGACAAAGTACCTTCTGGAAGCTACTTTGGCTGGGTGCGTACCGTCGGGCTGAAGACCTTGAAAAACAAGCTGAGCGAGTATCTGCGGCTGGCAGCCGCGGGCGAGACCGTGCTCATCTCCGATCGAGACCGGATCGTCGCCGAGCTCGTGCCCCCGGCCACCACCCGCGCCGACCGAGTTCATGACGCCGTACTGCCGAGATTGTCCGCGCCGGTCAGCTCACTCCGGCCGTGATGTCGGGCCCTCCACCCTCCCCGACTCCAGTCGACTCGCTCGCCAACATCCTGGCCGACCTGACTGAAGCTCGCGCCAATCGTTGATCTACGTCGATACCTCGATCCCTCCTGGCCGAACTTCTGGCCGTGCACCCTAAGCCACAGCCATCTCTTTGGTCCGAGCCTTTGGTCTCTAGCCGTCTGGCTGAGCACGAAATATGGAACAGGATCCAGGCGCGTCGCCTCGTCGGATCACACGACGCGGCAGTAACTAAGTTGCTCGCCGGTCTTTCGATGCTCGAGTTGTCCCCTTTGGTGTTGGCGCGGGCATTGGAACCGTTCCCCGTCTCGGTGCGGACCTTGGATGCCCTTCACCTCGCTTCGGTGGAGTTCCTTAGGTCGAGAAGGATCGAGGTGGCCTTAGCGACCTATGACCGTCAAATGACGACGACGGCCGCCCGAATGAAGATTCCCCTTTGGAAACTGGATCAGCCGGAGGATCGATAAGGCCAAGCCGACCTGCCCAAAGGAGAGGCGGTCTCAAGGGAACCGATTCTTGGGGCGGGTCAGCCCTTTCGGCGGGTATCTCGGGTGAACCGGAGCTCGATGATGGCGGGGGCTGTCAACGTTATCTTGACAGAGCAGGCCGCTCTCAAGGGTTTAAGTCGGTGGGCCGGCACGCTTCGGCTCAACGAATTCGGGACGTTCGATACTGGCCGGACTCAGCCGGAGCCGCCACGATCATGTGCGTGACCGCTGTCGCCGAGCCGACCGCCGCCGCCCTCCCGTACCGACCGCTCGTGTCGCGGCTGCTGGGGCCGCTCCGGCGCGGCTTCCTCGTGCTGAACCGCGGCTTCATGGCGCCGCTCATCCGGCGTGGCTTCGGGTGGCTGATCGGGAACCCGGTCACAGGGCACGTGATGCTGCTCCGGACCCGCGGCCGCCGGACCGGGATCCTGCGGGAGGCGCCGCTCGGGTATGTCGTCCGCGACGGGTGCGTGTACTGCGTGGCGGGCTACGGCGAGCCGACACTCTGGTTCCGGAACCTGCTGGCGGAGCCCACCGTGGAGGTGATCCTTCCTAACCGTCGGTTCCAAGGCAACGCGGAGCCGGTCACCGATTCGATGGAGTGGCTGGCGGCCTATCGCGAGCTCGTCGCGAGCTTCGGCCTGCTCGGACGGGCCACCGTCGGCGACGTGCGCAGCCTCGACGACGCGACGCTGCTGGCCCGGCACCGCACGCTGCCGGTGGTCCGGATCACGCCGATCGATAGAGCTGGCACGCTCGCTGGCGGCCCTTTCGATCCGGGCGGGCACGGCTGGATGCTGCCGTATGGAGCCGCCGTTGCCATCGGCGTCCTGGCTTGGCTAAGGCTCGCGCCCTCCCGACGTCGGACGTCACAGGCCCCAGCCGATCGGTCAAGCCGTCATGCGTTCCGCTACGTAGCAACGTCGTCGGGACCGAGAACCTCGACCAGGCGCAGCGGGCAAGGGTTCCATGCGATCCACGATCGACAAGTCGCTCGCGCGCGCCTTGGTGAAGAAGCTCGTCAAGGCTCGTGTCACCGAGAATGCGGTCCTGGCCCGTTCACCCAAGCCGCGCGGCGCTTAATACAGGAACATCGGCTTGCCGAGGACGTGACGCACCTTGGGCAGGTAGTTCTCTGGGTCATAGAGCTCTTCGACGTCGACCCGCTTGACCCCCTCACGGGTCACCTCGATCGGCACATGTGTATAGGTCCCACCTCGCAAAGCCACCATGCGCCCGTGGCTTCCTTCTAGAGCCAGGTCAGCTGCCATCACCGCATAGTTGGTGGCGACCATCAGGTCGAGCGAGTCAGGGGCGCCGGATCGCATCAGGTATCCGACTTGCTGATAAAGAACGCTCTGGCCCGTCCGCTCCTTCAAAACCTCCCCGGTGAGAGCTCCGATACCACCCAACTTGCGATGCCCGTAAGCATCGGCCGCACCAGAGAGGTGGATATCGCCCTCCAGCATCCGGGCGCCTTCAGAGATGGTCATCATGGCGTAGTTCGAAGGGTTGGAGGCTTGATCGGCCAGCAGGAACCGAGCCAGCCGGTCAACGTCGAAGGGGACCTCAGAGATGACTGCCCGATCCACGCCGGACAAATAGGCGGTTATGAGGGACGTCTCCCCGCTATAACGGCCGAACAGCTCGACCACTGCGATCCTCTCGTGTGAGCCTGCTGCGGTGCGGAGGCTGTGGACGAACTGAACACCCCTGGTGACAGCCGTGGAGAAGCCAACGCAGTAGTCGGTCCCATGAACGTCGTTGTCCATGGTCTTGGGGACGGCAACCACCGGTACACCCTCTTCATGCAGACGCAACCCGTAGGAGAGGGTGTCGTCGCCCCCGATGGGAATGAGCACATCGATACCGTGTTTGTCGATGACGCTCAGCACATTTGCCGTGATGTCGTGGGGCCCGGGGTCGTCGATCTGCCCCGCCAGAAACTCGGGGAGCTCGTCGGTCGGCACCTTGGCCGGGTTGGTGCGAGAAGTATGGAGGAAAGTACCACCGGTGCGGTCTACGGTCCGCACCAGGCCCGGATCGAGAGGGACCAGGTTGGCCTCGGCGGTGCTGGGATCGTCGGGGTCGGTGAATGCCAGCCCGGCCCATCCGCGGCGTACCCCGACCACTTTGTGGCCATCATTCATGACCCGATTGACGACCGCCTTGATACAGGCGTTGAGGCCAGGAACGTCGCCCCCGCCCGTGAGGATTCCTATTCGCATCGATGCCCTTCGTATGTGTGCCCGGCCATATTGGTGCGTTGGGGTCACAACGAGACTGATCCTCGTTTCGAACCGGGGAGGCCCCTTCGATCCGGGCGGGCACGACTGGCTGCTGCCGTACGTGGCCACCCTTGTCATCGGCGTCCTGGCCTGGCTAAGGCTCGCGCCATCCCGACGTCGGAGGTGACAGGCCCCCGCCGACCGGTCAAGCCGTCATGTGTTCCGCTACCTAGCGACCTCGTCGGGACCAAGAACCTCGACCAGGCGGCGCGCCCCTCGGTGTAGCCGACCATCTCGGGTCACCAACGGCGCCTCGAGCATGCTGGCCAGGGCAATGTACTCGGCGTCATAGGTCTTCGCCCATCCCAGCTGCTGGGCAACGACCGTGGCTCGACGGTAGAGATCGAGCGTCACACGACGCGAGATTGGTGCCTCCAGAAAGCGATCTCGAGCCAGGCGGGCGAGCGGCTGGCTAATCTCATCCCGCCATTCGAGCTCCGACAGCGCCGATGTCACCTCAGACCACAACAGCGCCGGAGCCGTGAGTTCATGGTGCTCCAGGACGCCGAATCCGACGTCGGAAAGCGCAGCCGAGATCACAACGCTGGCATCGATAACGAGCCTCACCGACCCAACCGGGACCGACGGACCGCTGCGACCACGTTCGGCATAGGCTCGCCAGTAGCGGTTGCCGCAAAGATCTTGGAAGCGATGATCTCAACCCCCGACGTAAGCGCGTCGAGATCATTCTCGTCAACGAGATATTGAGTTCCAACCCTTTGAGAGGCCAGTTTCCCTTCCCGAATCCAGCGGCGAATGGTCTCGGGATTACGGCCCGCTCTCCGCGCAGCGTCAGGGACTGTGAGCACGAGATGTAGTATACTACAACACCTACGAGGTTAACTGATGAGTAGCGCGATCGCCTGTGGCAGCGCGGTGACGCTGGCGGACCAATGGGTCTTGTTGACCCCGCTAGACAGCTGTAATAGTCTGTATGACATGAACAGGCTCTCGAAGGTTCTCTCCGTGTCCGTCCCTTCCGAAGCAGCGAAGGTCTTCGATCGCATCGCGCGACAAGAGGGCAGGAACAAGAGCGAGCTGTTCAGAGAGATGCTCCGGGTGTACCAGGCCTACAGGGAGACCCGCACCTTCGAGTCGCTGCAGCGTTACGGTGCCGCCGCGGCTAGGCGTCGAGGCATCGAGGACGAACGTGACGTCGAGCGGCTGATCCAACAAGCTCGCCGGGCGTGAGAGCGGTCCTAGACACAAACGTTCTCATCTCCGCGTTCAACTTCCCAGGTGGATCTCCTGAGTACGTCTACCGTTTCGTGGTGGAAGGCCGCCTGGAGTTGGCGACCTCACGAGCGTTGCTCGCGGAGTTCGGCCGGATCCTCACCGACAAGTTCGGATGGGACCCGGATCACCCGGAAGAGGCGGTTGCTCAGGTTGCGAGAATCGCATCTGTCGTGAAACCTGCCGAGCAGGTCCAAGTCATCGCGGCCGACCCGGCCGACGACCGCGTGCTCGAGGCTGCCGCCGAGGCAGGTGCCGATGTAATCGTGTCGGGTGACAAGCACTTGCTCCGACTCGGGAATTGGCGCTCGATTCGGATCATCTCGCCTGCTGAGCTACTCGCGGAGCTGGAAACCCGTTAGCTGTCATACGGGTTGCGCCGACCATCTCAGTAGGCGGCATCAGGGCCGGCATCTGAGCTGACCGCTTGTGGTGATCTAGGTGGACCCGTTAGGGACGACCTGCTCTTATCGAACAGCGACGGGGCCTACGGTGATGTCTTCCCGCGCCTCACTGGCGGGGTTCTGCTCGCCCTTGCTTTGCTGATCGTGCAGATCATCCGGCACCGACTCGAGGTCATGTACCCGGTGACCTTGGCAGCCCGGCTGGTGTTGGCGGCGGTCTTCGTGACCCTTTTCATCCAGAGCGGCGACCCGTTCTTCGTCGCGTTGATCGTGGTGGTCGGCTTCTGCGTGATGCAGTGACCGGCAGGCGATATCGATACCAAGTCGAATCTTCATGGGGACTCCTCTCAATCGATGGTGGATTGCCAACGGCAGCCACGACACGAGAAGCCCGAACCAGACATTCGCTATCAGAGATCGTCACGAGCACCACGCTCGACGTCGCCAGGTTCCTAACAGGCTAGCCCTCCCGCGGCGTGAGCCCCACCCGCCGTCACGATCAACAGGCAAGAAGTCCCCAACCGGATGGCTTCAATCGGTCCGTAATGACAACGGGCAGGCGCCGAACCCAACCGACACTACGCAGCCACCTGCACCACGACAGCCCGATCACGACACGACTCAGTATGAATGTCGGTCAGGATCTGATCGGGCACCCCATGAGTGATCGTCGATCCCGTCACCGCCTTCAACTCCGTTCCATCGGTCAGACGGACTCGGCCCATCACATCCATCTGCCACAACTCCATCGCCCGGGACCGTTCCCACCGGCGGTAATCAGACTGTCGCCTCTTTCTCTGCTGCGTGTCGACCAGCCCGTGACGAACCAACGCCCGATAGATCGACGAACGAGAAGGCGCCGGCGCTATTCCCTACCGCTCCAACTGATAGCCGAATCGTCCGTGGCCCCCACCCCGGATGAGCCCGGGTGGCCCCCACCCCGGATGAGCCCGCCGCTACTCGACGATCCGCACCTCGACCTCAGCCGATGTCTGATGCGGACACGACAACGGCTTCGATGCCTTGTCCACCAGCCCCGCCAACCCAGAGTTCCCATAACTACCCAGCCAATCGTGGACGGTCTGACGCACCACCCCATAGCGGCGGGCCACATCCGTCACCGCCGCCCCGGAAAGGACCTTGAGCACCGCCTGATACCGCTGCTCCACGACACCCAGTTCCACTAACACGATCTGGCCCTCCGTCGCCGACGACGATTTCGCCGCCAACCAAAGAACCAGCGGACCCTTCAGGTGTCGTCAAGGAACCGGAACAACTGTCGCCCAGGAACCGGAACCGCGTCCCGAAACTGTCAGCCACCTAACCTAGGAAAAAGCCAGCAGTGTGCGATTTCGGATTCAATCACAGCTCACGGGTCAGAGGAGCAAGATCTCGCCGGGATCGCAGCCTCTGGACGGAGAGCTTCCCCAAGGACGGCGCGATCATCCCATGCCGGTCCGTCGGCGGCGGTCTTGGCGTGGTGCAGCAGGGGTGGTGGGCAAGGTAGGGGCCTTGTGACCACGGCTCGCCGACCATGTTCTTCGCTAAAGTTCGAGTACAGGAAAGGCCGCATTGGCGGCAAT
>Ga0209431_10004899_pt1 | contig 10457 bp, 12 predicted proteins | sample RifCSP13_3_FD_184021 | JGI IMG/M metagenome (GOLD analysis project Ga0209431, IMG submission 184021) | Soil microbial communities from Rifle, Colorado - Rifle CSP2_sed 13_3 (SPAdes) (version 2) | ecosystem: Environmental > Terrestrial > Deep subsurface > Rock core/Sediment | place: Rifle... | reverse complement strand
GAGAAGTATAATGACAAAAAGCCAATTATGCGAGAAAGTATGTTTGTTAATCAACTTCATTTATCAGATTGAATCGACTCTGATAAAGTACAGAGTCCGTCTTTTAGCGGGCAAATATACACCTATGTAACTAACCACAAATTCATGTTTCTCTATATTAAATATTTCCTTACTTTTGCGTCCCTTTCAATGAAGAAAGGGAAAAACAATAACCCTTGTGCCCTCCCGATATATCATCGGGATCCAACGGTTCCGGTAAAAATCGGAAATAGGGCGTGAGACAAAACAACAATAAATGTCAAAACAGTACGAAACAGTATTCATTCTTACCCCGGTTCTGTCTGATGAACAGACAAAAGAAGCAGTTAACTCTTACAAAAAACTGTTCAAGGAGCTGGGTGTGAAAATCGTTCACGAAGAATCATGGGGACTCAAAAAACTGGCTTACTCTATCAAAAAGAAAAACACGGGCTTTTATCTGATTTTCCAGATTGAAGCTCCTGGTGAAGCAATTGCGCTGATTGAAACTGCTTACAAGCGTGATGAGCGCGTGCTTCGCTACATTACCATCCACTTAGACAAATATGCGATAGAATACGCTGAGCGCAGAAAAGCGAAACTGGCTAACAAAAAAGATTTTAAAAAAGACAGGAGAGAAGAGGTGACAGCTTAACGTAATTCTTATTTATAATTCATAATTTTTAATTTCTAAACATATGTCAGCAGCAACAGCAACAACAGACACAGGCGAAATCAGGTACTTGAATCCTCCGGTACTCGAGGTAACAAACGTAAAATATTGTCGTTTTAAAAAAATGCGTTGGAAGCATATAGATTACAAAGACGCAGATTACCTTTTGAAATTTGTCAATGAGCAGGGAAAACTTTTACCAAGGCGCTTAACCGGCAACTCAGTGAAGTTTCAGCGAAGGGTAGCACAGGCAGTAAAACGCGCACGTCATTTAGCTCTTATGCCATTTGTGGCGGATGGAATGAAATAAAATTAAAAATCTTGAGTCATGAGTCTAAAGTAAACTCATGGCTAAAGACTAATGACTAACTACTAAAGACCAAAAACATGGAAGTAATACTCAAACAAGACGTAAAGCACCTCGGCAGCAAGCATGACCTCGTGAAGGTTCGCCCTGGTTATGCACGCAATTTTTTATTTCCTCAGGGATTTGCTATTGAAGCAACCGAAGGACGAAGAAAAGAAATTATTGAAGTGGTAAAGCAACGCGCGCACAAAGAAGAAAAACTTCGTAAAGAAGTAGAAAAAACCGCTGACTTTTTGAAGGGCATTACGTTGAAAGTAGGAGCGAAAGCAGGAGAGAAGGGAAAAATATTTGGCTCTGTTACTTCCATTCAACTTTCAGAAGCTATTAAGAAATCAGGATATGATGTTGACAGGAAAAATATTTCTCTCGACAATGAGGATAATATTAAAACACTCGGAACATATATCGCAACAGTGAAACTACACAAAGATGTTTCTATCAAAGTAAACTTTGAAGTAGTAGCAGAATAGATTTAGGAAATACTGGGAATAGGGGAAATAAAGGTTCACTCCTTATTTCCCCTATTTTCTTTATTGCCTTTATTCCTCTCTATGTCACAGAAAGAAGAAATAGCAAAGCGAAGAACTTTCGGAATCATCAGCCACCCCGATGCAGGGAAAACTACGCTTACTGAAAAACTGCTTTTGTTCGGAGGAGCCATTCAGACTGCTGGCGCAGTGAAACATAATAAAATCAGAAAATCCGCAACCTCTGATTTTATGGAGATAGAAAAGCAGAGAGGAATTTCTGTAGCTACGTCCGTGATGGGGTTTGAATACGCTGGATACAAAGTGAATATTCTTGATACGCCCGGTCACAAAGATTTTGCGGAAGACACTTACCGCACTCTCACCGCAGTTGACAGCGTAATTCTTGTGATTGACTGCGTGAAAGGAGTGGAGGAACAAACGAGAAAATTAATGGAAGTCTGCCGCATGCGCCACACGCCTGTGATTGTTTTCATAAATAAAATGGATAGAGAAGGCCGAGACCCTTACGATTTGCTCGAGGAAATTGATAAAGAACTCAGCATTCATACGCGCCCGCTGAGCTGGCCGATTGGAATGGGTTCTGAATTTAAAGGAGTGTATAATCTTTTTGAGAAAAAACTCCAGATGTTTTTTTCTGCAGACAAACAGCGCATTGCTGAAGATGTAATTGCGATTGATAATCTGAATGATTCTGCTCTTGAAAAATATGTGGGAGAAGATTATGCTAAGCAATTAAGAGAAGATGCGCATTTGATTGAAGGAGTTTACGAACCTTTTGATATGAACCTTTATCGTGAAGGTTATTTAGCTCCTGTTTTCTTCGGAAGTGCGATAAATAATTTTGGCGTGAAAGAATTGCTCGATACGTTTGTGAAAATTGCTCCTTCTCCTTTGCCGAGAGAGGCAGCCCCCCTGCCCCCCGAAGGGGGGAAAACAGGTGGCGCAATCTCCCCCCTTCGGGGGGATAAAGGGGGGCTTTGGATTTCTCCTGAGGAAGAATCTTTTTCTGGTTTTATCTTTAAGATACACGCTAACCTTGATCCGAATCACCGCGATAGAATTGCGTTTTGCAGAATTTGTTCAGGGAGATTTGAACGGAATAAGTTTTATCATCATGTTCGTTTGGATAAGCAAGTTCGCTTTTCCAGCCCCACAAGTTTTATGGGAAGTTCAAAAAATATTATTGATGAAGCATTTCCCGGAGATGTGATTGGTTTGTATGACACCGGAAATTTCAAAATAGGCGATACATTAACGGAAGGAGAAAATCTGCAGTTCAAAGGAATTCCAAGTTTCTCTCCTGAGATTTTTAAAGAACTGATAAACAAAGACCCGTTCAAGACAAAACAATTGGAGAAAGGAATCCGCCAGCTGACCGATGAAGGCGTTGCTCAGTTGTTTGTTCAGCACAAGGGAAACAAAAAAATTGTTGGCACGGTGGGCGAACTTCAGTTTGAAGTAATACAATTCAGATTGAGAGAAGAATATGGCGCGTTATGCGAGTTTCGCCCACTGGATTATTACAAAGCGTGTTGGTTCACGTCTGATAACAAAGAGCAACTGGATAAATTTTTCATTGTGAAGACCACTAACATTGCTCACGATAAAGAAAACCGCCCGGTGTATTTTGCAGAAAGCGCGTGGATGTTACAAAAAGCGCAAGAGACCTATCCTGATATTAAGTTTCATTTCACTTCGGAGTTTTCGGAAAATGAAAAGCATGTAATCGGTAATCGGTATGTATGCTAATCAAATTCTTTTTACATTTGCTTCATGAATGAAGAAAATGAAAAAAGGTTAACCGATGTCATTATTGACCTTGGGTTAAAGGTAGATAATCTTGGTAAGGTTACAAGCAAACTGGAACGCACAGTAGATAAGCATAGTGAGCAAATTGCCAAATTAAATATTGCTATTCACGAAATGCGCACCAGTTACATGAAGTTGGATGCAACAGTTTCAAAACTTGATGAAAATCTAAGTGAACGAATTTCTAATCTGGATGATAGCTTTAACAAATACGCCCAGCGCAATGATGATAGAGCAGACAACCACCAAACCCGCATTGTGCGCCTCGAAGAAAAAACTTCTGGCGGTTCTTATATTGCAAGAGAGCCCGCTGCTCAATATAAAAAGAAGAAAAGAAAATAACAATTTGTTATTGTAAAAGTTTCTTACATTTACATACACCTATTTTTAAATGCCATTCACACCACATACTATTGCAGTAGAGAAACAATGGTTCGGCTTCGCTCACCACAGGCCTCTGAAAAATATTATTATCTTTGACTTATGATTGTTTCCGACATACAGTTATTTCAAATTCTCAAACAAAGGTTAGGAGAAAAAGAAGCCGAAACGCTGGTGGAGTTTGTTGACCAGAGATTAAAAGAAGCGAATGAAACCAACTTAAAGATACTTGCTACTAAAGAAGACCTTGCTAATTTGAAAACAGAAATAATTGCAACTATGGAAAGAAGATTTACTGAACAAATGAAATGGATGATTGTTATGTGGATTACCCAATTAGGCGCCATCTTTGCAATTATTAAACTCGTGTAAAAAAATTTGCTCATTATAACCCCGCGTTTATGTAATGAATATCTCTCTCTCTCTCTCTCTCTCTCTCTCTCTCTCTCTCGATTTTTTATTTAGGTTGCTCAGGAGAGCATATCTTTTGGTTTTTAAGAAAAGTTTTCGAAACACAGTTGAGTTTAACAGGCGTGTTGTAATGCAATTATTTTTGTTTAAGCATAAAACCAATTTGCAATGAAAAAACTTTACTCAATTATTTTGTTTGCATTCGCAAGCGCATTTGCAAACCTTTTTGTGCAGCAAACGCATGCGCAAACTCCGTATTATTCTTTTTCGCAATACACATCCACGTATGCGAACTTAACATCTCCCATCTCTCTAAATAATGGCAACCTATGGGACTTCAGCATTCCAACTGCCTATTACCCTCTGAATGTTTCTCCTCTTCTGTCTAATTTCCCGGTGTTCGGAGATTATAACTATGATTTGCGCGTTTACGGTGGCACGGCTCAATTCTATAACAGCGGTTCACAACAAATCTATTACATGAATGGCTTCGGATTATTTTATCCCGATGGAATGAAAGATAAAGGCACCAGCACTTCGCTTTCGCCCATTTCTTACCAAGTTAGCGGAACTACTCCCAACCGCATATTGAAAATTGAATGGAAGAATGCAGGGCATGCGGCTGCAAGCGCTGATTTTATAAATGTACAGCTTTGGCTGTATGAAACCAGCAATATCATTGAAGTGCATTATGGTTCTTCTTCCATTACCAATGCAAGCACTACACAACTTAGCGTTGGAATCGGACATACGTATGTTCCCAACAGCAATATGATAGAAGATGATTTTCTTGAAAACGGACCCTCCAACCCCATACTGTCAATGAATGCAAATGCGTTTTACGGAATTCCTACAAACGGAACCGTATATAAATTTACTGTAGCAGCAGCCGGAGTGGCTGAAATCAATCTTGATGATTTAATTTCTGTTTATCCAAATCCATCAAACGGAAAATTTACTTTAAGTTCTGAAATAACAAAAGGAGAAATTTCTGTTTACAATGTAGAAGGAGAAAAAGTGTATTCATCAACCATTCAACCATCTAACCATTCAACCATTGATTTGTCTTCTCATCCCAACGGCATTTATTTCATCAACATAAAAACTGAAAATGGAATAGCCAACAAAAAACTAATCATCAATAAATAAATGGTTAAATGGTTAAATGGTTTTAAACCATCCAGCTATATAACCATATAACCATACAACACAACCATAAACAAATAAACCAACACAAATACCAAACAACAAAATGGCAGATATCAAAGACAAAGAGTATTCAGCGCTCAAGGAGAATTTAGAAAACATGGGCAATGGCATTGAAAAGCACAAGGACGATACGCAAAAACGGCTTCCGCCCGACATGATTCAAAAGACATATCAGGAATCTGAAGCCGCCCTCACCAAATCATGGAACACGGCAAAAGATGCGCAAACAAAAGCCAATGAAGCGTTTGATGTTTATCAGAGCGATTTTAAGAAATCGGTGGGCTTGTATAACGGGGATGTGCATATCATCAAAGGACTTTATGGCATTCACAGCGAAACGCTGCGCGATTATGGCGTTCAGCCCGAAAAATCACACACAGGTCGTCCGCCTAAACCACCCACTCAATAAAAACGCAAAATTTACGGTTGCCTTCATTTTTTGGCTGAAATAAATGTTTTCCTCGTGGAAGAATAAGAATTCCTCGTGGAGGAATAACAATTCTTTATGAAGGAATAACAATTCTTTGTGGAAGAATAAGAATTCTTTGTGGAGGAATAACAATTCTTTCAATAGGAATAGTTTATCCTACACAAGGAATATCATTTCTTTCAGAAGGAATAACTTATCTGGTTTGGACTAAAGTCCGTTTGTATTGAATTTATGTTACTGTTCGGGTCATCATGAGTTTCTGCACTTTTGATAAAATAATGCCAAACCGCGAATGTATGACACATAATGCCAATAATGCGAATGTATGCGAATGACACGAATAATTCGCATATTATATTCGTAACATTAGCATCGCATTATTTGCATTAGGTTACCCGAACAGTAACGAAAATATTATGGGCTGTTGCGTGAGGGATTGAGCAATTTGTTTGAACTCTCCCGCCCGTGTTTCGAGAACCTCAACAAACGGGCGGGAAGTGAGTTGCGAAAGCCCGACCCGAGTCATCGAGGGGCACGCCCACATTTAAAATACAAGTAGGCAGTAAACAGTAGGCAATCAACAGCCAAACTTTGCCTACTGCCTATTGCACATTGCCTACTTGTATTATTCATACCTCAGCGCATCAATAGGGTTGAGCCGTGCGGCTTTGAGGGCGGGATAAATTCCAGAAATGATTCCCACGGTAATGCAAATCATAAGTCCGCCAAAAATCCACAGCCATGGCATGATGAAACCCGAATTCATTTGAAAGGATGTGATGTTGCCGATGGCGATGCCGAGAATGATTCCGACCAATCCGCCCAGCAAACAAATTACAATGGCTTCGATAAGAAATTGATTGCGTATATCTTTTTGTGTTGCGCCCATGGCTTTGCGTGTGCCTATTTCGCGTGTGCGCTCGGCAACGGCAACCAGCATAATATTCATGAGCCCGATTGCCGCGCCCAGCAGTGTGATGATTCCGATAATGGTTGCCGCCAGGGTTACGTATTTAATATTGTCTATGAGAATTCCGGCAAGTGCATCGCTCTTGGTGATTTCAAAATTATCTTCTACGCCCGTGCCGAGTTTGCGAATTCCGCGCAGGAGTCCGGTGGCTTCGGCAAGCGTTGCCTGGAGCGCGCGCGAATTATAAGCAAGCACATTGATGGTGAATGACATATTGGGGCGCGGAAAATATTGCCTCACACTTGAAATCGGGAGCAAACAAATTTTATCTCCGCCAAACATCATGCTGCTTCCTTTTGGTTTGAGCACTCCAATCACCGTAAACTTTCCGCTTCCCACGGTGATGATTTGGTCAATGGGATTTTCTTTTTGCTTAAACAGCACCGGCACCAGTTCATTGCCGATGATTACCACATGCGCGTTGTTCTGAATATCCTGAATAGAAAAATTTCTGCCCTTGCCCAGTTCATATCCCGAAGTAGCAAGGTAATCTTCATCCGTGCCGAGTATCTGAACATTCGGATTGCTTTTGTTCGATTTGAATTTTAGCGTTGCCGCCTGCGTAGCAAATGTTGAAACCGAAACGGCAGCGCCATACTCAAATTCTTTTTTGAACTGCATGGCTTCGTTATACGTGATAGCCGGAAATCTTTTTGCTTTTTTTCCTCTCTTTCCTATACGGACAGACATTTCACGATTGCGCACCGTGAACGTATTGGCGCCCATATCCGTAAAGTTGCTGTTGATGGAATTTTTAATGCTGTCAATGGCAGTAAGAATACCCACCAATGCCATAATTCCGATAGCAATGATGAGTATGGTAAGAATGGTGCGAAGCAACTGGCTTCGGATAGAACGCAGAGCGATGAGAATATTTTCGAGCAGCATTTTCACAAGGGCGAAGATAGAAGGAATTTTGTCTGTGATAATCTGTGCAATCTGTGGCAAAAGTTTCTACATTTGTCAGCAAAACGATTAACGATTAACTATTAACTTTTTTATAAATGGACTTATCTAAAATCCTTTCCATCTCTGGCATGAGCGGACTTTTTAAAGTGGTTGCTCAGGGCAAAAGCGGTCTTATTGTTGAATCGCTTGCCGACAAAAAAAGAATTCCGGTTCACGCCACCAACAAAATCAGCGTGCTGGATAATATCAGCATTTATGTTCATCCGGCAGGAGATTCTACCGATGAAACAATTCCACTTCAGGAGTTGTTAAAAAAGATGTATGAAAAACAAAGCGGACAACCTGCACTTGACTCAAAATCTTCTGATGACGAACTGAAAAAGTTTTTTGGAGAAGTACTTCCTGAATATGATAAAGAGAAAGTTCATACTTCTGATATCCGCAAAGCTGTTCTCTGGTACAACCTTTTGCAGAAGACAGATATTTTTACGAAGAAGGAGGAAGAGAAAAAAGATGATGCGCCTGTGATTACAGATGAAGCAACAAAAAAGCCCGAGTTTCAGGCAAATCAGGGAAAACATTTAAATCCTTCGGCTAATGTTGCCAAGAAAACATTAGGAGTCAGAAAAACCGGAGTGGCATAATTTTTTGTCAGTTGTTAGTTGTCCGTTGTCAGTTGTATCTGACAACTAACGACTGACCACCGACTACGGACAGGCAAAATGGAATTCGATTTAAATAAACTCAAGAAACGCCCTTCCTACCCATTTGAAACAATTGCGGTTGGTCTTGCTTTTTCTCCGCGAATGGAAATCATTTTATCGGAAGCAAAAAAGATAGCTGATGCTTGCAATGCAAAATTAGTTCTTATACATATAGGCACAAAAACAAAGGAGAAAGAAAAATCTCTTGGCGATATTCTTTTTAGAAACAATATTGAAGAAAGAAAAATTAAAACAATCTGGGCGGAAGGTGATGTGGTGGATACTATTCTTAAACTCTGTAAACTAAATATTATTGACCTGCTCATTTTGGGTGCGCTTGAAAGAGAAAATATTATCAAGTTCTATCTTGGTTCTATTGCCCGCACTATCAGCCGAAAAGCGAAATGTTCGGTTCTTCTTATTACTAGTACTTCCGCGCAAAAGCCAAAACAAAAAGTAATCATCAATGCAGGAGCTGACCATCCTAAAACGATGCATACGATTAACACAGCTTTTTATTTTGCAAAGCATACAGGGATAAAAGAAGTTACGCTTGTGCATGAAGTTCATGCGCCCGCTCTTGCCATGGCGATGGCCGATAGCAGCAGCGCGCCTGAAGTAACAAAACTCAAAAAAGAATATACTGAAGAAGAAACAAATAAGCTTCATTCAATGATTTCTAAATGCGATATCGGAAATCTGAAAATAAATGAGAAGATTATTAAAGGAAGACCCGGTTATGCTATCCGCCAGTATTCTGAAACAAAAAAAGCAGATTTACTCGTCATTAATTCACCAGACACTCATCTCACTTTTCTTGACAGAATTTTTACGCACGACATTGAATACATTCTTGCCGATCTCCCCTGCAATCTTTTAATTGTTCACTCAAGAGTTTAACTTGTGTCTAAGTTCTCTCATAACGACCTGATAGTAATTCTTACTGCTATCGGCACTATTCTCATTTTATCCCGCATTATTTCTGAAATGGGAAGGAGGTTTCACTTTCCGATTGTAATGGGAGAAATTGTTGTCGGCATTCTTCTGGGTCCCACTATTCTTGGAACAATCAATCCTGATTTTTTTGAAAGAGTTTTTCCGAAAGATGGAAATGTTTCCATTGCGTTTGACGGGCTGGTAAATCTTTCTGTTGTGCTTCTTCTTTTTGTTGCCGGGCTTGAAGTTCAATTGTCTATGGTATTGAAACAGGGCAAAGCCGCCATCTACACAAGTTTTTTCAGCATGCTGATTCCATTTGCTACCGGATTTGGCGCTGCATATTATTTCCCGCAATGGTTTGGCAATGCCTCTGAAAGCGGAACAGATATTTTCTTTGCCATGTTTATTGGTACTGCACTTGCCATTTCCGCTCTACCAGTAATTGCCAGAATTCTAATGGACATGAATCTGTTTAAGACTAACATTGGCATGCTTATCATTGCATCTGCCATGTTCAATGATTTGATTGGCTGGCTGATTTTTTCTTTTTTACTTGCAGTCAATGCCGGTGAAGAATCAATGGGAGTAGGCTACACGGCTTTATACATCCTTGGATTCGGTTTATTCATGCTTACGATAGGCAAAAAAATTATTGACCGTTCTCTTCCATGGATTCAAACAAAACTTTCATGGCCCGGAGGAGTGCTTTCCATCTCCATCGGCATATGTCTGCTCTGTGCTGCCTTTACCGAGAAAATAAATATCCATGCTATTCTTGGAGCATTCATAGCCGGAATAGCATTCGGAGATTCAGTGCATCTTCACGAGAAAGCACGAGAAATTATTCATCAGTTTGTCACCAACTTTTTTGCTCCGTTGTTTTTTGTATCCATCGGACTGCGTGTAAACTTCATTGAAAACTTTGATGCCATGATTGTTGGGATAGTATTGGTGCTTGCCTATTTCGGAAAAGTATTTGGCGCTACATTCGGAGCGTATCTGGGCGGATTGAAAATAAAAAAAGCGTTTGCCGTTGGATTCGGGTTGAATGCCCGGGGGGCAATGGAAATTATTCTTGGAACACTTGCTCTGAGTGCAGGACTTATTTCATCCAAACTTTTTGTAGCGCTCGTTATCATGGCGCTA
>Ga0209431_10004895_pt1 | contig 10461 bp, 11 predicted proteins | sample RifCSP13_3_FD_184021 | JGI IMG/M metagenome (GOLD analysis project Ga0209431, IMG submission 184021) | Soil microbial communities from Rifle, Colorado - Rifle CSP2_sed 13_3 (SPAdes) (version 2) | ecosystem: Environmental > Terrestrial > Deep subsurface > Rock core/Sediment | place: Rifle... | reverse complement strand
GGGATCGTCAGGCAAGGCCGCCTGTGGCCCAGGAGCGGCAGGCCTGGCTGGGTTATGGGGGCGCGGGGCGAGAGCCCTCCGCCTCGAGCGGCAATGACGGGTGGAGAAATCGTGGAGCATTTACCCAGAAGCCGGACCTTTGCAATCCTCCGGTACACCCTCATCATCGCCACGGCCTACCTGCTGCTGGTCGAGCATGAATTCGCGTCCCCCCCGACCGGCTTCATCCTGCTGATCGCAGCCGCCCTCGTGTCGAATGTGGTGTTGACGCTGCTTCCGACGCGCATCATCGACTCTACCGCCTTCCATGCGGGGATCATCCTCGGCGACACGCTCTGGATCACGGCGGCGCTCCTGTACAGTGGTCGGTTTCAGACCGAATTTTTCACTCTGTACTTCTTTGTGCTCCTCCTGGCGGTGATCGGGGAGAATCTCGGGCTGATCGCGGTCGGGGCCGTCGTCGTGTGCCTCGCGTATACCTTCGCCCTGTCAGCGAGCGCCGGCTCCGCCTCGTTGTCGAGCTCGCGGCTCCTGATCCGCATCCCCTTTCTCTTCACGTTTCTCTTCACGGCGGCGGCGTTCTACGGCTACCTCATTGACCGCGTCCGTCGCGAACAACAGCGGGCCCGCGAGCAGGCGCACACGGTGGCGCGCCTGGAGGAGATCCAACGACAGCTGGCTGAGCACGCGCTGCAGGTGGAGCGCGTGAATGAGGGCCTGGGGCGGGAAATCGCCGAGCGCGCGCGGGTCGAGGAGGCGCTCCAGCACGCCCGGGACCAACTCCGGGCCGTCCTGGATGCCGTGCCGGCGTGGGTGTCTTGGATCGGCTCGGATCTGAAATACCTCGGGGTCAATCGGCACATGGCTGCTGTCCTCCAGGCGCCCCCGGAGGAATTTGTCGGAAGAGAAGTCGGCTTCCTGGGGGCGAGTCCCGAGTTCATCGCATTCGTGCAGCAGTTCTTCGGCGACTCGATCGCCAAGGCGTCTCGAGAAATCAGTGCGGAGGTGAAAGGGATCGGTCGACAGTTCTTGGTCGTGGCCCAGAAGTACCTGCACGGCCAGGCAGCGGTCTTTACCGGGATTGATATCTCCGAGTTGAAGCGGACAGAGGCGGAACTGCACAAGGCCAAGGAGACCGCCGAGGCGGCGAGCCGTGCCAAGAGCGAATTCCTCGCCACCATGAGCCACGAGATTCGCACGCCCATGAACGGCATCCTCGGCATGACGCGTCTGCTGTTGGGGACGGAGCTGGCGGACGAGCAACGGGAATACGCCGAAACGGTGCGAGCGAGTGCGGACTCCCTCCTGTCCATCCTTGATGACATCCTCGACCTCTCCAAGATTGAGGCGGGAAAGCTGGCTATCGAACCGATCCCTTTTGACCTACGGCTGGCCGTTGAGGAGGTGGCGGAGCTGCTGGCGGTCGAGGCAGGCGAAAAGAAACTCGAGCTGATGGTGCGCTACCCTCCACAGGTTCCGCGCCGCGTCATCGGCGACCCGGGCCGCATCCGGCAGGTGCTCACCTGCTTGACGGGCAACGCCATCAAGTTCACCCACCAGGGGCATGTGCTGATCAACGTGGAGTGTCACGAACAAACCGACCGGACCGCCAGGTTTCGACTGGCGGTTGAAGACACAGGCATCGGGGTCTCTGAGGACCAGCTCGAACGGATCTTCGAGAAGTTCACCCAGGCCGATGCCTCGACCACCCGTCGCTACGGCGGCACCGGACTTGGGTTGGCCATTTCGAAGCATCTGGCGGATTTGATGGGAGGTGCCGTCGGCGCGTGGGGCCGCCCCGGCGCCGGGTCGATCTTTTGGCTCGACCTCCGCTTGCCGCTGGATCTTCACACGGCGCCTGCGCCCCTGCCGGTGGCCGATTTTGTGGGGGCCCGAGTGCTGGTCGTGGACGACCACGAGATCAACCGGCGGGTGCTCCAGGAACAAACGGGGAGTTGGGGCCTGCGCAGCGATAGCTGCCCGTCGGCTGGGGAGGCGTTGGTGGACCTCCGTGCGGCTTGCAACTCGGGCGACCCGTACCAGATCGCCATCGTGGACGCGGGGATGCCGGGTATGGACAGCGAGAGCCTCGCCCGGGCCATCAAGGCCGATCCGGCCCTGCGGGAGACCGTGCTGGTGATGCTCACGTCCATCGGCCAGCAGGGCGACGCCAGGCGTATGGCGGAGGCCGGGTTCGCCGCCTACCTGGTCAAGCCGGTGCGCCCGTCGGAACTCATGGATGCCCTCGCCGCCGTCTGGGGAGCCAAGGCCCGGGCGATACCCACCGGATTGGTGACTCGCCACACGCTGGCTGAGTCCCGCGCGGGGAAGACACCTCCCCCGGCGGAGACGAGCCGCCACATTCGTGCGTACGTGCTGGTGGCAGAGGATAACATCGTGAACCAGAAGGTCGCCGCGGGACTCCTGGAGGAGATCGGCTGCCGCGTGGACGTCGTGTCAAATGGCAGGGAGGCCGTCGAGAGGTGCGAACTGCTCCCCTACGATCTCGTCTTCATGGACTGCCAGATGCCCGAGATGGACGGTTACCAGGCGACGGCCGAGATCCGGAGGCGTGAGGCCTCGACGCGACATATACCTATCATCGCCATGACCGCTCACAACATGGAAGGGGATCGCGAGAAGTGTCTTCGGGCCGGCATGGACGACTACGCCTCAAAGCCGGTGGATCCGGCCAAGCTTCAGGAGGTGCTCGATCGATGGGTCATGCGCCGGTGGCCGACCCCGCCGTCGTAGCCCGCCTGCATCCCACTTTGAGTTGTCTCAATCAAATACGTGCCTCCGCCAGACATACCCCGGCGTGAGGATCGTCCCCGGCTCCCGGATGGTCTCGAGGCCCGTGAGCGCATCGACCAGGATCGTCCGTTGCTGCCTCACGTGAAAGGCCTCCCCCAAGGGATGGCCGAAGGGATAACGAAGGAAGAGCGCCCGTGGGGGCTTGACCGTCATCGTGACCTCTTTCTGAAGGGTGATTCCGATCGTGGGAATCTTTCGCTGCTCGATGACGCGCTGGATCAGGCCCACGGCCTGATTGCAGAGCCCTCAGGCGGGGGTCAGCACGACGGCTTCGGCCCCTTCCCGCAGCAGGCGTTCAGCGACCTCAGGGGCCGTCTCTTCCATGAGTGTCTGCAGGTGCGGCCCGTCGATGTGGCCCATGAAGCTATACAGCGTGGGCGCGATCCGCCCAATGAATCCCTCCTCTTGGAGCTCCCGGAGCCGATCGATGGGGAGGACCACGTTGATGTCCCGGTCTGCCGCGGAATGATCGTAGTACTTGTGGGTGATGGTGAGATCACTCTTGTCGGCGGCGGCGGGGAAGGCCCGAAAGGTCGCGTCCCCATCCGGATCCTCCATGTCGAAGGGCGGCTGTGACGTGAGATGGACGCCCGCCGTGGTCACCATGGCAATGCAGCTTTCTCGAAGGGGTTTGCCGAGGGGGGCCCAGGGGATCCCTTGCCCTTCGACGAAGCGGTGGCCTCTCGCCCAGCGTTCTGCCAGCCACGGCAGGTGTTTGAAGAGCTGCACCAATACCGTGTTCGTAAGCTCGTTCAGCCAACGGGGACGCTTCATGTGCCCTCACCGTTACCGGCGATGACCGACGACCGATGACCGACCGAGTTCATTGGGTTCCTTGGATTCATTGGGTTTCTTGGGTTGATTGCTTGAACCCCATAAACCCAACAGACCCAACAGACCCAATAAACCTAGGACCCGACACCGGAAACCTCACGGGAGTAAGACACCGCCACAACTGCTCCCGGCGCCGGCGGTGCAGGCATAGCAATGATTGCCGATCAGGATCGAGTGGCCCTCGACCGCCTCCGGTGCTAGCTCCCAGATCTTCAACGGTCCCCCATGCCGGTCCCGCAAGCGGAGATCGAGCATCTGGTTGAAGTCGCAGTCGTACACGGACCCCTCCCATCCGACGCTCAACAGGTTCCTGCACATCACCTTGTCCAACGTGGCGGCATTAAAGGCGGACTCGAGGAGGTCCACGTATCCATCGTACTCCCCGCGCACCCTGAGGAGCCTTTCAAAGCGCGTGATGGGCATGTTGGTCAGGCAGTACAGGTGGTCAAAGACGATGCCGAATTCCTCGCGCAGGATTCGCTTGTAGTCCTGTTCGAGGCGGTCCTGGGGGGGCGGCAGGGAGGTCCCCAGGGGGTTGTAGACCAGGTTGAGCTGCAGCCCCGTGCCCGGCACTCCGTAGCCCAACCGGTTGAGGATCTGCAGTGCGCGGATGCTCAATTCAAAAGTGCCGTCTCCCCGTTGTTGGTCCACGTTCTCCTCGGTATAGCAGGGGAGCGAGGCGATCACCTCAACGCGATTCTGCTGAAAGAATTCCGGCAGGTACTCCTTGCCTGGCTCAAAGATGACGGTAAGGTTGCACCGATCCATGACGTGACGCTCGAGGCGCACACAGGACTCCACGAGGTAATCGAAGTGGGGGTTCAGCTCTGGCGCCCCGCCCGTGATATCCACGGTGGGGATTGCCGACCTCTCGAGGAAGCGGAGGGTAGCTTCAACCGTCTCGCGCCCCATCATCTCCTTCCGTCCCGGTCCAGCCTCCACATGACAGTGGATGCAGGCCTGGTTGCAATACTTGCCCATGTTGATCTGGAGCACATCGATCTTGCGCTTGCGCAAGCCGCCTCGCGCCTCTTTCGTTCTTTGGGCAAAGGGCTGCATGCTTCTCCTCCCCTCTTCACGCGCAGCAGGCAGTGCCTGGTCCGCAGACGCTGGATAGGCTCTGGGTCACAGCGTAGTCCATCCCCTTGGTCTCGCGGGGATGGCGCCTTGCGGTGCGGGCGCAGTCAAAGACTCCAGCCTGCTCCAGAGGAATCTCTTCCTCGGGCGGGATGAGGATGAACTGATCCTGATACGGGGGCGTGGAGTAGAGGTGGTAGGTCTTGTCGCAGACCGCGATCCGTGCCCCGCGGGGGAGGACGTGGTTGTCATCGTCGATGACCTGCTTCCATGGGCCGCGGTAGATCACTGCCTGGTTTCTCTCGATGCAGGGCCCCTCCTTGCCTTTGTACGCCGTGATCGTCATCGAGCGAAACTCGATTCCCTCGATGATCTGGTAAGGTTCCGACCTCATCTCTTCGATGCGGATCCCGTGGAACTTGGCCTCCTCAAAGGCGTGGAGCAGTTCTTCCTCTTGAAAGGCTCCGGAGACGCACCCACTCCAGAGTGCCGGGTCATTTTTCAGATGGTCCGGCACCGGCTCGTCGCTCACGATGTCAGCGATGGCGACCCGCCCCCCTCGCTTGAGCACGCGATACATCTCGGAGAAAAGCTCTGCCTTGTCCTCGGGCCGGACCAGATTCAAGACGCAGTTGGAGACGATGACATCCACAGAGCCGTCCGGGACCAGGGGTCGCTCACGGGAGATCTTCTCTTCGAACTCGCGCAGCTTCATGAGGTCGGAGAGGGAACGGACGGGATGGCGCGCCAGATGTTGATCGACGAGATCCAGATCGAGCCTGAGGTTCTGGATCCTTCCGCGGCGAAACACCACGTTGTGATAGCCGAGCTTTCTTCCGATGGCGTCTTGATACTTCCGAGCCAGGCCGAGCATCTCTTGATTGAAGTCCACGCCGATGACCGTGCCCCTCGGGCCGACGACCTGGGCGATGATATAGCACCCCTTCCCGCTCCCGGAACCGAGGTCGAGGACGGTCTCGCCTGTCCTGACGTATCGTGAAGGATCTCCACACCCGTAGTCCCTCTCGATAATCTCCTCGGGGAGTGCCTCCAGGAGGGATCGATCGTGGCTGACAGGGACGCATAATCCGGACTCGACCTGCCGCGCCGCCCGCTCGTAGCGTTGCAGCACGGCCTCTTCGACTCGTATCCCCTCAATGGCCCCGTCCCTCTGCTCGCTCATCAGACCCTCCTTTGTCGCGTCTGCCTCTTGTGAAAAGAGCGTCGGGTTCTCTCCAGGTAATTCTTCTGCATTCTCGTTTCCGGATTTTAGGTGTATTCATACCATTGGCTGACAGGCAAGACAACGTGAGATTCATCCCGGCGAGGGAAGGTGCTCTCCCGCGGGGCGGTGCATGGAGGAGGCCGGGAGGAAGTCTCCTTCTCTGGCAGCTCCTTCACCTCTCCTTCTGGGCATCAACTTTGGCTGAAGCCTTCGGGTTCATCAGCTAACCGGGAATTCCTCGAAGGGTGAGTCTTCAAACTCACCCTTCGAGGGGTTTTCCCATCGGGCTATTTGGCTACGCAAGGGTTCGCAGCCTTTCCCCCGTCTACATCAACTGCGCCCACAGCGCATCCTCTTTGTTCATCATATCCTTGGGATCACCCGTCGGATGGCGGACGATCACAAGCATCTGCCATTTGCCAAAGGGCCGCTCGCCAAGCGTGGCCTTGAAGGTCGCCGTCCCTTGCTGGTCCGTCTTGAAGGAGTAGGGGGCGTTTCCTACGCCGGCCATCTCCTCCTTGGGCTTCATGTTCACGAACCAGACGGTGTAGACGGAGGTAGGCTTGAGATCCTTCAGCTGGATAGTGAGGGCTCTGTCCGCGATCAGCGCCTCGCCGCTCCCGCCCTGAACCCCCTGGGATCGGTTCAGGGTGATCTTCACTTTCTCTGCGCTGACGGCCTGACCGGCCCCCCATACCGCGGACAGGGTAAGGATAACCCCCGTTGTCAAAGCCAGAATCCGCATACGTTTCATCTTTCTTCTTCTCCTTTCGTTAGATTGCGCCTCTAATTCCTTCGCCAAATCTCATGGATCTGCTGTGATAGCTGTCCTTCACCTCCTTCCTTAATCGGATCCACTCCTTTGGATGCAGGGAATAGCGTTGGAGATTCGCCTTACTTTCAGCATTGAGGATCAGTACCACATCGTGCTAGTACGTCTGCAGCAAGAGTCTTCCATTGTCAGTCTCTAGTTCTACCTCTCGATCATCTTCTGGAACCTCGCGGACAATTTCTAGGATCCTGGCCGGCTCTCTGGCGCCGGGTTTACCCAGATTGATGTCTCGGACGATCTTCAGACCTCCATTTGGCTCGTACCAGGCGATCTGCAAGAGCTCACCCATCAGGTTGTAGGTCTCCGCGTAGTCCGCCGGGCGTCGGAATTTGGGATCGTGGTAGAGGAACACAATTAACCGCTCTTCCACGCTGATCAGCCGCTGCAAGACGAAGCGCTCCTTCGGGGGGACATCAATGGGGACGAGAACTTTATCTCCTCGGAGGTTGATCAGAGTCCTCACAGATTCTGCATGAAGGGGGACCACGTTGAAGGTGAGAGTGAATAGCATGAGCAAGAGTAGTGAGAGGCAACCGCGTTTCCTTTGGTGGTTGAACATCTGCGCTCCCTTTTGCTACACTGGCGACAGACATCTTGCTGGGGCAGGCTCTTATTTCGCCCCTTCACCTCCTTCGATGCAGTGGAGTTGGACAGAGATTCCCAATGCCTGAAGAATCGGTGTGTCGCGGTGGTGCATCTTAAATGGTAGCGAATACTGGGCAGGGTGGATTCCTGGAATCGGAACTTCTCGAACAGGTCAAGGCCGGGGACGAGAAAGCCTTTGAAGCCATTGTCGAGCGCTACTCGGCTCGAATCTACCGCATTGGCCGAACCATCACGGGGAATCCCCAGGACGCCGAGGAAGTCGTCCAGGATGTCTTCATGACTGTCTTCCAAAAGATCGGGAGTTTTGAGGGGCGCTCGGCGTTCAGCACCTGGCTGTACCGGATCGCAGTCAACGCCGCTATGATGAAAGTCCGTGGGAAGCAGGAGAAGCAGGAGAGGACCGAAGAGGACCTGGAACGCTGGCTGCCCGTCTTCGACGCGCGCGCGCAACACGCGCACCCCGTGGGGGCCTGGTCGGCAAATCCGGAGGAGGCTGTGCTCCAGCGGGAGCGGCGCGAAGTCCTTCGGAATGAGCTGGCAACCCTGCCGACGGAGTACCGGACGGTAGTCGCCCTTCGGGACCTGCAAGGCCTTTCGAGCGAAGAGGCGGCAGAAATACTGGGGATTAGCCCGGCGGCCGTCAAGTCACGGCTGCACCGCGCGCGGCTGGCGCTGCGTGGCAAATTGGCGGCCCACTTGGAGGAGAAGTCTTGATCAGCTGTAGAGAGATCACCAACCTGCTCGCCGATTATCTCGAGGGATCGCTGGACCCGCAAACCGCTGAGGCTCTTGAGGCCCATCTGTCGGGCTGCCGGACGTGCGACAACTTTATGGCGACGTACAAAACGACCACCGGCCTGTTGCGTGAACTCGGCCAGGAAGAGGTTCCGGAAGAGCTGAAAGACCGCGTGCTTCGTTTCTTTCGAGAGCGCCCGCGGCGGCCGGAAGAGCCATCTTGACGCAACCTGGCCGGGACGCCTGTAAGTTCAAAAGCGCGGGGGTCGGACCAAACGACATTCAGGCGGTCCTTGGGAGGGAGAAAAGATGAAAACCATGGGGGCGACGGGGGCAAGGGTCGAATCTTACCGGCTGCAGGATAGGGTGAGCATCGAGGAGGTTCCGAGGGGGGCCCGCCAACTGGAGGTGTGGGTTCCTTTCCTTCAAAGTGATGAACATCAACGGGTTCTCGGGGTGAAGGTTGAGGCCGATGTCCCCCTGACTCTGCAGTACGACCGGGAGTGGGGGAATGCCATCCTCCACGGGCGGCTTTCCCCGGTAAGGAAGATGCAACTCCACATCTCGTATCAGGTCCTGCGGTGGCCGGCGCGGGTGGCCCTGGATCCGACGCGGGCACAGCCGCTGGGCGGGATGCCGGAGGCGTTTCTCCGAAGCCTGCTCCCCGAACGGTACGTCCGCGTCGATGCCGAGATGCGGGAGCGGGCCGTGCAAATCGTCGGGAGAGAAAAGAACCCGTTGATGCAGGCACAAGCTCTCTATGATCACGTCACCGGATTCATGAAGTACGACGCCACGCAACAGTCCTGGAAGGGGAGCACCGATCACGCGCTCACCTGTCAGATCGGGAACTGTAACGACATTCACGCCCTGTACATCTCCCTCTGCCGGGCCATTCAGATTCCTGCCCGTTTGGTAATGGGGTTTGCGTTGGAGTCATCGACCCCGGAGGAGTGTGAGGTGTGCGGCTATCACTGCTGGGCGGAGACGTACATCGGGGGGCTGGGCTGGATTCCGGTGGATGCCTCCTGTGCCTGCAAGTACGGCCACGCAGGGTTTGGGACTCTCGATCTGAACCATATTGCGTTTTCCCGCGGTCGGGATCTCCTGTTAGAGCCGCCTCAGCGGGGGGACCGCCTCCTCTATTTCCCAGCGGCCTACGCAGAGATAGATGGGACGAGGCACGAACACGTGGAACGGCAGCTGACCTTTGAGACCCTGTAACGGCGGTGAACCTGCAAGACAAGGGAGATGTCGTTTCTCTGAATCTCTCTCATTCTTTCTGCTCATCCTCCGAGAGGTGCGGGCCAGTTCGTGTGGGGCGATCTAATCTCATCGCCCTCTCGGGAGGAAGAGGGATCCGATTCGCTCGCTCAAAATGGGGTTGACGCTCGCAGTTGAGATGTGGTACCTGACGCGTAGGGGAGTCGGATGAGGCGCGCAGGTTTTTGGAGTTACGTCGGAGTTGGTTTTGTCCTTGCGGGGCTGATTGGCGGGGTTTGCCGGACGGCATCCGCGAAAACCGTTTTTCAGACCCATCACAACTGCACGGCTCTAATCCGTGGGCAAGTGAGCGCGTCCGAGGCGTCGTCACCAAGTGTTTGGGCAATCCACGTTGAATCCGGTGTCCCACCTAGCCGCCTATCACTTTGGATCCCCTCTTCTTTTGAGCTGACCACTCCTGAGCTAACCACAATCTATCCCTCGGTCGATCCTTGGGGCAATCACTCTCCTCGCTCTCCTCCCACCTGTCTGTAATTACTCCGTTTTCCAAGTCAATCCGGTGACCTAGGTAAAGCCGTGAGCTTCCGTGTCGGTGCTTCTCCGGTGACAACCGGGGAGGAGCGCACTCCGGGGCGAATCCCTCCTGGAACATGCGTTGACGCGAGGCATCTACTTAGAATCGTCGCGAAGGATTCGGAGGGGGTAAGACGGACCCAACGGAGAGCTGTGGAACCTGCCGAGCGGCGAGAAAACGTGGGCGCATCTCACAAACGCTTACGGACGGTCGGTGATGCGTGATCTACGCGGCAAAGGCGACTTAGGGGGTGAGGCGGGTCCTCGCCCCTCAACCGACCCAAAAGACCCAAATGGCCATGTGCTGTGGTCAGGGGGGCCTGGTAGGGTCAGTCGATTCTTGGGCTGGCCTCTGGGCCTCGCGATCCTCTCGGGTGGGAGGGGGAGGCAGATGAGATCCAAGAGCTTTTTCAGAGCCGCTGCGCCCTTTGTTGTTCTCTTTCTCTCCTGCGTCTCTGTTTCTTCAGGCGAAACTGGTCCAAAGCTGGCGAACAGGCTGGCCACATCCTCGAGCCCCTATCTTAAGGAGGCAGCGACTCAG
>Ga0209431_10004892_pt1 | contig 10463 bp, 10 predicted proteins | sample RifCSP13_3_FD_184021 | JGI IMG/M metagenome (GOLD analysis project Ga0209431, IMG submission 184021) | Soil microbial communities from Rifle, Colorado - Rifle CSP2_sed 13_3 (SPAdes) (version 2) | ecosystem: Environmental > Terrestrial > Deep subsurface > Rock core/Sediment | place: Rifle... | reverse complement strand
GTTGAGAGGACGCCCATGAACCAGAAGCAGATATTCGCCGCTCTCGGCATGCAGGATCTCGAGTCGGGTGTGTACGCCGGGGAGTGGCTTCGGACCTCCGGTAGCGGGCTCGAGGTGGAGAACCCGACGAACGCGACCGTCATCTCTCGTATCCGGCAGGCGTCGGCCGCCGATTACGAAACGGTGCTCACGTCCGCGCAGGAGACATTCCTCCGCTGGCGCATGCTGCCGGCACCCAAGCGCGGTGAGTACGTCCGGCAGATCGGGAACGCGCTGCGCGACCACAAGTCCGCCCTGGGCGCCCTGGTCTCCCTCGAGATGGGGAAGATCGTCGCCGAGGGCGAGGGCGAAGTCCAGGAGATGATCGACATCGCCGATTTCGCCGTCGGGCTGTCCCGGCAGTTGTACGGACTCACCATGGCCAGCGAGCGTGCCCGGCATCGGATGTACGAGCAGTGGCATCCGCTGGGACCGGTCGGGGTGATCTCGGCGTTCAACTTCCCGGTGGCGGTGTGGTCGTGGAACGCCTTCATCGCGGCCGTCTGCGGCGACACGGTGGTGTGGAAGCCGTCGTCGCAGACTCCGCTGTCGGCGATCGCCGTCACCCGGATCGCCGGAGAGGTCATGCGCGGCTCCGGGTTCGAGGGCGTATTCAACCTCGTCGTCGGCAAGGGTTCCGAGATCGGCGACCGCCTGATCAACGACCATCGGGTGCCTCTGATCTCGGCGACCGGGTCCTGCAACGTGGGGGAGAAGGTGGGCGTGGCAGTGGCCAAGCGCCTGGGTCGCTCTCTGCTCGAGCTGGGCGGAAACAACGCCGTGATCGTGCTCGACGATGCCGATCCTGATCTGGTCACCCGCGCAGTCCTGTTTGGAGCCGTGGGCACCGCCGGTCAGCGCTGCACCACGATCCGGCGGATGATCGTCGAACCGGGCATCAAGGGCGACGTGCTCAAGCGCCTCGTCGACGCCTACCAGCAGGTCCGGATCGGTGACCCGCTCGACCGCAGCACGCTGATGGGGCCTCTGGTCAACGCCGGTGCAGTCGACTCGATGCTCGCCGCGGTGGGCAGCGCCGTGCAACAGGGCGGCAAGGTGCTCACCGGCGGCAAGCGCGCCGAGGTGAAGGGGCTCGCCGGCCACTTCGTCGAGCCGACCATCATCGAGATCGATCGCGACGCTCCCATCGTCCAGGAGGAGACGTTCGCCCCGATCCTCTACGTGATCGAAGCCAACGGGGTCAACGACGCCATCGCGGTGCAAAACGGTGTGCGCCAGGGGTTGTCCTCGGCCGTGTTCACCAACAGCCTGCGTGCCTCCGAGTTGTTCCTCTCCCACGATGGCTCGGACTGCGGCATCGCCAACGTCAACATCGGCACGTCGGGTGCGGAGATCGGCGGCGCGTTCGGCGGCGAGAAAGAAACCGGCGGCGGGCGTGAGGCCGGATCCGACTCCTGGAAGGCGTACATGCGGCGCCAGACCAACACGATCAACTGGAGCGCCGACCTGCCCCTCGCTCAGGGCATCGAGTTTGGTTAGGCCCGCCCTTTCCGTCTGCGGTGGTTCTCGATGGGCGCAATAGCCGCCGACCTTCCGGAGTAACACCCGGGCGGTCGTCTATCGTGACATCCCGGCGGCACCCGTGGCCGACCGAGTGACAATGTTGCACATGACCCCCACCCGGTTACGCCCGGAGCGACTTCTCACCTTCGTCGCGGCGACGATGCTGCTGCTCGTCGTCCTTGCGCCCGCAGCCGCGGCGTTGCCCTCCCAGTCCGAAGACCTGTCACCCACGCGTGAGATCGATCCCCGGCTCGGATACGTCAGCGGTGTCGAGCCGGGCACGGTGCTGGGTGGTGTCACATTGCCGGTGGACTGGTCGCAGCGCGTGTCTCCGTGCCCGAGCAACGAGGACGCCAACCACTTCCAGACGCGGGTGGCGCCCAACCTGCACCCCCCGCTGTGCCCCGGCGACGAATCGGAGGCGGTCGCCAATCTCCAGATCCTGCTCCGGGAGAAGAAGCTCTACCGCGAGCGAATCAGCGGGGTCTTCGACGCCAGGACCCAGTACGCGGTGTTCACCTTCCACAAGATCGTCGGACCGGCCCACTCCGACCCCCGCACCGCGGTCGGGGAGTGGCTCGACAACCCTCCGCCGGGGGACTGGACCGCCGAGGACTGGGTGATGCTCGAGGCGTTCGAGCCGAAGCCGCCGAAGGCCAGGATCGACCAGCCGGATCGGGTCGAGGTGGACATCGGCCACCAAGTGCTGTACCTGATCCACGGCGACGAGGTGGTGGCGATCATGCCGGTGAGCACGGGTCGCGGGTACGGAGAGCGCGGATGCCGGGCGGCCGGAGGCTGCAACGGCCTCAATGTGACTCCCCGTACCGAGAACCTCTCCGAGGGGAGCGTCTTCTACGCCGAGCACGCCTACGGCCGGGGCTGGTCGCCGCTCCCCGCGGGGTGGTCGATCTACAAGGCGATCTTCTACTACGGCCAATACCGGGAGTGGAATTACGCCATCCACGGCTACCGGCAGGTGCCGAACTACCCGGCATCGCACGGCTGCACCCGGCTCACCGTCTGGGACATGGACTACCTCCGCCCGTCGGTCGCCCGGAATGCCCCCGACTCCCGGGTATGGACGGGGATGACCATCCACGTCTGGGACGCTTGACCCGCGTGTCTGCACGCGGCCTGCAGTACTGAGATCGGGAGGTAGAGCACATGCGCCGCGCATCCGGGTGGGCGCTCATCGTGATCGGGGTCCTCGTCGCCCTGCTCGGAGTGGCGCTCGCCATCCAGATGGTGGGTCATGCGGATTGGTGGCAGGTGGCGGCGTTGGGAGTGTTGGCACTGACAATTGGGTTTCTGTTGTTGCGCACCGGGCGGCGGGTGCGCGCCTGAGGCTTCAGGGAGCGGTGGCGAACGAGGCGACCAGGATGGCGACGCCGACGCCGATCAGGGCGATCACGATCATGATCGCAACCAGCACCCGCACCGCCCGCACGTTCGGCTGACCCGCCCGTGGCGCCGGAGCCGGGGGGGTGATCCGTGTCCTCCTGCGGAGTGTCTTCGGTGATGCCGGCGCGCGCACCGGCGCAGGCTGCCCGGTCGGAGCGTGTGCCGGAGTCGCAGCCGGGGGCGCGCTCATCAGCCCGTCACGGGCTCGGCGGATCATCTCCGCGCTGCTGAGAGGGCTCTCGTCACCGGGTGTGGTCATGCCACGACGATACCGGGGTCGGTATCGTCCCCGGATGCCGCTTCCCCGGTTCTCCACTCCCCGTCTCGCCGTCGTGCCGTTCGCACCCGGAGATGTCGACGCCTACCACGACGTCTGGGGTGATCCCGAGGTGATCTGGTGGGGGCACTCGATGAGCCGTGCCGCCAGTGCCGTCGCTCTGGCGGCACTCGTGGCGCGCATCGATGCAATGCCGACCGGCCTCGGTTGGGGCTGGCTGGTGGCGCGCGACACCGGTGAGTCGGTGGGAGACGTCGTGCTGCAGCCGGCCCCGGATCCGCCGGGGGGCATCGAGGTCGGGTGGCATCTCGCCCGTCGTCACTGGGGTCACGGGTATGCCACCGAGGGGGCGGAGCCGCTCTTCCCGCACGCGTGGTCGCTCGGGCTGGAAGAGGTGGTCGCCACCATCACTCCGGTGAACACGCCCTCGATCCGCGTGGCAGAACGCCTCGGCATGGCGCGGCGGGGGCCGACGGTGCCTCGCTCCGGACTCGCTCACGGCGTGTGGGCGGTGAAACGCCCCTGACCGGGCCTCCTACCCTTGCTCCCATGGATCCGGTCGCCATCATCCGCCGCGCCTCGGTGCGTCTCGCCGACGTCGCCGCCGCCGACGCGTCGGTACCGGTGACGCGGTATCCCGGATGGACGATGCTCGACCTGGTGGTGCACACCGGGAGCGTCCACCGTCGCACGATCGTCACGATCGAGACCAGGGCACAGGAGCGGGTGGGGCGAGTGTTCCCTCCCGACGAGGAACCGGCAACGGTGCTCCCCTGGTTCGGCGAAGGGGCGACGCGGATGGCGGACCTGCTCGAGGCGACCGATCCCGCCACCCGGGTGTGGGGCTTCGGCGATGGATGGTCGGTGGGATCGTGGCGCCTGCGCATGGCACTCGAAACCGACGTACACCGCTGGGACGCCGAGCGGTCCGTCGGCGAACCGGCGGCGGTCGATCCCGCGCTGGCGGCGGCCGGCATCGGGGAGTTCATCGCGCTGTGGGGTGGGGTGCTCGAGGTCCCGGCGGGTTCGGTCCTCGGCATGCGGGCGAGCGACACCGATGACACCTGGACCCTGACCGCCGGTGACGGCGGGGTTCGGGCGATTCCGGGCGGGGATGCCGCCGGGGTCATCGGGCCGGCCTCCGACCTCTACCTGTGGCTCTCGACCCGGGTACCGCTCGACGCCCTCGAGCACCGGCCCGCCACCCGGTTGTGGGACGTCGCCCTCCGGGCGCTCCCCGACGCCAAGAGATAGCCAGATATCAGATACCAGCGGCCAGATACCAGAGGCCAGAAGGCGCGTGGGATCTGATCTGGAATCTGATCCGGAATCTGGTATCCGGTATCCGGCATCTGGAATCCGGCATCCGGCATCCGGATTCCGATTCTCAGACCGCAGTGCCGGTGGACCAGTCCGCATACAGGCCGGCGTAGACCCCGCCGGCGGCAAGCAGGTCGCGGTGACGGCCGTGCTCGACGAGGCGTCCCCGGTCGAACACCAGAACGTCGTCGGCGGCCTCGGCGGTGGCGAGCCGGTGGGCGATGGTTACCGAGGTCCGCCCGCTGATGAGTCGGTCGATGGCGCGGCGCAGCGAGACGTCGAGCGCCGGATCGACCGCAGAGGTGGCCTCATCGAGCACGAGCAGGTCGGGGTTGGAAACCCACGCCCGCACCAGCGCCACCAGTTGCCGCTCCCCGGCGGACAGGCTCGAGCCCCGCTCACCCACCCGGGTGTGGATCCCGGCGGGGAGCTGGCCCAGCCAGTCCTCGAGGTCGAGCTCATGGAATGCGGCCGTCACCTCGGAGTCGCTCGCCCCGGGATGGCCGTAGCGGATGTTGTCGGCGATGGTCCCGGTAAACAGGAACCCCTCCTGGGGCACGAAGGCGACCCGGGAGCGGAGGCTGGTGCGGGCGACGGTGCGCAGATCGTTACCACCGATGAACACGATTCCCCGATCGGGATCGAGGAGGCGCACCAGCAGCTTGGCGAAGGTGGTCTTGCCCGAGCCGGTGGCCCCGACCACCGCCAGCCGGCCGCCGGGGGGCACCGCCACGGTCACGTCCGAGACGACCTCGGGCCCTCCCGGGTAGGCGAAGCCAACCTCCTGGAACGACACGTCGAGGATGCCGGGAGGCAGGTCGACGGGGTTCGCGGCCTCGGGGATCTCGATCGGGGCGTCGAGGGTGTCGACGATGCGCCGCAGTCCGGAGGCGGCGCTCTGCGCGAAGTCGAGGATCTCCACCAGGGTTTGGATCGGGGCGATGAGCAGGTTGACCAGGAACAAGAACGCCAGGAGCACACCCACGGTGATCCCCTCCTCGGGTCCCATGAACAAGCCGACCGTGATCACGATCACGGTGAGGGCGGCGGCGAAGATCTCGGCCGTGGAGAACAGCACGTTGCCGAAATGCGCCGCCTTGAACTGCGCCTGGAACCGGCGCTCCAGGGCATCGGCCACCCGGGCCAGGGTCGTGGCCTCGGCGCCGTAGGCGCGCACCTCAGGTAGGGCGTTGATCGCCTCTCCCATCACCGCCAGGCTGTTGGCCACGTTCTCCCGCACCCGGTCGTAGCGGCGCCGGAGCACCCGCTGGAACCAGAGCAGGCTGGCGGCGTAGACGATCACGCCGACGAGCACGATGAGCGCCAACCGCCACTCGTAGAGCGCCATCACCACGAGCGACATGAACACCTGGGTGCCGTTCACGAGGAACATCACCCCGCCCCACTCCAGGAATTCCTGGAGGGTGGTGACGTCCGAGGTGACCCGTGACACCAAGGCGCCACGCCGCTCGGTCTGTACGGTGAGCATCGACCGTTGCAGCAGGTGGGAGAAGACCGACACCCGCAGGTCGGAGAGGCCTGTCGACGCCTGTTTGACGAGACGGACCAGCCCGGCCCGGGTCATCACGCCGCCTACCACGACCGCCACCAGGCCCACCCCGGCCGCGATCGCCACTGCACCGAGATCGACGGTGTCTCCGGAGATGTAGTTGTCGAGGGTCTGCTGGACGATCACCGGGATGAGAAGCTGTACACCGGTCCCGCCGAGGTTGAACAGCAGCACCACCCACAACCTTCGGGCGATGATCGGGACCTCGGTGATGGCGCGCCGGATGGCGGCCGGTGTGGACAGCTGCCGCACGTTGGCGGTCACGACGCCTCCAACCGGGCCGCCGCCTCGTGTTCGTATGCCTGCACCAGGCGGGCGTAGCCGGGCTGGGTGCGGATCAGGGTGGCGTGGTCACCCTGGGCTACCACCCGGCCCTCGTCGACGAAGATCACCTCGTCGGCGAGGCGGATCGAAGACGGCCGGTAGGCGACGATGACGATGGTCGAGGGCAGTTCGGCGGCACGGAGACCGCGCAGAATCTCCGCCTCGACCGAAGGATCGACCGCCGAGGTGGCGTCGTCCATGATCAACACCCTCGGTCGGCGCACCAGCGCCCGGGCCAATGCAACCCGCTGGCGCTGGCCACCCGACAACGAGGCGCCCCGCTCACCGATGCGGGTGCCGTATCCGTTGGTGAGCTCCTCGATGAAGTCGTGCGCACCGGCCAGCCGGGCCGCGGCGATCACCCCCTCCGGGGGCACTTCGAGCCCCATCGTGATGTTGCCGGTGACGGTGTCGTTGAACAGGAAAGAGGACTGGGAGACGTAGGCCACCTCGCGGGGGAGCTGGTAGCGGGCGAAGTCACGCAGGTCGCGTCCATCGAGGTGGATACGCCCGGTACCCGGATCCCAGAGGCGGGCGAGCAGCAGCGTCAGCGTCGTCTTGCCGGAACCGGTGGGCCCGACCACGGCCACGGTTCGTCCCGCCGGGATGTCGACGACTACGTCGGAGAGGACGCTCTGTTTCGGGTCGTAGGCAAAGGTGACCGCATTCGAGTCGACCGGTGCGGCGCCGGCCTCGGACATCGCCTGCAGGCCGCCGTAGATAACACGCTGGTCGGCGTTGAGCACCGCCTCCACCCGGTTCCACCCCGGGATCGAGGCGGCCATGTCGAAGAGCACGAAGGCGATCAACTGGATCGGGAAGGTGAGCAGCGACAGCAGATAGAGGGAGGTGACGATGTCGCCGGGGGTGATCGCTCCGGCATCGACGCGCAACGCCCCAACGCCGAGCAGGACCAGGCTGACCGCGGGGATGAGGACGACGATCAGCGTGCGGTAGGTCTCCCACCGCACTCCGACGTCGATGTTGCGGTCGCGCAACTCCTCGGATGCCGCCCGCAGTCGTTCCGTCTCCATGTCCTCGCGTCCCAGGGACTTGATGGTGAGGGCGCCGTCAAAGCTCTCGTGGGCCACCCCGGTGACCACCCCGAGCTGGGTTTGGATTCCTTCCCAGGCCGGGTAGAGGGTGATCGCCGACCGTATCTCCACGAAGACGATCACCCCCATCCCGACGAGGGCGACCACCCCCAGCCACACGTCGGTGAGGGTGAGCAGCACGACGGTGCCGACGACGAGGAGTGACACCCCGGTGGCGTAGGGAAGGGGTGCCAACACCCCGGTGCTGCGTTCGGTGTCGTTGTCGGCGACCGAGAGCAGGTTGCCGATCGACTGGCGGCCGAACCAGGAGAGTTCGAGTTCCATCTGATGCTCGATCAGCTTGCGGCGCAGATCCTGCTGGTTGCGCAGCTGCAGCCATCCGGCCGAGGTGCGCCGCATGACGATGGCTGCGGCCCGCCACAGCGCTACTCCCAGGACGGCGAGCACGACGGGCACGACCTTGCCCTCGGTCGGCGTCCCCTCGTCGAGGATCGGGATGATCGCAGTGTCCGTGATCCACCCGATCACTGCCGATGAGGCGATGATCGAGGCGGCGAACATGGCGGCGCCGGTCACCGCCGAGGCGAACGACCAGGGCCGGGCCTTGATGAACCGGGCCACGATGCGGAACCCGCCGCCGATCACGTCGCGCGCGTTCGGCGGCTTCGAGGGAGTGGTCACGGGCGGCAGGTTAGAGGGGCGTCGTGACGGGTCCAGCGGGCTGAAGCAGGCCCGGGACTTCCACAGGTGCCGGGTGAGCGATGCCTGGTCGGCGTGCCCCCGAAGGTGTCGTGGGCGGTGATGTCCACCCCCGCCGCAGGGCATCGGGTTGGCGGCTCGGGGTTCGTCGTCCCCCGATCCCTCCTACCCGTATGGATTCTGATCCCGCCGACGATTACCAAGGCAAGCGAGAGATGACAAAGGACGTTCCCCATGGCCGATGACCGCATCACGGAGTTCATCCGTCGGTTGCGTCGGGAGGCCGACTCGGCGGATTTCAGCGTGCTTGCCGAAAGGGCGATCCGAACCGGGTCGAGGCGGCCGGGTTGGGTTGGCCGGCTCCGCACCCGAACTGCTGCCGCCGTCGCCGCGACGGTCGTGTCCGTCGGCACTTTCGGCGGTGTGGCATATGCGGCCGACGGCGCCAGCCCGGGCGACTTTCTCTACGGCCTCGACCGGGCGCTCGAGGCGGTGGGCATCGGCAACGGTGGCGGCGCGGAGCGGATCGCGGAAGCCATCGTGCTCACCGACCAGGGAGATCCCGGGGAGGGTCTCGAGCACGCCGCCAGTGCCGTTTCCGATGATCCGGGAGCCGAGTCGGCACTGCTTGCTGCAGCCGAGCGGCTCACCGCGTCCGATGGCCCGGAGGTTCACGACCAGGTGGCGGCGCTCTTGACCTACCTGGCCGACAACATCGGCAGCGTCGACGGGCAGGCAGTCGCCGAACTCGCTCAGGCCGTGCACGGTGGCCCGGGCGGTCGTCCGGATGAGGTTCCGGGCGGTCCTCCGGATGGGGTTCCGGGTGGTCCTCCGGATGGGGTTCCGGGTGGTCCTCCGGATGGGGTTCCGGGCGGTCCTCCGGATGGGATTCCGGGCGGTCCTCACGAGCCATCGCCTCCGACTCCGTAACATCACGAAACGCGCCTCCGGGCACCCGCTTTCTCCAACGACGGGTGCCCGGAGCGCGTCATACCGGAGTCAGGAGCATCATGTCCGCCGTGCCCGGCGATCTCGATTCCGACTTCTCATCGACGCTGGCGCGAGCCAAGGCTGGTGACGACGTCGCCTGGCGGTATCTCTTCCGTCTCGTCTCGGGGCGCGTCGTGGCGTTCCTGGTGTCGCGGGGTGTACGCGATTCCGAAGACGTGGCCGGGGAGGTGTTCGCAGACATCGTGCGTTCGATCCGCCGGTTCAAGGGAGATCGCCACGCATTCGTGTCGTGGACGCTGACCATCGCGCATCGGCGGATGGTCGACTCGGTGCGAGCCTCGGTGAGGCGGCCCGAAACTGCCAGTCCCGCAAGTCAACTGGATCGTCCCGATCCGGTCAACGTGGAGGAGGCTGCGCTCGGACTGATCGGCGCCGATTGGGCACGGCGTATGCTCGACCTCCTGACCAACGATCAGGCCGACGTGCTCGCGCTCCGTATCTACGGCGACCTGTCGCTCCCGGAGGTGGCGCAAACCCTGGGGAAGCCCCTCACCGCCGTCACCTCGCTGCAGCACCGGGGTCTCGAGGCTCTCCGGCGCATGCTGCAGGCTGATTGAGGGGAGTCTGCCGCTACCCCCGCCCTTCCCACAGATGCCTCGTGAGTGACGCCTGGTCGGTGTGGCCCCTGAGGTGTTCGACACCGTGGATCAGCGCATAGGCCGCGGTGAACTCCACCACCTCCCCGGAGGCTCGCTTCCAGGGGTGCAGGGCACCCCAGTCGATCGGTTCGGTCGTGTCGAGTGAGGCCATGCAGTCGGCGGCGAGGTCGTCGATCAAGCGGAGGAGGGCGGCGGGGTCGTTGCTCTTCGCCCCGAACTCGGCGTTGCGGTCGCGCGCCGGGAGCGGCAGCCCCGCGGTAACCCGTAACCAAAGCCGGGTGCTGTTCATCGAGTGGGTGGCCAGCACTGCGATCGAGTTGGTCTCCGGTCCGGCGGGCCGCCAGTCGAGCGCGTCGGCGGGGATCCCGTCGATCACCCGGCGCAGTTCGTCGAAGGCGTCGATGGCGACCTTGCGAGCGGCGGTGAGAACTGGGTCGGTCATGGGGTTCCGTTTCGGCCGGGGCGGAACAGCCTATCGGGTGGTCGGCGGGACAGTCCCGATCTGATCCGGCGAAGGGGACACAGCAACAGCGCGTTCACGCGATCATGGCCGGGTGCGGAGGTTGGTCTTTCTTGCTGGCGTCACTGCGCTCCTCGTCGGCGCGTCGTGCGGGCACCCTGCCGATGCGAGGGATGCCTTT
>Ga0209431_10004891_pt1 | contig 10463 bp, 14 predicted proteins | sample RifCSP13_3_FD_184021 | JGI IMG/M metagenome (GOLD analysis project Ga0209431, IMG submission 184021) | Soil microbial communities from Rifle, Colorado - Rifle CSP2_sed 13_3 (SPAdes) (version 2) | ecosystem: Environmental > Terrestrial > Deep subsurface > Rock core/Sediment | place: Rifle... | reverse complement strand
ACCACGGGCTAACACTCACCTATCAAAGACCGGCCCAGTGCGGCCCATGGGGGATATCATTTACATGGGTCTCAGACAAGATGCTGACGGTCATCTATGGGTTGAGATATGCACATTAAGACAATATAAAAACAGGAGAATTAACAAATGAAGCGATCAACGACGAGAGTGGCTAGTCCGAATTTAGATAATATTTTAAGGACTTTTGGAAAGGTACTGGACTATTCTAAAAATATCCTAACCGGGCGCGGGGCGGTTAACTCGAAACACGGTACCGCCGGGAATCGACAGACCGTAATCGACAAGCCCCAGACTATTCAGCCAAAAATCGTCAGACGAGATTAAGCAATTCAAATCTAGGAGGAGGAGGACTAAATGGAAGAGTATACAATCAAGCCTTGGGCGCATAATCCTATAACGCGCCATTATGAATATCTACCAGACGGTGTATCGGCAACATTAGAGTTAACTCAGAACCAGTGGACTCTCGTTGACGCGGAGGATATTCCAGACTTAATCCAGTGGGCTTGGTATGCGCACTGGGCACCGAATATACGCGGGTACTATGCGATACGGAATGAGCCTCGCGGCAATGGAAAACAAAAAGTAGTCCGCATGTCTCGTTATCTCACTAATGCTAAAAGGGATTTTGTTGTAGATCATATATCGCATAACACGCTTGATAATAGGAAAGACAATCTAAGAGTATGCCTCAACTCAGAGAACGGTCAGAATCGCGCAGGGATGCAATCTAATAATACGAGTCTCTATAAAGGAGTTAGCTATCACAAGCATACTGGAAAATGGCAGGCGAAGATTAGGGTCAATAATAGCGACAAGCACCTTGGCCTATTCGACAGTCCGCAGGACGCGGCATTAGCGCATGATGAGGCAGTAAGAAAATATCATGGAGTCTATGGCACTTCAAATTCTGATCTAGGAAGGATATCAGCATGAGACACGGAACTAAAAGTCAGGACTATAAGGACAAAATTATTGAAGAAGGCGAGCGCATCGCCCAGATCATACAAGACTTAGAGGCCGAGAGGCTAAAGACTATTGGCGGCGGTACGAATGACGACCAGCTAGGAAAGGGGGGAATAGGCAATGGCGAAAAAGAGGAATAAGATTGTAGACAAGCGCGACGCAATCATTGATCGGCTCATAGTAGGCTTTTTGAAGGACAGTCAAATTCTTACAGTAACAGGCGACGACTGGCGAGTCACTGACTTGGCAGGAAACTTACTAGCCGCCGGCGGGGATGTTATCGACCTTGCTAAGAGGTCGGGGATCGAGTAGTCCGTTAGAATGACCGCTATCGAGAAAATCCCTAGAGAGAAAATCACTCCGCAAAATGTACAACGTTACTTCGATGAAGATGGGATTAACTATATCTCTCTAACCGATTGCAGCTATATCCATCGCACAAGTAAAGATGCAATCCGATCAGTACTCGATAACTACTACAATCAAGATCAACCGCTTTGTTACGCTATGATTGGAGGTCGGCGACATAGGCTTGTCCCTCTCGATATGGTAAACAAGATTAGCGGCTATCGAGATTACAAGCGGCGCTGGAAGCGGGCCGACTGGTACGACTACTCGGAGCATCTACGGGCCGAGGAATATTTGAATAGGTCGGACGAGCAACGCGAGGCGGATAGGCAGGCTTCTATAAAGAGGATAGCCGAAGACAACAAGCGTCCTAATTAAGACGGATATTATCCGATTAGTACCCAAGCCCCACTGGGCCGGGGCTTGTTTGTTAGGCGAGAATATGGTAAGATAGACGCATGAGTAAGGGACCGGGTAAACGTCAGGCGAGTATCCTAAAAGCATTAGATGACATGGAATATATTTGGCTTTGTGACCTATTACCGGCCCACTTTAGTCCTGCGGAATATTCCTCTTTATACCGTGCAGCCTGCACCCTAGAAAGCGCTGGTCGCATAATTATCCGGAAATACACCTATGGGCGTAACAAGCTCTTACTATGCCGACTCTATACCAAACATCCAGAAGGTCGGCCTATGCTAATGAGGGAGCATAATTAGTAAGTGTTGAATGGGTTCTGTCACAGAACCTACTCAACGCTTAGACGTATCAAATGGGAGGTCAAAATGACCGAACGGGCTTTCATTTACTGCCGAGTGAGTACTTCCGAACAGGCCGATAGCGGTACGTCTCTAACAAGCCAATTGACCGCTTGCAAAGCCTACGCTAAAAGTAAAGGCTACACCGTTGTAGGGCAGGCCGAGGAAGACATTAGCGGGTCATCTAGTATTCAGGAAAGACCCGGCCTAATGCGCGCACTCGAATCATCAGCCCATATTCTGGTGGTTCATACGGTTGATAGGTTTAGCCGGGATGTTAACCTGGGAGGCCTAGCTCTTGCTAAATTCCGTCGGGCAGACAAAAGGCTAGAATTTGTATCTGGCCTAAAGTCAGATGACCCATTTTTTAAGGCTATGTTTACCTTTAGCCTGCTGGTCGCTGATCTATGGCGAGACGCGATTATTGAGGCCACTACCCGTGGTCGTAATACGTCTGTCGAAAAGGGTAACGTTGTTACCTCATGGGTACCATTCGGGTATGCAAAAGATGGTCAAAGGGGGCTATCCATAATCCCAGAACAGGCCGAGATCATCCGGGAGATATTCGAGGCCTACGTAGACTCCGATAAGTCCCTCCGACAAATAGCCCTCGATCTGACCAGCATGAACCTTCCCACTCCCAGTGAAACTAAAGGCTACAAGAAGCCTGCTACAGCATGGGGTCTGCAAACGGTCGTTTCGATTTTAAAAAATCCGGTCTACAAAGGTACCTTTGCCTACGGTAAGAATAAGAACTACAAGAAGGAAGACAATAACGTAACGACCTATAAAAAGAGTAGGCCAGAATCAGAGTGGAAATACGTTACTGTACCAATCATCATAGAACCTGACCTATGGGAAAAAGCTCAGAAGCGGCTAGAAGACAATAAGGATAACAAGAGGCGACAGTCCGAGGTTATCAACCCTTTGAGAGGTCGTATACGCTGCAAGGAACATCGGACCACATTCTACTTGACCCACTCTGGCGGTCATAGCTACTGGTACGATACATACGCTCGGGGGAATACGTCTACATGTATGCGCGGCATTAAGTACGGGCTAGTCGAATCCAAGGTATATGAGTTTGTACTGCAATCTCTAAGAACCCCGAAGCACTTACGAAAGGTCTTAGACGAAATGGAGCGGGATAGTAAGACCGGCAAGAGGGACCTCGAATCTAGACTCCACGCTATCAAGAAGGCATATGCTGCTGAGGAGACGAAACAAGCGAACCTATTATCAGCATCTATCGCTGGTACCTTTGACAAGGAATTAATCGCAAAGGAATCGGCTAAGCTTGAAAAATCTCGTAAGGCAGTAAAGGCAGAATTAGACAATTTGCAGGCAGAATTGAATAGCCTTATGCCGAGATTTTCTAGCGAAGAATTGATAGCTAAATGGCAAGGTATGCCGCAATCCTTGATTCGTTTCGTTAGCCGGGGCGAGTTAGGGTCACAAAATCCCAGTGAGCTTTACTACCCAACGGTTGATTCGGTCGGACAAGAAACGGTTAGCCTGGAAGATTTACAGTCACTCTATGATGACCTCGATTTACAGATTGTGCTTTCCAAAGATTCAAAGGGACAGGTTATAGCCGATATGAGCCTGGAGCTATTCCCCACTGAATCGAAGCTTGTGCAATCATCTAACTTACTGTCAAATTCCAAACGACAGACAAACATTAGGCTCAGAGTTACCAGGCCGCTTGACCTCCACCAGCCGACTGTAAGAAACTCAGGGGGAGTTTAGATGACATCATATAGCGAAGACCTCACCCGGCCCCCTCAGAATCAGGCTGAGATCGACCGCCAAGCGGTAGAAGCTCTATGGGCGGACCTATCCCTAGAAGCAAGAATCGAGATTGCGAGGATTCAACATGCCACTGATATTCGACCTGCAAACATCAGACCCGACAAGCCTGCCACAGCCGAGTCAGATAGACCTTAGCCATCTGGTCGAAGACGCCAGAAGCGCACTTGTTTTAGCCCAATTTAGGTTAAACGCGGCAAGTAGAAAGGCGCAATCGAAAGAGTCATACCAGCGGATTTACACCGCGCTCCAGCATGTTCAAATTGCAACATCGTTTCTCAGCGAATGATGATCCTAGCCGCTATTCAAATCCTGTACTGGCTAGTGATCTATCCGACCATCCGAAGATGGTATTACTCCGCAGACTAGCAAACCAGCGCCATGAGGCCGAGGGTAGAATATGAACATGAATTGACTCTATTCGCCGAACGTCTCAAAGTTTGAGGTCAAATCCCAATGTTTAGAAAACCGATCAAAAGAGGCGCAGTACTAGCTTTCCTCGCCAGTCTGATTGCCATTACCGCACTTGCCGCCTGGATTCTCGCACTCCAGCAATCCGGCTATGTCACTCCAGCGACCGGAGCACAAGGAGCTTGGGTCGTCGATTCTCAGGCTTGCGGTATCACTGCAAACCCAGTCGGGGATGCAACCATATCCGCATGCTGGCAAATAGCCGGGAACTCAAACACGGGCGCAGTCGCAATCGCCAACGGTCGGCCGGGGGTTGTGTTCTACGTTGAGGAAACGTTTACCTCGGCTGAGACCGTTCTAGGGTTGTGTTACGCGGCTGAGTACACCGGCATGAAACCGGGAGTCACTGGTCTCGTAACCGGTCCCGCCCGGGTCGCGCCTCTCGGCAGTGGAGTCTTCCGATCAACGTTCACTCTCTCCGATCTACTCGTTGAAGGGGGGCCGGAGTTAGGTAACCCGGTCTCGATCAAATTCAGCGAGTGTCCATAAGCTCCAGCCGGAATGCAGCACAAGCCCCCTGCCTTCACGGAGGGGGCTACTCTTTTAAGACCGAATCCAAGCCCCCAGGAAGGCCTAGGACGGGCGCTACGGGTAGACCCGCTATGTTCTATCCTATATGGCTGAGCTTAGGTATTATCAGGCGAATATGCCAGAGTCGGGATACTTCCAGGGGATGTTGTGATAGGGGGCGGCAGTTTCTCTTAGGCCCTATACTAGTACTAAGCTTCACTATTGAATCACTAAGGGGGCGGCAGTCTTCCCTACATATAGCCCTATCTCCCTAGCGATTCAGTGGGTAGTAAATAATGAGTAAGTGGAGTACCATCAGGGAACTCCACGTTCAACCAAGCGGCGGCAGTACTCCTAATAAGACCCTAACACTCAGAGTCCCATTCATTCAATCGGGTCATACTTCCACCTTCTTAAGCCTACAGGTAACCTAGTCGGTAGCAAGTACTCAAATCGGCCTTAGAATTACCCCAATACCCTACCTAATATCTCCTATTATTATGTCAAATATAGGTATTATTCTACTCACTGACGAGTACTCAAATAGGTACCAAGTCGAACATCTGTTCTAATCCCCCCCATCTAGATCCTATTCGTATGGTTATGCTAATTGTTATTATCTAAAGCAAGGTCAAACAGGTTCAAATCAGGTCAAGTAGTAGTGTTTGGGGCCGTTTTTGACCTGTTTCTAGACAATTCAGACCTAATTGACCCCCCATCTGCCCTGTGTGAATTCTGTCACAAGTGTGAGGGGTACCGACTCAGCTAAAAATAGGCTAAAAAGACTATAAAAATAGCTAGTATTGATCTATTCGGGCTAAAAAATGACATTTAGGCCCCTTTTCCGTGGACAGTTTCAGAATACGGGTATATACTTATGTTGAGTAGGAAAAGACTCTTTTCTGAACCCCGTTTTGCCACGGGTAGATACACTTCGGAAGCTCATACCCTCCGAGAGGGGGTTAGAACGTAAGCCTCTAGCCCCCTCAAAAGCCCCAAAATAAGATAGCCATTTTCCGAGTCAAAATGCATCTAAACGGGGTAGTCAAAATGGGTATTATGAGTCCCAAAACATGCAATTTTAAGAAGATACCTTAAATGGAGTGTGGAATACATGAATCGACAAGATCGCCGAGCGCATTTAGAAACGCAATCTGAGAATCTTAGGATTTTCGCTGATTACTTAGTCCAGAATATCGCCGAGCGGTTAGCCATTGGGGAAGTCTGTTATATGGAAATTCAGCGGCTAGCCGGAGTTTTGAATACCCTAAGACTGTTATACCGAAGTCTCGATTTATCGGAAGATAGCGAACCTGACAAGCCCGAAGACCGTTTGAAGGGTCTATTAGACTAATGCAGACCTTTAGGGAGTTTTACCAGTCTAAATTCTACCTACAAAATCCCCAGACCTTAAAGGCCGGTCTGCCTATCGTTACAGATGACTTTGGTAGGATGCTGGAGCTTCTATTCGATCCATCTAACCGTGCCAGAACGATCCTGCTAGGGCTGAGTAAAAAGTCTGGGAAGTCTGGCTTAATGTCGGCTATTAGCCTTTATGAAGCCCTAACAAATGGTGAGTCAGATGTCTGGGTTGCTAATAACTCTTATGAGGCCGGGAAGGGTAGAGTTTTCGAGATCATCGAGTACGCCCTAAGAAAGTCTAAGCTATTTTCTAGTCCATCTAACGACCCGCTTTATGTGATAAAGGACGATAGGATTGCCTTTGTGAATCATTCTCGAATTATTGTAATGCCATCTTCTGCAAGAAGTCTAGCCGGGGGGAATCAAATACTTTCCGTCTCAGATGAATTATGGGCATCCGTTACGGTACCAGATATCAATAGGTACCATGAATTGACCCCGCCTCCGGGGGGCCGGAGCTATAGGGTCCTAGCATCTTATGCTGGCCTACCAGATAGCGTTATCTTGCGGTCTGTCTGGGATTTAGTCTTAGCAGGTGAAAGACTCGATGACCGACTGCCTATTTTCTACAATCGAGAGGCCGATGTTTCCGGGGTTATCGACGGTTTTAATGGCGAATATTTCTTTAGGCTACCATGGGTTAACCAGGAATTCCTAGACAAGGAAAGACGGTCTAGCCCCTACAATGCTTATTTTGAGAGACTCTACATGAACCATTGGGCTAGCACTTCGGGCTTACCTTTGATCTCCGAGGATGATTATGCCAGTATGAGAGATTCGAGAATCGAGTTAATTAGTGTCTAGTATTATTCTCCCGAAGTCTTTATACCTCGGCCTAGATGGTTCTCTCAATAGAAACTCTACGGGCTTACTCGGAGTTTGTTATGAGGCCGGGCTATACGTTGTAAGGTATTGCAAAGCTTGGAAGCCTACTAATAAGCAACCCATCGACTACAATGAGGTCAAGGCAGAGATTCTTAAACTCCAAAATTCGGGGCTATTAAATCTTCTAGTGGTCGATCCCTCTGGTATCTGGCCATTGCTAGATGATCTCAAAAAGTCTGGAGTAACCGTTAAGACAATCGGACAGACTAGAGAACGATATAAGACAGATGCACTACTATTGCAGGTCTTACGGGATAGGAAACTACGGTATCCCCAGATACCAGCATTATCACAGCATCTAGCAGGCTCAGAGATAAAAGAGGATCAAAATGGGGCTAGGATTACAAAAGTTAGCGGGCAGGATAATGACCTTATTATCTGCCTTTCAATGGCTATTTACTTTGCATGGAGACAAAACGAAAAAGGTTCGAGTCAAATGAAACAGTTTCCTTCTAACCCTTTTTATGACCCACTGAGGCCGGATGAAGACGGCCAGTATCGAAGCGATGACGCATCGAGAATCTTTGACCCCAATTCGGGGCTATGGCAGTCCGAGCTTCAAGTAAATCTAGGTCAGAATGTAAGGGCTAGAGGCCATCGGTATTCGACATGCCGACTACGGAATCGAGGCGTCTGTCGGATCTGCAATAGTTTTATTGACAAGAGTGGATATCATAGGATGAACGACGAATCAAAAAACGGATTTATTCGAAACATAAAGAGTGGAGTATATGACTAATGCTAGACCCAACGACCGGAAGTAGCCTACCAGATACTCATTATAGGGCTATCAATCAAGAGGTCCCTTACGTATTGATTACGCTAGCCGATGGAAGTCTAAAGAAGATACAACGCAAGTCTAAGATTAAGACCTTGCGGTCATTGTGTGATCGACAGATTATGTATCTGTACGTAACGCTAGACGAAAATGTAGTCAATTGTGCAGACTGTAGAAAAATAATTGACGACAAACGAAACAAACTGTGGAGGATAGAAAATGCTTAAGGATAAAATCCTAAACGAGCAGGTTAGAAAATGGAGAGAATTTAAGGCTGAATCTCAGCGCCAGTTTAACATGGCGGCTAATGAGGCTCAGCGAGAATATATCAATAAGGAATATCGGCAAGCCCTAGACGCATACCAGCAAACGATAGTGCCTAGGGCTAAGAAGGCTTGGAGAGAACAGATCGAATCTTACAAGCGGTCGGAAGCGGCCTATGATGCAATTTCTAGTAGGGAATCGTATGCCCTAGACGTTGCAACGAGTCCATTTATGGAGCTTGCAAAGGCTAGTCTAGCGACTGCAAGTACTCCGGCAGAGATTCAAAAACTTTTGAGTCAAGCTAACTTAGGTTCTGATAATCGGGGTCGTCGGCAGGCTTATCTAATCGCTGCAAAGCAAAGACTGAATCAGGTTAAATCATCTGACGTTCATAATGTTCTGATCGAAAATTTCGCACAGGTTAATCGCGAAGTCGAAAGTGCTATCAGGACTAACAAATTTAGCGGTGTACAGTCTAAGGCCGGAACCATGATGCACGCTTCCCAAAAAGAATTACTTGACGTGCATCGAGAGCTTGCCGGAATTGGCAATGAGCTTAACAGTTTCGATTTAGGCCGGGATCTTAATCGTCTGCAAATCACAGACAGGATACTTCCCATGGGTTCGGTCGAAAGGTCCGTCAGTTTCGATGACAGTACGACTGATTACATGGCGGAAGCTCCTAAAATCCAGGCAGACGCCTAGATTGACATTTTACACGGTACCGTTTATTTGAGTGGTTTTTTGTTAGGGTTCTAACCATTTGTCCTGACAGGGTAAAATCCTAGTGCAAAATGGCTAAAAACACGGCCAAAAAATTGTATCATTGTATGAGGATTTTTGACTCATAACCGTATATATGGGGGTCATAGTATGATACTCGCCATATATGGTGGTTTAGCAAAAAGGACACCATGAGAAAATGACCTGTTTTGTTGGATTCTCAAAAACGTATGGTAAAATGAAAGCGTAAGGACGGGGAGAAGAACCAGAACGCTTGTTCTATCTACTTCGGCAAAATCTATGAAAGGACAACGTATCGACAGATGATCTTACTAAATCGACCGCTATGCAAGGGGGACAAGAAGACCCTCGCACTACTGAATATCCTTGCACGTCAGGGACGGGTCTACCATGGCCAACGGTACGTTGCTAAACTTCTTGGCAAGACTCAACAAGCTATTTCCGTAGGCTATCGACGACTCGAAAAAGCCGGTCGGATTAGGCGACTTGCGTCTATTGACCATCCCCAAAGGGAAGTCATAGAGCTTGTCAGTCTGCCAAAGGCTAAAACTTCTTTTTCTACTGGATGCCGACAAATTGCGGCCTATAGTTATATTCCAGAAAAACAAAGAAAGGGAAACAGTAACCCAGTAATAGATTCAAGAGGTAAGAATAGTTTTTTAACGTTAAAAACTATGATAAATGAACATAAAGAATCCCCCCCTATTAGAGATATATCTTTCATCTTTTACTCTACTATGGGGGCTATAGGCAGTCTTAGGCTTACAGCATTTTTACACAAAATTTATAAGGGATTAGGTATGAGAATCTACAATGGCAAGGATACGAAAAACAATACGGGGGTTCAAAGAGGGAATACAAGTTTTGTACTGTCCCTCGGATTCAGAATTAGGGATGCCTTTTTATCCTATCGACGCAATCATCAACGATCCATTTTTTCTGGAAGAGGCCTATGCTCGATGCTATCCTATTACTATGATCGTAAGGGACCTATCGACCAGACTGTATTACCAGAAGGGGAAGACCGAATGGTTACAGATAAGCCGCTCCAGGGCATACAAGACGATAAAGGATATAGGCAGGACTGTGTATAGCTACAAATCTCAGGATATGTTTCCAGTATCCCCGCTTGATTATGCTGGCGATACTGACGACGAAAAAGACTTAGACGATTCTCATTGGGAGAATCTAACCGAAGATGAACGATCAAACTTTCAGAGAATAAAGGGGCTATTATATGACAGATGAATTAAAGCTTAACTGGGTCACACCCGAAGTAGAAGAACCCATTTTCTCGCCGGGCGGTTTTGTAACAAAGCATGATGGGATTCATAGCTTTAACGTACCACGGGCTAACACTCACCTATCAAAGACCGGCCCAGTGCGGCCCATGGGGGATATCATTTACATGGGTCTCAGACAAGATGCTGACGGTCATCTATGGGTTGAGATATGCACATTAAGACAATACAAAATGAGAGGAAACA
>Ga0209431_10004889_pt1 | contig 10465 bp, 10 predicted proteins | sample RifCSP13_3_FD_184021 | JGI IMG/M metagenome (GOLD analysis project Ga0209431, IMG submission 184021) | Soil microbial communities from Rifle, Colorado - Rifle CSP2_sed 13_3 (SPAdes) (version 2) | ecosystem: Environmental > Terrestrial > Deep subsurface > Rock core/Sediment | place: Rifle... | reverse complement strand
GAGAGGCTTTCCAGGGTTGAGGCGGGAGAAAGGGATATCTACTACTGAGGGATGAAGGGTGAGGGCTGAGGGATGAAGGTAGTGGTAAATGGTGAAGAGAAAGACATTTCCGAAGGATTGACAGTGGAGGGACTTCTTAATAAACTGGGTATAGGCAAGGAAAGGGTTGCTCTGGAGCTTAACCTTGATATAGTTCCAAAAAGCCGGTTTGCAGAGACAGTCTTGAATGACGGGGACAGGGTCGAGATTGTGAGTTTTGTTGGAGGAGGATAAGAGATGTTAAATGACAAATTAATAATAGCAGGACAGGAATATACATCCAGGCTTCTTGTAGGCACCGGAAAGTACAAGGACTTTGACGAGACAAAGAGGGCTATAGAGGCAAGTGGCACCGAGATTGTGACGGTGGCCGTCAGGAGGGTCAATATAACAAAGACCGATGAGCCGAACCTCCTGGATTACATAGACCCGAAAAAATACACCATACTTCCGAATACGGCAGGATGTTACACTGCCGAGGATGCGATCCGCACATGCAGGCTCGCCAGAGAGGGAGGCGGATGGAATATGGTGAAGCTGGAGGTCCTTGGAGATCAGAAGACCCTTTTCCCCGACATCCCTGCAACCCTTGAGGCAGCAAAGGTCCTTGTGAAGGAAGGTTTTATCGTCATGGCCTACACCAATGACGATCCTATAACTGCCAAGAGGCTTGAAGAGATGGGGTGTGCCGCTGTAATGCCCCTTGGTGCGCCAATAGGTAGCGGCCTTGGTATCAGGAACCCCTACAACATAATGATAATCCTTGAGAACGCAAAGGTGCCGATCCTGGTGGATGCCGGGGTAGGGACAGCATCTGATGCGGCCATTGCAATGGAGTTGGGATGCGACGGTGTTCTTATGAATACAGGGATTGCAGGTGCAAAGAACCCGATACTCATGGCCTCTGCCATGAAGAAGGCTGTGGAGGCAGGGCGTGAGGCCTTCCTTGCCGGAAGGATACCGAAGAAGCTTTATGCCACGGCTTCAAGCCCGATTGAGGGTGTGATTGGGAACTAACAAACTCAAACTCCTTGACTGCAATATTCTTTAAAGATATTATCTTGCCCATCCGTCCAATGTCTGACATAAGAGAAGGTGAATTTGCTCAAATCTTACCTTAAAGGCCTTTTTGAAATTGCAAGTCGAGGCGATGCAAGAGAGGAGAGCTTTTATAATCCTCTCTCGGACCTTCTCCACGACTATGCCAAGTCCAATGGCCTCAACAAAATACAGATAACTACCCTCCCTAAGCAGACGGAAGCTGGAAACCCGGACTTCAGGGTCTGGGACGGCAAGCAGCACATAGTCGGATACATTGAGGCAAAAGAACCAAACATAGAATATCTGGACAAAGTAGAAACCTCCGACCAGTTGAAGCGTTACCGTCACACATTCCCGAACCTACTCTTAACAAACTTCTTTGAGTTCAGGCTTTACAGGAACGGAGAACTTGTTGACAGGGTGCAGATAGGGCGATCTGCCATATTTCACAAGATCAAGGCAATCCCTCCAGTTGAAAACGAAGAACAGTTCCTAAATCTCCTGGAGAAGTTCTTTTCCTTCTCACTCCCAAAGGTCCGTGATGCAAAGAGCCTTGCTACGGAACTTGCCAAGAGGACCAGGTTCTTAAAGGACGAGGTGGTAGCACAGGAACTCAAGGAGGAGACCAGCGGCAAGAAAGGTTTTATAACAGGCTTCTATGAGGCGTTCAGGACATATCTCATCAACGGCCTTACCCACGAGGAGTTTGCAGACCTCTACTCCCAGACCATTGCTTACGGCCTGTTTGCAGCTAGGACTCGTGCAGACAAGGAGTTCAACAGGCGTCTTGCTTATGAGAACATCCCGCAGACCATCGGGATACTGAGGGACGTCTTCCGGTTCATATCTCTGGGAGACCTACCCAAGCCAATGGAATGGGTAGTTGACGACATTGCCGAGGTCCTTGACGTAACGGATGTGAAGAAGATCCTTCACCAATACTTTCACGAGGGGAAGGGGAAGGACCCTATTGTTCATTTCTACGAGACTTTCCTTTCGGAATACGACCCTAAGACGCGGGAGAGGCGCGGCGTTTATTATACTCCTGAACCGGTGGTGTCATACATAGTCCAATCCCTGCATACGATCCTGAAAGAACGGTTTAACCGCCCGGATGGCCTTGCCACGGAATCCGTCACAGTCCTTGACCCGGCTGCGGGAACGCTTACCTTCCTTGCAGAGGCTGCAAACCTTGCAGTCAAGGAATTTACAGGAAAATATGGGAGCGCCGGGAAAGACGAGTTGATCAGCGGGCATATCCTGAAAAACTTCTATGCCTTTGAGCTTATGATGGCCCCTTATGCCATAGGGCACATGAAAATGTCGTTTCTTCTTGAAGAGCTGGGGCATAGACTCAAGGAGGATGAACGCTGCAAGCTCTACCTCACCAACACCCTGGACATGAAGGAGTTGGAGCAGACACCTCTTCCAGGAATGTCCTCTCTCTCCGAAGAATCCCATCTTGCAGGGAAGGTGAAGAAGGAGCAACCGATACTTGTAATACTTGGGAATCCGCCGTATTCCGGCCATTCCACCAATGTGTACGAAGAGGTCAGGGCATACTACCAGGTGGACGGAAAGCCTTTGGGAGAGAAGAACCCCAAGTGGCTTCAGGACGACTACGTGAAGTTCATCCGCTTTGCCCAATGGAAGATAGATCAGGCGGGTGAAGGGGTTTTAGGATTTATCACAAACCACAGCTACTTGGACAACCCTACGTTCCGCGGTATGCGCCGCTCTCTGATGAAGAGCTTCAACGAGATATATATCCTCGATCTTCACGGGAATTCATTGAAAAAAGAGAAATGCCCTGACGGAAGCAAGGACGAAAATGTCTTTGACATCCAGCAAGGGGTGTCTATCATCCTGGCGATAAAAAAGAAAAAAGTAGGGGCAGGTCTGAAACCTGCCCCTACAGAACCTGTTGTGAACCACGCAGAACTCTGGGGCCTTCGGGAAAAGAAATACGATTGGCTAGATGAAAACGATTTAAAAAGCACGTCATGGAAAGAGCTTTCACCGAAGGCCGATATGTACCTGTTTGTGCCGAGGGATGAGAGACAGGCTGAACAGTATGAAAGATTCATCAAGATAACCGACATCTTCCCTGTAAACAGCGTAGGGATAGTGACTTCAAGGGACGCTCTTGTTATAGATGACGATAAAGAGGCCCTGAAACGCAGGATAAGGCAGTTCAGGGATAAAAATTTGACTGACGAGTTCATAAGGGAAGCATTTGGGCTTGGTGATACATCCAACTTCAACCTTAAGGACGCTCGGGAAAAGATATCCAAAAACCAAGACTGGGAAGATGCGATTACGCAGATATTGTATCGCCCGTTTGATGTCAGGTGGATTTTTTACCACGACGAAGTGATCGAACGCAGCCGCAAAGAAGTCATGCGGCACTTGATGCACGAAAATCTGGGGTTAATTACCGTTAGGCAGGTGGCCGAAGGGGTCTTCGACCATGCTTATGTCGCCAACACTGTTGTTGAAAGCAGAATAACGCTAAGTAACAAAGGGATTGCCTATATTTTCCCCCTTTATATTTTTAAGGAAAAAGAAGCTTCCCAAAAAGGTCGCTCATCCGGTACTCTTATGATGCTCTTTGAGCCTCAAGCCGAGTATCAGGCAAAGCGAGCTAATCTATCGCCCAAGCTGATGGCGCAACTCAAGGCGTCATACAAAAAAGTTCCAACCCCTGAAGAGATATATTATTACATCTACGCCGTCCTCTACTCGAACACCTATAGGACTAAATACTCCGAGTTCTTAAAGACAGATTTTCCAAGAGTCCCGTTCACAAAGGATTTTGAGCTTTTCCGAAAGATGGGAAAAGTTGGAGAAAGGCTTGTCTCTTTACACCTTATGACCTCGCCTGAACTTGACCGTCCTGTAGCACGTTTTGAAGGGGGAGGGGACAACAAGGTGGAAAAACCGAAGTATGACTCAAAGACAGAGAGGGTTTACATCAACACCAGCCGCTAGTTTGAAGGCGTATCTCCGGCGGCATGGGAATACAGGATCGGCGGATACCAAGTCTGCGACAAATGGCTTAAGGACAGGAAGGGACGGACCCTGAATCTCGAACAGATAAAGCATTACTGCCGCGTCGTCACGGCTCTGCACAAGACGATAGAGGCGCAGAAGGGGATAGATGAGGTTTATGAGGATGTTGAGAAGAAAACGGCTATAGTGACGAGAGATGACTGTCAATTCTAAGTTGCCGCCATTATACCTTATAACCGATAGGAATCAGACTAATGGCCGCCCTCTGTTAGATGTTGTAAAAGCCGCCCTTGAAGGCGGTGTCAGAATGATTCAACTAAGGGAGAAGGATCTGAGCGGCAAAGAGCTTTTCAATCTTGCCAAGGAGTTGAGAGAGCTGACAAACCAATTCGGCGCAAAGTTACTTGTCAACGATCGAATTGATGTTGCTCTGGCTGTCGGAGCTGACGGTGTGCATCTCGGCCATCAAAGCATATCGGTTCAGGATGCAAGGCAGGTTTTTAAAACTTCATCCCTCATCCCTCATCCCTCATCCTTTCTCGTCGGCGTCTCCACCCACTCATTAGAAGAGGCGCTAAATGCCCAATCTGACGGAGCAGACTTCATAACCTTCGGCCCTGTATATATTACTCCTTCCAAGGCCGCTTATGGCCAGCCTGTAGGAACTGATAAGTTGAAGGAAGCGGCAGAAGCGGTCAGAATCTCTGTATTCGCTCTCGGAGGGGTGAAAAAAGGGAATATGGAAGATGGTTTAAAGGTCGGTTCTTATGGGGTAGCCATGATATCTGCTATAATAGCTGCTGATGATGTAAAAAAAGAGACTGAGAATATACTAGCGGCAATTGCTGATTACCGAACACTGAACACTGGGCAGCGCTTATGAATACAACAGCCCATACAATAGCATCCACTGTCCTGGCTGCCGGCATCTATACAGCTACGTCATCGATTGAAATGGCTTCAGCAGCCCTGTTCGTCGGTATTTTTCTTGATATAGACCATATAATTGACTTCTTTCTCTTTTCAGGGGAGCGGTTTTCAATAAGCGGTTTTACATCCTGGTGCTATGAAGGGCGTTGGGAGCGGCTGATACTTATCTTCCACTCATATGAACTGTATGCGCTCTTTGGTCTGCTGGTCTATTATAACCCCCATCCGGTCTTATTGAGTATGTTCTGGAGTGTCGGGCTTCACCTTATCCTTGACCAGATCGGAAACAGATACCTTATCAAGGCCTTTATCATATCTCCCTGGTTCTACTTCTTTACCTTCAGGGCTTGGGGAGGTTTTCACAAGGACTGGATGAGGACGCCGAGGACGCTTAGGGGCAGTTAAGGAATAATCAGTGCTTTTCTGGTTAAGCCTTTACGGCCCCTTATGCCGTTCCCACCATTTTGATCTCCAGGTTCATTTTGAACGACGGCTCAATTGATGTAATCCTCCCTTTTGATACTGAACTTCTCAATCCTGTACTGGAGGGTCTTGTATGTCATGCCGAGAAGTGCAGACGCCTTTGTTATTACTCCATGGGAGTTTTTTAAAGCCTTTATTATCATCCCCTTTTCAAGCTCCTCAAAGTCTATCCCTTCCTTGGGGATCTCCAGGTCCAGAATCCCTCCGAAATTGAGATGATAGTGTACCTCCAGCGGCAGGTCATCTTTCTTTATCTCATCCCCTTCGCACAGGATAACGGCCCGCTCTATTACCGACTCTAATTGCCTGACATTCCCTGGCCAGGAAAACTGCATGATTGCGCTCAGCGCATCCGGGGTTATGCTCTTCACCTTCCTCCCCTCTCTTGCGTTCACCTTTTTGAGAAAGAATTCAACAAGCTCAGGGATATCAGTCTTCCTCTCTCTCAGTGATGGAAGGAAAATTGAGATAACGTTAAGCCGGTAATAGAGGTCTTCTCTGAAACGCCTCTCCTTTATCGCCTCGGAAAGGTCCCTATTTGTAGCGGCTATTATCCTCACATCAACCTTTATCTCCTCCTTTCCGCCGAGCCTCATGATCTCCCTTTCCTGGAGGAAGCGAAGGAGTTTTGCCTGCATGTTCATTCCGAGTTCGCCTATCTCATCAAGGAAAAGGGTCCCGCCGTTGGTCAGTTCAAGAAGCCCTTCCTTCCTTGCTGTCGCCCCTGTGAATGCGCCCTTCTCATAACCGAAAAGTTCGCTTTCTAGGAGGGTGTCAGGTATAGCTGCACAGTTTATCGCCCTGAAAGGCCTTCCCTTTCTTGCACTGTTGTAATGAATGGCCCTGGCAACCATCTCTTTGCCTGTGCCACTCTCACCGAGGATTAGGACAGTTGAGTTGGTTGGGGCCACCTTTTTTATGACCTTGAAGATCTCCTGCATCTTCCCATGGGAACCGATGATATTGTCTATTTTGAACCTTTCCTCCAGCTCCTCTCGTAGAGAGATGTTTTCTCTTAGGAGTTTAGCCCTTTCCAGCCCGCGCTCTATTGTTAGAAGGAGTCTGTCCGTTTCAAGGGGTTTGGTCAGATAGTCATACCCGCCTTTCTTTATGGCCTCTACAGCACTGTCAATGGTCCCGTGGGCCGTCATAATGATGATCGGCGTGCCTGGAGATGTCCTGAGTATCAGGTCCATCAACTCCAGGCCGCTCATGTCAGGCATCTTGAGGTCCGTGAGCACGAGGGAAGGTGAAGACCTCAGAAACGCAGCCAGTGCCCCTTTCCCGTCAAATGCGAGAGAGATATTGTACCCCTCTCTTTCGAGGATTGCCTTGAGTATCTCTGCCTGCCCCCTCTCGTCATCAACTACAAGTATGCTTTCCTTCATAACCCCTTCTCTTTAATAATTGATAAAATCGTAAAAACTCTTATTCCCACCGCGGAGGCGCAGCGGCACAGAGAAAAGACATAGACACAGATTTACACTGATATTTTATGATTTACACTGATAGAAAATTTATCTGTGGGAATCAGTGTCAAAATGGTTTAAGTCTTTTGGGTTGAATTTCTCAGCGTCTCCGCGTCTCTGCGGTTAATTTTTAGTTTCTACTAATGCATCAATAATTGGAAGTTTTAATGTAACCTCTGTTCCGGCACCTACTGTGCTGGTTACCCCTATTGTCCCGCCGTGCGCCTCTACCAGGTTTTTTGCCAGAGGAAGGCCAAGGCCGATCCCTGCCTCCTTTGTCGTGAAATAAGGCTCGAAGATCCTTTCCAGTTCTAAAGGCGAGATGCCTTGACCTGTGTCTGTAACAGATATCCTGACGTTTTGCTCATTACCGGGTTCCCCCTCCTGCATTATGTTCAACCTTATCCTGCCTCCGCCTGGCATGGCCTGTACGGCATTGATGACAACATTCAGAAGGCATGACTTTAGCTGTTCCCGGTCTATCAGCAACAGCGGGATATGATTGTCCCTCCTGATCTCGATCTCGACCTTCCTGTCCTTCATCATCGAAGAAGACAGCACACAGACCTCATCAACAAGGTCGGTCACCGATGCAGGCCTTAGTTCAGGCTTCTTAAGCTTCCCGAAGTTGAGGAAATTCTCCACCATCCCGTTCAGTCTCCTGATTTCATCCTTGACATTAGCCAGGCGCTTGCTTATCTCATCTTTTTCATCCGACTTCGGATCGGCAAGGAGCTTATTGATATAGTCTATGGTCAGGCTGATAAGATTGAGGGGGTTCCGTATCTCGTGGGCAATCCCTGAAGCCAGCTGACCCACAGTGGAGAGATGTTCGGCCTTCCTGAGGCGCTCCTCCAACTCCCTGGTTTCTCTGAGTCTGTCAACCATCCTGTTAAAGCTGGTTGTCAATTCCCCAATCTCATCCATCCTTCCTTCAGGGAGGTGGTGGTCGAGGTTTCCTGAAGCGACCATCCCTGCGGCAGCCACAACCTGCTCAATCGGTTTGATATACCTTCTTGCCATATATACGGCAGCTGCAATTCCTATAACAAATATAATGCCCGTGATCATCAGCCGTAAAAAGTAGTTAACCCGGATCTGCCCCCTAAAATCATCAAGGCGCATGATCAGGTGTATGTACCCAAGATGCTCCTTTCCTACAACTACAGGAACAATGAGGTTATAGGTCTTCTGACTGTCGGCAGATTCCCTCTCTTCGCCAATAGTTGCCTTTATAAGGAGGTCCTTTCTTTTCTTGGAGAGACTCGCCTTTGAGCCGATCTTGTTTGGGTCTGAACTGGCGATGATCTCTTCATTTTTGGCTATGATGGAGATCTCCTCTATCCCCTTTTTGTTAAGTCTCTTTATGTAATCTCCGAGCCGCACCTCATCTGTGACTCCCTGGGTGGTGAGCCGTTCAACGCTCACCTCTATCGCCTTTACCAGTTCCTCAGTGTGACTGTGGACCTCGGAAATAAGCCTTTTCTCGCTCTGAGTATAGAGGATCGACATGGAGAGCATGACGGTGGCGGAGAGGGCGACCATCATCAGGACGAGTTTCGTCTGAAGGCTCAATTTGGGATTTTTCATAGCCTTGTATTCTACCTCAGCGACTCGAAATTTGCCAGTTGTCAAAATCCCCCTGTCAAAATCCCCCTCTCCATTGACGGGAGAGGGTTGGGGTGAGGGTGAGACATCATCAAGGTGGTTCCCCCTCCCCTTAATCCCCTCCCGCCAGGGGAGGGGAGATTCACGGCTTATAGATGATGCACTGGGACCCCTCGTAAAACGACCAGTAGAGGGATTGGGCATCAGTTTTTCCCATGGAGATGTATAAAGAAGAATAAGGCTGTTTGCCAAGGAAGCTCCATACCGTAAGCAAAGGACGGGAGATATGCCAGAACAGTGAATACCCTATGTTTTCAAGGTAGGACAGGACTCCGCGGGGCGTGGGGCGTACTGTTATTTCCACTCCGCCATCCAGGATCAGGTTGAATCTTGAAGGCATATCATCGAGTTCAAGGGCATCTATCTCGAATTTATCCGAAGAGGCGGTTTCCTTTTCCTGCGGTTTGATATCTTCCCTCCTCGGTTTGAACAGCGTGCTTCTTTTCAATAGAGCTTGGGGCTTAGCAGGTATGCGAAGGTTCCAAGCCTTGACTTTAACGATCGGCAGCTCCTTCAGGGTGGCTCCCCGCGCCCTTATATAGACCTTTTTGTCCTTCAGGTTAAAGATAAAATATACCTTTGCCTTTTGAGCTAAGGCCAGCTCCGACTCTAGAAGCTCATTTTCGATGCTCAAATCAAGGATGTCATTAGCCGATACGTTTGCTGCGGCAAACAGTGCATTACAGAGGCAGATCAGAATAAAGATGAATCGAACAGTCATGCTCATCAGAATATTGTTATCCTTGCACCTACAGGTGTCTCTTTAAAAATATCCTCCAGATCTTTGTCCCCTACCCGAATGCAGCCGTGGCTGACATTTCTTCCAAGGAGCCTGGTGTAAAGGGTGCCGTGGATGAAATAGCCGTTTCCAAATCCAAGGGCGTACTTGCCAAGGACGCCATTTTCTACTCTGTCGCTTGAGTCTTGGGGTATAGCTTCACCTTCTTCTATAAAGGCCCAGTCAGGTTTTATCCAGCCTGGATTGGTCAGTTTTGACTCAGCCGAGTATTCACCCCTTGGGGTGTCGAAGATCCATTTCTTTTTGCCAGAGGGGTCTTCAAGGACATTCCCGCTTCCGCACGAGACCAACGCCTCCTTAAAAGTCCTGTTCCCTTTCTTCAGATACAGGACATTCCTTGCAGTATCTACGACTATGTTTAAACCTCTGGGAGAAAGGGAAGCTAAGTTGTTCTTCAAGGTGGAGTTCTTCCTCCTAAGCTTCTTTAGTTGCTTATCCCGCTCCTTAGCGTTTGTATTTGCAATAGCCGCGTTCTTCTGGCCGAAAAAGGCGATATAGCATCCGATTCCTTCCGCAATAAGAAAAAAGGAGAGAGAAATGATTGCAACGAGGAGCCACTTTCTTGTAAGCAGCCTGTTCAAAGTCCCCTCACTGCCGTTGTGATGCTGTTTTCATAGTCTGTGGCCCCCACTATGGTGACAGGGGTCCCCACATTTACGATCATGAAGAGTTCGTCAATATGGCTGTTTTCAAGGGAGACGCATCCGAATGTCATACTTTCTTTTCCGCCTCCATGTATTTCTATCAGGCCGCCTATGCCTGCCCCCACAGGGATGACCCCTTTTTTCTTTGCAGAGGCAAATTGCCTCCAGTCGCTCTCGCTGGGGTAATTGATCAGAAGGGCCTTATGGAAGCGACTTGTGGGAAGTTTCTTGATAATCCTGTATCTTCCCTCCGGGGTTGCCCTGTCGCCGGCCTGAAGCTTGTCCTTCATTCCGTTAAATCCCAGTCCAACAGGGTAAGTCTTGTATAGCCTTCCTTTACTGTAAAGGGTGAGGGTGCGTTCGGCCTTGCTTACGATGAT
>Ga0209431_10004884_pt1 | contig 10470 bp, 9 predicted proteins | sample RifCSP13_3_FD_184021 | JGI IMG/M metagenome (GOLD analysis project Ga0209431, IMG submission 184021) | Soil microbial communities from Rifle, Colorado - Rifle CSP2_sed 13_3 (SPAdes) (version 2) | ecosystem: Environmental > Terrestrial > Deep subsurface > Rock core/Sediment | place: Rifle... | reverse complement strand
TTTGTCGAAAAGAGGCTCGTGGAGACAAAGGGCGAGCTTACGAGGATAGAGGACGGGATAAGGGCCTTTCAGATGGCGAACAAGGCCCTGAAGCTCGACGACCAGTCGGCGGCGATAATAGAGTCTTTCGGGGACTTGAGGGGGCGGCTCGCGGCAAAAGAGGTCGAGCTGCAGGTGCTCCGTTCCTACGCTACGGACTCAAACCCGCAAATGCAGACGATCAAGGCGGAGATAGGCGGCCTCAGGAGGCAGCTTACAGACGCGCAGGAAGGCACCCTGAGCGACACCTTCATACCGACTAACAGGATACCTGACCTGTCGCTCCAGTACGCGAGGCTTCTGCGCGACGCCAAGGTGCAGGAGACCCTCTTCGAGCTGCTTACCCAGCAATACGAGCTTGCCCGCATCCAGGAGGCCAAGGACAGCCCGACGATACAGGTGCTTGACCTGGCGACCGTTCCCGAGAAGAAATCCGGGCCAAAGAGGGGGCTTATCGTCGTGCTTGCGGCCTTTTCGGCTCTTGTGCTCACATCTATCTGGGCATTTATTGCCGAATACCTTGCCGGAATGAAAAACTCAGCTATATGATGGCTCCGGGCCATTTCATATCATGATCAGCCTCAAAAAAATATCTGGCTTTGATCGATTTGACGAGCATGCCTTCGAGGTCGCAAAAGGCGCTGCGACCGCCTTTTTATTCAAGTCGCTCGGCGCGGCCCTTGCGTTCACGTTCAATATCGTGCTGGCGCGTGAGCTGGGCGCGGAAGGAGCGGGCGTATATTATATCGCGCTTACAGTGGCGAGCGTCGGAGCTGTCTTCGGAAGCATGGGCCTGGGCAATTCTCTGATGCGCTTTACCGCTTCCAGAGCGGCTTCCGGCGACTGGAGCGGGCTTAAGGGCGTATACAGGAATGGCTTGTACGCTGTGCTGGCCGTCTCAACGGTTATTACCCTCATAGTGTTCCTGCTTGCCCCTTTCATTGCTGATGCAGTCTTCTCCAAACAGGAACTGGCGGCCCCTATACGCCTGGTATCTCTCGGCATACTGCCTTTTGCCCTGCTCTCGATCATTACGCAGATGCTCGTCGGGCTCAAGCGCATCCGCGACTCGCAGCTGGTGAGCGGGGTCATATACTGGGGCTGCCAGATGACAGGCCTCTTTGTGCTCGCCAGGCTCTGGGGGGTCTACGGAGCCGTGGCTTCGTTTGTGCTCGGTTCCGCCGCCGCTGCCGCCGCAGGCTTTTTCCTGTGGAGGTCTGCCGCGCCGCAGATAAGAGGCGTACAGGGGAAGTTCAGCACGCGGGAGCTCTTTGACAGCAGCATGCCCCTGCTCTTGAGCGAGGTCATGATATTGGTGGTAAACTGGTCGGCTATATTTTTTTTAGGGATATGGGGGACAAAGGCCGAGCTTGGCATCTTCGGTGTGGCTTCCAAGGCCGCGGCGACTGTAAGCTTCATCCTCATCTCCGTTAACACTATCGCGGCGCCCAAGTTCGCCGCTCTCTACAGCAAAGGAGAGATCGGCGCGCTCGGTTCGACGGCCAGGGTCTCTGCATTTTTCTCAACGCTGCTTTCCATACCGGCGCTTTTCTTTTTCATAGCGAGCCCGTCGTGGGTGATGTCTCTCTTCGGACCGTCCTTTGTCGAGGGAGCGGCAGCGCTCGCCATCCTGGCTTCCGGGCAGTTCATAAACGTCATCACCGGCCCGGTCGGGTTTCTTCTCATAATGAGCGGCAACGAACGGCTCTACCGCAGCACTCACGTTGCAGCGGCAGCAGTCAATATCGCTCTGAATATCGCGCTCATACCGGGCATGGGCATGACAGGGGCCGCGATAGCGACATCCGCGAGCATCGTGCTCCAGAACCTGCTCGCGAGCTATTTCGTCTACGGGTCGATGAATATAAAGGTCCTGCCGTGGCCTCGGCTCAGGAATTGAAAGGAAACTGATTATTCATCATGGGCCTATCCCTTCGCAAGATAGCGAGAAGATATATCGACTGGAACTGGAGGTGGAACCTCGATTCGGCGTTCCGTTACGAGCAGGCCGTGAGGCTCATAAAAGTGAAAAAGCCCAGGGTCATCGTGGAGGTCGGCTGCGGCAGCAGCAGGGGGATTTCCTCTTTTTCAGGCTGCCCCAGCTTCGGCGTAGACATAGGCTTTGACATGAGGACCTCTCCCGGCATTCAGCGCAGGATAATCGGGTCAGGGGCAATGCTCCCTTTCAGGACAGGGGTCGCTGATTTCGTCCTGTCGACCGACGTGCTGGAGCATGTCCCGCCGGCATTCAGGGGCGAGGTGGTGCGCGAGATGTTCCGAATAGCTGCGAGCGACGCGGTCATATACATAACAGTACCTGCAGGGAAGGACGCGGAGGAAGCAGACTACAGGGTCCACGTTGATTATCTCAAAAGGCACAAGAGGCCGCATGTGATGCTCCGGGACCATGTTGAGAACAAGCTCCCGAAGCAGGAGGATATGGAAGGGCTTGTCAGAGATGAGGCCGAAAAAGCAGGCTGGAAGGTAAGCTCTGCCTCGAGCACCCCGATATGGATCTGGGAGCTTAACCTTCGTGTCTTTGCCGTCGAGCGCTGGGTCCCGGGCCTGCGGCATTTCCAGAGGGCGATCCTGCAGTGGGCATATCCGATTATCAGGACGGCCAGAAGCGGCAAGAACTACAGGATAACTCTCATAGCTTCCAGGGATAAAGGAATTGTCGATGGATAAGACCCGCAAACTTCCGTCTTTTTTCGTGATAGGCGCCCAGAAATCGGGCACAACGACCCTGCATGACCGGCTGCGCGCAGAGGCGGGGATCAGCCTGCCCGGCTGCAAGGAGACGCATTTTTTCAGCCTTGATGATATATACGGGCGGGGCCTCGAATGGTATTATAGCCAGTTTGATCAAAGTAAACAGGGCAGGGACAATCTCATAGGAGAGGTCGACCCGGATTACATATTTTATAAGGATACGCCGGAGCGGATACGGACTATGATCGGTAAGCCACGGTTCGTCCTTTTGCTCAGAAATCCAATCGACAGGGCCTATTCGCATTATCTGATGTCATTGAGGCGCTGCATCGAAACGCTGCCTTTTGCCGAGGCTCTGAAGGCAGAGCAGGAGAGGTGCGGCCGACAGGACCGGGAATATCTGGCTCATTTCAGCTACATGGCCCGCGGCAGATACTGCTCCCAGATAGAGCGTTACATGATGGCGTTTCCCGGCTCGGAGTTTCTGTTCGTCAAGTATGACGAGCTCTTCAGCGCGGATGCCGGACAGGAGGCGTATGACCGGATCTGCAGGCATATAGGCCTTGCCTCCACTCCGAAGGCCTTTGACGCGGGAAAGAGATCGAACGCCGCCAGCAGGCCAAGAATCAAGTTCTTCTCCGATTTTCTGCACGGCCGTTCGCCGGTAAAGAAGGCAGTAGGCCGCCTTATACCGTCGCGAGAGGTGAAGCTCAAGATAGCCATGTTCCTCGACAGGATGAACAGGTCGCCTGTCAAGGCGGGGAAAAGCGGCTGGCGATGCTCGGTGCCCTCCAGGTTCTTCGATGCAGCCAATACAGAGATACTTGCGCTCGAGAGGCTTACCGGCCTGAAGCTTCAGGACTGGGTCCGGAAGAACAGCGGTGCGGGAAAATGACGGACCTCGGTCTCTGGCATAAAGTCATCCTTCCCGTGACCGCGCATTTCAGGGCCGGGAGAGGGCGCTTTCTCCTGGAGCACTTTCCGGATATCCGGCGCATGAGGATATGCGACCTGGGCGGGTCGCGCCATTTCTGGGACAACCTCGGCATCGACGTGCCCAGGAAGAACATAACCATATTCAATATCAGCGAGGGAGAGACGCAGGGCGTCTCGGGAAAGAAGGACGACGGCATAGACTTTCGCCTCTGACGGCAAGAATATCCCTGCCGCTGACAACGAGTTCGACCTGCTCGTCTGCAATTCGGTTTTGGAGCACGTGCCTCCTGCGGAGAGGAAGGCGTTGGGAAAGGAAATGGCCAGGGTCGCAAAGGAGGTCTTCTGCCAGACCCCGGCGCGCACGTTCCCCCTTGAGCCCCATTTCATCATGCCGTTCGTGCACTGGCTTCCGTCCAATGTCGGCTTCATTCTTATACAGGCGAGCCCGTGGAGGATATTGTCGAGGCCCTCTGCCAGGGTAATAAGGGAATATTTCTACGGGACGAAGCTCCTTAAAGAAGACGAGATCAGGGGCATTTTTCCGGGCTGCGTCATCCACCATGAGAGGGCGTTCGGCCTCGTCAAATCCTACATGGCCGTCTACCGCAAGGCCGCGGGCCCGAAGGCCTGACCCGGAAGGTTGGATTTGGGATTGAAGATAGGCATAGACTTTCATGTCGTTGACGGGATTTTCCAGGGGTCGAGGACATACCTTATCGAGCTCTTCTCCAGGGCTTTTCAGATGGCGCCTGAGCACGAGTTCTATCTCTTTCTCGACAACCCTGATGTGCTCGCCCTCTGCGGCGACGCCTTCAGCCGCCCCAATGTGAAAGCAGTAAGGATGCCTCACGCGAACCCGGCAAAGAGGCTCTGCCTTCAGCTCCCTGCTTTGCAGAAGCGGTACTCCCTCGACCTGCTGCACGTACAGTATGTAATGCCGGTCCCCAGCCTCTGCCCGGTGGTGGCGACCATCCATGACATACTCTTCGAGAGCCACCCTCAGTTCTTCAAAAAGACCTTTACGCTCAGATCGAAGCTGCTGGTGCGGCGCACTGCCTTGAAGGCGAGGCACATATTTACCTGCAGCCGATATTCGGGCCAGGAGATCATCAATAGATACGGCGTAGACAAGAACAAGGTAAGCGTCATTCCCTACGGCGCAGACATGAAGAAGTTCTTTCCGGGGAACGCCGGAGGGGATGTCTTGAAGAAGTACGGCATCAAGCCCAAAGGCTACATCCTTACGGTCGGCAGGCTCGAGCCGAGGAAGAACCATGTGAGCGTCATAAGGGCCTATTCGTCATTAAAGGACGCTCCGCCCCTGGTGGTCGTAGGCCAGCCCGATTTCTCCTTCAGGCAGATCCACGCCGAGGTAGAGGCCGCCGGCATCAAGGACAGGGTCATCTTCCTTTCAGGCATAGGCGATAACGAGCTCCCTGCATTTTACCGTAACGCGCTCCTTTTCGCATACCCGTCCTGGGCCGAGGGCTTCGGCATCCCTCCGCTCGAGGCCTTTGCCTCCGGCACTCCGGTCATCTCTTCAAATACGACCGCGCTGGCCGAGCTCTCGGACGGCGCCGCACTTTCCGTTGACCCCGGAGACATAGAAGGCCTTGCCAAATCAATGCAGGCGCTCCTCAGCGACTCCGGTATGCGCGCTGACTTGGCGGCGCGCGGGCTCAAGAGGGCAGGGGAGTTCTCGTGGACCAGGGCTGCTGAGCGGACCCTCGAAGGCTACAGAAAGGCTTGTGTATGATGGAAAACAGCGCTGATTGCGCCGGGGCGCCTGCCCTGACCGTAAAAAAAAGCGCTCTCTCAAAGGCCGCCCTCTTCCTTTTCATGCTTGCGCCTGCTTTTGCGCCTGCCGAGCTTGTCTCGGCGCTAATGCTCATGGTCGTTGCAGTCGTTTTTGTACTCTCCGGCTTCAAGGCGCACAGGGGCATGCTGGCCCTTGCGGCACCTATCTTGTTGTTGATGGCTGTCGGCGTTGCGGCGTCATACCAAAGCGCGCCTTATGACATTTTTAAAGATGTCTGGTACACGCTTAATCCTCTGCTTGCTCTTGCGATCGGCTATCTTCTGATGCACGGCATCAAGGACCTGAGAAGCCTCTTTAAGATAATCGTCTTTGCCGCGTCCGTTGCATCAGTTTTACATGTATCTTATTTCATATTTGATCCGGGCCTGATCTTCCAGCCTGCAGACTCGATAAGGGCCGTGGCTGGCAGGGGCTATTTCATAACAGTCCTCGCGGTCTGTGTCCTGGCAGCCTGCCGCAAGGCGGGCATGAAGCTCATGCCAGGCCCCATTGCGGCGTTTTTATTTCTGCTGTGTTTTTCTTCAATAATCCTTGCGTTCTCACGGACGCTCTGGACCTCTCTTGCTATAATGATCATTGTCGTGCTGGGCTTCCTCACTGCCCGCAACCTGAAAAAACTCGCCGTACTGGCCGTTGCAGCGGCAGGCCTGTTTGTCTATGTGTTCATTACCCCCGAGTCCCAGCTCGCCGGACCGGGCCAGACGCTCAGGGGCAAGATGGCGCATTCGTTTAAAGAGGTAATGGTAAGCGACTACAGGAAGATGGCCGACATAAGCGTGAACTGGCGCGGCTACGAGTCGTTCATGGCTATCAGGGCCTATCTTGACGGGGACGGGGTCCAGCACGCCATTGGCAGGGGTTTCGGGACGCTGGTGGACCTCGGGATATACATGGATCTCGGCGGAGAGAAGCTGAGGTACATACCGATATTCCATAACGGCTATATATTCGTGCTCGTGAAGACCGGGGTCCTGGGGCTGCTCCTGTACATTTATTTTCTCGCAAGAGTGCTCCTTTCAGGGAAAAGGGCGGTAAACTCTCCATCTCAGGAAGAGAAGCTTGCTGGCAGGCTTCTCATCGCCATCGGACTTGTGCTGTCGGCCACAACCTTCGTAATAGCCGGTTTTTTCAACAAATCGACGCTCATCCCGGCAGTACTGCTTCTTGGCGCGCTTGCGTCTTTCTGCAGGTCAGCCGGGGCTCAGCCTGAAAGGCCGTCAGCATGAAAAAGACATTAGCCGCGCTCATCGTATTTCTTCTCCTGGCTGTTGTCCAGGCATGCGCCGAGCTGCCGCCCTATTGGCCGTGGAAGGGGGTTGCCATGACAAGCCTTTCCGCCAAGCCGTCTGATGTGGCCCTGGTCAAGGAGAGGCTCAACTTGAACTCTGTACGCATAACGCTCGACGTCCGGTTATACGCCGATAGGATGGGCTTAAAGCCGGATGCGGCGCTTGAAGAGAACATCAAATGGGCCTCTTCGATGCTCGATGCCTGCAAAAGCGCGGGCGTGACCGGGATAATAAGCATGAGCCAGTTTCCGATAGACCCGTCAAAGGGGCTTACCCAGGAATCACCGGAGTTCTGGGGCTCGCAGGCTGAGCTTGCGGAAGTGAGGCGCATCGCGGGCGCGATAGCGGGATATTTCAAGGGCAGGGGGGCAGAGCTTGGAGGATATGAGTTCCTTAACGAACCTCTCGTGCGAACCTCCAGCGATGCCCGTGTCCCTCCGCAGTGGCCGGAGCTCATGAAGGATATAATCGCGGAAATAAGAAGGCAAGACCCGCAAAGGTGGATAGTCGTTACGCCCGGGGCAGGGGGCTTGCCCACAGGCTACAAGGGCTTCAGCCCCCTTGAGGACAGCCGCATAGTGTACGGCGCGCACATGTACGTACCTTATGTATTTACCCATCAGGGCATAGGCGATTACAGGCTCGGCCATGCATACCCCGGGAGGATAGATCTCAAGTTCTGGAACAGGAAGGCGCTCTCAAGCTATATGTCTGACCTGATCGGCTTTAAAAATAAATACGGCGTGCCTGTCTGGATAGGCGAGTTCAGCGCAATAAGGTGGGCCCCCGGCGCCGATAAATACCTTCTCGATCTTGCCGCTGAATTCAACGCCCAGGGCTGGGGCTGGTCCTATTTCAGTTTTGGAGAGTACCACGGCTGGAACCCCGATTACGGCACGGGCTTCTCTACGGACGCGCGCGAGGACTGGGAGGCCCATTACACCGGCGAGAAGAGCGCAAGGTGGTCCACTCTCAGGAAGATGTTCGCGCTCCCATAAATGAACCACCCCGCAGCAAGCTGCGGGGTATCTCCCAAACCCCCTCCCTTGACGGGAGGGGGTTTGGGAGGGTGAAATATTTTTATTTTCACCCCCACCCTGCCCTCCCCCGTCAAGGGGGAGGGTTTATAAGGTAACCCCGTATCAAGTTACGGGGAATTGAGCGATTAATCAGAGATGAAGATAGCGATGATAGGCACTCGCGGCGTGCCGGCGAATTACGGCGGCTTTGAGACATGCGTGGAGGAACTGGGCAGGAGGCTTGCCGAGCGCGGCCATGAGGTGACGGTCTATTGCCGATCATCTTCTTATCCTGAAAGGCTTCCGGCCTATCTCGGCATGGAGCTCGTCTACCTGCCGTGTCTCAAGGGCAAGGCCGTTGAGACTCTCTCGCATACGTTTCTTTCAGTCCTGCACGCTTCGTTCATGCGCTCATTCGATGTCCTCATGGTCTTCAACGCCGCCAACAGCCCCGCGCTCGCCGTACCGCGCCTCCTCGGAAAGAAGATAGCCATCAACACGGACGGCCTCGAATGGAAGCGCGGCAAATGGGGGGTGGTGGCGAGGCGATATTACAAGTCAGCCGAATGGCTATCCACCAGGCTCGCGGACAGGATAGTCGCCGACTCTACCGGCATACAGGACTATTATCGCGACACATACGGCAAAGAGAGCACATATATAGCCTACGGCGCGTATCCAGGCGTGAGCCGCGATCCGAAACTCATTGAGCCGATGGGCCTGAAGCCGGGCGGATACTTCCTGCAGGTAACGAGGTTCGAGCCTGAGAACAATCCATTGCTGACAATTCAGGCATATAAAAAACTGAAAACAGACAAGAAGCTGGTCCTTGTCGGCGGGGTCCCGTACCGGAGCGGTTACGCCGAGGAGATGGCCCGGCTGGCAAAGGGCGACCCGAACATAATCATGCCGGGGTACATATTCGAAAAGGAGCTGTTGAACGAGCTCTGGTGCAATTCATTCGCCTATGTGCATGGCAACGAGGTCGGAGGAACCAACCCGGCGCTCCTTCAGAGCATGGGCAGCGCCTCATTCGTCATAGCAATCGATGTGCCCTTCAGCCGCGATGTGCTTTCCGGCGCGGGCATCTTCTTTGATAAGGACGCCGCGAGCCTCGCTCAAAAGATGAATTGGGCGATAGAGAACAAGGACGGCCTTGAGCCGTTCAGGAAAAGGGCCGTTGACAGGATAAAGGAGCATTATTCCTGGGAGATGGTCGCTGACGGCTATGAGGCGCTCTTCTACGGCCTTGCCGGGCCGGACGCCGTTGCCGATCTCAATAAGGCGTAAGCAGGACAACTCTGGTGCCGTCGTCAGTCCCGCAGACTGCTGAGATCTCGCCCCTGTTGTTTATATCGAGCGCTTCGGTTATTTTGCACGGTGAGCTTGCGAGCGTGTTCAGGTCAACCGTCGCGCCTTTGTCGTAGAGGAAGCCGCGCTGAGAGCCGTCAGTCAGCCTTATCCAGCCCACAGCCTGCCCGATATTGTTGATTGAATTTGCCCCGCTCTCCACTCCGTCTCCAGCGCCCAGGTCTTTCATGCTCCCGTCGTAGATAAAGGCCCGGTAGGTCCCGTCGCCAAGCTCGCTTGTCCCGGCCGCATCCCCTGAGTCGTTTATCGAGGAAAGAGAGCTGTACTGGCCGCCGAGGGTGCCAATGTCGAATATTGTCCCGTTCCTGTAAAGGATTGCGTGGAATGAGCCTCCTGCCTCCATATGGCCTGCGGCATGCCCGGCTATGTTGATATCGTTGATGAACACATGCTGGCCGGGGATGCCCACGGCTTCGATGCCGCTGTCATTTTTGACAAAGCCCTGGTAGGAGCTTCCATCGTAGAAGAAACCGGCTGAAAGGCCGTTGCCGTTGACTGCCCTTGCAGAGCTCATGAGTGCCTGAGGCAGGTTTACTAGCTCGACCATGCCGTCATGCGCAATAAAGGCCTTTTGGCGGGGCGCGTCAAGCTCGCCGGCGGCCCTGTTTGCCTGGTCTGTTGAGAACGCGGCGCTGTAGGCGTATCCAGGCGCGGCCTCTGTAGCAACGCCCCCGCTGTAGACAATGGCCTGTTTTGTGCCTTTTACCGTCCTATAGCCCGTGATAGCGCCCGAATCATTTATTGAGAGTCCGGCGCTTCCGGTCCCAAGCGCGGTTATTTCTGCTGCCCTGTAGCCTGAGGCGGCATGGGTCGTAGATGCGCTTCCATTCCCGCCCTGGCCGCAGGAGACGGCCATCAAGGAAATTGCAAATAAAACCAGCTGGCTGATCCGGCCCATGTTAGGTAAAACCATAATAATATTGCTTCTATTAAGGTTTACAGCTCTGCGGATTCTGTTGTGTGAAGGGTGCGAAGATGAGAGATGATATTGATATGAGCCAAGTATATTGAATATTGTAAATCTGTCAAAATACAAAAGGTTAATCAACTCAAATGGAAAGGGCTGAAAAAATTGTCTGAGTTGCAGTCGCTTATTCTCAAAAAAATCGGCATCTTAGGATTAAAAATGAATGTGATTTAAGTCACATTCATTTTTAAGGAATCTCTGATCAATTCAAGTTTAGGGAAGCGAGTTTGTTAATGAGTCACCAGACAAGAGGAGAAACTTCATTTTCCAAGACGCCTGATGGCGTGTTTTCCGCATTTGATTCCTATTTTTCCACCC
>Ga0209431_10004882_pt1 | contig 10471 bp, 4 predicted proteins | sample RifCSP13_3_FD_184021 | JGI IMG/M metagenome (GOLD analysis project Ga0209431, IMG submission 184021) | Soil microbial communities from Rifle, Colorado - Rifle CSP2_sed 13_3 (SPAdes) (version 2) | ecosystem: Environmental > Terrestrial > Deep subsurface > Rock core/Sediment | place: Rifle... | reverse complement strand
CCGACGACGGCGAGCGCCGGCATTACGGGGGGTCGGTCGCGATCGAGCACGGCGCGGGCCGGACGGAGGTTCGCACCTTCACCCTTGCCGGCGGGATGTGTCCGCGGTGCGAGGGCATGGGCAGCGTCAGCGATGTCGACCTGACCCAGCTCTACGACGAGACGAAGTCCCTGGCCGAGGGCGCGATCACGATCCCCGGCTACACCGCCGACGGCTGGTCGACCCGGATGTTCAGCGAGTCGGGCTTCTTCGACCCGCACAAGCCGATCCGCGACTACAGCAAGACCGAGCTCCACGACTTCCTCTACAAGGATCCCGTCAAGGTCCGGATCAACGGCATCAACCTGACCTACGAGGGACTCGTCCCGAAGGTCCAGAAGTCGTTCCTGTCGAAGGACGTCGACGCGATGCAGCCCCATATCCGGGCGTTCGTCGAGCGGGTGGCGACGTTCAGGGACTGCCCCGACTGCGGCGGCACCCGCCTCAGCGAAGGCGCCCGGTCGTCGAAGATCAAGGGGATCAGCATCGCCGACGCCTGCGCGATGCAGATCAGCGACCTGGCCGACTGGCTGCGGGGCCTGGCCGAGCCGTCCGTGGCGCCGCTGGTCGCGACGTTGCAGCATGACCTCGACGCGTTCGTCGAGATCGGGCTCGGCTATCTCAGCCTCGACCGACCGTCGGGCACGCTGTCGGGCGGCGAGGCGCAGCGGACGAGGATGATCCGCCACGTCGGCTCCTCGCTGACCGACGTGACGTACGTGTTCGACGAACCGACGATCGGGCTGCACGCTCACGACGTCGAGCAGATGAACGCGCTGCTCAGGCGCCTTCGGGACAAGGGCAACACGGTCCTCGTCGTCGAGCACGACCCGGCGGTCATCCGGGTTGCCGACCACGTCGTCGACATGGGCCCGGGCGCCGGCCCCCACGGCGGGACCATCGTCTACGAGGGCACGGTCGACGGCCTCATCGCGTCGGGCACGGCCACGGGCCGGTACCTCGACGTCCGGCTGACGCTGAAGTCGGAGACGCGGACGCGGCGCGGCTCGATCCCGATCCGGAACGCGCGGCTCCACAACCTCAGGGACGTCTCGGTCGACGTGCCCATCGGCGTCCTCGTCGCCGTGACCGGCGTCGCTGGCTCCGGCAAGAGCTCGCTGATCCACGGCTGCCTGCCCCGGACCGACCCGTCGGTCACGGTCATCGACCAGTCCGCGATCCGGGGCTCGCGGCGTTCGAACCCGGCGACCTACACCGGCATCCTCGACCCGATCCGCAAGGCCTTCGCGTCGGCCAACGGCGTCAACGCGTCGCTCTTCAGCGCGAACTCGGAGGGCGCCTGCCCGGCCTGCAACGGCCTCGGCAAGACCTACACCGACCTCGGGTTCATGGCCACGGTCGTGAGCGTGTGCGAGGTCTGCGAGGGCCGCCGATTCACGGACGACGTCCTCCACTACCGGCTGCGGGGGCGGAACATCGTCGAGGTCCTGGCGATGCCCGTCGAGGAGGCCCGGGACTTCTTCACCGAGCGGCCGGTCCGGGTCATGCTCGATCGATTGGCCGACGTGGGGCTCGGCTACGTGTCCCTCGGCCAGGCGCTCGACACGCTCTCGGGCGGCGAGCGCCAGCGGCTGAAGCTGGCGATCGAGATGTCCGGCACCACCGAGGTCTACGTCCTCGACGAGCCGACGACCGGGCTCCACATGCAGGACGTCGATAACCTCATCGGCCTGCTCGACCGGCTGGTCGAGGCGGGACGGACGGTGATCGTCATCGAGCACAACCTCGACGTCGTCGCCCGGGCCGACTGGGTCATCGACCTGGGCCCGGGCGGCGGCCACGACGGCGGGCGGGTGATCTTCGAGGGGCCACCGGCCGAGCTCCTCCGGACCGCGGGCTCGCTGACCGGAGAGCATCTCCGGCGACGGCTGGAGACCATCGCCGGGAGCTGAGGCGACGGCCCACTGCCGGCGATCGACGGGCGGCGGGCTGCGGGCCGGCCCCAACCGGCGCAACAAACCGGTGCCGACCCTGGCGATCCACCATGATCCGCTCGTGAAGAGCCTCGATCGCGCGCGTCTCGCCGAGCTCATGGCCAGTCAGGAGCGCACTTTCGTCGAACGCCACCCCCGGGCCCGGGCGCTCCACGAGCGTGCCACGCAGTCGCTCCTCGGCGGCGTCCCGATGAACTGGATGGTCCGCTGGGCCGGCGCGTTCCCGCTCTACGTCGAATCGGCCGCCGGCGCTCACTTCACCGATGTCGACGGCCACGACTACATCGACTTCTGCCTCGGCGACACCGGCGCGATGGCCGGCCACGGCCCGGCCGCCACGATCGCGGCCGTCGAGCGCCAGCTCCGCCGCGGGATCACGACGATGCTGCCGACCGAGGATGCGATCTGGGCTGGTGAGGAGCTCGGGCGCCGCTTCGGGCTGCCCCTCTGGCAGTTCACCATCACGGCCACGGACGCGAACCGCTTCTCCCTCCGGCTGGCGCGGCTCATCACCGGCCGGCCGCTCGTGGCCGTCCATGACCGGAACTACCACGGGACGGTGGACGAGACATTCGCCTGGCTGACCGGCGACGGCCGGGTCGTGTCCCGGCAGGGCAACATCGGGCCCGCGGTGGACCCGTCGCTGACGACGCGGGTCGTGCCCTTCAATGACCTCGAAGCCCTCGAGCGCGCGCTCGCCGACGGGCAGGTGGCCGCCCTGCTGATCGAGCCGGCCCTGACGAACGTCGGGATCGTCCTGCCCGAGCCGGGCTACCTCGAGGGCGTCCGCGAGATCACCCGGCGAACCGGCACGATCCTCATCCATGACGAGACCCACACGATCTGCGCCGGCCCGGGCGGCGTGACCGGGGCCGGCGGCTACGCGCCCGACATGCTCGTCATCGGCAAGACGATCGGCGGCGGCATCCCGGCGGCCACGTACGGGATGACGGTCGAGGTCGCCGAGCGCGTCACGGCCCTGAGCCCGGCGGAGGACGCCGACGTCGGTGGGATCGGCGGGACCCTGGCCGGCTACGCGCTCTCGCTAGCGGCGATTCGGGCGACCCTCGGCGAGGTTCTGACGGCCGCGGCGTTCGAGCGGATGATCCCGCTGGCGGAGCGCTGGGAGGCCGGGGTCAACGGGGTGCTCGCCTCACGCGACGTCCCGTGGCACGTGACCCGCCTCGGCGCCCGGGCCGAGTACCACTTCATGCCGACCCGGCCGCGCGACGGGCTGGCGCAGTGGCGCCACGCCGACGGCGAGCTCGAGCGGTTCCTCCACCTCTGGGCGATGAACCGCGGCATCCTCATGACGCCCTTCCACAACATGGCCCTGATGTCCCCTGCCACGACCGAGGCGGACGTGGACCGCCACACCGAGGTCTTCGAGGCGGCCGTCGAGGCGCTGTTCGGCTGACCGTCGGGAGGGCGACAACCGTAGTCGTGACGCCCAGTCATCATTCGGCGCTCGAATCGTCGGTGGGTGCCACCGATCGCCGTCTCTGGCCCGGATCGTGACGCCTGGTCATGAATCCGGGAGCGCTGCCGGCGTGCAGCCCGTCCGCGAGCCCGGTCTGGCGGAGTTCGTGACACGCCTGGTCATGAACGGGCCTCCGAGGTGCCTCGATGACCGCGTCGGATGGGCTTCAGGCAGGGATTCGTGACTCGGCGTCACGATCCGGCGCCATCGCCGTCGAGCCCTGCCCGGAGGTGATGGGATCCGCCTACTCGGCGGCTTGCGCCCGCTCGAGCGCCGCGAGCTCGGCCTCGAGGTCGAGGGGCACTCGATGCTGGCGGGCCGTGGGGGCCTCGAGGTTGACGCGGAGGATCGCCGCGTTCGCGTCCCGGACGATCTGCGCCAGCTTCTCGCGGTCCCGTCGTCGCCCGACGATCGATGAACGTGGCGCCCGCTCGAGGATCGCGTCGCGTCGGGCGAGCAGCGCCCGGACCTCCTTGTCGGCCTCGATCCAGGGTGGCGCGAAGCTCGCGTTCTTGAGCATCCGATAGGCCAGAGCCCATTCGCCGGCCGCGGAATCGTCGACCAGCGGCAGCGGCTCGCCCTGGTGCGGGAGGTTATCGAAGGCGCCGGTCTCCCGGGCACCACGGAGCTGACGTTCGATGAGGGACTCACCGGCCGGCGCGAGCGGGCTCCCGATGCCTGGGCGCTTGTCGTTCATGGCACGATCATCGTAGCCCGCGTGCCACGGTACCTGTCACTGGCGGCCGGTATCGTTGGCGGGTGCAGCTGATCGACGGCCGCCCCGTGTACGCGGCCACGGATCTCGTCGCCTACCTCGCCTGCGAGCACCTGACCCAGCTCGAGCGCTCCGCGCTCGCCGGGCTCGTCCACCGGCCGATGCGGGTCGATCCCGAGCTCGACATCATCCGGAAGCGCGGCTTCGCCCACGAGGCGCGCTTCCTCGCCGACCTCGCGGCCGCGGGCCGGCGTGCGGTGAAGGTCGACCTCGACGGCTCGATCGAGGACCGCGGCGACCAGCTCCGGGCCGCGGCCGCCGCGACCGCGGCGGCGATGGCCGCCGGCGCCGACGTGGTCTACCAGGCGACGTTCTTCAACGAGGCCTGGCGGGGCCACGCCGACTTTCTCCTCCGGGTTGACGACCCGACCCGCCCCAGCCGTTTCGGCCCATACCACTACGAGGTCGCCGACACGAAGCTGGCCCGCCACGTCAAGGCCAGCGCGGTCCTCCAGATCTGCACCTATGTCGACCTCGTCGAGGCCGTCCAGGGCGTCCGGCCGGAGTGGATGCACGTCGCCCTCGGCGGCAGCGCCCGGGCCGTGGAGCGGCTCCGAGTCGACGACTACATGGCCTACTACCGATCCGCCCGTGACCGATTCCTCGGGGCCATGGCCGACGAACGCCCACCGGCCTTCCCGCCGTCCGACACCTACCCCGACCCCGTCGAGCACTGCGAGGTCTGCCGCTGGGAGGCCGAGTGCGTCGTGCGCCGCCGGGCCGACGACCACCTGAGCCTCGTCGCCGGGATCTCGGGTCGCCAGCGACGCGCCCTCGGGGAGCGTGGCACCACGACCCTGGAACAGCTCGGGCGGCTGGAGCTGCCGGTCGACCCGCCGATCGAGGGCACGAGCGCCGGGGCCCTGGCCCGGGTCCGAGAGCAGGCGCGGATCCAGCTGGAGGGGCGGCTCGAGCGGCGGATGAAGTACGAGCTGCTCCTCCCGGGACCCGGCGCGCAGATCGAGCCGGAGCGTGGCCTGGCGAGCCTGCCGCCGCCGTCTCCCGGCGACCTGTTCTTCGACATCGAGGGTGACCCGTACGCCCTCGATGACGGACTCGACTACCTCTTCGGCGTGCTCGAGACGGACGGCACGTTCCACGCCTTCTGGTCGCGCGACGAGGTCGGCGAGTTCACCCTGGCCGCCGAGCAGGCGGCGTTCGAGCGGCTCATGGACTTCCTCGGCGAGCGGCTCGCCGCCGACCCGTCGCTCCACATCTACCACTACGCCGCCTACGAGCCGACGGCCCTGAAGCGGCTCATGGGCCGATATGCGACCCGCGAGGCCGAGGTCGACGGGCTCCTCCGGCGGGGCGTCCTCGTCGACCTCCTGCGGGCCGTCCGCCAGTCGCTCCGGGCGTCGGTCGAGAGCTACTCGATCAAGAAGATCGAGCCGTTCTACGGCTTCGTCCGCGAGATCGACCTTCGGGACGCGGGCTCGAGCATCGTCGCCTTCGAGCAATGGCTCGAGCTCGGCGAGGGCGCGCGACCGGAGTCCACGCACCTCGAGCGGATCGAGCGCTACAACCGCGACGACGTCGTGAGCAACCGGCAGCTCCGCGACTGGCTCGAGGCCCGGCGCGAGGAGCTCGCCGCGCTCACCGGTCAGGTCGTCCCCCGCCCCGAGCCACGGGTCAACGAGCTGCCGGCCGACCTGACCGAGGCGCAGGCGCGGGTCCAGGCCCTCGTCGACCGCCTCGCGACGCCGGACATCCCGCCCGACCCGGCCGAGCGGACGCCCGAGGAGCACGCCCGCTGGCTCCTGGCCCAGCTCCTCGGCTGGCACCGGCGCGAGGACAAGTCGATGTGGTGGGACTTCCATCGGCTGATGGACCTCACCCCGGAGCAGCTCGTCGACGAGAACGCCCCGATCGGGATGCTCGAGCCGGTCGGCCCGGTCGGCGAGCTGAAGAACGGCCGCCAGGTCTGGCGCTACACCTTCCCGCCGCAGGACTTCGACCTCGGCCGGGGGGACGTCAGCGATCCGGCGAAGAAGCAGGCCGATCCCGACGCCAGCCCGTTCGACTGGGGCGTCGGCGAGGGGGCCGTCGCTGACGTCGCTGCGAGCACGGTGGACCTGCGGCGATCGCTCGGCGACCCCCACCCGCGGGCGATCGTGCCCCTCGACTGGGTCCGGACGACGGACCTCCAGGCCTCGCTCATCGAGATCGGCGAATGGGTCGCGGAGCACGGGATCGACGGCGCCGGGCCGTTCCAGGCGGCCCGCGACCTGCTCCTCGGCCGTCCGCCGCGGGTCGGCCAGGCGCCGGGCGAGGACCTCGGCCGGGCCCGCGAGACCGACCTCGCCGCGGCCCGGCGGTTGGCCCTCTCCCTCGACCGGACGACGCTGTCCGTCCAGGGGCCGCCGGGCTCGGGCAAGACGTACAGCGGCGCCAGGATGGTCCTGACGCTGCTCGGCGCCGGCAAGCGAGTCGGGATCACCGCGACAAGCCACAAGGTCATCGGCAACCTCCTCCGCGAGGTCCTGAAGGCGAGCGCCGAGGAGCCGGACGTCCCGGTTTCCCCGGTTCAGCGGGGCAACCCAGACCAGGTTCTCGGCGACGATCAGGTCACCCGGGGCAAGGACACCGACGATGTCCGGGCGCGGCTCGCCGACGGCCGGGCCAATCTCGCCGCCGGGACGCCCTGGCTGTGGGCCTCGCCGAAGATGGCCGGAGCCGTCGATGTCCTGGTCGTCGACGAGGCCGGCCAGATCTCGCTCGCGAACGTCGTGGCGGTGTCCCGGGCGACCGACAGCCTCGTCCTCCTCGGCGACCCCCAGCAGCTCGACCAGCCGCTCCGCGGGACTCACCCGCCCGGAACCGACCGGTCGGCGCTGGCCCACGTCCTCAGCGGCCTGGCGACGATGCCGCCGGACCGGGGCCTCTTCCTCGAGACGACCTGGCGACTCCACCCGCAGCTCTGCGCCTTCACCTCGGAGGCCTTCTACGACAACCGCCTCGAGCCCGAGCCGCACCTCGTGATCCAGCGCCTCGACGCCGATGGCGCGCCGATCGCCGACGGCGTCGGGCCGCGGCTCCTCGAAGTCCCGACGGTCGGGGCGGACAACGAGTCGCCCGAGGAGGCCGAGGCGGTCGCCCGCGTCGCGAGATCGCTCGTCGAGACCGGGGCGACCTGGGTCGACGGGAGGGGCCGGCGGCGTCCCATCACCTGGGAGGAGATCCTCATCGTCGCGCCGTACAACGCCCAGGTCGGCGCGATCAAGCGGCGCCTGCCGGCCGAGGCGCGGGTCGGGACCGTCGACAAGTTCCAGGGCCAGGAGGCGCCGATCAGCATCTACTCGCTGACGACCTCCAGCCCGGAGCTGGCCCCGCGGGGCATGGATTTCCTGTACTCCCGGAACCGCCTCAACGTCGCGACGTCCCGGGCCCGCTGCGTGACGATCGTGGCCGCCTCACCGGACCTCCTCCGCGTCCGGGCCCGGACCCCCGCCCAGATGCGCCTGGCGAACGCGCTGTGCCGCTATGTGGAGCTGGCCGCGGCCGGCGATGGCCAGGCGCCTCCCCCGCCGCCGCCCGGCGAGCGCTACGAGCCGCTGCGGCTCGGCCTCTGACCTGCGCCTCGGCCTCTGACCTGCGCCTCGGCCTCTGACGCTCTACCCGGCTATCGTTCCCTCGATGCCCGACCTCTCCCCTGTCGCGATCAGGGCCGCCCGTCGTCGCGCCCGGCTCAGCCTCGTGGCCGGCGTCGCGCTCGGCAGTACCGGGCACATCGCCGCGGTCACCGTGGCGACGATCGTGGCCAGGGACATGCTCGGCTCGGCCACGCTGGCCGGGGCGCCGGGGGCGACCGTCGTCGGTGGCGCCGCGATCGGCTCGATCATCCTGTCCGCGCTGATGGCCCGGCGCGGGCGCCGCGCGGGGCTCGTCGCCGGCTACGCGATCGGCGTCGGCGGCGCCCTGATCGCGACGGCCTCGGTGATCCTGGGATCGTTCCCGCTGCTCCTCGCCGGCACCCTCCTTATCGGGTTCGGCAACACCTCGAACCAGCTATCGCGCTACACCGCCGCGGACCTGGTCCCGGCCGAGCGGCGCGCCTCGGCCATCGGAACCGTCGTCTGGGCGGCGACGGTCGGGTCGGTCGTGGGGCCCTGGCTGGTGCCCATCTCGAGTGAGCTCGCCGGGGCCGTCGGGCTCGCGCCGCTCGCCGGCCCGTACCTCGTGCCGGTCGCCTTCGTGACGATCGCTGCCGTCCTGTCCTACGTCCTGCTTCGCCCCGATCCCTACGAGCTGGCCGACGAATCGGCGTCGCGGGCCCGGGAAACGACTCCGGTCGGCGGGGCGCTCGCCCTCCGGGCGACGCTGCTCCGGCCCGGCGTCCTCGCCTCGATCGTGGCGCTCGTGATCGGCCAGTTCGTGATGGTCCTGATCATGACGATGACGCCCCTCCACATGACCCAGCATGGGCACGACCTCGGGGCCGTGGGCGCCGTCCTGTCGGCCCACACCCTCGGCATGTTCGCCCTGTCGCCGCTCTCGGGCCGGCTGACCGAGCGCCTCGGCGCGGTCCGGACGATCGTTTTCGGGACGGCCGTCCTGGCGATCTCGTCGATCATGGCCGCATCCGCCCCGCCGACCGGCGGCAACCTCCTCCTCGTGGCCCTCTTCCTGCTCGGATTCGGCTGGAACCTGGGATTCGTGGCCGGTAGCACGCTCCTGTCGCAGCATCTCGAGATCCACGAACGGACGCGGATCCAGGGCGTGGCCGACGCGCTCATCTGGAGCACCGCCGCGGCGGCCAGCCTCGGCTCGGGGGTGATCATGGCCGTCACGGGCTACGCTGCCCTCGGCATCCTCGGCGCCGGCTGCGTGGTCATCCCGATCGTCGTCCTCCGGGCAAGCGCTGCGTCCCTCCGGGCCAGCGCGGCGGCCCTCAGCGCGACGGGACAACCGGAATCGGGCGTCGCCGGCCGCTGAGCAACGTCCGCGGCGGGGCTGCGACCAGCCGTCAGGAGGCGGGAGACAGCTCCCGTTCTACCCAGCTCGCCAGCACCCGGGCACAGGCGACGACATCGTCGATCGGGACGTGCTCGTCGGCACTGTGAGCGACCGAAACGTGACCGGGGCCGAAGATGACGGTCGGCGTCCGGCCCTCGTTGACGAGCAGCCGCATGTCCGCCCCGTAGGGCTCGCCGATGAAGCCGGGCCGCCGGCCGAGGACGGCCTCGGTCGCGGCGGCGAGCGACCGCGGGAGCGGATGATCGGCCTCGACCCGAGCCGACGAGAAGCGGCCGCCGACGAGCTCCACCGCAGGCGGGTGGTCGCGCAGGAACGGGTCGGCGACCGCCGCGTCGGCGATCACCCGGCGCAGCCGTGCCTCGGCATCCCGCCACGTCTCACCCAGGGCCACGCCGTAGCGGCCGTCGGCCACGATCCGATCCATGACCGTCGACGCCCAGTCACCGCCGCTGACCATCCCCACGATCGTCGGGTACGGGAGACCGATGGCGGTCATGAGCGGATCCGTCTCGGCGGCGTTGCGGGCGGCCTCATCGGCCTCGAGCGCCCGGACCAGAACCATCAGCCTGTCAAGGGCGGAGACCCCCTCGCGACGCATCGACGCGTGGGCCGCCCGGCCCGGGACCGTGAGCCGGAACGTGATCGCCCCCGCGTGGGCGATGACTACATCGAGATCGGTCGGCTCGGTGATGATCGCCATGTCGCCCACGATCCCGGCCCGGATCGCGGCGAGCATGCCCTGGCCGCCGTCCTCCTCGGACGGCACGAACGCGGCGACGACCTCGCCGCCGAGGGCCGCCGCCGCGCCGCAGGCCACGAGGGCCCGCAGCGCGGCGAGGATGGACGCGCAGCCGCCCTTCATGTCGCAGGCGCCGCGTCCGAAGAGGCGCCCGTCACGGATCTCCGCCGCCCACGGGTCGACCGACCAGGTCGCCGGATCACCGACCGGCACGACGTCCGTGTGGCCCACGAGGAGCAACCGCCGGCCGCCGCGCCTGCCGAGCCGTCCGACGACCACCGGCAGGTCTGCCCGGGGCATCTCCTGGCCGGGCCAGTCGGGGTCCGTCCGGGCGAACTCGGCCGGGTCCGTCTCGATCCGCTCGACCTCGCAGCCGAGCTCGGCGAGGATCGCGGCGACGACGTCCTGGACGGCTCGCTCGTCGCCCGTCACGCTCGGGGTGCGAACCAGGCGACGGAGGTCGTCGACGGTCCGCTCCGGATCGACCGCCGCCGCCGCGCCATCCG
>Ga0209431_10004879_pt1 | contig 10472 bp, 11 predicted proteins | sample RifCSP13_3_FD_184021 | JGI IMG/M metagenome (GOLD analysis project Ga0209431, IMG submission 184021) | Soil microbial communities from Rifle, Colorado - Rifle CSP2_sed 13_3 (SPAdes) (version 2) | ecosystem: Environmental > Terrestrial > Deep subsurface > Rock core/Sediment | place: Rifle... | reverse complement strand
GCTCTCCGGGTCGGACGGCTGCCCCTTCTCGGCAGCGCGAATCCCGACCGGCGTCATCAGGGCGGGGAGAGACCTCCCCATGAGGTTCACGAAGACGAGGTCGGGTTCCACAGGGCGCGGCTCGGAGGCACTCCGTTCCTTCTCCTCGTAAATGCCCAGCCACTGTCCTTTGGCCTGCGCCGTGTAACCGGCCATCGCCTTGCCCAGGGTCAATGCCTCTTCTTGGTCGAAACCAAGCCTCTCGGCGACGACGGCCGCCCACAGGGTCAGCACAGGCGCCCGGTTTATCTTAACGACGTTCTTTCCCACGGGTCCTCCGAAGCCATCACGCAAGTTGCCAGTGGAACTCCGCCAACGGGGCGAGCTGGGCCGGTGTGGCCTGATCGAGGCACCACACACCAACGCCGACGCAGGCCGGGAGCTCCCTCGCCTTCTGGAAGAACAGCTTAAGCTGGGCCGGGGTCGCCCGCCAGCCGCGGTCCGGGTAGGTCGGTCCGATCGGAGTCATGGGCAGCGGACGCAGGCTCTGATACTGGGCGACCGATAGTTCCAGCTGCGCTGCGCCCCCGTGGATCCGATTGTCGCGGATCCAGTAGACCTGCGGCGACCAGTTCTCCATATAGGGGGCGAAGGCCCGCGTGGGAAAGTCAGTGGCGCTCGTGATCGGATATCGGTAGGAACACAAACTCAGCTCAGCCGGCGAGTTCGCAGACAGAGCCAGGCAATAGGCCCCGGCACGGGCGGCCCTGTCGTTTCCCCGTCGATACTCGCGTTCGGCGTCCACCTGGAACACGACGATCCCATTTCGTTGAAGGACGGCGGCCGTGGTCGCCCCCTCCTGCTCGGCGATCGTCCTGGAAGGGAAGAAGAACCCCAGGCGATAGACCCCACCGTAGGTGTACCCCCACCCGGCGACGGCGATCCCCGCCGCGCGCAGGGCAGCGATCGCCTGCGGCAAGAGGGACACGTTCTGCCGGGGCAGCGGGACGTAGCGCGGGTTCTCCCACGATTCGCTCCGCCCGTCGATGATCTTGATGCTGACCCAGTCCAGGCCCAGCTCGACAGCATGCATCGCTTGCAGCGCCGGATCGCCGTTCATCCAGTTGCGCAACTGCCAGACCATGGCGCCCTTGCCGTTGAGCATCGCTACACGTTCATCCTGGGGCGTCTGTCCGTTGATGCATTGGCCGCGCTCCCGTCAACCTCTGCGCCACGGGGGGGGGCGACTGACCCCAACGACCTGGATCAAGCTGCCCCGTGCGCGGCAGACCGCGAAGGCGGAGTACATGATCGAGTCTACCTTCGAGGCGAACCGGTGTCGTCGGCCCATCCTCTCGTCTTCAGGATGTGTTCGATGGCGGCGCCCGTCCGGTCGAGGCCGGCGCTGCAGTGGACGAGCAACGGCTTGGGCAGGGCAGCGAAGAGGCGCTCGACGTCTTCCAGCCCATCGGCCGGGATGGGCGGCGCCTGATGATCTTCCACCGGGACATGACCGACGGCCATCCCGGCGCGCCGGTACGCCTGCAACAGCCCGTCCGGCAGGTCTCGATAGAAATTGAGTTGATTCTTGTCGAGCAGGCACAGGATCGAGCGGATGCCTAGCGCTTTGGCGTCGGCGAGCCAGCCTTCGACCTCGCTCGCCGCCACCAGCCCACCGCCCTCCCCGCGATAGCCGGGGCGTGCCGACCGAGCCAGCCGCCCAGGAATCACCCACTCGATCATCGCGAGATCTGGTAGGGGCACGGCGTGCCGTGCCCCTACGCCCGCGGGGAGCTTTCCAATTCGCCGAGCGCAGTCAGATCGCGCCGGGCATTGCGCGTGCGGATCCACAAGCTGAGGACGTAGAGCGCCATCGCCCCCAGGATGACGGCGTAACCAAGAATCATGTAGTTCAGTGTGTCGGCAGTCGCATCCTGAAAGTGCATCGGCCTTTCCTTTCTTGGGCCTCGGGAAACCGGCTCAGCCGGCGATCCGCAGCTTGAGCTGCTCGATCTGCTGGTGCAACCCCTCCAGCCGCAACCGGTGCCAAAGCAGCGTGGCATAGATGAAGGTGAAGGTCAGCAGACTGAACATGAACGCCCGAAGCATGCGCGGGGTCATATCGAACGTCCCCTGCGCCGAAGGATCATTGCTGCCGATCACGACCGGATGAATCGTCGGTAGAAGACGGATCGACAGGAAGGTCAACGGCACGCTGAGGAAGCCGACGATGGCGAAGACGGCGGCGAAGCGGGCGCGGCGATCGGGGTCTTCGATCCCCTGGCGCAGGAGCAGGTAAGCGATGTAGATCAGTTCCATGACCGTCGCCGTCACCAGTCGATAATCCCAGGTCCACCAGGTGTTCCAGGTCGGCCGAGCCCAGATCGAGCCGCTGACGATGTTGATCAAGGTGAACACGACTCCGATCTCGACCGACGAGACCGCCAGGCGATCCCAATGCAGGCCGCCGCGGGCGAGGTAGACGATGCCGGCGACGGCCGTGACCAGAAAGGCCAGCGCCCCGACCCAACCGGCGGAGACGTGAAAGTAGAACACCCGCTGAACCTCGCCCATGACCGCTTCTCGCGGCGCGTAAATGAAGACCATGTACAAGGCCGCGGCCAACAGAACGATCGTGACGCCGGTCAGGATACGTAAGCTTCTTGGCATTGGTTCCACAGATCCCTCCTAGACTCGCACGACGAGGTTCGAAAGGCGCCGCTCACAGATGTCATCCCGAGGCCCTGAAGGGGCTGAGGGATCTGTTGTTGACCAACCGCTGGAATCGGCGAGGCTCAAAAGCAGATCCCTCCTACGCTCGGGATGACAACCCTTGCGGCAAGGCGCGACGCAAGACGGGGGAACCGGGCATCATTCTTCGACGACGTAGTCAAACACCCACCACGCCACCACCAGAAACACCACATCGTACACGATCAGGAGCCGGATCCAGATGGCGACCTCTTCCAGAGGCAGGCCCTGGAGAATCCCGGTGCTGGCCCGCACCGCCGGGATCAGCGCCGGCAGCACGACCGGGAAGAGCAGTATCGGCAAGAGCACATCGCGCGTGCGGGCCTGCACCGCCATCGCCGCCAGCAGCGTGCCGACGGCCACGTATCCGATCGAGCCGAGGACGATCACCCCCAACAGGCCCGGGACGAACAGATTCACATTGTAAAGGACGCTGTAGACGGGCAGCACGACCGCCACCACGATTCCCAGAAAGGCCAGGTTGGCGAGCACCTTCCCGAAATAGATGGCCGCCCGGTCCACCGGCGCCAGGAGCAACCCGTCCAGGCACCCCCGATCCTTCTCCACCGCCATCGACCGGTTGAGCCCGATCGTTCCGGCGAAGGCGAAGGTCACCCACAGCACGCCGGCGGTGATCGCCGAACGGGTGCGAACATCGAGCTCGAGAGCGAAGTTGAAGATCAGGATCACCAGCAGCGCAAAGACCAGCATCCCCCCGACGAGCTCCCGGCTGCGCAGCTCGGCCGCCAAATCCTTCCAGACTACGGCCCCAACGGCGCGCCCGAACGCCGTCGCGCCGCTCTGGCGCAGGATGGCGGCCTCAGCCACGATGCCTCTCCGGCGGCATTGCCACCGCCCGATATAGCGAAGGAAGGTCGCCCCATTCCGCCTGGGCGCGCGAGATCGAGCGGGCGATCACGCCGCCGGAGAGGATGTCGATCCGCGAGGCGAGATCGGTGGCGCGCAGCAGATCGTGGGACGTCATCAGCACCGTACGACCTTCCCCGGCGACCTGCTTCAGGACCCCATCGAGCATGGCCGAGGCTTCTTGATCGAGGCCGGTGTGTGGCTCGTCGAACAGCAGGATCTGCGGATCGTGCAACACCGCCCGCCCGATCGCCAAGCGCTGTTGCATCCCGCGCGAATACTCGCGCACCCGGTCACGGCGCCGGCGGTCGAGCCCGACGATCGTCAGCACTTCGTCGATCCTCCGGTTAGCCTGCGGGACGCCGTACATCCGCGCATAGAAGCGGAGATTCTCCTCCGCCGTCAGATCGCCGTAGAGCAGAGGCTGATGAGAAACCACGCCCAGAATCCGACGGACGGCGGCGGCGTCGCCGGGCAGCCGGTGACCGGCCAAACGAACCTCACCCAGCGATGGTCGGGCGAGCGATGTCAGGATCCGCAGAAGGGTCGTCTTCCCGGCGCCGTTCGGGCCGAGCAGCGCCACAAACTCGCCCGGCTCCAGGTGCAAGTCGAGGCCGCGCAGCACCGGCTTGAGGCCGAAGGCCTTGACCAGCCGGCGGACTTCAATCACGTCCCGCCGCTGCCTGGGCCCGGCGCAACAACTCACCCCGGCGGGCGTGGTAGGCCTCAGCGTCAATCGCCCCGGCGGCGAACTCGTTGTCGAGCGAGGCGATCGCCCACAGGAGAGCCTCGTCTCCAGGCGCCGCCGGCGGGGAGGAAGCCGGGCGGCGCTTCGGGCGGAACCAGATCAACCCGGCCGTCACCAGCCCCAACGCCAGCGCGGCTGCGCCAAGGCCGATCGGGCCCGCCGCGGCGATGCCAGAAGGACCTGCGACGGCACGGCCGCGGAGAGTAAAGGTGACCTCACTGCCCGCCGGCACGGCGCCGAGCTCGTAGGTGTGCAGCGATGCTCCCGCCACTTCGCGTGAGCCCATGTCCTGGATCCCGTCTCCCGAGACCGACGGACCGCCCTCCGGCACCATCGCGACCACGGCCTCGACCGGATACTCCGCCCGGCGGTCGAATTCCAGCCGCCGATCGTAGGGCAGGTTGTAACTGAAGACCAGCTGGCTGGTGTTCTCCCCCGGCACAAGCTCTCGCCGGTCGCGGAATCCGCCGTCCGTCAGCTCGAACCGATCCCCGATCGCGCCCCCGTCCAGGGCGAGGCCGGAGGCGCCCTGAGGTAGGCTGACCTCCAGTGCGCCGCGATCCCCGTCATAGACCGTGCGATCGCCCAGATTCGAGAGCAGCCACAGCTCGACGACTTGGGCCACCCCCTCGGCCGGGAAATCGAAAAGCAGGTGCATCCGGCTAACCCGTACGGCATCGGTATCGGCCGTCGTCTCGTACAGGCGCAACGGGAGTTCGAGGATATCGGACTCGAGAGGCAGCTCGCCGATCTCGCTGGCATAGAGAACTCCCCCGTAATCCGTGGTGACGACGTAGACCCGCCCGGTGGCCCGCTCGAGCCCCTCGAAGGCAAACGAGCCGTCGGCCCCGACCGTCCCGGACTGGGTGGAGATTTCGCTGTCCCCGTCAAAACCGTGAAGGGTGACTTCCAGCCCGCGCGGTACGGGAGAGCCGGTCGACCCGTTCTGTACGCTCCCGACCACCCGGCCTAGGGCCGCGAAAGATGTCGGCGCTGCGACCGGCGTCCCCTCGGCGGGCGTCGGAGTTGTCTCATCGGCAAGAGGTGTCGCTGCCAAAGGCGTCGTTGCCTCGGCCCCGGCCACGGCCGCGCTGGGCAAGCCGAGCGAACGGACGAAAGCCGCCACCTCCCAGCGTTCCTCATCGGTCAGCGTGCCGCGGTAAGAAGGCATCTCATCAACCCCATTGGTGACCGCGCCATAGACGGCCAGGCGGGATCGGCTAGATTGGAACTCCGCCGACGTCAGGTCCGGCAGTCGGCCGTCGCCCCGGCCAAGATCGCCGTGACAGCTGGCGCAGTTCTCCTGATAGACGATGCGGCCGACATCGACCATGGTCTGCGACAGCCCGAGCGACAGCGCGTACCCGACTACGTCCCACCGCTCTCCATCGTCGAGGCTGGTGAAACCGGGCATGAAGCGGTCGAAGCGCCCCTCCGTAACGACGCGAAACCATTCCTCGGGGATACCCTTCTGAGCGACTTCCGGGTCGGTGAAGGCGACCGGAGGATTGGGCAGATCGCCGGCTTGCGGTCCGTCTCCGCCGCCCGTAGCGCCGTGGCATGGGGCGCACTTTTCACTGAAGATCGGCTTGCCCGCCGAAAGGTCGGGCGGGCGAGAGGGAACGACGAGTGGAGCGGTTGTGGCCGGCAGGCCGATTCCCTGGGCTTGCGCCGTCGCCAGATCCGGCGGAGGGGTGATGTCGCCGGCCAGAGAGCAAGCACCAAGGGCGAGGGCGACGGCCGAGAGCGCGACCAGGCGCCTCACCTGCCCGCTCCCGGCCCATCGGCGGAGCCTGCCCCGAGCGAAGTCGAGGGGCTCAGGGCGGGCACCGGATGCCCGCAGCGCGAGCAGAACCGGTCACCCAGCGCGAGCGGGCTGCCGCAGTTCCCGCAGAATCCGGCGGCGTGAGCGCGCAGCTGCGCCACGCGCGCCTCGATGTCTAAGGGCATGGCCACCGAAACCTGGGGGGCAGCCGTCCCTGGGGCGACCTCCGAAAGCTCGTCGATCTCGCGCAACAGGGCCGCCCCGCGGCTCATGCGTGCCGCCCGCGCCACCTGATAGTCCTCCGGCGTGACCTTGCCCATGACGTAGTCCATATCGAGTTCGTGCAGCAGCGACAGCGTCTGGTCCTGCTCGGCGCGCAGCGCCGACAGGCGGCGCTCGCGCGCGTCCGGCTCACGGGCGGAACCCTCCCGCAGGGGACGAACGATGTATGCCGTCGCGACGATGGCCAACCCGAGGATGACGAGCAGCGCCGCCGGCTCCACCTCAGCCCCCGCTTCGGGCCGCTTCAATGGCGTCGACGATCGCCTGCAGCGACTCGTAGGGCCCAATCTGGACGGAGTCGATCGTGCCGTCGGGCCGGAAGACATAGGACTCGGGCACCCCGCGAATGCGGAAGGCCTGCGAAATGCTCGTCCTCAAGTCGGGACCGTTGGGATACGTGATGCCGAAACGCGCCAGGTAGGCCCGGGCCTCGGTCTCGGTGTCGACGTAGTCAACACCGAGGAACACGACGCCATCATCCTTGAACAACTCATAGGCCTGCTCGAGCTCGGCCGCCTCTTGTTCGCAGGGTTTGCACCAGGAGGCCCAGAAGTTGACCAGGACAACCTTGCCCTGCAGGTCGGTTGAGGCGATCGTAGCGCCGTCGAAGGTGGTCAGGGTGAACGGCGGCATGCGCGACCCGACCCCGACCGGGCCCTGCTGTCGGCGAATCAGGCCGAAGCCCAGCAGCGCCAGGAGGCCAAGCACCAGCACCCACACAGCAACGGCGACCCAACGCGGCCGGCCACGGCGGGGTTCCGCCGCGTCAGAGGGAGCGGTTTCGGTCATCGTCCTTGTCCATCGTGAACCTCAGCTGCTCCTTTTGGGAATCAGTGCCGTTCGGCAGCGGACTTGGAAAGACTTCCCCCTGCGTACATCGCGCCCGCGGAAGCGGGCGCCTGCCAACTTCTCAAGCATGCATTCCCGCCCCAGTCGTCGCGAGGGGGACTTCGCGGGAATGGCGCTGGAACTCTTGTCCGCCCAAGAAGCCAAGCCGTCTGTCGACCAGCCATCCGCGGGTAGAAGGCGAGGGGTAGATGTCACCCCGAGTCCCGGCATCCCTGCGGATGACCTACCCCCTCCGCCGCAGCTCCTCTTCCATCCTCTGGACGTAGGGATCCTGTTCCTGCGGCACATCCGAAGCCTGCGGCGGAGGCGCCGCAGCGCGCCAGCGGCGCATGGTCTGCCAGAGGAAGAACCCGGCCCCGAGGAAGACCAGCGGCGGAAGGACATAAACCAGCCAGTTGAGACCGTGCGCTGGAGGCGTGGCCAACACCCGATCACCATATTGGGCGACGAAGTAGGCCGTAATCTGGTCCTCCGTCCATCCGAGCGTCAGCTTTTCCCGGATCGTGGCGCGCCATTGCTCGCAAGCCTGAGTCGGGCAGACGTCGAGCGGGACGTTCTCACATACCGGGCAGTACAGTTGGTGGGCGATGGCGTTGACCTGGTCGTCGGAGGGCGTCGGCTCCTGAGCCGATGCCGGGTTCGGGCCGACCGTCGCAGCCAAGACGGCAATCAGCCCCGCTGCGATCGCCCACACCAGCGCCCTCGGCCTCACCCCCATACCCCTCGCGTTGCACCCCGCCCTTGGCGCTCTGCAGAGAGCGAGCGGAGGCGAGGGGCTCTCCGCCTGTCAACACGCAGCTTCTTGTCAGGCACTTTGGCGGAGAGGGGGTGGAGGTTTCTGAAAGGGGAAGGGGCAGCTCCGCTGCCCCTTCCCCTTTCAATTCTCATCCCCTCCCCCAGCGGCGAATCCAAGACGAAGGTGATCCCTTCATCGCTGGGGGAGCCCCTACGGGGTCCCCTGCGGGATGCGAAGCGCGATGCTCCGCGAGGGCTAGGGGTGGGGGATGTAGGAGCGGTAGGCGATCGCATTGTTAGTCGCGCCCCTGCCTAGGCCTCGGACGGGGCCGCCGCCCGCGATGCTACGCGGGCCGACTCGACTTCCGGCTCCCGGTCCGGCCAGGCGGCGACGAGAGTTCCCAGAATGAAGATCAAGCCGCCCATCCAGACGAAGTTCACCAGCGGGTTGTGATAGATCTTGAACGTTGCGCTCTGGCTCCCGATCGGTTCCCATGAAACGAGCAACACGTAGAAATCGTCCTCGAGCGAGGAGCGAACGCCGGGGATGGTCATCGGCTGCTGCGAAACGTAGTAGTAATCGCGCCGTGGGTTCAGTTCACCCAGGTAACGCCCATCGCGGTAGACGGAGACCACCGCCCGCGTTACGTTGCGCCCATCGTTCGTATCCCATTGGTTGACCCCGTCGTACACCATCACGTAGCGGCCGAGGGTCAGCTGCTCGCCCTGGGCCAACGTCCCCTGGGTCTCGGTCTGGAACAGCTCGATCCCGATGACGCCAAAGGCCATCAGCACCACACCCAGATGGATGATGTAGCCGCCATAGCGCCGGCGGTTGCGAGCCGCCATCCGGCCCAACGCGATCGGCAGCGATTCCCCGCGCGTATGGTGCCGCGCCCGCGCCCCGCGCCAGAACTCGTACAGCGTCACCAGCCCGGCCAGGGCCGCCACCCAGTAGCCGATCAGCGCCGAAACATTGGTCATGCCGCGTGCCACCAGGACGATCGGCACCAACAACGAGAGCGCCGCAGGCTTCCACAACGCGATCCCCAGTAGGCGGGCCGAGGTGCGGCCGTAGGCGCTCAACGGAGCGATGCCCATGAGCACCAGCAGTCCGGCAAACAGCGGGGCCGTGGCGCGCTCGTAGAACGGCGGCCCGACGGTCACCTTCTGGCCGGTGAACAGCTCCGAGATCAGCGGGAAGAGTACGCCCCAGAAACACACGACCAGGATCCCGATGAAGAGCAGGTTGTTCAGGAGAAAGAACGCTTCGCGCGAAAGGAAGGAGTTGAGCTGATTCTCGCTGCGCAGGTCGTTCCAGCGGTGCATCAACAGGGACAGCGAGGTGACGGTCGTGATGCCGATGAAGGCGAAGAACAGCGGTCCGATGGCCGACTGGGCGAAGGCGTGCACCGACGATAACACCCCGGAGCGTGTCAGAAACGTCCCGAAGATCACCAGGGCATAGGTCAGGATGATCAGCACCATGTTCCAACGCTTGAGCATCCCGCGCTTCTCTTGGACCATCACCGAATGCAGGAAGGCCGTCCCGGTGAGCCAGGGCATGAAGGCGGCAATCTCCACCGGGTCCCAGCCCCAGTAACCGCCCCAGCCGAGGACGTCGTAGGCCCAGCGCCCTCCCAAGATCAGGCCCAGCGAGAGAAAGAGCCACGCCACCAAAGCCCAGCGGCGGGTGACACGGATCCAGCGGTCGTCGCTGCGACCGACGACCAGAGCCGCGATGGCAAAGGCGAAGGGGATCACGAAGGAAACGAAGCCGAGGTACAGCATCGGGGGATGGATGATCATCCCTGGGTGTCGCAGCAACGGATTGAGGCCGCGCCCATCGGCCGGGACCAGCGGAAGGGTCCCCGCCGGCTGGAACATCGCCGTCACTTGCGCTCCGTCGATGGTCTGCCACAGGCGCAAGAAGGGATTCTCGAAGAAGGCCACCATTCCGACGAAGAAGGCCAGGGTGACCATCGCCACCACGGTGACCCAGGGCAGCAGCTCGCGGTCGCGCTCCCAGCGTCGCAAGGCGACGGCGGTGGCGAAGGCCGCCATTAGCCACGACCAGAAGACGAGCGATCCCGCCTGCCCACCCCACAGAGCGGTCACCCGGAGGTAGGCCGGCATCGCCTGGCTTGTGACCGAGGCCACGTATTCCACCTGGTACTCGCCGCGCACCAGCAGGCCGATGATGCAGCCGGCGACCACCGTCAGCAGCGGCCAAGTTAGGACCATCGCATGACGGGCACTTTCGACGAACGCCGGCCGATGGCGCAGCGCCCCAAAGGCTGCGGCACCTGCCCCGTAGAGCGCCGTCAGGAACGTCAGGATCAGAGCGAAGTAACCGACGATGGCCATGGAATCAGAGTCTCTTCCGGGGAGGGGAGCCTTCCCCCTCCCCCCTTTGGGGGCCCCTGCGCTCCGCTCCGGGGTGCTTCGCGAAGGGCGGGGTGAGGGGTGATTCTCTGTTAGCGGCGCTTGCGATTA
>Ga0209431_10004878_pt1 | contig 10474 bp, 9 predicted proteins | sample RifCSP13_3_FD_184021 | JGI IMG/M metagenome (GOLD analysis project Ga0209431, IMG submission 184021) | Soil microbial communities from Rifle, Colorado - Rifle CSP2_sed 13_3 (SPAdes) (version 2) | ecosystem: Environmental > Terrestrial > Deep subsurface > Rock core/Sediment | place: Rifle... | reverse complement strand
GATACCGGGATTGATCAGAGGGGCATTTGGGTCGGCAGGCGCCGTCGGCGAGAAGCCGTCGAAGGCGGCTCCCACGTTGGGCGAGGGAGCTTGCCCATCGCCCGCCACGACTCCGCCAGCGGGTGGAGGCGGGAGCTCGGGCGGATCGGTCAGCGCCTTGAGGTCCTCCGGCGAGGTCGGCCCATCGTCGACGACCACCTCGACCTGCTTGGCGTCGCCCGCCTCGATCGAGAACTTGCGCGTATAGCTCAAGCCGGCATGGTCGGCGACCACGGCGTAACTGCCCGGAGCCAGGATGTGGGTCGGCAGCGCGCCAGCGTTCTCCTTCACCACGTCGCCGGCCGAGGTGAGGATGGTCCATTTCGTGTCGGCGAGCGCCTCGCCGCCGAGCGACTGAACGAGCTTGAAGGTCGTCTTGGACCCGGTTTGCTTGATGGTTGCTTCGGTGACCTTGCCCGGCTCGACCGTCACGTCAACCCCGACGGTCGCGTTGGCGTCGCCATAGAGGCTTTCGATGCGATAGGCCCCGGCATTGAGCCTGACGACCAGGCCGGGCTTGGCGTTGTGGAGGATCTTCTGGCGATTGCCGAACTGATCCTCCTCGTCGGAAAGGATGTCGAATCTGACGGCGCCCTCCGGCAGGGGCTCGCCGCTGGGGAGCAAGGCGGCAAGCTTCAGGCCCCCGGTGTTGAGCACGAAGGTCTCCTCCAGCGAGCGGCCGCTGTCCACTTTGATCTTCTTGGTGAGATTGGAAAGGCCGTAAGCTGCATTGACGAGATATTCGCCGGGAAGCAGCGCCGCCGTCGGGTTCGCCTCGCGGTGCGTGCTGAGGAGTTTGTAGCCGCCGCCCTCAGGTGAAGTCTTCGATGCATAGACGCGCCACGTGAGCCCGGTTTGCAGTTTTGGTCCTGCCTCGGTGATGAGGGCTTTGAAGGTCACGGGGACGGGGAGCTGAATTTGCGGCGCAGGCGCCGCCGCGATCTTGGCGGCGGGCGGGGGCGCCGGCGGAGCGATCGGCACGGATTGGACGAGATTGACGGGAGGCGCTTCCGGCGCGGCGGCGGGTGCGGGCCGGGCGAGCATGGTGGTCTCGCCGGGAGGAGGCGATGCGGATTTGTGCACCGCCGTTTCGCCGGCTGGTTCCGGAGCTTGTGCGGGCGCTGCTTGAGAGGGCTTCGCCGCCGATTGAGGCTGCGGCTCGGACGCCACGCTTTCGGCTTCCGCCGGGATCGGCGCGACCGGTGGCGCGGCTCGAGCGGGCGCTGCATCGAGATCGATGGGCTGGGCGGTGGCCACCCCTGCCGGCAAGGGGGAGGCCATCGCCGGCAGGGCGGCGGTCCCCTCAGCCGCGACCACTTGAGGGGCAGGCGCACCCGGCGTAACGATAGCGTCGAGCACGGTGGCGAGGCCTTGCTTGAGCTCGGCCGCATTGGTCGCGGCGACGAAGGTTCCGCCGGTCGCCCCGGCGACACAAGTCAAGGGCTTGAGCTCATCGGGCTTGTCGTTGAAGCCGATCACGTGGATGCGGAGGCTTTGCGACTTCTCCTTTAGCGCGACGGCCGTCGAGCAGATGTCGGCGTCGCAGGTATCGCCGCCATCGGCGATGAGGACGATATCGAACCGGCCTTGCGTTTGAGCGGCCTTGGCGGCGTCGCTCAAGGCGGCGGCAATGGGGGCCTGGCCTTTCGGCTTGATCTTGTCGAGGAGCTTGCTCTGCGACGCGAAAGTAAGCTCGCCAGGCTTCGCCAAGATCTCGCTGTCGGCGCAGTTCGACGCCTTGCGATGGCCGAAGGCGACGAGCCCGAACGATAGGCGACCCGCGTAACTTCCCAGCGCTTGGCCAAGCTCTGTCCGTACCGCCGCGAGCTTGCCGGTGCTCCCGATCTTCGCGTTCATGCTGCTCGAGGCGTCGAGCACGACGATCGCGGCGGGGGAGCTTGACGTGGCGGCGGGAGGGGGTGCGGTCTCGGCTACCGCGACGCCCGCTCCGAGAAGAGCGGCGGGCAAGAGCAGGAGCCTAAGCCCCGCGCAGCGTTTCCCCCGCATGGCGATCGCTCCGATAAGTCGGCCGCAAGCTGTTATACCCCGTTTCGGGTGCGCACAACGGGGCGAAAGTCCTTTGGGAATAAGGCCGATTTGGGGTGACTCGGCGGTTCATTTGCCCCTCCTGTCCGGGAGGGATTCCGGCATTGTTCGAGGTCCTTTTTCAGGATAGGGAACGCGACCTTTCACCACCCCCTCCCTTCGCGGCACATGACGAACCCAGCCATAGACCTCCTGCTTGCCCGTCGCTCGGTTTCCGCCAACGCTCTGGGAGAGCCGGGGCCGAGCGCGGCGGAGATTGAGCTGATCCTCAGGGCAGCCTCGCGCGTGCCCGACCACAAGAAACTCGTGCCCTGGCGCTTTCTCCTGTTCCAGGGTGAGGCGCGGGCCACATTCGGCAACGTCCTCGCCGAAGTCTGCCGCGAAGAGGAGACGGACCCGGGTGCCTTCCGGCTCGAAAACGAGGCGAAGCGGTTCTTGCGCGCGCCCCTGGTTATCGCCGTGATCTCGCGCGTGGTGAAGAACCCGGCAGCGCCGGAATGGGAGCAGATCCTCTCGGCCGGCGCCGCCTGCCAGAATCTCATCCTCGCCGCCACGGCGCTCGGCTACGGCGCGCAATGGATCACCGAGTGGTGCGCCTATAGCGAAGGGGTGCGCAAAGCGCTAGCGCTTGCCGAGAACGAGCGCGTCGCCGGTTTCGTCTATATTGGCACCGCCAAAGAGATGCCGGAGGAGCGGGAGCGGCCAACGCTTGGCGAGATCGTCGCGCCCTGGCGCCCTTGAGGTTGTGGCGTCGGGAAGGAGAGGGCTTAAGAGAGTTGCCATGTTCTACGACGCGATCGCCAATAATCATGGCCTTGCCCTCGATCCCTTCAAGGCGCTGGTCGCGCCGCGCCCGATCGGTTGGATCTCGACGCTCGGCAGGAATGGCGTGGTCAATCTTGCGCCTTACAGCTTCTTCAACGCCGTCTCCGAAGATCCGCATTTCGTGATGTTTGCCTCCGGCGGCCGCAAGGACAGTCAGCGCAATGCCGAGGACACCGGTGAGTTCGTCTGCTCGCTCGCCACCTACGATCTGCGCGAGGCGATGAGCCGGACCTCGGCCGCGGTCGAACCGGAGGTCGACGAGATGCGGCTCGCCGGGCTCACGCCCGCGCCATCGCGGCTCGTGGCGCCGCCCCGCGTGAAGGAGTCGCCGGTCGCTTTCGAGTGCCGCTATTGGCGCACCATCGAACTGCCGGGCCGGAACGGTGGACTAAGCGGCCACGCCATCGTGCTTGGCCAGGTCGTCGGCGTCCACATCGCCGACGAGGCGATCATCGGCGGCAGGGTCGATGTGACCAGGCTCAAGCCCATCGCCCGGCTCGGCTACGGCGATTATGCGGTGATCGAGGAGGTTTTCACTCTGCCGCGGCCAGGCGTGCGGGGCGCGTCTCAATAGCCGAACTGCTCCGACAGAATGCGCTCGGCAAGGGTGTGGCCCGGGTCGAACATCATGAAGATGTCGATGCCGCTTTCCTCCATTACCTCGACCTTGACCACGTCGCGGAACTCGGTGTGGTCGGCGACGGCGCTGACGGGCCGCTTATCGGGCTCGAGCACCTCGATGGTGACATGAGCGTCGTTGGGCAAGAGGGCGCCGCGCCAGCGCCGCGGACGGAACGGGCTGATCGGGGTGAGCGCCAGGAGCGGCGCGTTGATCGGCAGGATCGGCCCGTGGGCCGAGAGGTTGTAGGCGGTCGAGCCGGCCGGCGTCGACACCAGCACGCCGTCGCAGATGAGCTCGTCCATGCGGACCGTGCGGTCGACGGCGATCCGGAGCTTGGCGGCCTGATATATCTGACGGAACAGTGACGCCTCATTGATAGCAAGCGCCTCGTGCTTGGCGCCGTGCTTGTCGTGGGCCGTCATGCGCAAGGGGTGGATGACCGTGAGCTCGGCAAGCTTGAGCCGCTCCTTGAGGCTGTCCTCGCGGTAGTCGTTGAGGAGGAAGCCGACCGACCCGCGGTTCATGCCGTAGATCGGAATGCGGCTGTTGAGATGGCGGTGCATGGTTTGCAGCATCAGGCCGTCGCCGCCAAGGGCGACAATGGCGTCGGCCTCTTCGGCCGAAGCGTTGCCATAACGCTTGGTCAGCTCTTTCAGCGCCTCCTGCGCCTCCTTGGTCTCGCTGGCAATGAAGGCGATCTTATCGAAGCGGGGCATGATCATGTCGAGGCGCTTGGAGCGGACCTAAGAAGCGGGCACTATAAACGCGACCGCGCCCCGCAAATGCAAGTCCCTAGAATCGGCGGCGAATGGTGAATTCATGGCGAACGACGACCGGCCGGTCCTGATTGATGAGGCAAAACGGGTCGGCGACGCGCTCGTAGCGGCGCGGCTTGCGGCTTGCGTCAACATGTTTCCAGGCATGATCTCGATCTTCGAGTGGAAGGGCGCGCGGGAAGAGGCGAACGAGGTCGCCATGATCATCAAGACGCGTGCGTCCCTCACCGAGGCCGTGCTCAGAGAGACGAAGCGGCTCCATCCTTACGAGCTGCCGGCGCTGCTCGTGCTGCCGACGGAAGGCGGCAGCGCCGAATATTGCGGCTGGATCGCGAGTCAAACGCGAAGCCCAGAGCCCCGATGAGCGAAGAGGCTTTCGTCCTGGCCATCGATCAGGGGACGACGAGCACCCGCGCCATTCTGTTCGACCGTGAGGGCCGTGCCCGCGCCACGGCGCAAATGCCGCTCACGCAGATCTATCCCGCGCCGGGGCAGGTGGAGCACGACCCCGAGGAGATCTGGCGGTCCGTGCTTCACGTCGGCCGCGAAGTGCTGAGCGGGGTCGGAGCGAAATCGGTCGCCGCGGTCGGCATCACCAATCAGCGCGAGACCACTGTCGTGTGGGAGAGGGCGACAGGCAAGCCGCTCGCCAACGCCATCGTCTGGCAGGACCGCCGTACCGCGGACCTTTGCGCCGAGCTTGCGCAGGAAGGCTGGAGCGCCCATGTCGCGGAAGCGACCGGGCTCGTTATCGATCCTTATTTCTCGGCGACGAAACTCGCTTGGCTTCTCAGGAATGTGCCGAACCTCGAGGCCCGAGCGCGGGCCGGAGAGGTGTGCTTCGGCACGGTCGACAGTTTCCTCCTGTTCAGGCTTACCGGGGGCAAGCTGCACTTAACCGACGCGACCAACGCCGCGCGCACCAAGCTCTACGACATTAGGTCGGGGCGGTGGGACGAGCGATTGCTCGAGCGGCTCGGCGTGCCCCACGCCATGCTGCCCGAGGTGCGCGACACCCAAGGCGATTTCGGACACACGGAGCATGAGCATTTCGGCGCCGCCATCCCCATCAGAGGCGTTGCCGGCGATCAGCAGGCCGCGGCCTACGGTCAGGCTTGCTTCAGGCCCGGCATGCTCAAGGCGACCTTTGGCACTGGCTGCTTTGTGCTCGCCAACACGGGCGAGACGAAAGTGGCGTCGGCTACGCGCATGCTGTCGACCATCTTTCATCAGCTTGAGGGAAAACGGTGTTACGCCTTAGAAGGCGCCATCTTCATGGCCGGCGCCACCGTGCAGTGGCTCAGAGACAGTCTCGGCCTCATCGCCTCGGCGGCGGAGAGCGAGGCGTTGGCGCGGGACGCGGACCCCAATTCAGGCGTTTACCTCGTTCCCGCCTTTCAGGGACTTGGCGCCCCTTTCTGGGACGCAAACGCGAGAGCTGCCATACTCGGGCTGACCCGCGCCGCGTCAAAGGCCGATCTCGTGGCGGCCGGGCTCGAGGCGGTCGCCTTCCAGACCCGCGATCTCTTGACCGCCATGCAGCGGGACATGGTGCGAAGCCGCATCCCGGCGCCGTCCATTTTGCGGGTCGATGGGGGCATGACGGCGAACGCGTGGTTCATGCAACGGCTCGCCGACATTCTTTGCCAGAGGGTCGAGGTCGCGCTAAACCCTGAGACGACGGCGCTCGGCGCGGCCTATCACGCCGGGCAGGCCGCCGGCTTTTTCGGGGAGGCGGGAGAGCTCGAGAAGCTATGGGTGCCGGCGCGGGCCTTCGAGCCCAAAATGAGCGAGACCGAGCGAGAGGCACGCTATGGCGGCTGGCTCGACGCCGTCGCGAGGATAAGGTCGCAGGGCGCTCCCTGATCTCTGGCTGCCCGTCGGCTAGCCTGGGCATTAACCACGCGAAGCCTTCTCTCTCGAGCCGCGCGCCCGCCGTTAACCCCGGTGCATTCTTCTGTGTGCACCATCCGGCTGCGTGCTGGCGGCACGGCGCTTGCAGCCGCCCGATCATCATTTTCTTGGGAGGCGCCGGTGCGCAATCCGCCATCGCCTGAAGGGACGTTCAGCCGGGTCGCTCCAAAGACGCCTGCTCGCCCGCGCGAGCATGCCCGTTCCGTTCGCCGGGACATGCTGTTCAGAGAGACCTTGCGCGAGAGATGTGAGCGGGTCTTCTTCGGCATCGTCTGGTCGTTGCAACCGAAACGCTTCGACCGGCTGGTGCAGATCGCGCGCCTCTGGGCCTTGCGTCTGCTTAAGCCTGAGCCGGAGATTGCTGATCTGGCAACCAGGCCGGGAGCCGGCGATATTGTCGGGATCGCCAATGATCTCTCACTGCCGATCCTGCTTCGAGCCTATGCAGCGGGGCTTTTCCCGCACAGCCACTTAAACCCCCCTAAGTGGATCTCGCTGCCTGAGCGTTGTGTCCTTTTCTTCGACAACTTGCACATATCGAAGCGGCTCAAGCGTCTGATGCGGCAGGGCCGCTACACCGTCACCTTCGACCAGGACTTCGAGGGTGTGATCAAGGCCTGCGCCGGAAAGAGGGAAGGGCACTACGGCATCACTTGGATCACGCCGCGTATCATGCGTGCTTATGCCGCCCTGTTCGATGCGGGCTATGTGCATTCCTTCGAGGTGTGGAACGCCGAAGGCAAGCTCGTCGGCGGCGGTTATGGGGTGGCGCTCGGCCGAGTCTTCTCCACCGAATCCCAGTTCTCGCACGAGCCGAATACGTCGAAGATCGGCTTCTCGGTGCTCAATTGGCACCTCGCGCGTTGGGGCTATGTGCTGAACGACGGCAAAGGGTCGACGCCAACGATTCTCGACATGGGCTTTCGTCCAATCCCCAGGGCCGAGCTCCTACGCCTGCTCGCCGAATACGGGAAGGGTGGCGGCAGGCAGGGAATTTGGTCGGTCGAAGCGGGACCCGATGTGGTCGCCGGCTGGCTTGAGACGAACAGGCCCGAGGGCACGGGGCCTGACGCGGTCGCCACCGGGTGAGACCGGAGAGAACGGGTGGATGATATCGGCCGGTCTTTGCACAGCACAGCGTTGAGCCCACCCGCGGCGCAGCGTGGCGGCGACGATGGCCCTCGTCGGCGAGGCGCCCTGCGGCGTTGGGTCCTCGGCCTGCTGTGGAGCCTGAAGCCGCCGCGGCTTTACGGGGTGCCGGCGATGCTTGCCATGCTCGCCAAGCATTACGCTGGATTAGGGCTTCGGCCCGGCGCGCTCCCCGACCCCGCAAAGGCCTTGCGCCATCCCGACGGCCTTGCCGGCATCTGCACCGATATGAGTGTGCCCACGCTGAGAGCGGCCTATGCGAAGGGCCTCTTTCCTCTCGCTCATATCGGACCGCAGAAATGGTGGGCGCCCCCGGAGCGGATGGTCTCGTTTCCGGAGACCGTCCACATCTCGAAGACCACGCGCCGGCTGCTGCGTATCAAGCAATTCGAGGTGACGTTCGACACCGCGTTCGCCGCCGTCATGACGGCCTGCGCCGAGCCTCGCCCCGCGGATGCACGTGACCTGGATCAGGCCCGACGTCATAGAAAGCTATCAGGCCCTCCACGCCGCGGGGCTCGCTCACTCCGTCGAGGTTTGGGACCGGTCGGGGAATCTCGCCGGAGGATTGTACGGCGTTGCCATCGGCAAAGCGTTCATTACCGAGTCCATGTTTGCGCGACAGCCGGACGCCTCAAAAGTTGGCTTCGTCACGCTCAGCTGTCACCTGCAAAAATGGGGTTTCGTGCTGAACGATGGCAAGCGCGAGAGCGGCCATTTGAGCCGGCTCGGCTTCACCTTGATGCCGAGGGCCAAGTTCAATGCGCTACTGGCGCAAGCATGTGCCGAGCCGGGCAGGGAGGGCCGGTGGGCGGTCGACAAGACCATCGACGTTTCCCAATGGGACCCGAAGACAGGCGTAGCCTGAACCCTCGCGCGTAGCCTGACTCGATGGGTGGTTTGCCTGTTATAGTGCCGCCACACGATCGTCATAGAGTCCCGTGCCGGCATGCCTCACAAGGGGTAAGGAGAATCGCGCATGGTAATGGCTGCCATCGACTTCCAGCTTCTCGCCAATGCAGGTTTCCCTCCGGCCAGCTTTCAGTCGGGCGAGGTTGTCTTTATGGAGGGTGACAACGGCGACAAGATGTATGTGATCCGCTCGGGCGAGGTCGAGATCGAACGCAACGGCAAGATCGTGGAGAACTTATCGGCCGGGGGCATTTTCGGGGAGATGGCCCTCATCGACGGATCGCCGCGGGCCGCCACGGCGCGAGCCAAGACGGCTTGCGAGGTCGCCCCCATCACCGAGAAAAGCTTCCTGTTCCTCGTGCATGAGACGCCGTTCTTCGCCATTGCCGTGATGCGCGCGCTTGCCGATCGCCTGAGGCGCTCCCCGCCACAAAACTGACGTGTTGCGATTGGCTTTTGGGGCCCCGGCTTGCCATTGTGGCTGGCGCCAGCCATGATCGGGCGCCCATCAACCCCAAGCCTGCGCATTAGGCCCTTGTCCCTCCTCGCGAATCTGGCGCTCCGCCGCCCGCGCAATATCGAAGCGTCGACGCTCGGGCGCGACGCTATGGCGGGCGCCATCTCGGCGGTGGTGCAGATCGCCTATTGCATCTCTTTTGCCGCGCTCATCTTTACCGGCGACTTGGCCGGCGGTTTTTCGCTCGGGCTGGCGGGGCTTATCATGGGTACGGTGGTCACCTGCGTGATCATCGCCGTGACCTCGACCTTCTCGCCGGTCATCGGCGGCCCGGACTCGCCGGCCGTGGCGGTGATGAGCGTGCTGGCGGCCTCGATCGCCACCGCGCTCGCCGCCAAGGGTGCGAGCACGTCCACGATCATCATCAATGTGCTCGTCGCGCTCTCGGTCAGCACGCTGCTCACCGGCATCCTGCTCTACGGCGTCGGCGCGCTGAGGATGGGGCAATGGCTCCGCTTCATACCGTACCCGGTGATCGGCGGCTTCCTTGCCGCCTCGGGTATCTTGCTCATCACAGGCGGTGCGGAGGTGGTGACCCAGACCGATCTCACGCTCTCGCCCTCGAGCTGGGAACTCCTCTATTCGACGCCGTATGGACCGCAGATCCTGATAGGGGCGCTGTTCGCCATCGCCATCCCGCTGCTTGGTCGATGGATTCCGGCCTATCTCGCATTGCCGGCAGCGTTCTTCGCGTTCCTCATCATTTTGGACGGAAGCCTGTTCGGGGTCGTCGGCGACGACGCCGTGCGCAGCGCCTGGTTCCTGCCGAGCCTCGGCGAGCTGAGTTTATGGTGGCCGGCCAATTTTGTGTTCGGCGATCAGGTCGATTGGGGCGTGATTGCCGAGAGCAGCGCCGAGATCGGCTCGTTTTGCGGCGTGATGGCCATAGCCCTTCTGCTCGACGTGTCGAGTCTGGAGGTGGCACGCCAAAAAACCGCTGATCTCGACCAGGAGTTTCGCTCCAACGGCCTGGCTAATCTGCTGGCCTCAGTGCTTGGAGGCTTCGGCGGCTCGCTGTCGATGAACGCCTGCGTGCTGCTCGATGAGTCAGGTGCCACAACGCGGTGGGCCGGCGCGATCGTCGGGCTCGTCAGTGCCTTCATTCTGTTTTCCGGCGTCGATGTCGGCAGCATCGTGCCGAAAGCCATTCTCGGCGGGATGCTCGCCTATCTCGGCGCCGTGATCATCTTCGAGCTATGGGAAGCGCCGGCGCAAAGCTCCTGGATGGAATGGGCGCTCACCGGGGTGATGACGCTGGTCATCATCAATTTCGGTTATTTCATGGGTGTCGTGGTCGGCGTCATCGGCGCCTGCCTCATGTTTGCGGTGAGCTATAGCCGCATCGGCGTGATCAGGCGCCACCTCACGCGCCAGGAGTTCTCGAGCAATGTCGAGCGCTCGCCCGAGCAATCGCGTCTGTTGCGCGAGGAAGGCAAGCGCGTCCATGTCTTCTGGCTTTCGGGCTTCATCTTCTTCGGCTCGTCCAACGGTCTGTTCGAACGCATCAAGCGGGCCATCGAGGCGCAGCGGGAGAAGCCCGTGGCGTACGTGGTGCTCGATTTCAGCGCCGTTCCGGGTCTCGACACCTCGGCGGTGCTGAGCCTCGTCAAGCTCCGCAATTATTGCGAGGAGAACGACGTCACGCTCGGCTTCTCCGGCTTGAGCGAAGTCATG
>Ga0209431_10004874_pt1 | contig 10477 bp, 11 predicted proteins | sample RifCSP13_3_FD_184021 | JGI IMG/M metagenome (GOLD analysis project Ga0209431, IMG submission 184021) | Soil microbial communities from Rifle, Colorado - Rifle CSP2_sed 13_3 (SPAdes) (version 2) | ecosystem: Environmental > Terrestrial > Deep subsurface > Rock core/Sediment | place: Rifle... | reverse complement strand
GACGCACCTGAAGGGGCGGGTCATCTTCACCGGCTGGCTCGACGACTCGGCGCGCGTCTACCCGGCGATCGATCTCTACGTCACCGCGTCCGCGAAGGAGGGGCTGCCGCTCGCGCTGCTGGAGGCGATGGGCGCCGGGCTCGCCGTCGTCGCCACCGACGTGCCCGGCCACCGGGACGTCGTGGTTCACGGCGAGACCGGCCTCCTCGTTCCTCCCGACAACCCCGCCGCCCTGGCCGACGCCATCACCAGCCTGCTGGCCGACCCTGAGCGACGGCGGCGCCTGGGCGAAGCCGGACGCCAGTGGGCGCTCAAGGAGTTCTCCATCCAGCCGATGACTGCGGGGACCGCGAAGGTGTACCGGCGCGCCATCGCTTTGGCGTAGCGGTGAGAGGGGGGCTAATGAGGGCGCGGGTCGGCATCAATGCGTCCATCATCGGAGGAAACCCGACGGGTCTCGGCGTCTACTCAATCAAGCTCATCCGCGAGCTGGATCGAATCCGAGACGATCTCGTCGTTTACACCTCGTATACCGAGGCATTAGGTCCACTTCGGGCCCAGATCGTCCGAGTTCCGGCTGCCACGCGGCCCGAGCACTCCGTGAGGGGACACTTCGCGCGCCTGCTGTGGCTCCAGAGCGTGCTATGGGTCCAGGCCCGGATCAATCATTTAGGGGTTATTCTCAATACAGTTCCTGAGGGCGTTCTCGGGTCCCCGATCCCCCAGGTGACCGTCGTCCATGATCTCCTGCCGCTCTTCTTTCCGGCCGAGTACCCGCGTCAGCAATACTATTTTCGGTTCCTGGTGCCCAGGCTTCTACAGGCCTCCCGCATTGTAGTGGCGGACTCTGAGAGCACCCGGCGGAACATCATTCGGTACTTCGGGCTTCCGCCCGGGAATGTTCGCGTGATCTATCCTGGCCATGATCCCGAGGCGTACTTCTGTGACGGGTTTGATCCCTCGCCGCATTGGCACGGGGAGCCGTATCTCCTCTACGTGGGAAACTTGCTGCCCCACAAGAACCTTCTTCGCCTGCTCGACGCCGTCGCGATTCTCCGGCGACGGACGCCCTGCCGCCTCGTCATCCGGGGCGAAGGCCGGCCGGCCTACGCGCGTGCCCTCCACGAGCGGGTGGAAACCCTGGGGCTGGGCGCTGCCGTCACCTTCCTGGGGTACACGGCGGAGTCCAAGCTCCGGGAGCTATATACCCGCGCCGCCGGCTTCGTGCTCCCGTCGCTGGGTGAGGGCTTTGGGCTCCCCGTTTTGGAGGCCATGGCGTGCGGCACGCCGGTAGTGACGGCGAACACCTCCTCGCTCCCCGAGGTGGTCGGTGATGCGGCGCTCCAGGTGGATCCGAACGACGCCATCGGCCTGGCGGACGCCGTGCACCGGGTGCTGACGGATCGCGACCTCCGCGAAGACCTCCGCCGGCGGGGCTTCGAGCGGGCGGCCCTCTTCAGCTGGCGACGGACCGCCGAGCAGGTGTCCCGACTTCTTGATGAAGTTGGGACAGCCGAACGGCTGGAGGTTCTCTAATGACTGCGGGCTCTCCATAGAAGAGGATCAGGGAGAGCTTATCGATTGCCTCAATGTCCTTGGTGTTCCGTGGGTGGTCCAACCTCTGGACGCGGTGGTCCGTCGCGCCGATGGTGATGAGCTTGTTTAAGAAGTATTTCGGTCTTATTTCCCGGCACATCATGCTATGATTAAGCGGCGTGATTACGTCTGGGGCGCAACACGGGGATCGACGTAGTGGCTGAGCTGTACCGAGAACGTCCACTATCTGCGCCCGCTCGTGTGCCCTGATCGTCAAGAGGTTGCCGTATGAATTTGTCATCGCAAATCGTTGACGCGGGGCCACAAGTCATTGAGGCGGCGGTAACGGATGGCGTTACCGGGAATATTAGCGCAAGACTGCCAGCTGTGGACGCGATGCTTATCACTCCGGGAAAACGCCATCATTCACCATCACGGCACTTGGGCCTGCGCGGTGGCCGTCGCCAGGAAGACCATTCCCGTGCTCATTGACGAAGCGGCTGAGATCGGGCCAATTCGTACCGCTTCCTACGCCCCCTCCGCTAGCCAGGAGTTGGCCGAAGCCGTCTCCGAAAGTCGGGGGTTCTTTCCGAGCGCACCCTCAATTGTTGGGCCGGTGGGCCTGCAAGATATCGTAAAGTACAGCTTTCGGGCTGGGATTGTCTTCGTCTCCTTGGTCTACCCCCTCATCCTTGGGAAGTTTCACCGATAGCATCTCAGCGCATGAAAATATCCATCGCACCAATTTGCTTTCCTGACGAGGATCGCCGGGGAATCCTTGATGCTCTTGATGAGATTCTGCGCACGGGGCACCGGGGGGGAGCCTTGATGCTATGATGCCCCAGTATGAGGTCGCGCTGGCAGACTTCGCCGAGGGCATTTCGGCATGGCGCATGTGGGGGAGGCTCGGCTGGCAGGAGATCAAGCGTCGCTACCGCCGGACCGTCATTGGTCCGTTCTGGACCACGCTGAGCCTCGGCGTCTTTATCGTCGTGCTGGGCATCGTCTGGGCCCAGCTGTGGCGTCAGGATCCCAAAGCGTACCTGCCCTTTCTGTGCGCGGGCATGCTGGCGTGGACCATGGTCGCGGGGATCATCACCGAAGGCTGCATGGCGTTCGTCGCGGGTGAGGGCCTTATCAAACAGCTCCGCTTCCCTCACTCGATCCTCTCCTGCTCGGTGGCCTGGCGGAACCTCGTCGTATTCCTGCACAACCTTGTCATCTTCGCCGCAATCGCCGTGTATGCCGGGGTGCCGGTGACGCCGGCCTCGCTGCTCGTCGTCCCCGGCCTCGTGCTCGTATGGGTGAACGGAGTGTGGGTGGCGACGGTGCTGGGCATGGCATGCGCGCGCTTCCGCGACGTCCAGCAGGTGATCACGAGCGTCCTGCAGATCTCGATGTTCGTGACGCCAATCTTTTTTACCCCCGACCAGCTGGGGCCGCGATTCGAGGGATTCGTCGACTTCAACGTCCTGTTTCATTACGTAGACATCGTCCGCTCCCCGCTCCTCGGAAGAGCGCCCGCGACATGGAGCTGGACGGTCACGATCGCTGGCACGATCCTCGGTTGGGGCTTCACGCTCTGGGCGTACGGCCGCTACCGCGGACGCATGCCGTACTGGCTCTGAGGGGAGGGGAGAAGGGCACGTGGCATTGATTGTCGTCGAGGACGTCACCGTCGATTTTCCCATCTACGGGTTCCAGAAGAGTTTCCGCAAAGAGATCTTCGTGCGAGCGATCGGGGGATTGATCCGGCGCGAGGGCAGGAATAGTAGCCGTGTGACCGTTCAGGCCCTGGAAAACGTGTCGCTCAAGCTGGGCGACGGCGATCGGCTGGGTATCCTGGGTGCCAACGGCGCGGGCAAGTCAACCCTCCTACGGGTGCTCGCGGGGGTCTATGCGCCAACGGCCGGCCGTGTTCTCATCGAGGGCCGCGTCTCGCCCTTGTTCAACACGAGTCCCGGCCTCGACATGGACGACACGGGCTACGAGAACATCTGGACCTGCGGGCTGTTCCTGGGGATGACGCGCGAAGAGATCGCGGGCAAGATGGCCGAGATCGCCGACTTCACGGAGCTCGGGGACTACCTGGCCTTGCCCGTGCGGACGTATTCCACGGGCATGCTCGCCCGCCTCGGGTTCGCCATCGCCACCGCGATCGACCCGGAGATCCTCTTGCTTGACGAGGGGCTCGGGGCAGGCGACGCGCGCTTCGCCGAGCGGGCGAAAAAGCGGGTCGACGCGCTGGTCGAGCGGTCCAATGTCCTGGTACTGGCCTCCCACTCGGAGGGCCTCATCCACTCGATGTGCAACAGGGCGGTTCTCCTCCACGGTGGCCGGGTGGTCACCGCGGGCGGCGTGGAGGAGGTCATCGAGGCGTACCGGAGGATGAACGCCGCCGGATGAGCACCCTTCGACCGTTCTATTTCATGGTCGTCTTCTGGGGGGCCGCCTATCGCCGGTACTTCACGGAGCTGCTGCTCCCCTCCCTCCTGTCCCCGAACAACCTCCCCGGGCTGAGGCGCGAGCGCGGGAACAGGTTCCTGATCGTCACCACGCGGGAGGACTGGAGGGCCATCCAGGAGGACGGCATGTTCCGCCTCCTCGGGACCTACGCCGAGCCCGTTTGGCTCGAGATGAGACCCCCGGATCCAGGCGACCCCAAGATGCTCGTCATGTCGCGGGGGCACAGGCGGATGGCCGCGCGCGCATTCGAAGACCGTGCCTACGGTGTGTTCTTGTCTCCTGAGATGGTCTTTTCCGATGGCTCTGTGGCGACGATGGGACGGTTGGCAGATGCAGGGAAGAAGGTGGTGCTCGGCGTCGCCATCCGCTTTCGGTACGAAACTATGGTCCCCGAGATGGAACGCCGAGGCCACTTGCAGCCGGGCCAGCCGCTTGGGATCGGTTCCCGTGATCTCATGCGCATCGCTCTCCAGAATCTCCATTCGGAAACGCTCCGCTACGAGTTCGATGCGCCCTGGTTTGCGGAGTATCCTGTCTCGATCTACTGGCGGGTTCCGCGCGGTGACGGAATCATCATTCACAGCTTCAGTTGGGCGTCGCTCGTGATCGATTACGGGGCGTTGGCGCATCACGACACCAGCACCTTCGAGAACTGGACGGTGGACGGAAACTATATTTTTCGTAACTTCCCCAACCCTTCCGACATCTATGTCGTAACGGACAGCGATGAGCTGGCTCTGGTGACCTTCACGCGGGAGTCGGAGTTGCATTTCGACCTCGTGCCCTACCTCGCCGGTAGAGCCCCATGGATCGCCACCTGGTACAAGCTGAACCAGATCCGGGCGCTCAAGGACAGCGAGGTGATGGATCCCCTCAAGCGCCGTATCTTCCCCACGCCTGTCTATCTTCACGCGAGCGAGGTCTCGCCCGTCTGGGACACGACGCGTCTCAGGGTTGCCCGCCTCATCAAGCGGGCGTGTGAGGCACCGGGGCGTATCGACAAGCTCGTTGCGCTGCTCCTGGCGTTGACGGCGCCGGATCTTGGGACCCGTCTCCTCGGAGCGTTCGGGGGGAGGTTCGCGTTCGTTCTCTGGGCGTGGCGCTACCGGCGGTTCGTCTGGCAGCGGCTGAAGGAGAGGGGGGGGCTGGCGGCGGGCCGGTCGCGGCTGGACGACGGGCGGGACTGGGCGTCGCCGGCGCTGGGCCCGATGAATCCCATCTGGTCTTTGCGCTCGCTTCTTCGTGAGAAAGTCCTTCAGACGCCGAGTAGCGTGCGACAAAGGGCTGCTCTCCCCACGTCTGGAAGCGACCAGCTGCTGGACCGCGAAGCTACCGGGGCGGGGGGACCGAGCGAGCGAGATGAATCAGTAATTCATTCAGAGCGATCGAGATGAGTGACTCCAAGGAACTCTGGCTGGCCCTTCATCGCTCGATTCCCGATGAGCGTGTGTGTCTGGGCCGGGCTTCGAGCGTGACCTACCGGAATGATCCCAAGATGCTGGTTTTCATGGCTGCGCGGTACAAATTTGCCGCGAAAATGCTGAGCGGCCTTGACTCGGTCATCGAGGTTGGATGTGGAGACGGGTTCGGGGCGCCCATTGTGGCTGCGGAGGTTGGCCATCTGTACTGCACCGACATAGACGATGAGACCATTGTCGACAATCGTATGCGGCTCGGTTTCCTCGCCAACTTGACCTTCGAGTACTTCGATTTCCGCGAGGCGAGATACTCTAAGAAGGTCGATGGTGCCTACAGCGTCGACGTCATCGAGCACATTTTCCCGGAAGAAGAAAGCGCGTTCCTGGCCAACATCGCGGGAAGCTTGTGTGAGCGCGGCATCGCCCTTTTCGGGACGCCCAATATTACAGCGGAACAGCATGCTTCGCAGTATTCCCGCGCGGGGCACGTCAATTTGAAGAATCATAGGGCTTTGCGTATGGTGATGAACCGGTACTTCCACAATACCTTCATCTTTTCCATGAACGATGAAATCGTACATACGGGATATTACCCGATGGCCCATTATCTCTGGGCGGTGTGCGTGGGACCTAAAGGCTAACCGCACAGCTGGCAGAGGAGGCGGGATGATCATGTCACGGCACCGTGCTGAAACTAACTATTCCAGACCAATTAAGGTAAGTTTCGCGGACCTTACTCACACTGGTCAGCTAGTGGCTACGAATACCTTTCCTTTGGGGATCTCCATGGTTGCAGCATATGCGCGCAAGGAGCTAGGCGCTGAGATTGAATTCGAAATATTTCGCTATCCGGAGGATTTCAGCAACTATCTTGAATCTAGTATTCCACAAATAGCTTGTTTCTCGATGTTTGCGTGGAATATGCGCCTCTCCCATGAATTTGCGAGACGCCTTAAGATTGCAGCCCCGAAAACCATTATTGTATTCGGCGGAGTTAACTTTCCCGACATTCTCGATGAACAGGAGGGGTTTCTGCGAAAATATCCAGCAATCGACTTCTGCATCGAAGGCGAAGGCGAACTTGCTTTCATCGAATTGTATAATGCCTTGAGGGCGGCTAATTTTGACGGCGAGGACTTAAAGCGATCACGACGGTCTATACCGAATACCTGCTACCTACAGGGCGATAAGATGGTGAAGGGTGATCTGTTAGCACGGATTGTTGATCTGAACATAATCCCCTCCACTTTTGAAAGCGGAATGTCCGACAAATTCTTTGATGAGCAATTGATTCCCATGATCCAGACGACGCGAGGATGCCCGTATTCTTGCACTTTCTGTCATGAGGGTGCACGGTATTTCAATAAGACACGGCGCGTCTCTCAGGCTCGTGTGGAATACGAGATTGATTACATCGCCGAGAGAGTGAAAACGCCTGATTTCATTATTACCGATCTCAATTTCGGCATGTTTCCGGAAGACGTAGAAACATCGCGACTTCTTGCTAGGAAGCAGGACGAACGCGACTGGCCTAAATTTGTCACAATTGCTACAGCCAAGAACCACAAAGAGCGCGTCCTAGATATTTCGAAAATTCTACGTGGGGCAGTGCCGCCGGGAGCGGCGGTACAGAGCACCGATCCAGATGTGCTGACGCACATCAAACGCAAGAATTTGCCCTTGGATGCAATTGTGGAGGTGGCACGTACAGCCGAAACCGACGGTGCGTGTAGTTTCTCAGAAGTTATCTTATGCCTGCCAGGAGACTCCAAACGGGCGCATTTCAAGTCAATTACTGACGTCACTGATGCAGGGTTTACATTGGTGAGGACGTACCAATTTCTTATGTTGAACGGTACCGAGGCGGCGACTGGCGATTCAAGGGGAAGGTATGAGATGCAAACACGTTTCCGTGTGAAGCCTATGAACATTGGCATCTACAGAGTCCGTGACGAAACATTCCCATCGGTCGAGATTGAAGAGATATGCGTTGCGAACAATACTATGCCCTACGAGGATTACCAAGCTTGCAGAGCACTTAGCCTGACTGTAGAAATATTTAATAATAACGGAATGTTCTTTGATCTGATGCAGTTCCTTGCACAACAGGGCATACCCCGGTCACGATTGATCATGGCTATCCATGATAGAGGTACGAACGGCGATGGTTGGATTTCGGATGTTTACCGTCGATTTGCCGAAGAGGAAGAGCGTAACCTCTGGGATAGCGAAGAGGAACTTGCCGACTTCGTTCAGCGTCCTGGTGTCATTCAGCGTTATTTAGACGGCGAGCTGGGGGTGAACGAAATATACAAATACAGAGCATTGTCCTTCTTGGATCATATGGATGAATTGCACGAGATCAGTTTCGATGTGGGGCGCTCATTGCTCAGCTCTTGCAATAGGCTCAGCCGACTCACTGATGAATACTTAACTGAGCTGAAACGTGTAAGCCTACTGCGTAAGCAAAACTTGTTTGATATTGATCGTCAGGAAGAAGAAGTGGTCCATTTCGATTTTGTTAAATTGGTGGAAAGCAACTTTGCGATCGCTCCGTTGGATGTCTATGTGCCGGATGGGATCGGGGTGCGCATTTTTCATTCTAGTAGGCAAATCGATACAATCAATGGGTACGTGAAAGAGTTCGGGGGTACGCTTGTAGGCTTGGGACGCATTCTGAACCGTGCGCACATAAGTTCTCTGTTCCGTAGTGCGAGTTACAGTGCGACAAGAAGTATTGTTCGGGTTTCTGGTAACAGAGCACTGGCGCGATAGTGTGTTTGAGAAGGCCCGACCCGGGGAGCGTCAATGACAGGTAGCGCGAATGCGAAAACAAAGATGGAGACCAGGAGGCCTCCTGGGTGATTCGCGGAAAGGAAGCAGCGACGCAGCCGTCTCTCCGCGGAAGGCCCCTACCGCGCATTTGGCGGATAGCAGGTCTGGGATGCGTCGTCCCCTGGTGGTTGTTGGTGGAATCGCTAGAGAGTCTTGCCAGGGAGACGTGTTCGACCCCTTCTGCGGTTAGAGTTTCATCCACTGGCATTTAGGCTCATACGAGATGGGAAATGTTGGGGTCTGCTTGGGGGGACGACGCCTGCAGCGAGCGGTGTTCCTTGATCGGGACGGCGTCGTCAATCGCGCAGAGGTGCGTGGCGGCAGACCTTATGCACCCCGGCGCCTGGAGGACTTCCGGCTGCTGCGCGGGGTGGCGGGGGCGGTGGCCGCGTTGCGCGAGGCGGGGTTCCGCATTGTCGTCGTCACGAACCAGCCCGATATCGCGAGCGGCTTGGTGGATCCGGCGGTGGTTGAGGCCATGCATGCACAGTTGCGCGCGCGACTTCCGATCGATGCCATCGAGATGTGCGCCCACGGCCAGGACGAAGGGTGCGCCTGCCGCAAGCCCAGGCCCGGCCTGCTGCTGGCGGCCGCGCGCCGGTTCTTCGTCGACCTCCGTAGGAGCTTCGTAATCGGAGACCGCTGGCACGATATCGTTGCCGGGAGGGAAGCCGGCTGTTATACAGTGTTCATTGACCGGGGATACCGCGAGCGGAGGCCGGTCGGGGCCGACGCGGTGGTCGGGTCCCTTCCGGCGGCCGTGCGTCGGATCATGATGCTGGTAGCCGTCGAGCGCGTGGGGAAGGGGGAGACATGAGCCGCCTGCAAGCGCTCCGCGTGAAGATCTTCGCCGACGGCGCCGATCTGGATGGCGTCCTCAGGATGGCCGCGAACCCGCTCATCAAGGGGTTCACGACCAACCCGACCCTGATGCGCAAGGCCGGCGTGGACGATTACGAAGCCTTCGCCCGCCGGCTCCTCGCGGTGGTGCCCGACCGTCCGGTCTCCCTCGAGGTCTTCGCCGACGAGTTTCGAGAAATGATCCGCCAGGCAAAGGTGATCGCCTCGTGGGGGTCAAACGTGAACGTCAAGATCCCGGTCTCGAACACCCGCCGCGAGTTCTCGGGTGTGGTGATCCGGGCGCTCTCGAAGGAAGGGGTGACTATAAACGTGACCGCGGTCCTGACGCTCGAGCAGGTGCGGCGGATCGCGGAGTGCCTGGCCCCGGAGGCCCCGGCGATCGTCTCGATCTTCGCCGGACGCGTGGCCGACACGGGGGTTGACCCCGTTCCCCTCATGCGCGCGGCGCGCGAGATCCTCTCCGGGCGCCCGAAGGCCGAGCTGCTGTGGGCGAGCCCGCGGGAGCTCCTCAATATGTTCCAGGCGGACGAGGCCGGCTGTCACATCATTACGGCGACCAGCGACATCCTTGCCAAGCTGCCGCTGGTGGGCAAGGATCTCAACGAGTACTCTCTGGAGACCGTGGAGATGTTCCACCGCGACGCCGTGGCGGCGGGCTACGCGATCGCGCCGCCGGCGAGGGCCGCCGGGCCCCCGGCGGTGGTTCCGCGATGGGCGGCTTCCGGGGCGACTCCAAGGAGCCAGGAATAAAGAAGGTGCTCGTGACCGGCGGGGCGGGCTATGTGGGTTGCGTACTCGTCCCGCAGCTCCTGTCGAAAGGGTACTCTGTGACCGTCTACGACATCATGTACTTCGGTCGCAACAGTCTCCCCGATCATCCGAAGCTCACGGTGGTCGAGGGCGACATCCGCGACACGCCCTGGCTGGCGAAGTCGTTTCGGGACGTCGAAGTCGTGCTTCATCTCGCGTGCGTTTCCAACGATCCAAGCTTCGAACTGGACGAGAATTTGAGCCGCACGATCAACTACGAGTGCTTTGAGCCGATGGTAATCGCGGCCAAGGAGGCCGGCGTGAAGCGGTTCGTCTACTGCTCATCGAGCTCCGTCTACGGCGTGTCGGACAAGTCGGATGTGACGGAGGAGCATCCGCTGGTGCCACTGACGCTCTACAACAAGTACAAGGGGCTGTGTGAGCCGTTCCTGCTCAAGCATCAGGCGTCTGGTTTCACCTGCGTCACCATCCGCCCGGCGACGATCTGCGGCTACAGCCCCCGCATGCGCTTCGACCTCACGGTGAACATACTGACGAACCTCGCAGTCAACACCGGCAAGATCACGGTGTTCGGAGGCTCGCAGATGCGT
>Ga0209431_10004872_pt1 | contig 10479 bp, 12 predicted proteins | sample RifCSP13_3_FD_184021 | JGI IMG/M metagenome (GOLD analysis project Ga0209431, IMG submission 184021) | Soil microbial communities from Rifle, Colorado - Rifle CSP2_sed 13_3 (SPAdes) (version 2) | ecosystem: Environmental > Terrestrial > Deep subsurface > Rock core/Sediment | place: Rifle... | reverse complement strand
GTGGGGAAGTGGCATTTTCAGGACTCCAACTACTCGCCGGACTTTCCGACCACAGCCAAAACTATTTTGGCGGCTTGGAAAAAATCCCCTCTTCCCAAGGTTTCGGGAGTGGTGGCGCTCAACACCTAGGTGGCGGCCGATCTTCTTAACCTCACCGGTCCGATCCGTTTGTCGGGTTATGAGATAGACCTGGCAAACTTCGGTCTTCCCGAGGACTGCCGGCAAGGCGGGCAAAACTTTACCAGTGTGAATCTTATCTGCCGGTTGGAGTTCTACGTCGAAAAGGCGCCGCGCGGTAGCAGCGGCACCGAGGCGCGCAAGAGGATCCTGGATTTGATTTCGGACGCGGTGATTAAAAATATTTCCAATTCTTCCGCCGAGATTTGGCCCAAGCTGGTGGATTTCATTTTCAAAAACCTGGCTCAGAAAAACCTGATGGTCTATGCTTCAGCGGAAAAAGAGCAAGCATTGATTTCCGACTTTGGCTACGCGGGAGAAGTTCGCGAGTTTACCGGAGACTATCTTTACGTCAACGACAGCAACTTTGGAGGATTGAAGACTAATCTTTATATGCAGGAAACAGTGGAGCAGAGTCTGCAGGAGCTGGAAGGTGGTACCTGGCGCAAGACCGTCAAGATCAAATACTACAATCCGGTTCCCTACGATGGTTGGCTCTCCGGCTATTACAAAGATTTCGTCCGGATTTATGTACCGCAAGGATCGAAACTGGTTTCGTTGAACGGTGCTTTGCAAATTTGGACTTATCCAAATTCGTGGGATACGGATATTCAAAACCCATCCGGCTGGAAGGAAAACGGCAAGACCGTCTTTGGGGCCTATTTCACGTTGGCACCGCAGAAAGAATACACGCTCACCTTCATCTACGACCTCCCGGTGGGGACCGTGGGGGCGGAGGACTACCGCCTGCTTTTACAGAAGCAATCCGGCACAAATATAGGTCTTGTGAAGGTCCAGATTGGTGATACGATTGAATCTGTCGACCTCTCTCAGGACCGGGAAATCATCATCCCGCTGGGAAGGTAAATCGGAACTTTAAAAGTTCCTGTCCATGCCAACCTACCGCGAAGAAGGAATCGTAATCCGAAAGAAAGATTTTGGGGAAGCTGACAAAATCTTGACCATCTATACCCGCGACCGGGGACGGGTGGTTGCTTTTGCCCCCGGCGCCCGCCGAATCACCTCTCGCAAAGCCTCCGCCACCGAACTTTTTACCCACGGCATCTATTTTCTTTCCCAAGGAAAGGAGATGGACACCATTACCGAGAGTGAAGTGCTGAATTCTTTCTACCCGCTCCGCGACGACCTAACCAAAGCAGCGCTGGCCTTTTATCTGGCGGAGCTGTTGGGATACCTGGTCGTGGATACCCAGCCGAATTACTCGGTCTACCGGCTCTTTTTGGAATCGATCTCTCTTCTCTCCCGTGCCAAGCGGCGCCACGAGCTCTGGATCCGGGCCTTCGAGATCAAAGCCCTCACCCAGCTTGGTTTTGGGCCGGAGCTTTTTCAATGTGCCCACTGCACCGAGCCGCTTTCGGCGGAGAAGTACTTCCAGGCGAGTTTGGGAGGGATGGTTTGCCGGGATTGTTTCGAGGACGGGATCCTGCTCACCGATGAGCAGCTCCTTTTTGTCCGAGATCTTTCCCGCCTGAACTGGAACGAGCTCTCCCGCCTCCGCTTTGAGGACCACCATCTCACGGACTCCGAGAAAATTCTGAGCTACTATCTGCGGGAAATCTTGGAGAAGGAAATCGCCGCTTCCGACTTTGTGAGGCAGGCGAAGCAAGAATTGGTGGTTAGCACCTCATAGCTGTTATTCTTTCCTTGATGGACGGGTTGCTTTGCAAACCTAGCATTTCAGAGAAATAAAATGTCCTCCGAAGTTTTTGAAAAAGAACGTTTGGAGAAACAAGCTAGCTCTGTCTTTGACAAAGTAGTTGCCCTTTGTAAAAGGCGGGGTTTTGTTTACCCTTCTTCCGAACTCTACGGCGGCCTTTCCGGATTTTGGGATTTTGGGCCGTTAGGAGTGGAACTCAAGAACAATCTCAAGGCGGCTTGGTGGGGGAGAGTGGTTCACGGGCGGGAGGATGTGGTGGGATTGGATTCGGCGATCATCTACAACCCGAAAGTTTGGGAAAAGTCAGGACACACGGAGAATTTTTCCGATCCCCTGATCGAATGCAAAAAGTGCCATTCGCGTTTTCGGGAAGACACTCTAAAGGATAAGACATGCCCTGCGTGCGGTGGGAAAGAGTTTACCGAGCCCAAAATGTTCAATCTGATGTTCAAGACCTACGTTGGTCCGGTTGAAAGTGACGAAGGTTTGGCTTACCTAAGGCCGGAAACGGCACAGGGTATTTTCATCAACTTCGAGAACATCGTCAACACCACCCGTCTCAAACTTCCTTTTGGGATTGCCCAGATCGGCAAGGCCTTCCGCAATGAAATCACCACCGGGAATTTCATCTTCCGTTCCCGGGAGTTTGAGCAGGCCGAGCTGGAGTGGTTCTGCCTACCGAAAGAGGCCGACAAGTGGTTCAAATACTGGCAGAAGGAGCGGATAGAGTGGTACGGCGAGCTGGGGATGAGGAAGGAAAATCTCAAGTTCCGCGAGCACGAGGACAAGGAGCGGGCGCACTACGCCGTCACCGCTTTTGATATCGAGTACCAATTCCCCTGGGGTTGGGGAGAGCTGGAGGGAATCGCCAATCGCTCCGACTACGACCTGAAGGCTCACGACCTCAAGTACAAGGACGAAGAGGCGGGGGAGGAACTGGTGCCATTTGTGGTGGAGCCGTCGGTCGGGATTGAGCGCTCGGCGTTCGCGTTTTTGCTGGATGCCTACCACGAGGAGGGAGAAGGGGACAAGAGACGTGTTGTTCTCAAGCTTCATCCGAAGCTTGCTCCCTACAAAGTGGCGGTCTTTCCGCTGGTGGCGAACAAGCCGGAACTGATGGAGGAAGCGCGGGAGATCTACAAACAATTAACAATTAACAATTCACAATTAACAGTTGCTTGGGATGACCGGGGGAATATCGGCAAGCGCTATTATTCCCAGGACGAAATCGGCACTCCTTGGTGCGTGACGGTGGATTACCAAACTCTAGAGGACAAAACCGTCACCGTTCGGGATCGAGACACGACAAAACAGGATCGGGTTAGGGTTGCGGATCTCCCCTCGTTATTTATCCAGAAAATCTCCGCGAGCTAGCGTTAGGAAGCTACGTCCATTATAAATCGGTAGTAAGGTTTTCCTTGGTAGTCTCCCAGATAAGGATCGTCTTTCCCAAATCCAACCTTTTGGTAGAAGCTTTCCAATCCGTAATCGGTGAAAGATTCTACGGTTAGTTTGGGTTTTCCCTTTTGCCGGGCTTGGTCTCTGGCAAAATCGATTAGTTTTCCCCCGGTTCCTCTGCCTTGCAGCTCTTTTCTTACGGCGATGGTCTCGATATAGAGAGATTCTTCCTGGGTTTGCAGGTTAATCGCCCCTGTTAGCATCCCGTCTTCTCTAAGAACAAAGTAATTTCCCTGTTCAATCTGTTCCCGAACCCAGTTCTCGTTGTCCCACTTAAAATCGGGGATGTCGAGGTGGAAGAGGGTATTCAGGTTCGCAATTTCCGCCGCGTCTTCTTCTCGCGCCGGTTCGACGGGGGATTCTTTCTCAGGTTGGTCCAAGTTTTCTTCCGGTGTTGGGGAGGGGATTTCGGACATCTCTAGCTCAAGTTACCAGGTAATACCCTATTGGAACAAGCTTGTCCCACTCGCTTGCCTCCGGCGTCCTCGCTTCGCTCAAACGTCCAAGCGCCTAGTGGCGCTTGACATTCTCTCTCTTTTTACTCTAGAGTGGTGATTAGTGGAGTAGAGTCCCAATAAGTGGGGGACACGCCAGATACTTGCCCTTTAAAAAGATCATGCTGATCGGTGAATACCGTTATCACGTCGGTTTAAAGAATCGGGTGGCCCTACCTAAAAAATTCCGGGATGACCTGGGGGAACGGGTGGTGGCGATGCGCGGTTACGAGGGTTCCATTATGGTAGTCTCCAGAAAAAACTGGTCCGAGCTGGTGGAGGAGGCCATCGGTGGACCGCTGACCGACCCGAAGGTACGGGATACGGCAAGGTTTCTGATGGGCAGCGCCCACGAGGTCGAGTTTGACGCGCAGGGCCGATTCGTCCTGCCGCCATCCCTGGTGGAACACGCCGGGACGGCCGCTGGAAAAGAGGTTGTTTTTGTCGGTCTGGGACGCTGGGTGGAGCTTTGGTCTTCGGACCGCTGGGACAGCCGCCTTAAGAAAGTTATTAGTTAACAGTTCACACTATGGTAATTCACAAGCCGGTGCTTCTCGAAGAAGCATTGGATTTTCTGAAAGTTGAAAAGGGGAAGCGCTTTATCGATGCCACGGTTGGAGAAGGCGGGCATGCGGTGGCGATTTCCCAGCGCGGGGGGATTGTTCTGGGAATTGACCAGGACCCTGAGATCCTGAAACAGGCCAAGAGTCGTCTGGGCAATAAGGCGGTCTTGGTTCAAGGAAATTTTAGGGAGATCGAGCGAATCGCTCGCGAGAATAGATTCACCGAGGTTGATGGGATTTTGTTGGACCTAGGGATTTCTTCCTGGCACTTGAAGGAATCCGGCCGGGGGTTCTCCTTCCAAAAGGACGAGCCCTTGGACATGAGAGCGGATCCCAATCTCACCGTGACGGCAGCAGATCTTTTGAATGGATTAACAAAAAATGAACTTAAAGAACTTTTTCAAAAATATGGTGAGGAGGAGCGAGCTCCGCAGCTTGCTGCGGCTGTTGTTCGCGCCCGTTCCTTAAAACCTTTTCGAACCACGGCCGACTTGGTCGGGGTGGCGGAAAAGGTCATAAGACGGGATCGGATCCATCCGGCAACGAAGATCTTTCAAGCGCTCCGGATCGCGGTTAACGACGAGGTCGAAAACCTGCGATCCGTACTGCCCCGAGCGTTTGAGGTCTTGGGCGCGGGAGGTCGTTTGGTGGTCGTCTCCTTCCATTCGTTGGAGGACCGGGAAGTGAAGCGGTTTTTTCAACAAATGGAGGAGCAGGGGCGGGGAGTGGTGTTGACCAAAAAGCCCCAAACCCCCACCACGGCCGAGTTGGCCCAGAATCCTCAATCGCGTTCGGCGAAATTGCGCGCTATCGGGCGCAGCTGAAAGAAAATGCTAGGAAAAATACTCACTGCCTTAATACTCTTGCTCGTTGGTGCCAATGTATTTCTGAATAATTCCGTTGTTAACAAGGGCCGAGAGCTGGAGGGCCTGCGGGTTGAAAAGGTTTCTCTGGAATCACGGCTGCGGGAGCTCGAAAATGAGATCTCCCAGGCCTCCTCGATCAACACGATCAGAGAAGAAGCGCTTCACATGGGAATGGTCGTCGGTAAGCTCTATTTTCTTCCCCCTGTCCCGGTGGCGCTAGCTCCCCAACGTTGAAATGCTTCGCCTGCGGTTCGCTTCCCTCCTGGCTCTGATCGGGTTTGCGGCTCTCATCGGCCGGCTCTTCTATCTCCAGGTTGTCCAGGGTGACAGCTATCGAATTGAGGCGGAGAGCCAGCGCAGCCAGTCCTACACCATTCCGGCGGAGCGCGGCCGGATTTTTGCGTCCGGGGGATTGTTGGCGACCAACGAGGAGGCCTATCGGGTCACCGCCAATCCGAAATTGATCGCAGACCCCAAGAAAACCGCCGAGAAGATTGTGGCCATCCTCTTCGAGGATTCCCGTTTCTTGAGCTATAACCCGGTTTCCCAGGATTCAAAAGATCCCCGCGCCGATCAGGTTGCCCGAGTGGCCGGCCTGCTCTCTCTCAGTGAACGGGGGGGCGTTGATCTTGCTCGCAAGGTACCGGCGGTGCAGGTCGTAAAGCTCAAAAGCCTGGTGGTGCCCGGATTAAGTTTTTTCCCCGATAACCGCCGCTTCTATCCGGAGGGAGCGATGGCCGCTTCTTTGTTGGGATTTGTCGCTTTCAACGAGGACGGGGAAAAAGGCTACAACGGTTTGGAGGGCAACTACGATGGGGATCTGAAGGGCAAACCCGGAAGCATGCGGCAAGAATACAACGAACAAAAAACGGAACCGATTTTGGTAGGCGAATCGACCGAAGTTGAGCCCCAAAACGGGGCCGATCTGTATCTCACAATCAATCGCGGCGTGCAGGCAATCATGGAGCGAAAGATTGCCGAGGGAGTGAAGCGCTACGGAGCCAAGAGCGGTTCCTTTGTTGTGCTGGAGCCGAAGAGCGGTTACGTGCTGGCGATGGGGAATTACCCCAGCTTTGACCCCGGTAATTTCAATGCTTGGGTGGCACCCCAAAATCGCAAGTCGGTGAAAAAAGAAACCCGCAACTTGGGATTGGCAACGAACTATGAACCGGGGTCGATCATGAAGCCGATCACGATCTCCGCCGGCTTAGAATCGAAGAAAATTAAACCCTCTTGGACTTTTAACGATAACGGCCGTCTCAAAATTGGGAGCTACTACATTGATACCTGGGACGGAAGACACTTTGGCAAAGACCAGACACTCGCGAAACTTCTCCAGAAATCTAATAATGTGGGAGCGGCGCGACTGGCGCTTAAGATCGGTCGGGAAACGCTGCGGAGTTACTTCCTAAACTTTGGTTTCGGATCGAAAACAGAAATTGACCTGGCCGGAGAAGAAATCGGATTGATAAAGGGTCTTAGGGATTGGCGGCAGATCGATCTCGCCAACGCGGGGTTTGGACAGGGGATTGGGGTGACCGCCATTCAGATGACCTCCGCCTATGCGGCGATCGCCAACGGTGGAATTCTCATGAAACCGAAGGTGGTGGAGCGGTTGGTGGATCGAAATGGCCGGCAGGTTTCTTTTCCGGCGGAACCGATCCGGCGGGTCATCTCGCCAAAGACGTCGGAAATAGTTGCCAATCTCATCCGGTCGGCGGTGGAGGGAGGAGAATCGATGTCATTGCGCAATCTCAGGTACCGGGTCGCCGGAAAGACTGGGACGGCCGAGATCCCCGTCGGCGGAAAATATTCTCTCAACAAAACCAATGTGACTTTCGTGGGTTTTCCTTTTAAAGACCGTTCGTTCGTGATGCTGGTACGTTTGGAAGAGCCCTCCACTTCTACTTATTCGGCCCTGACCGTGGTGCCGCTTTGGGTGGAGATGTTTAAGGAGATTGTCCCACTTTTCGGCATAAGTCCGGATAGGTAGTTAGTGGCTAGTAGCAAGTGGCGTGTAGCTAGGTTAGAATTCATTCTCAGTGTCTAAGAGCTACATCATCGAAGGAGGTATTCCCCTCAAAGGCGAAGTAAAAATTTCCGGGGCCAAGAACGCCGTGACCAAAGAAACCGCCGCGGCTTTATTAACCTTGGACAAACTCGTGCTGGAAAACGTTCCGGATATTTCGGATGTCGAGGTGGATTTAGAGATCGTTAAAGCTTTGGGAGTGGGGGTATCCCGTTCCTCCGGAACTCTGGTCCTTCACTCCCGCATCACTCTGAAAACAGAAGTCCCGGCCGACCTTTCCGGCCGGAGCCGGGGTTCCATTATCGTGATGGGTCCGCTCCTGGCGCGGTCGGGCCGAGTGGTTCTGCCGGCTCCCGGCGGTTGCGCGATCGGGGAGCGGCCGCTCGACCGGCACCTGGCCGGCTTAGAATCTCTGGGGGCGAAGTTTGAGGTGAAAAAAGAAAAGATCGTCGGCACCGCCAAGAAACTGCGGGGCGGACGGGTAGTCTTTAAGAAAAATACCGTGATGGGCACGGAAAACATTGTCCTGGCGGCGGTGCTGGCCGAAGGGGAAACCGAAATTATGGGAGCGGCTCAGGAGCCCGAAGTGGATGATCTGATCCTGCTTCTCAACAAAATGGGAGCGCGGATCGAGCGCGACTCCCGCGATCCCCGGATCCTGCGCGTCCAGGGTGTGCAATCTCTCAAGGGAACAAAGCATCGCGTCCTGCCGGACCGAAACGAAGCAGTGACGTTCGCCGTGGCGGCGGCGGTGACGCGGGGAGACGTTCTTCTCACTAATCTCAATCCGGCGGATCTCACTTCTTTCCTGGCAAAACTCCGGAGAATCGGCGTTTCCTGGGAGATCGTCGGCAAGAACCTCCGCGTTTACGTGAAGGAATCGGCGTCCTTTGAGCCGGTGGAGGTGGAGACCTCCCCCCATCCCGGTTTTATGACCGATTGGCAGCAGCCGCTGACTGTTCTTTTAACTCAAGCAAAGGGCAAATCCCTGGTTCACGAGACCGTCTATGAAGACCGCTGGAAATATTTGGGTGAGTTGAAGAAGTTTGGGGCGCAGATCGAACTTTTTACCCCTACCCAACTGGGCCGGAAATTTGCGCCGGATGATTATGAGTTCAACTGGAAAGGAAGCGGAGAGCCGAGAACCTTTGCCCAGGTTTCCGGGCCAGTTTCTCTCAAGGGAGCTAGTGTCCAAATCACGGACTTGCGGGCCGGCGCTGCACTGGTTCTCGCCGCACTGGTGGCCCAAGGAGTGAGTGAAGTCTCGGGAGTAGAGCACATTGAGCGGGGGTACGAAAATTTTGAGCAGAAGCTGAGAGCGTTGGGAGCCTGGATCGAAGTTAAAAAGGGTTAGGAATTACTTCCTAACCCCTTGGGCGGATGACCGGTGTGGTAACGAACCGGTACTTTGACAGGAATTTCGTTTCCCCATTTGTCCGGTGTGTGCATGGGTACGATCACTTCCAACGCTTTCTCTCCCGCCGGAATCACCTTGCGGCACTTTCCGCAGGGGTGATCATTCTTGGTGAAAACTACGCCGTATCTGAGGTACATTGAATCCTCCTGGATATCACCACTGTTAGCCTTATTCTACACCTTAACTATAGGTTTCTCAAGTCCTCTCGCAATTTCCGGAGGGTACGGTAGAGAATTGTGCCGACATTGGTCTCGGAGAGTTTGGTGATCTCGGCGATGACCCGATTGGTATGTCCCTCATAGAATTTGAGATAGATAATTTCTTTCTCCCGGCCCGGAAGTTTTGCAAGCGCCTGCCAGAGGAGCTCGTTTTCCTGCAGTTGTTCCAGTTCTTCGAACTGGGTCGGCAGATCTCCTTTGAGGGTGGGAGCTTTCTCCAGAGAAACCCTCTTTTTGTCTCTTTCGGTGCGGAGATGGTCGAAGAAAGCATTTCGGGCAATCCGAAAGAGCCAGGCCGAAAAAGGGACTCCCTGCCACTGGAATTTCTCCAGTCCGTGAAGAGCTTTTTCAAAGGTCTTGGAGGAGAGGTCGTCGGCGAGATTTTCATCCGCCACTCGCTTGAGAAAGAATTTTCTGACCCGGAGAGCGTAGATCTGGTAGAGCTCGCCGAAGGGGGCGTTGGGCCCGCTTTTAACCCGTTGGGCGGCGCGGACCAGTTTTTCCTCCTCTTTTAGGTCCATGGCGATTTGGCGAGTTTGGCGGGATAGGTCCACATCTTGCGGTGCGGCCCGGTTATCACCGCAATCTCACCTCGTCGTACTTTGATGTTTTCGGGCATGTCTTTCCGGGGAGAGAGAATTATTTTCCGCCCCGGGAGAGCCTCCAAAACTTCTTCCAGGGCGACCGCGCTGGGGGGAAGATAGTGGTAGGTGGCGTCCACAATCATGCCGCCGTCCTTCGCCGGAAGAATGTTGATCCGGGCCTTGGGGAGGCGGAAATCCCGCAGGTCTTCCCGCGCCTCCCTCTGGGAGATACCGAAGCTCCGGGCGACTTTGAGAGAAACCTCCAGATATCCGGAGAGATCGGGCGTTTCTTTGGTACGGAATACCTTTTTGGCGGTTTGGCCGCGGGAGAGAAAAGGAGTTTCACCGCAAATCACTAACACTTTCGGTTCGGTGATATTCCAGAAGTAATCAAAGGTATCCTTGCGGGTGTACTCGATTTCCAGGACCAGGGTGTGGTGGTAGGGAGGGCGAAGCAGCAGCCTTCCCAGACTCCGAACAAGGATTTTGAGCCACCCGGCGCCGGTGAGTGGGTACTCCTTGGCTCCTAGAATGGCCAGAGGCAAAACGAATTCGGCGTTCGGCGCTTCCAGATTGCGGCGGGTCGGGAAATGTTTCTTGAGAACGGTGTAGATCGCCTCCCGCACGATGCCGGTTTTTCCTTCTCCCACGATGGCGACAATGGTGGGTTGGTGTTTTTGGAGAGCGGCCCGGGCGAGGAAGAAGAGAATTACCCGGAGAATTCGGCGGAGAGGTTTTTTGAACATGGCTCGCTTAATTGTACAATGACCACGATGAACAAGTTGATACTATTAAATAGACAATGCCTGCCTTAGGATTTTTGCTCATTTCCGCCGTCGCCACTTTCCTTCTCTATCCGCCTTTTATTAATTTTCTCTACCGTTTTCAGATGAAGGAGGCGATCAACCCGGATGTGCCCCGGACCCATTTTGCCAAGCAAGGGACGCCGACGGCGGCGGGGCTTCTGCCGATCGGGGTTTTCCTGGTCCTGAATC
>Ga0209431_10004870_pt1 | contig 10481 bp, 10 predicted proteins | sample RifCSP13_3_FD_184021 | JGI IMG/M metagenome (GOLD analysis project Ga0209431, IMG submission 184021) | Soil microbial communities from Rifle, Colorado - Rifle CSP2_sed 13_3 (SPAdes) (version 2) | ecosystem: Environmental > Terrestrial > Deep subsurface > Rock core/Sediment | place: Rifle... | reverse complement strand
GTTTTTAATTTAGCAGGGGCAATCCGGCGGGTTGCCCTATTTGGGCGAGGCACCGCCTCGCCCCTACAATATCGAGGTTTATATGCGAATTCTTGTTGTTGAAGACGAAAAGAAGGTTGCCTCCTTTGTAAAGATGGGGCTGGAAGAGGAAAGCTACGCAGTTGATGTCTCTTATGATGGAGAAGAGGGAGGGGTTCTGGCAGAGACAAACCCTTATGACCTGATAATCCTCGATATCATGTTACCGAAAAAGAGCGGGCTATCCGTCCTCCGGGAACTTCGGGACAAGGGGATAAACACCCCTGTACTCCTTCTGACTGCCTTAGGGACTGTTGAGGACAAGGTTGCTGGGTTGAATGCAGGCGCAGATGATTATCTTGCAAAACCTTTTATGTTTTCCGAACTCCTTGCAAGGGTCAGAAGCTTGTTAAGGAGAGGTGGAGAGAAGTCGCCAGTGTTGAAGTTTGCAGACCTGACCATGGATCCCGTGACCCGAAAGGTAACAAGGAGCGGGGTTGATATCATGCTCACAAGCAAGGAGTATTCGCTGCTTGACTATTTTTTGCGCCGACCGAATCAGGTATTAACGAGGACCATGATCTCGGAGCATGTATGGGAGTCGGATTTCGATGCCGGGACCAATGTCATCGACGTGTATGTTAAACACCTTCGTAACAAGATAGATAAGGAATTTGAAAAGAAGCTTATCCACACCGTCTGGGGTGTGGGTTATATATTAAAGGAATAAAAATGGTACGCTCCAGCATCAGGTTCAAGCTGACTATATGGTATGCGACAGCGATGGGGGTGGTACTGCTCGTTTTCAGTGCGATACTTTATGTCACCATGACGCGGGCGCTTTATGCCGAGATGGATGCCAAGATAAAGGCAATGGCGGAGTTGACTGCGACCTCAGGCAATAAACTAGCCGGACATTTTGATCTTACCCAGCTGGAAAGCATACTGGAGGAAAAGCTCGGTTTCAGGACACCTGGAAAGTTTATTCAGATCCTCGACAATACAGGCTCAGTGGGGCAGACCTCAGTAAACCTTCAGAGCCATCCATTGCCGATAACCCTCAGTGCTTTAAAGAAGGCATCAAACAGGGAGATATCATTTGAAACCCTTTATGCCAAAGGGAGTAGATACCCCGTTCGGATGGTGACTTACCCGATTGTAGAAAATAATGAGGTAGTCAGCATTATTCAGATAGGGACATCGCTACAGGCAATACAGGAGACTCTGGACAAACTACTTCTGATACTTCTTTTTGGCGTTCCCGCCTCTCTCACCATGGCAAGCTTTGGCGGGTGGTTTATGGCTAAGAAATCGTTAAGTCCCGTAAAGGACATAACAACTGCAGCCAGGATGATAACTGCCAGGAACCTTGACCAGAGGATAGCTGTGGCAAACCCTGATGATGAGGTTGGTATGCTTGCGGAGACCTTCAACGAGATGATCGCCAGACTAAACAACTCCTTCAGAAGGATCAATCAGTTTTCTTCTGACGTCTCCCATGAATTAAGGACACCGCTGACGATAATTAGAGGCGAGATGGAGGTTGCACTAAGGGCGCATCGGACACTGGAAGAATACCGGGAAGTTGTAGCCAGCGGTCTTGAAGAGGTTGAAAGGATGAGCAAAATGGTAGAAGAGCTCCTTCTCCTTTCAAAGGCCGAGGATGACGCTTCCATGTTAAATCTCTCTATTGTCCCTTTGCACAGCCTTTTAGATACGATCTATAACAATGCCCTGGCTTTGGCGAGAGGGAAGGGGGTTGATGTTACTATACAGAATAATGAAGAGGTTTATGTCAATGGTTCTGAGATGAGGCTTCGCCAGTTATTCCTGAACCTGGTAGATAACGCCATCAAATATACTCCTCCTATGGGGAAAGTGGCTATTGTCTTGACACAGAACAAGGAGTACGCCCACGTATCTGTAACAGACACAGGCATTGGAATTGCAAAAGAAGACCAGGATAAGATCTTTGAGCGTTTTTACAGGGTCGATAAGTCCAGGACCAGAGAAGGGCGTAAGGTTCCTGATGGTGAGTTTAAAGAAAGGAGAGCAAGAAGCAGGGAGATAGGCGGGACAGGGCTGGGTCTGGCCATCTGCAAAAAAATTGTTAAAGGACATGGCGGACAGATAACTGTTGAAAGCGAGATAGGAAAGGGGAGCACTTTCTCCGTAGATCTGCCTGTGAAACACTAATACCAACTACTTAGGTAGATAGACTGAAGACCGAATGCAATGACGGAAGGCTTTTAGGATACTTCACCTTCAGCCTAAACACCTGAGTAGTTACCATTAAAAACCATACCAGGGGATGAAGAATGGAATTTGAAACAGTTATAGGGCTTGAGGTGCATGCCCAGCTATTGACGGATACAAAGATATTTTGCGGCTGTCCGACAAGATTCGGGGCGGAGCCGAACTCCCAGACTTGCCCCATATGCCTTGGGATGCCGGGGGTACTTCCGGTGTTGAATAAAAAAGTGGTTGAGTATGCCATGAAGGCGGCTCTGGCTACAGGGTGCGAGATTCAGCCTATGAGCCGATTTGCGAGGAAGAACTACTTTTACCCAGACTTGCCAAAGGGATACCAGATATCACAGTACGAACTCCCCATAGCACTCAGAGGGCACATAGATATACCTCTTGGCGGCGGACACAAGAGGATAGGTATAACCAGGATACATATGGAGGAGGATGCAGGAAAGTCCCTGCATGAAGGTATTGCAGGGGCGTCCCACGTCGACCTGAACCGGGCAGGGACACCACTAATCGAGATAGTGAGCGAGCCGGACATGAGAAGCTCAGAAGAGGCGGTAGAATACCTTAAGAGGCTCCGAGCCATACTGATGTATCTCGAGGTCTGTGACGGAAACATGGAGGAGGGTTCCTTCCGCTGTGACGCCAATGTGTCCATAATGCCAAGAGGTGAGACGAAGTTTGGGACAAGGGCGGAGCTCAAGAACATAAACTCCTTCAGGTTTGTCCAGAAGGCGATAGAATATGAGGTCAAGAGACAGAAGGCCCTGATAATGGACGGTGGTAAGGTGGTTCAGGAGACAAGGCTCTGGGACACACAGAAAGGGATCACAGTCTCCATGAGGGGCAAGGAGGAAGCCCATGACTACCGCTATTTTCCAGACCCGGACCTTGTTCCTGTTGAGATAGACAAAGATTGGATAGAAAAGATAAGAAAGACCCTCCCGGAGCTTCCTTCTGACAAGGTGAAGAGGTTCGTTGCAGACTACGGCATACCGGAGTACGATGCAGAGGTCTTGAGTATATCAAGGGCACTGGCCAATTACTACGAGGAGACCGCAAGAATTTCCGGCCAGCCTAAGGCCGCCAGTAACTGGATAATGGGAGACCTCCTCAGGTTCCTTAAGGAGGACGACCGGGAGATCGAAGAATCATCTGTAACTCCCACTCATATAGCGGAGATGATAAAGCTCATAGATAACGGGACCATCAGCGGAAAGATCGCCAAGACCGTCATGGAGGAGATGTACAAGACCGGCAAGATGCCTGATGATGTAGTCAAAGAAAAGGGACTCATCCAGGTCACGGATACCGGGGCAATAGAAAAGGTCATAGACGAGGTCCTTGCAGAAAATGCCGACAGCGTTGCGGCTTATAGGTCAGGGAAGGACAAGCTCTTCGGGTTCTTTGTCGGCCAGGTGATGAAGAAGAGCCAGGGGAAGGCGAACCCTGCCGTGCTGAATGATCTGCTGAAGAAGAAACTGGGCAAATAATAGGTAATATGAAGAACTCAATGTGGGTATCCTAAAAAGATGGAAGGTGTGAGAAAGAAGATCATATCTGCTCCGTCTACCCTGCCCTGCTTATCCTGGTGGCAGTTGGTGTTTATTCTATTTTCCTTTTCTAATTGATTCCATGGCGCCTAAGAGAAGCCTCAGGCACCGGGACAGCCTAAGCAATTATGTAATGATGGAGGCAAGATGCATGTAGAAAGGATAGTTGTAATAGATGACGAAGCGTCTACAAGGAGATTGATGGAGCAGACCCTGAAGAAGCAGGGTTATGAAGTACTGTTGGCCTCAAACGGGGATGAAGGGCTGAGGATTGTTATGGAAGAGAACCCGGACGTTACCCTCCTGGATATCAAACTGCCGGATACAAATGGCATTGAACTCCTTCAGAAGATACGGCAACTGAACAGCGATACCGTTGTAATAATGGCCACCGCCATGGATGACCTTAAGGTTGCGGTTAATGCCATGAAACTGGGGGCTTACGATTACATAAATAAACCTTTTCATATAAATGACCTTATACTCACAGTCAATAAAGCAATGGATATCAGCAGGTTAAGGAGGGAGGTCGTATCCCTGAAAGAAGAAAGGAACAGGAATGCTGGAATAGAGGAGATAATCGGGGTAAGTACCCACATCCAGGGGGTACTGTCCATGGTTAAAAAGATATCGGAGAGCGAGGCCTCTACGATTCTTATCCAGGGGGAAACCGGCACTGGCAAGGAGTTGATAGCAAAGGCGCTGCATTACGAGAGCAGCAGGAGAGACAAGCCCTTTATGTCCATAAACTGTTCAGCGGTTCCTGAAAACCTCCTTGAGAGCGAACTTATGGGGCACGAGAAGGGGGCCTTCACCGATGCAAATTCGCTGAGAAAAGGTATCTTTGAGATGGGCGATGGAGGGACCGTATTTCTGGATGAGATAGGCGATATGCCCCTCCAGATGCAGACAAAACTTTTGAGGATACTGGGAGAAAGGAGCTTCAGGAGGGTCGGGGGGGCAAAGGATATAAATGTGGATGTAATGGTCATATCTGCCACAAACAAGGACCTTTCAAAAGAGGCGATAGATGGGACATTCAGAAAAGATCTTTATTACAGACTCCAGGTTATACCTATAGAGATCAAACCGCTGCGGGAGAGGAGGGACGATATAATCCCGCTGATAAAGCACTTTATTAACTATTTTAACAAAAAGTTCCGCAAACGCGTAAAGAGCATATCCCCTGAAACAGAGAAGCTGCTTCTCGAATACTCATGGCCCGGCAATGTGAGGGAGCTCAAGAACGTTGTCGAGAGGGTCATGCTGCTTGGCGACGGAGACATCCTGACCACTGAGTACCTGCCGGTGGAAATGACTAACAAGGGCAGCAAGGGGAAGGGGGCCTTTATTTTCAAGCTCCCGCATGAAGGGGTAGCCATTGAAGAGGTAGAGAAAGATCTACTGAAACAGGCCCTTGATCTGACCTCGTACAATCAGACAAAGTCGGCAAAGAAACTGGGCATCGGTGTCGATGCCCTTCGGTACAAGATGAAGAAGTATGGGTTTCTGTAAATTCCAGATATAATCAAGTAATACTAATTCGCATTCAATTAAAGGTATTTGAATGCCCGTGCATAATACCAAGTAAGCTTTCGGTGTTGGCATAAAATATATGTTTGAAAGCAACGTGGTATAAACAACTATGCTTCAGTATCTAATAAAACGTCTAATATTGATGGTCCCTCTCCTGATAGGGATAACCCTCATCTCCTTTATAGTCATACACCTTGCTCCAGGTGAACCCGCCAGCCTTCAGATGGAGATGACGCCGAAGGTGACGAAGGAGGCAAGGGAGAGGATAAAGGCATACTACGGCCTGGACAAGCCTTTGTATGTTCAGTATCTTACATGGTTAAAGAAATTTGCCTCCCTTGATTTCGGAAACTCATTTTCACCCGATGGGCGCAAGGTCACGGACAAGATAATAGAGAGGCTTCCCATAACAATAACGATAAATGTCCTCTCTCTGGCCCTAATCTTTATGGCTGCAATCCCTTTGGGGGTCCTTTCCGCGACCCACCAGGACACATTCATAGACAAGGTTACAACTGTATTTGTCTTTATAGGATTTGCGATACCTACCTTCTGGCTCGCCCTCCTTCTTATGATACTCTTCGGGGTCCATCTGGGCTGGCTTCCTATATCCGGCCTCAGGTCCATGGATTATGAAACTCTGTCGATATCAGGGAAGCTTCTGGACTGGGTTAAACACCTTCTCATGCCGGTGCTTCTTGCTGCCTTTGGGGGTTTAGCAGGGCTTTCAAGGTATATGAGGGGGAGCATGCTTGAGGTGCTCCGGCAGGACTACATAGTTACTGCGAGGGCCAAGGGGCTTTCAGAAGGGAAGGTTATTTACAAGCACGCCCTGAGAAATGCCCTCCTCCCTGTAATAACCATTTTAGGACTCTCAGTCCCTGATCTGATAGGAGGGAGCGTCATCTTCGAGACGATATTTGCCATCCCGGGAATGGGACAGCTCTTCTACGCCAGTGTCATGTCCAGGGACTACCCTGTGATCATGGGGATTGTGGTCATAGGCGCCATCCTGACACTGATAGGGAACATGCTGGCAGACCTGTCTTATGCACTGGCAGACCCCCGGATAAGAAGGTCGTAAGCAGTATAGCTAACAAATTCTAAAAGAGTAACTATGGAGGTAAGATATGCCGATGTACAGGGTCATAGCAGTCCTTTTATTTTTTGCCTTTTCTTTGTCTGTTGAGGCAGCAGATACGGCATTCAGGGAAGAATTCATTAGAAACTATAAGGAGAGTAAATTTGAGGAACAGGCTAAGCTTGTACAAAAGAGCAAAAGTGTCATCCCTGAGGAGATAGGTGCGCTGCTGAGAGATGCACTGACTAAAGATGTAAATGAGAGGAACTACTTGTTGAATATAGCCAATATTATGGCATATATGTACCACCACTGGCACGGGAAAGGGGAGAAGCTAATAGACGGGGTACAGGCGGTAATTAACGAAGAAATACGAAAAGAAGATGAAAAGGTTGCAGAGTTGATGAAATGGAAGAAAGAGGAGAGGTTTGTAGGTAACATCGTCCTGAAGGCTAATATTGGCGAGATGCAAAAAAAAGATCTAAATCCTGTACTCTATCCCCACTGGTTTCACCGTATAATGTTTCAGTGTCGGGTCTGCCACGACAAGGTCTTTGCTATGAATCGTTGGGAAAACAAGATAACTCATGCCGAGATGTCTCAAGGCAGGCAATGCGGCCTCTGTCACGACGGAAAGATCTCCTTTGGGGTCGATGAGCAATGCGAGAGGTGTCACATTGCAGGGAAGCCTGAAGCAGCGTCACTTTATGATATAAAAAAGATAGATTATAAAAAGATAAAAGATGCTACAGCAAAGATTGGAGGGTTTTGGGATGAAGGGAAACTGCAGGATGGGAAGATGCCGCTGGATAAGTTTCAATTTATAGACTGGATGGCGCTTAAGAATAGCGAAGTATTCAGGCCTCTTGCCAGCCTGTCTAAAGATAAAGAAAAGACATATGAGATCAGGGACAATAAAATCCTCTTTGAGACCAAGAATAAATCTGTTGGGAATGTGCTTTTTAGTCACAAGTCACATTCTGACTGGATAAACTGTTCCTCATGTCACCCTACAATCTTTAAGGATAAATTAGGTTCAAATGATGTAAGGATGGCGGACATGTCCAATAAGATGATGTGCGGGTATTGTCATGGAAGGGTATCCTTTACATTTGCAAATTGTCCAAGGTGTCATAATAAACCTTCAGGAAATATGATTGAGGGGGCATTGAGGCGGGGGATAAAGACTAAGGAATAGACTGATAGACAATGAAGTATAGCAGGGTGATAAATGGAAAATAAACTGGTTGAGATAAAGGCTGAGGTCCCGGTTGAAAGGGCCGACGAGGTATCCACGTATCTTATAGGTATGGGTTCCGGGGGAGTAGTTACAGGTGGAGGAGAGGTGGATGCCTTTGAGCTTTCCGAGGACAGCAGGGCTACGGCGGAGCTGAAGGTTTATTTTCCGCCGGAGGAGGTCTCGGAAAAGGTCTCTGAGCTGCGGGGTTACCTTGAGGGGTTAGGTCTGGAGTTCAGTATTTCCGTCTCAGATATATTGGATGACGACTGGGCCAACAAGTGGAAGGAGTTCTTCAAGCCTGAGAGGATAACAGACAGGATAGTTGTTAAACCGACCTGGGAGCCTTTTGAGGCCGGGGAGGGAGATATAGTAATAGAGATCGACCCTGGGATGGCCTTTGGGACGGGCACACATCCGACTACAAGGGGATGCCTCAGGCTTATAGAAGAGGTTGTCTCAAAGACAAAGGGAGGAATCGAGACGATGCTCGATGTGGGGACAGGTTCAGGTATTCTTGCCATAGCAGCGACCATGCTTGGTGTCCAGAGGACGATAGCCATTGACGTGGATAGATCGGCCATCAGGGTGGCTGAAGAGAATGTAGCCCTGAACAAGGTTGGGCCCCAGGTGAGTGTATCTCGGATAAAGGTGGATGGTATGCGGGCGATGTTCGACCTTGTTGTGGCAAACATAATAGCGGAGGAGCTTGTCAGGCTTTCCAGAGACCTCAATGACAGGGTTCTGCCAGGCGGATCTCTTATACTTTCCGGCATTATTGTCGAGAAGGCAGATATGGTCAAGGGGGCCTTTAAAGAGTTCTTACTTGAGAAAGAACTGACGGAAGGGGAATGGGTTTCTCTGCTTTACAAGAAGACTTATTGAAATCTGTATATCAACAATAAAAAGCCTGTACTATCCTGAAGCTACTCGAATCGCTGCCAACTAGATGCTATAAGAAAGAACACTATTGCAACGCTGATGACGTCGTGCCAATCACGACGAATAGCTCAGTTCGCTCGAAAGTTTAGGTGCTTTATTCAAAGCCAGGCAGCCCGTGTCGAATAATTTTGGAAAATGACTGGCCCGATCGGCGGCCTTACTGCGTTCATTGATGCGACTACTGTAAATAATATTTGTCCTGAACCCGCATGTCTGTTATTTTAGTCGAATGAAAAATAAACTGGTTGAGATAAAGGCTGAGAGGATAACAGACAGGATAGTTGTTAAACCGACCTGGGAGCCTTTTGAGGCCAGGGAGGGAGATATAGTAATTGAGATCGACCCTGGAATGGCCTTTGGGACGGGCACACATGCGACTACAAGGGGATGTCTAAGGCTTATAGAAGAGGTTGCCTCAAAGGGCGGAATCGAGACGATGCTCGACGTGGGGACAGGTTCAGGGATCCTTGCCATTGCAGCGGCCAGGCTTGGTGTAGCAAGGACTATAGCTATTGACCTGGATTCATCGGCAGTAAAGGTGGCTGAAGAAAACATAGCCCTGAACAAGGTTGAGGCCCAGGTCCGTGTGGCCAAAATAAAGGTGGATATTATATACGTGATGTTCAACCTGGTTGTGGCAAACATAATAGCGGAGGAGCTTGTAAGACTTTCCAGACAGCTCAGCGACAGGGTCGCGCCTGGAGGTCACCTAATCCTCTCCGGCATCATTACCGAAAAGGCGGATCTGGTAAAGGATGCCTTTCAAGGACTCTCACTTGAGAAGGAACTAATAGAAGGGGAGTGGGTTTCTCTCCTTTACAAGAAGTAGAAACAGGTTTTTAGAGCCTGCTTTCGTCTTCCTTTAAGTCTCCCAGTGGAGTAAAGAAAACATCATAATCAAAGGGGCCGATTGGCCCCCTTTGCATTTCAAGTCCCTACTACTTTTTCCCATATACTGCATCGTGGGTGCCGATATCGAGCAGTATGATTTCCTTCTCGGTTATGTGTAGTGTAAGGGTTATGTGGTAGCTGTGAGTGAGGCTTACCGCATGACATCCGGAAAGTTTCCCGCTTAGCGGATGTATTTCTTGGTGAAGCTGAAATGGGTCACGCTGTAAGTCTGAGACAATCTTTGCAAAACGTGGTTTTAGATCAGGGTGTTTCTTAAAAAACCTACCGGCATATCGAAGGAACTGTTTCGGTGTTACGATAGTGTACACTATTCATCCTCACCCATATCTATGGCCTTTAACAAATCATCCACTTTCTTGAATTTACGTACACGCCCTGCCTTTACGTCATCAAGTGAAGACCTTACGCGGGATATGTATGCCTCATCTTCCGCTTTCATCAACTCCTGAAAACGATCCTCCGAGAGCACAACATACTTGGGCTCGTTGTTTTTTATCACATGCACAGGGCCAACCTTCAGGTACTCATCCACGGCATTGATCCCACGTCTCTTTATCTCCTGAGCAGCAATTGTATTCATCTGAGTACTCCTTTTAAAATAAATTTTGATACTAAAATCATAACTTTTTCAGAACTGAATTTCAACCTAAATCTTGCAAAACTCCGAAACTACTCTTCGACAAGCCTGCGACGAGCTCTGTCGAGCGCTTAGGGTGAACGGGATTTAAGTTGAATGTATATGTAACGTCATAAATAGCTGCGTATACCCCATCCCCACCCTGCCCCTCCCCTTGAAAGGGAGGGAAAAATAAGCATTCTCCCACGCCCTCAGGGAGAGGGTTGGGGTGAGGGTGGGCAAATATATTTGTCGTTGCTTATATAATCTTTTTCCGTTTGAGGTGAGCCCTCCGATTACGTTTGTCCTGAGCCAGTCGAACCACAAATA
>Ga0209431_10004859_pt1 | contig 10495 bp, 4 predicted proteins | sample RifCSP13_3_FD_184021 | JGI IMG/M metagenome (GOLD analysis project Ga0209431, IMG submission 184021) | Soil microbial communities from Rifle, Colorado - Rifle CSP2_sed 13_3 (SPAdes) (version 2) | ecosystem: Environmental > Terrestrial > Deep subsurface > Rock core/Sediment | place: Rifle... | reverse complement strand
CCCATGTCTATGCGGCAAGACTCCACGACCTTCGATTTCGCCAGATGGAGGGCGGCCTCCCCGAGCGTTATCGCTTCGAGGGAGAGCTGGAGAAACAGCGTGAAATCCATGACTCTCTGATTACCAAAGGGTTGGAGATTATCACAGACTCTTACTTAGATGCCGCTGATGCACTCTGTAAGAATGCGGAGATCACGATTGTCCGGAAGTCCCTGGAGGGGAAGAACTACAGGGTCCTCGTTGACGATATTCATCAGAGTCAATATGATATGGTAATCCTCGGGGCTATGGGGCTTGGGGCGATCAAGGAGAATCTCCTCGGGAGTGTCTGTGAGAGGGTAGTCCGGAGGGTCAGCGCTGATCTGCTGGTGGTCAAGAATACGACGCAAAGGCTTAGGGGCGGCAAGATCATGGTGGGAGTGGACGGCAGTCCGGAATCGTATGGCGCCCTGCAGATAGCCCTGTTGCTCTCCCGGAAATTAGATGCCTCGGTTGAGATCGTCTCTGCCTATGATCCCCATTTTCACTATGCGGCATTCAACAGCATTGCAAAGGTCCTCTCTGAAGAGGCAGGCAAGGTCTTCCGGTTCAAGCAGCAGGAGCAGCTCCATGAAGAGATTATTGACGATGGGTTGGCCAAGATATATAAAGCCCATTTAGAGGTTGCAAAAGGGATAGCAAAAGAACAGGGTGTGGAGGTCAACGCCACCCTTCTCGCAGGAAAGCCTTATGACGCGATTTTGGGGGAGATTCGTAAGTTGGAACCGGACCTCCTGATATTAGGAAAGGTGGGCATCCATAAAGATGATGGTCTGGATATCGGGAGCAATGGGGAGAAACTTTTGAGGCTCGCGCCATGCCACGTCCTTCTAACATCCCGCACCTTTGTCCCCTCAGTTGAGGCTGTGGCAGAACAGACCGTGTCCTGGACAAAAGAGGCAGAGGAGCGGATGGCGAGGGTGCCTGGATTTGTCCAGAACATGGCGAGGATGGCCATACTGAAATATGCCCAGGAGAAGGGGCATACGGTCATCAGCTCGTCACTGATTGATGAGACCATGGGGAAGTTCATGCCTCAGGGCGCCATGGGGTCTGCAGGGACGGGGAAGTCTCCCCATAGCAGTTTCTCTGAAGATGAGAAGATGAATTGGGACGAGGATGCAACGAAGGAGCTGCAGAAGATCGGGGATCCTGCGGTCAGAGAGCAGGTGAGATTGCGCGTGGAGAAACGGGCAAAGATGAAGGGGGCTAAGGGTGTCAGAAGGGAAGACGTCATCACATAAACCATTCCTGATTGCATGGAATCTGACGACGCAGTGCAACCTCCGCTGCGGGCATTGCTATATGGATGCAGACGAGACGTTTCATGCCCCTTCTATTTCCCCCTTTGAAAAAGGGGGAAATAGGGGGATTTCCGGGGGTGGTGGGGGTGGCCGTGAACTCACCCTGGAAGAGGGCTTCCATCTCATCAATGAGATCGCCTCTGTAAATCCGGACACCATCCTTGTCTTAACAGGCGGAGAGCCGCTCCTGTATAAACATACCATTGAATTTGCAAGATATGCCTCAACAAAGGGCCTCATGGTCGTCGTTGGGACTAACGGCCTTCTCCTCGATGACACGACGGTTAAAAGACTCAGGGAGAGCGGTGTGTCCGGGGTAGGGTTAAGCCTTGATTCTCTCGATCCTGCGCAACATGATGCCTTCCGCGGTCTGCCCGGCGCCTGGAAGCGGACGGTTGAGGCGATCGGGAGATGCCGGCGTCACGGTCTTCCATTTCAGATCCATAACAGCGTGACCTCCTTTAACTGGAGAGATGTCCCGCAGATCGTAGAGTTTGCCCACCAGCAGGGCTCCAGGGTCGTCAATTTTTTCTTTATGGTCTGTACTGGCAGAGGAGAGGAATTAACAGACATTACGCCAGAGCAGTATGAAGAGGTCTTATCCATTCTCATAGATCTGCAGGGGAAATATCCCGGGATGCTCATCAGAGCCCGCTGCGCCCCCCATTTTAAGCGCATCGCCTATCAGAAAGATCCGCACTCTCCAATTACAAAGGCGGAGGGATATTTGGGGGGCGGCTGTTTGGCAGGGTCTCACTATTGCCGCATCGCGCCGGATGGGGAGATCACCCCCTGTCCTTATATGCCTCTCTCTGCCGGTAATGTCCGGAACGACAAATTTTCTAAAATATGGGAAGACGCCCCGGTCTTTAACGAGTTGAGAGCTCCGCAATTAAAGGGGAAGTGCGGGGAGTGTGAGTATGAGGAATTGTGCGGAGGGTGCAGGGCAAGGCCCTATGCCAGCCATGGGGATTACTTAGACGAAGACCTGTGGTGTCAATATGTCCCCAGGGGTGGGGCAAAGATAGGAGCAGCTAAAATGAATAATGAGGAGCATGATGATAGGTCTGATGATAGGCCTGATGATAGGAATGTCGAGGGAAAGAGGTTGTGGACAAAAGAGGCCGAGGAGCGGCTGAACCGGCTCCCTTTCTTTCTGCGGGGGATGATCCGCGGGAATGTCGAGAAGCACGCAGAGGAGCATGGGATAACCGAGATTACGCCTGAGCTGATGGATGAGTTAAGGAAAAAGCGTTTTGGAGAGAACATGCCCCAGATGCCGGGGATGCCGGCGCGGGAATTTCCATGGACAAAGGAGGCCCAGCGGCGTCTCGAAGCTGTCCCTGAATTTATGAGAGGGATGTTTAAGGAGGCCGTGGAAGAGTTTGCACGAAAAGGGGGGCACCTTGAGGTTAATGTTGAGGTGTGGGAGAGGGTGGAAGAGGTCTATCATGAAGACAATCAAAAGTCAGAAGACAGAAGCAAGAAGCAAGAAGCAAGAAGCGAGAAGGGCGGCGAGGGAAGAATTGAGTGGACAGAAGAGGCCCTTCAGGAGATTGAAGGGCGGTATTCGAACAGGCCGCAGTTTGCAAAAGATTTTATCGTGGAGCTGATTAAGGAGGATATAGAAAAGGCGGCGTTAGCCAGTGGGTTGACACGCATCGAAAAGAAGGACTTAGCGGCCATAGAGGCCCAGGGAACGGTTGCCGTAGAGTGGTCTGAGGAGGCATGGAAGCGATTGCAGAAGGCGCCGGACTTTATACGGAGCGGGATTAAAAAGGCGGCAGAGCGGAGGGCCTCCCGCATGGGCATTCCCGTGATCACTCCGGAGCATTTAACAGAATTCCGCAATAGGGCCATGATGAAGGCGGTGAAGAGGATCAAGGCATTGGGCTTTAATGAGTTGACCTTCGATGCCTTTGATTATGCCAAAGAGAATATTAAAAAGATCAGGGAGAATAAAGAGGCCCAGGAGAGGCTGGATGAGATCAGGGAATATGTGACCTCCAAGGGGAAGATTGGGGTCATTGATCAGGATATGCTCAATAAGATGAAAGAGTATTTAAACGGGTAGAATGAAAAAAGTTCCGGCACATAAACCGGTGGTGGCGGTGATCGGCGGGGGGATCTCCGGTCTCTCTGCGGCCTTCTGGCTCCTGCAAAACAATATAGATATTATCGTATTAGAGCAGGCGGACAGACCCGGCGGGGTTATCAGGAGCGAGAACATTGACGGATACCTTGTTGACCGCGCTGCCAATTGCCTTTTGAACTACCTTCCGGAGGTAAACATCCTGTGTGATACCGTAGGGATCAGAGATGAGCAGATATACCGCTCGCCGGTTGCAAAGAATCGCTATCTGCTGAAGGATGACCAGCCGGTACCCATGCCTCAGGACCCCGTTGGTTTCATTACCACGAACCTGTTGAGCCTCAGAGGTAAGGCACGGCTCCTTTCTGAGCCCCTGATTCCCCGTGTTCATGCAGAAAAGGAAGAGACGGTCTCAGAATTTGTAGCCAGGAGGTTGGGGCAGGAGGTCCTGGAGCAGGTTATGGAGCCCTTTATCGGCGGCACTTATGCCGGGGATCCCGGTTCCCTGTGCGCAAGGAGCACCCTGCCGATGTTGCATTCCCTGGAGCAGCGCTACGGTAGTCTCATTATTGGGGCGCTGATCAGGAGACTCAAGGGGAGCCGGACGAGTTGTCCGATGCACCTCTTTTCTTTTCATCGCGGGATGGAAACCATCACGAAGGCTGTTGTCCAATACCTGGGCGGTCGTTTTATCCCCCGTTCCCGGGTAACTGGGATTGAGGCTAAGGGAAACTCCTGGCAGGTCATTGCGGAAGGGGACACACGGTCTGTAACTTATCAGGCAGACGCAGTGGTTATTACCACCCCGAGTGTTGAAGCGGCCAGGTTGATATCTCCCATAGATCCGGAGGGGGCTGAACTATTAAAGGGTATCGAGTATCCGCCATTAGCCGTGGTTTACACCGGTTTTAAAAGGGACGCTGTGAAACACCCCTTAGATGGGATAGGCTGTATGGTGCCTTCAAGAGAGGGGTACACGATCCTGGGCACTCTATGGAACTCGACGCTCTTTGATGGGAGGGCCCCGGAGGGGATGGTGGCTATGACCAATTATGTTGGAGGGAGGCGGCACCCGGGGATTGTAGAGGAGAGCGATGAAACGATCCTGGACCGCACCCTGACAGACCTGCAGCGCATACTGGGTGTAACAGGGCCCCCGGACTTTGCAACGATTACACGATATAAAAGGGCCCTTCCTCAGTACGGGATCGGCCACCAGGATATCTTAAAGCACATAGAGGACACACCAAACCGGACACAAGGCCTATATATTGCCGGCAACTACCTCCGCGGTATATCTGTAAGAGACTGTATCAGTTATGGCGCCAAGCTTGCCACTAAGATCACAAGGGATCATGGCCTAATGGCATAATAATTGCATTTATAAAGTATCTCGATGGGAAGAGTCCAGGTCCCGCACATACAACAATCCCTCATAGCAGGCTATCTATTTATCCTTATCATTACAGGCTGCAGTAGCGAATACAGCACTGTAGGTCCTGCCTTAGAGGGAACGTCCAGCATAAGCGGCGGCGCCATGCTGCTCCTGGCAGGAATGCCAGGGGGGATAGGGACATCCGATGGGACTGACTCTGTTGCACGATTCAATTCTCCCCGTGGGATCGCTGTCTATGGGGATACCCTCTACATAGCCGACCAAAACAATCACTCCATAAGAAAGATTGACATACCTGCAAAAACAGTCACGACAATTGCCGGCTATTCCGGCGTACCGGGTTTAGATGATGGAGTCGGCAGTGCTGCCCGGTTCAATGCGCCGGAGGGGATTGAGACAGACGGCGCCTTCCTCTATATCTCGGATACGAAAAATAGCGCCATACGCAAGATAGACATGGGTACAGGCAGTGTGGTGACATTGGCCGGAAAGAGGGGGCAGAAGGGTTCTAAAGATGGGGCAGGAAGCGATTCCCTGTTTTCAGGGCCAACTGCGATAGCACTCCTGGGAGAGTTCCTCTATGTAACAGATACGGACAACCACACTATCAGAAGGGTTCATAAGGATACGGGTGATACTGTTACCGTTGCAGGCACGCCCAACAAAAAGGGATCTCAAGACGGGATAGGAGGCGATGCCTTATTTAACTTTCCGCTGGGTATAGCTAGGGCTGGCGCATCTATATACATTTCAGACACCTTCAACCACACGATCCGGAGATTAGACCCGCTGACTGGAGAGGTTATGACCTTGGCAGGAATCTCCGGCCAGGCAGCCTATCAGGACGGCTCCCTTATAGAGGCACGATTTTACTACCCCTATGGTCTGTCTGTCAGGGGTACGGAGCTATTTGTTGCAGATCTCTGGAACGAGGTCATCCGTGTGGTTGATCTGTCTGCAGGTATGGTGAGTACCGTGGCAGGCACTGAACCTGTTTATGGCGCTGCGTCTGAATTACGCACATTCCCTGGTTATACAGATGGGGCGATAGGGGTAGGGAGGTTCTACAGCCCTGCAGATATCGCTGTTTCAGGAGATTATCTGTATGTAACGGACATGAATAATCAGCTCATTCGCAGGGTGGATATCCTGACAGGTGAAATATCGAAGATGGCTGGGAAACCTGTCACTTCTGGCACCAGGGACGCAACAGCAACAGAGAGCAGGTTCAGTACCCCTGGAGGGATCACAATGGAGGGGGAGGCGCTTTTTGTTGCAGATACCTTTAACCACACGATAAGGAAGATAGATATGTCTACCGGAGAGGTGAGCACACTGGCAGGGTTCCCGGGGGTATACGGTAGCGCCGATAGCACAGAAAGCCCGGCCCTGTTCAACTCTCCCACGGATGTAATCGTTGACGCAGCAGGAGAGAATCTCTACATTGTGGATACGGATAATCACGTGATCCGGAGGATGCGGCTTTCTACCGGAGAGGTCCGTACCTTTGCCGGATATCCTGGCATTCCTGGCGCACTGGATGGGACAGGATGGGATGCCAGGTTTAATTCTCCGAAGAGGGGGGTACGAGTAGGGGATAAACTCTATATAACGGACACGGGGAACCATATTATCCGGCAGGTAGATATGGTTACAGGGGTAGTGACTACTGTTGCGGGAGAGAGTGCAGTGTCCGGCTGGACTGACACGGGAGAGGGGAGCGGGTCAGCAAGATTTAACAGCCCCGGGGATATGACAACGGATGGAACCTTCCTTTACGTTGCAGATACGGGGAACCATGCTATCCGTAAAGTGGATCCCTTGTCAGGAGTCGTTGTCACGATGGCAGGTATCCGCGGGAGCAGTGGTCTTGTAGATAGTACGGAAAATGGCGCGGCCCCCCTCTTTAATTCCCCGGAGGGGATTGTCTGGCATAACGGGATACTTTATGTTGCTGACACAGGAAATCACCTTATAAGAAAGATAGACATTGCTACCGGCGATGTCTCATTCCTTGCAGGAGATATAAGCTGTATCGAGGAGACTGAGATGGTAAACGGGGTGTCTACCACGAAGACGACGTGTACAGCTCAGTCTGCAGGACTAAGCTCTTATGGGGACTCTACGGATGGGACAGGAAAGACGACGGCATTCAACTCCCCTACAGGGATGAATACGGATGGGACTTATTTGTATGTCATGGATACAGGAATTAGCGCCATCAGAAGGGTGGATATGAGCACAGGAGAGACGAAGACCTTTTCCTATTCTCAGAATAAAGGCATCTCCCTTAGCTCCCCTTCAGGGGGTGATATCGCCGAAGGTCTGCTCTATATTGCAGATAAGAATAACCATATTGTGCGGAAATTAGACATCGCAGAGTTATCCCGTGCCCCGTTAATTCTTATAGCAGGCAGCGTAGGGGAATCAGGTTACAGATATAGCGCGGGTTATTCAGCCCAGTTCAATCGCCCGGTAGGGATTACGGCAGACGGGATGGGAAACCTCTATGTCGCAGACACCGGCAACCACACGATAAGAAAGGTGGTCATCGCCACAAAAGAGGTAACCACGATAGCAGGAATTCCCGGACGGTCCGGTTTCATGAACAGTGAATTTGGCTTTCCCAGATTTACGTATCCACGGGGAATCTGTATCGTAGGCGATCACCTGTATGTTGCAGATTCCGGGAACCATCTGATCCGGAGGGTCAATGTGGCTACCGGTTACGTGGGCCTTGTGGCGGGACTTGTGGATTATGTGACCAATGAAGGTTCATCCGGGACAGTAGACAGTACAGGAGCGGCGGCAGGATTTAATGACCCCAGGGGCATTACCTCTGACGGGACCTATCTCTATGTGACAGATACGGGCAACCATACGATCAGGAGGGTACTGAGGACAACCGGACAGGTAAAGACCATTGCCGGGATGCCGGAAGAGGCAGGATACAGGGATGGCGTGGATTTTGAGGCGAGGTTCAGGTATCCAAGGGGTATTACCGCTGATGGAGAGTATCTTTATGTGGCAGATGCCGGAAATAATGTCCTGCGCAGGGTGAATAAACATACAGGCGAGGTGCTCACGTTCTCAGGGAAGACAGGCCAGTCTTCTTTTGCCTCAGGGACAAGAGAAGAGGCGCGCTATAATAATGTAGTCAGTATTGCCACCTCTCCGGATACGCCCTATCTATTCTTTACTGACAGTATAGAGAACGCTGTCGGCCGTGTTGAGAAATAAGACCGTATCCTTCCTATCTGCTTTTTTCCCTGATCATGATTCTCAGAGGCACCCCCTTGAATCCCCACTGGTCGCGTATGTTGTGCTCGATGAACCTTCTGATGCCCGGGCTTATGGCCTTGGGATAATTCACAAAGAGCACAATCCCTGGCGGCCGAACACCGGCCTGGGTCGCATAGTATATCTTTACGGGTTTGCCCTGGTAGGTGGACGCGGGTAAGCGCCCTGCGATCTCTTGTGTAAACCTGTTCAGTTCTCCGGTCGGGATACGTTTTGAATACTCCTCCATGACCGCCCGGATCTCCGGAAATAATTTTGTGACACGATTCCCGGTCAGTGCGGATATAAAGATGATGGGGATATGTGAGATATAGGGGTAGAATGAATAAATACTCTTTTTGTACTGGTCCATGGTCTTTTCATCCTTCTCCACGATATCCCATTTGTTGATCCCGATGATACACCCCTTTTCCGCCTCTTCTATGTATTTCAGGATCTTTAAGTCCTGGTCTGTGATCCCTTCTGCAGCGTCTATCATGAGGATGGCGATATTGCACCTTTCGATGCTCTTTAAGGCCCTGATCACACTGTAGGATTCTATCCCCTTGTCTACCTTAGCCTTTTTCCTGATCCCTGCCGTATCCACAAACAGATACCCCTTTTTATAATAGGTGACCAGGGTATCTATCGCATCCCTTGTTGTCCCCGGCATTGGGCTTGTCACCAGGCGTTCTTTGCCCAGGAGTCTGTTAATCAAAGTAGACTTCCCGACATTCGGTTTTCCGACAACCGCGATCCTGGGTGGGGCCTCTTCTCCGTCGGCGCGACCTTCTTCTCCTGCTTCCCCTGCTTCAGGCAATAAGGGATGCACATCATCCAGGAGCTCGTCAACACAACGTCCATGTTCCGCAGAGATGAGATAGAGCTTTTCTGCAGAAAGCCGGTAGAAATCAGAGATGCCCGCCTCTGCCTTATGAGTATCCACCTTATTGATGGCATAGAAGACCGGCTTATGGATCTTTCTGAGCAGATCCGCTATCTCAAGATCTGCCGGCATCAGTCCTTCTCTGCAGTCCATCAGGAAGATGATGATATCTGCCTCATCGATAGCCGTGCCGGCCTGCCTCCTCATCTGGGTTAATATGGGATCTGAGGTCTCAGGTTCGAGCCCTCCTGTGTCCACTAAGATAAAATCACGCCCAAGATAGGAAGTTACAGCATAGTTCCTGTCCCGCGTGACCCCTGGCGTATCTTCCACAATGGCGATACGTTTTCCCAGGATGCGGTTAAACAGTGTGGACTTGCCGACATTCGGCCGGCCTATGATAGATACAACAGGTTTCTTCATCACACCATCCACATCGCAACCGCTGTTAGCATCACCATCCCGCTTGGGATCAGCATATACCTGTAGATCGTCCCCCGGTCTGCACTGAAGTACTCCCCTGTGAGGACAAAACAGAGGTGCATCGGCGAGAACATCACCCCCATGAACCCGCTTGCAAAGGCAAAGGCCATTTTCCCTGTCTCCGGGGCCCCCCCGCTAAGGGTAATCAGGAGCGGAAACGCAGTGCCCACAAAGGCGATGGTAAGGCCTGTGAGCAGACCCACTAAGAAGGGGAGGATAAAAAAGAGGATCATCAGGGGGAACCCTGTCTGGGTCAGGAATAATGACATCCCGTCAACAGCCCCCGTTGCCCTGAGGGTCTCTTTAAAGAACATCACCCCCACGATGATCAGGAGGATATTCCATGAAATGCTCTCTCTCAGGGTCATTGCGATCTTTCTCAGCGGGAAGCGATGGTAGATAAACATGAACGAGATGACCACTGCCATGACTATGGCGATATCCATATGGAACAGCGCGACCATGAGAATGATAGACAGAATCGGGAACATGCTTGCTGTAAGCCTTGCCAGGTCTCTTCCCTTCCTTGTCCTGAGAGTATCCACCCCTGAAGGTGAAGGGCCTTTTCTATTCAGATCAATTCCCCTGAAGCAGAAGATGCCGCCGCTGACGACCACCATCACAGCAAAAGGCGTTTGATAGAGGATGAGTTTCCCTAAAGGGACATGGGTAATGGCAGAGGCCAGTATTAACCCAGGGTAAGTCGGCAGGACATACTCCCAGATATGCCGGAACCAGTAGTTGATAAACCCCTTTCTCTCAGGGGAGATGGAGATGGCGCTGCCGGCTTCTTCTACCAAAGGGGCAGAGAAGTAGGCCCCTCCTATCGAGGGGACCATCCCGATGATGGCCGGCGGTGCGGCAAGTACGATCCGGGTATCCCGCACCACCCTTTTGAGCGACTCCATCATCTGTTTGAATGTGTCCGTCTTTCTCATGATATTCTCCATCACCATGATCAGGCCGAGGGCCGCCATCATCTGGATCGTGGTATAGTTTGTGATCGCACTGATTAA
>Ga0209431_10004854_pt1 | contig 10498 bp, 10 predicted proteins | sample RifCSP13_3_FD_184021 | JGI IMG/M metagenome (GOLD analysis project Ga0209431, IMG submission 184021) | Soil microbial communities from Rifle, Colorado - Rifle CSP2_sed 13_3 (SPAdes) (version 2) | ecosystem: Environmental > Terrestrial > Deep subsurface > Rock core/Sediment | place: Rifle... | reverse complement strand
AGACGCCTCGGAGGTATGGGTTTTGGTTGGCGCCTAACTTGTACCAAAGAGGTTATTCTTTTGTCAACAGTTCATAATATGATCCCTTTCGCACCAAAAACTAATTAACCTGATGTGCAAGTTTTCCTAGCACCTTGACAAAGAAAAGAGACCGCCGTACAAGTGTGGCTGCCAAGCTAACACTGGTATACGGAGGTCTCGAAAATGGATATTACCACGTTTCTGATCAGCGTCTTTTGTTTGGTGGACGACTTTCTGAAAGACAAACGGCTGCGCCAGCGTGGACCGCAGCCCACCTTGAGCGACAGCGAAGTGATGACGATAGAAATCATAGGCGAATTTCTGGGCATTGATACAGATAGTGGCATCTTTCGCTACTTTCGCAGGCATTTCAGCGATTGGTTTCCGGCCTTGGGACAGGTTCATCGCACCACCTTTGTGCGCCAGGCAGCCAACCTGTGGGCTGCCAAACAACAATTGTGGTCGGTGTTGATCGGGCGGACCGACCATTATCCGCTGGTCTCGATCACCGATAGCCTGCCGATCCCGGTCTGCCGCTTTGCACGGGGTTGCCGCTGTTGCATACTGGCTGGTGAGACGGCCTTTGGTCGGGATGAGGTCGCTCGCCAAACCTTCTTGGGACTGCGAGTGCATGTTCGCATCAACCTGCCGGGCATCATCACTGATTTCCGTTTGGCCCAGCTAATGTGCACGATTTGCACGTGGCCGAAGAGCTGTTTGAAGGTGTGCAAGGCTGGGCCTTGGGTGACCGCAACTACTGGAGCCCACCATTGAAGGAGAAAGGATTGGGGCAGGGCTTGATCTGGTCGACGCCATATAAATCGGCCAAACGCGAGAAGAAGCCTTGGCCGAGATGGTTGAGCCATAAACGCTACTTGATTGACACGGTGTTCAGTCAACTGACGGAGCGGTTCCATGCGAAAAGATTTTGGGCCAGAGATGCCTGGCACTTCTTTTCTCGCTGGTTGCGGAAAGTTTTGAGCCATACGATTGCGGTCTTCTTTTGCCAGCAACTGGGTATACAGCCGCTCCACTTTGCTGAATTGATCGTCGATTAATACTGGCACATCAGGTTAATTAAAATGAAAATTCTTTTCTTGCTCACTCAGGACCTCGAAAGTCCCTACGGATTGGGGCGATGTTTTCCATTAGCGGCTAGCTTGGTGCGTTTGGGACACGAGGTCAACATTGCAGCGCTGAGTAGCCACTACGATGATCTCAAGCAGAAGCAATTTGAGCGCGATGGAGTTTATGTACGGTATGTAGGCCAGATGCATGTGCGCAAGCAAGGCAACCTGAAGAGTTACTACCCGGTCCACCAACTGCTTGGGATCACGGTTAAGGCTACTGTTGCACTGGCTCGGGCAGCGCTGATGATCCCAGCGGATATTATTCACGTTGGCAAGCCGCATCCTATGAATGGCCTGGGTGGTCTTTTAGGCCATTTGTTGCGTGGCAAGATTCTATTTGTGGATTGTGATGACTACGAGGCAGGATCAGGGCATTTTAAAGGCGCCTGGCAGAAATGGGGAGTAGCGTTATTTGAGAAGCATATTCCCCGCTATGCACAAACTGTTACTACAAACACAACCTTCCTGCATGAGAAACTTATCGAATGGGGGATTGCCCCTAAAAATATCTATTATCTTCCCAATGGTGTGGATCGCAAACGTTTTACCATGCCTGATCCTAGCGAGGTAGAGGCACTTCGCTCAACTTTAGGCTTGCAAGGACGACAGGTGATCGCCTTTATCGGCTCACTCAGCCTTGCCAACCACCCGGTAGATTTGCTTTTACAAGCGTTTACTCGCCTATATGCAAGACTGCCCCAGTCTACTTTGTTGCTCGCTGGAGGCGGTGAAGATTACGACACTCTGAAGGCTCTGGTTAACCAATTGGGGCTTGACGAGGCCGTGTTTTTTTGCGGTCGTATACCTCCCGATCTCGTCCCGCTTTATTACCGGTTGGCCGATGTCTCTGTCGATCCCGTTCGGGATGATGATGCTGCCCGAGGACGTTCGCCCTTAAAACTATTTGAAAGCTGGGCTTGTGAGACACCTTTCGTCTCTGCGGATGTTGGCGACCGCAGAATGCTGCTCGGTGATCCACCTGCTGGGTTATTGGCGAGACCCGGAGATCCTGATTCACTGGCAAACTGCATCCTGAATGTCCTGGAAAATAGAGAACTAGCACAACAAATGGCATCAGTTGGGTTAATTCGAATCCGTATATTCGATTGGGATCAATTGGCTACAGGGATCGAGTCTGTGTATCTCGCTGCTCTAGGCAAACAGATCTAGCCGCCGACCTAGCCACGACTATTTTCTCGCAGGTACTTAAATCCATCCCGAAATCCATCTAAATAATCGCGGAGATGAGAAAAGTTGCCTTTGAGCGTCTCGCGCAGTAAAAACCATATCATAAAGGTCCAAAGCTGCCAGGTCGAGAAGCGGTTATCTTTGCGGTAGAACAACACCGTGTTGCGACCTAAAAACCAGCGGCGGCGTCCGGGGATCTTGCGCGTTGTGAGTGCGTCCTTGTGGTAAAGCCTTGCGGCTGGCACAAATCCGATTTTGAAACCGGCATAATTGACACGGTAGAAAAAATCATAGTCTTCCGAATAGTTTTTAAAAATTGTGTCAAATCCACCTACCTTCTCCAGTACAGCTCGCCTGGCTAAAAAGGCGCAGCCAATGGCGTACTCTAACTGCCGTGGTGTATCAAATTCAGGACCATCCTTTGCCTTAAAACCTATCATGATAATTGAGGGAGGGAATGACCGCCAACGAGCACCTGCAGTTTGTACAATTTCTGGGTGATCGTAATAAAGAATCTTCGGTACACTCACATCCCAATCAGTTTCATCCAACAAACGTATTGTTGATGGCTCGATGATCGTGTCGTTGCTAAGCAGGAATAGGTCGGTAGCACCAGCCTTCAACGCTTCCTGAATCCCAGCATTAAACCCGCCTACAAACCCAGTATTCTCATCCAGCTTAATTATCGGTATTTGTGGAAATTCTTCTCTAATCTTGTGAAGTGATTCTGGACTCGATCCATTGTCAATCAATAGAACATACAGGGGCGAAAAATCCGAGCAAAGCACAGAATGAAGGCACTCTATCGTGTCTTCTGGGTGATCATAGAAGACAATCACTACAATCAGTTTTTTTTCAGGCATCGTTGTTTGAATAAGATGGATAGGCCGAATAGTATTCTAGGAGAAATTGGTAAGAAATGATGCAAAGGACTCAATTATATAGTCGATCATCTCAGGGCTCAGACCAGGATATACACCTACCCAAAAGGTTTGTTTCATAATCAAATCCGTGTTAGTAAGGCTTCCAATTATTCGCCAAGATCTGCCAAGGTAGGCTGGCTGGCGTGTCAAGTTACCACCAAATAACAAGCGTGTTCCAATCTTCCGGCTTTCCAGGTAATGAATCAATTCATTGCGATCAAAGGGAGCGTCCGAGTGTACGGTAATCGGAAAACCAAACCAGGAGGGATTGGCGCCTGGAGTAGGTTTTGGGAGTATGAAAAACTGGTCGTAAGGCGATAAGCCTTCCAATAGAAGCTGCCAGTTTTTCCTACGTATCTCGATATATTGTGGCAGCTTTTGTAGCTGCGCCAGACCAACCGCGGCTTGCATATCCGTCAATTTTAGATTGTAACCAATGTGGGAGTAGATGTACTTGTGATCGTAACCGTGAGGCAGCTCGCCTAACTGCCATTCAAACCGCTTGCCACATGTATTTTCCTTACCTGGCTCGCACCAGCAATCACGCCCCCAATCGCGATATGACGTGACGATCTTCTCGAGAACAGAACTATCTGTGATTACGCATCCACCCTCCCCCATCGTAATGTGGTGTGCAGGGTAAAAGCTTGTTGTAGACAGATCGCCAAATGAACCAGTCAGCTTTCCCCGAAAGGTTGAGCCAAGGGCGTCACAATTATCTTCGATGAACCAAAGGTTGTGGCGCTTGACCACCTCAAGGATAATATCCAGATTTGCCGGATTTCCTAACGTGTGAGCGATGATAAGCGCGCGTGTGCGCGGGCCAATAGCATCCTCCAGGTGACGCACATCCAGATTGTAGGTACCCAGATCTACATCTAGAAAGACTGGAACGAGCTGGTTTTGTAAAATTGGATTAACGGTAGTCGGGAAACCCGCTGCAACAGTGATTACCTCGTCACCGGGTTTCAAGCTGCGCTCACCCAGACGAGCTGAGGTGAGGGCAGAAAGCGCTAGGAGATTGGCAGACGAACCCGAATTGCACAGATTTGCGTGGCGAACACCAAAGAAGCGCGCAAACGCTTGCTCAAATTGTTGTGCAAACCGTCCTGCGGTGAGCCAAAAATCCAATGCTGAGTCAACGAGATAGAGCAAATCGTCGGCATTGAAGACGCGTCCGGAAGTGAGGATTGGGGTCGTTCCGGGGATAAATTCTTCGACAGGCCAATTAACCTGGTGGAACTGGCGAACCAAAGCCAGGATATCCTCACGCAGTTGATCAGGAGTGGTCATATCAGATGATTTTTCCTCTCGTCAGCCATTTTTTGCAAACCTTCCTGACAAGAAGATAATTTTATACCAAATGTGTCATCAAGCTTGTCCAATCGCAAACCAGCTACCAAGGGACGCCGTGCCTGTTGGCCCAATTTGTAAGTTGAAACTCCAAGTACAAGGTCTTGATTCAACCCAAAAACCCGAGCTGCCTGGCGGGCAAACTGGTAACGGTCAATACGATCTGAGCCGACAACGTTGTAGACTCCCGAAGCACCAGATAGTACCATAGAAACCACCGTCTGGGCCAGATCAGGTGCGTAGGTCGGATTCCCAATCTGGTCTACTGGAACTCTAATTATCTGACCAGAATTTAAGCTGCGCAATAATTGGTAGATGAAATTTTTACCCTGGCGCTCCCAACCATAGACAACCGTGGTTCGAACAATCAAATGTTGCTTATCTTCCATAGCGATCAAGTGCTCTGCATACACCTTCTGCCGGCCGTATTCACAGATTGGGTTAACAGGATCGGTTTCCGAATATGGGCCATTTTTGCCATCGAAAATATAATCAGTAGAAAAATAGACCGGCTTTGCTGCAACTTCGGTCGCAGCTAAGAGAATATTTTTAACCCCCAGGACGTTAGTAATGTATGTATCCGCAGGGTTCAATTCACAAGCATCTACATTTGTCTGCGCAGCTGGCAAATATATCACATCAGGATGCAATTCAACGATCAATGAACGCGTTTGGCTTACATCCCGAATATCAAGAAAGTATGCATCTGGAACTGGTCGCGAATTATATGTACCCAAAACCTCCAGCTTAGCGTTACGGAGAGCACAAACGAGCTGCTCGCCGATCTGCCCAGACGCCCCAATGACCAGATGCTTGCTCATCGATGAACCAGCGACCAATCATAAGGAATAGAGTTATTAAAGGGATCCAGGCGAACGATTTCATCTGGCTTGTGGGGTAATGTCGCGCAGTTGGCAATAATCGCAGGGACGATACCAATGCCTTTGAATCCATTCCATATTCCAGGAGGGATCCTGACCAAAACATAATTGGCTTCACCAATGAAAAGCTCCTGTAAATTGCCTCGCGTTTGAGAGTCAGGCCGGTCATCAAACAACACGAGCTTGATCATCCCAGACACAACCGCATAATTCAGGGTCATCTCACGATGTAAATGCCAACCCTTGACAACCCCAGGATTAACCACAGAAAAATAAATTTCACCAAAGCGTTCGAAGTGTGGATCATCGCAGCGAAGCATATGCATTATTTTGCCGCGCTCATCCGGGGTTTGTTTTAGTGGATGGATAAGAACGCCATCGATCATTTATCCGCCTGTACAAAATGTTTGCGATACCACGAAATTGTTTCCTCGAGGCCAGGATTTAGACCGTAAGTTGGTTTCCAGTCTAAAACCTGTCTGGCTAAAGCACATGAAAGGTATTGGGAATGTAATTCGCCAACCGCAATATTTCGAATGATAGGTTGGATATGTGAGCAATCCATCATGCTTTGGATCATACCGACCAGGTCGAGCACACTCACTGGGGTTTCATTGCTAAAGTTAAAGGCTCTCCCGCACACTTCGTCTCTTTCTAACTGCTCGCCCAATTTCAAGTAAGCCTTGACGACATCCTTAACATAAATATAATCACGCAGGTATTGACCATCACTGCGTATTATGGGCGGTTTATTCAGCAGGAAAGAGCGAATCGTTCCAGGCACGATCCGGCTCCAATTTAAATCTCCGCCTCCGAAAACATTTCCGCAGCGAGCGATTGCCACCGGCAATCCATAGCTCCGATGATAAGTCATCGCAATCAGATCTGCACAGCTTTTTGAAACCTCATAAGGATGCTGGCCTCTAAGGGGCATTTCTTCCACATAAGGCAGAACTAGTGATTCACCATAGGCCTTATCGCTGGAGGCAATCACAATCCGATGCACAAGATTGACATGTAACCGGCAAACCTCCAACAATTGATATGTCCCACGAATATTGGATTCAAATGTCGCCAGAGGAAAACGATCTGCTCTGCTGACGATAGTCTGCGCCCAAAGGTGAAAGACCGTGTCAATCGCGTGCTTATTAATTGCACGCTCAAGAGACCCAATGTCTTCGAGTGCCCCGTCAACTACGCTAACCCGATGGATATCCTGGCTCCTGTAAAGCTCCGTTTGTGGATCTGCATCATGGATGAGCACCACAACCTGGGCTTTCCTGTTTAGCAACTCCTTTACCAACCATGAACCAATCAGTCCGGTTGCGCCAGTGATAAAAACCGTTCGGTCTTGCCAAAATTCAGAAAGTGAATTTGTATTCTCGTCAGGCATTAGGTCCAAATCTTCCAGGGGGCTTCATTCTGTGCCCACAAATTATTTAATAGCTGAACGTCTCGTAAGGTATCCATGCACTGCCAAAAAAGGCTATGGCGATAGGCAACCAACTGTCCATCCGCTGCCAATCTTTCCATTGGATCCTTCTCCCACAAAGTGTGTTCGTCCGCAATATAATTTACGATCCCCGGCTCCAGGACAAAAAAACCGCCGTTTATCCAACCCTCTCCTATTTGAGGTTTTTCCACAAACTCGGCAACCAGTGACCCGTTGAACGCTATACCGCCGAACCGGGCAGGAGGCCGGACAGCCGTGACAGTAGCAAGCTTGCCATTAGCCTGATGAAAAGCTATTAAGGCATTCAGATCGATGTCTGCTAGACCGTCACCATAGGTTAACATGAACGTTTCATCGCCGATGTATTCCGCTAAGCGTTTGATCCGCCCACCAGTTTGAGTCTGCCAACCTGTGTCAATCAGATGGACGACCCAATCTTCGCAATCTGCGCCATGCAAGCTTACTGTGCCATCAGAGAGACAGATGGTTAAGTTCCGGGATCTATATCGATAATTGATGAAGTAATCTTTGACAATTTCGCCTTTATACCCCAAGGCAATAACAAATTCCTTGAAGCCAAAGGCTGCGAAAATCTTCATGATATGCCACAGAATGGGCTCACTACCGATTTCGACCATCGGCTTTGGTTTTATGGTCGTTTCTTCGGATAAACGTGTTCCTAGACCGCCAGCTAATATTCCAACTTTCATACGGCTCCGTTTATCTGGTCTGTTTCAACCGATTTCGAGAAGTTCTTTATAATATTTTGTACCACGAACAAAGGTCATTACCTCGTCATAATTCTCGATGATAGTGGATAGATCTTCCGGTGTAGTTCTTTTCAGGTTAGTACCAATCCTGGCAGAAGGGATTCCCAAAAAAGCGGTAATTCGGTCAACCGCAGCTTGCTGGTTAATTGCATCGTTTAAATCGTCTTCGTAGTATAGGCGCAAATATGGCAAATTTGCCAGGATGCTATCTTCTAATTGGTGAAGACTATCAATCCACTGAAGCTCCTGCTCCAATTTAGCTGGATCAAGCGACATTGTCACAAAGGTTTGCTCGCCCTGTTCCTCGGAATGATGAAATTTGCCACGATAGAAGGCATACAAATGAGAAATCGCCTGACGAATCAAATTGCGCCGTTTCAAGCTGATTATTTGATAGCCTGAAGCATGAAGATCTTCTACAAATATTTGCGGATCGCGGATATTTTGCACTTCAAAGTGACTGGACAGAAACTTGAAACCATAGATATCTTTCTTGGAAAGCCTTTCGTGACATTTGAGATACCGCTTAGGTGATAAGACCCGCTTCCACAACAACTCATTGTCGCATTGAATCTGAGGATGTGAGTTGAGAAAACTGACCAGGAGATTACTGCCAGATCGGCCAAAAGAAAAAATAAAAAATTTTTTAACTGGATGTCTTTTTGGTCGAAAGAAATATGTTGAATATGTAAAAGCTTCACGGATATATCCGGTATAAGCTCTTTTCATGAACAAACCTCCTTAGATGAGACATCCTGGATAATCTTACCATATCTCCAATCCAGTCTCAAATGAAGAGGGGAGTGATAATTCCTTGCTAGGAGTTAAAGTCTCGAACGGCGCAGAAAGTTACGGATTACCTCCCGATCCGATTGTTCTAATTTTAACAAAAGGATCAAACAAGTAAACACAGCCAGAGCCAAAATGCTGACAATAACCAAACGCCAAAGATAATAAATGTCTTGCATCCAGAAGGCAGCCACCAAAGATGCCAATGCAGTGCCAATACCAGCAATAATGGGCTTGATAAAGGTTTTATTATAAGGATGTATCCTCAATACGCGATAGGTTTGGATCAACCTCAACACATTAACAAACACAATTGTTATCGCACCAGCAACTGCTGCCCCTATGGCGCCATAACGGGGGATCAATGCTATGTCTAAACTCAATGAGAGGATCAGATTCAGGATAGCGTTAAACAAATTCAACCGATTGTAATCCGTCATTACCAGCATCAAACCGCCGGGCCCTAAAATTACATATGCAATCTGTGCAATGACCAGGATGCGCAAAACTGCAAGGCCTGTCTCAAAACCAGGGCCCATAAGAGTCATCAAATCCGGACTTTCAATAAATAAGATAATGGCCACCGGAAGTGCAAGGGTGAATGCCCAGCGCGTAACTGTTTTGAATTGATGTTCCAATCGGGCCATCTCTTTCTTCGCATACAACTCTGCAATAAACGGTGTGAAGACAAGGCTGACTGCATCGAGAATAATAGAGATGAAGATCGTTATTTTTAACCCTACGGTATATATGCCCACTTGCTCGCTGGTAGAAAATGCGCCTAAGATTAATGTTTCAGTCTGTGTGTTTGTGCGGTTTAGAATGATTGAAAGCATTGCCAGCCAGGCATATTGTAGGAGTTCTCCAATTTCCAGTTTAGGGACGATAGGCTGACGGCGTTGTCGATAAATTCGATTTGCGATAACAACCGCTGGGATACAACCAAGAATGGCAGCCAAGGTATATGACAAGGCGGCGGCAGAACTCGTAGACCCCAGCAAGAAGACCAACAACGACAGCCCAACAACTCTACTAACTGGTACGGCTATCTGATCAATCGCCAGGATAGGAGTCATTTGTTTATAAGCTTGAGCAATACCTAACAGCACGCGTGTTAGTGCAATGAACGGGAGGCCTAACCCCATGATCTGAAGTATGATCAGTAGGTCTGGCTTATTAAAGACCAGGTTTGCCAAGAAGTCTGCTGAGATGAAGAATAGAGGTGTAACGATCAGCGTGGTTATTGCCAAAATGCAGAGAACACTAGCGATAACGCCTACTTCATGCAGTCGATCGGAAAGACCCAGGTAGAATGCCACATAGCGGACAACCGCACGATCAAGACCAAAGACAATCACCAAGCTAACCAGGGTGATGATTGATATACCAAGATTTATATTACCAACTTCAGCAGGCCCAAGTAAACGAGCGATTAAGAACTGGAAGGCAAAGTTCGCGAGGATCGACGCTAACGAACCAATAAGAATGAGGGCGCCGCCTTTGGCAATAAGGCCAAGGCCTGCACCCTCCAAGTTATCTTCTTTCTCAATACTTACGTAGTTCACAGAGCCAAATGGCCCAAATCGATCGTATTATCTAAATCCGATTCCTGGATCGTAACAATTGCCAGGTTGTTGGTCTCAAAAACCCTGACGGGGATTTCCGAACCACCTAGAGTTATTACCACAACTGCGTATTGTCCTGGCTTAATATTCGTAAAAACGAACTCTCCAGTGCGCTCGTCCACATCAGCTTGAGGGGTTTTCCCTTTCTCGATAGGCGGAACAGTGGACGGCCCCTGCTCCCCATCTTCCAGCGGCACTAAATAGATTGCATCATCCGGAGCTGGCATCATCACAACTGGATCCAGCACAGCTAATATTCCCTTTAGGGTGGCGGTTCCTGGCTGAGAAGTCTTAAAAATATAGGGTTCATGGGTTGGCAGACCAGATCCAGCCGGTGCAAGATATGGATCTCCGAGCGTGGGATA
>Ga0209431_10004853_pt1 | contig 10498 bp, 12 predicted proteins | sample RifCSP13_3_FD_184021 | JGI IMG/M metagenome (GOLD analysis project Ga0209431, IMG submission 184021) | Soil microbial communities from Rifle, Colorado - Rifle CSP2_sed 13_3 (SPAdes) (version 2) | ecosystem: Environmental > Terrestrial > Deep subsurface > Rock core/Sediment | place: Rifle... | reverse complement strand
AGAACTTGATGCCACCGTACGGGGTTATGTTTCCCGCCTTGTTGCTGACTGTAAAGGCTATGTGATAGTCTAAGACATCGGCATCTACTCCGCTGTCCTCGCTGCTGAACTGCGTTACCTCGCCGTCCAGAAGGACATTTACCTTGTTCTGAGGGTCCTGAAACATCTTGAACTTAAAACCTACGCCGTAAAGGGCATCAAGTCTTCCCTCAAAGTCATCCACCTCAAGGTCGGCAAATCCGAGCTTTACATTGAGGTCAAGATTCGGGAGAAGGCCGTAGCTTCCCTTCACTACAAGCTGACGGGTTGTCATCTCCTCTCTTCTCCCGTTTCTTTCCACATCCTTTTCTGCATAAGAAAGACCTGTGGAAAGCGAAAGCCCCCCTTCCCCTACATTGGTAACAAGACCTCCCACCTGGCCTGCATGGGAGGCTGGGACAATCGCTGCAAGAAAGAATAAAGCAATGATATATCTTTTCATTCCTGATCCCCTATATAAAGAAGTGCCCGGATTTCCTGTAGCGGTTCGGGGATGTCCCTACTTCTCTCTTGAATATCCGGCTGAAATAGCTCTCGTCTTCCATCCCTATCAGCTTCGCCACCGTGGCTATGGAGTAATTGGTCTTCTCTATAAGCCTCTTTGCCATGGTTATCCTCAAGTTCTGCAAGTATTCCAGGACCGTGACACCTGTGCCCTCCTTAAATGTCCTGCAGAGGTTGCTGACAGACTGGTTCGACTCTTTTGCTATCTCCTTGAGGGAAAGGCGCCTATGATAGTTGTTGTGGAGGTACCTCATCACCTTATATGTGGACTCCTTAAGCTCCGAAGTGGATGTGACGACCATGGTAGGAAGCCCGGCGGTCACAAGGCCGAGTTCCTTGAGGGCCAATATCTCCTTGATCTTTTCCTTCAGGACTTCGCTGTCAAAGGGCTTCTTAATATATCCCTGAACACCAAGGGATGCGGCTGTCTCCGCCCTTTCGATGGTGCTGTGTCCCGTCATTATGATAACAGGTATCCACGGGTTTACCTCTCTCACCCTCTGAAGGACTTCTATCCCGTCCATTTCAGGCATTGCAAGGTCCAGAAGTATCAAATCCACCCTGTTATCAAGGTATTTCTGCACACCCTCCTTGCCTCCTGCCGCCGTATTGACCTCGTATTCATCAGCGAGGATCTCCTTGAGGCTTTCTAAAAACCATGTCTCGTCATCGATCAACAACAGACTTCTTTTCTCTTCTTTTGATGTTTTCATACGCTTGTTAACCACCTCCTGTATTTTTTATTCTTGCCTTTGACTATATCAAAAAATTCCTTCTGGATTGACTTCGTTATTTCTCCGGGCTTCCCTTCCCCAATCCTCCTGCTATCCACTTCCTTTATGGGGGTTATCTCTGCGGCGGTCCCGGTAAAGAAGGCCTCATCTGCTATATAGAGCTCATCCCTTGTAAACCTCTCCTCCTTGACCTTGATCCCTTTATCTTCAGCAATCGTTATCACCGCATCCCTTGTTATCCCGTCAAGGACAGATGTCAGAGGGGTTGTCTTTAATACCCCCTTCCTGACCATGAATATATTCTCACCGCTGGCCTCTGATACGTAACCCTCTGTGTCAAGCATCAGGGCCTCGTCATAACCCAGGGACTTTGCCTCCCTCTTGGCAAGGACGGAGTTCACGTAATGTCCGCATGCCTTTGCCTTTGTCATGGTGTTGTTCACGTGGAAACGATTGAATGAGGAGACCTTGACCCTGATGCCGCTCTTCAATCCCTCATCCCCAAGGTATGCCCCCCATGAATAGGCCGCAATCGCAACCCTAATGGGATTATTCACATATATCCCCATATCCCCGTCGCCGATAAAGGCTATGGGCCTTATGTACGCCTCCTTCAGATCGTTGGCCTTAAGGGTATCTATTATCCCCTTCTTAATATCATCTTTTGAAAATGGTATGGCCATCCCCATTATATGGGCCGAATCAAAGAGACGGGTTATATGCTCGTCAAGTCTGAAAATGGCAGAGCTACCATCTTCACACTTATAACACCTTATTCCCTCAAATACCCCCACTCCGTAATGAAGGGTGTGGGTAAGGATATGCACATTGGCATCCTCCCAGTTAACAAGCCTTCCGTCCATCCATATCTTAGCGACCTTCTGAACCATCTAACCCCGCCCTTTCTTTTCAGTCTTTGCCTCAGCCTTAACCTCAACCTTGCCCTTCTTCTGCAGACCGTAATGCTCAAGTATCCTGGCCTCTATGTCCCTCGCCATGTCGGAGTGCTCCTTAAGGTAAAGCTTCACATTCTCCCTTCCCTGTCCTATCCTCTCACCCTTGTATGAATACCATGCACCGCTCTTCTCCACTATATTCAGGTCCGCACCCATATCCAGGATATCTCCTTCTCTCGATATCCCCTCTCCGTAAAGGATGTCGAATTCAGCCTCCCTGAACGGCGGGGCCACCTTGTTCTTTACTACCTTGGCCCTTGTCCTGCTGCCTACAACTTCCTCCCCCTGCTTTATGGCCCCTGTCCTTCTTATGTCGAGCCTTACAGATGAATAAAACTTGAGGGCATTCCCACCTGTAGTGGTCTCGGGATTCCCGAACATCACGCCTATCTTCATCCTTATCTGGTTGATGAATATCACCGATGTCTGGGACTTGCTTATAGTGGCAGTAAGCTTTCTCAAGGCCTGGGACATCAGTCTTGCCTGGAGCCCCATGTGAGAGTCCCCCATCTCGCCCTCTATCTCCGCCTTTGGCACCAGGGCAGCCACAGAGTCGATAACTATCACGTCTATGGCTCCGGACCTTACCAGCACCTCCGTAATCTCCAGGGCCTGCTCACCCGTATCCGGCTGGGATATAAGGAGGTCATCGGTCCTGACCCCCAGTTTCCTGGCATAATTCACATCAAGGGCATGTTCCGCATCGACAAAGGCCGCGATACCCCCGGCCTTCTGGGCCTCCGCCACTATCTGGAGGGACAGTGTGGTCTTTCCAGAAGACTCAGGGCCGAATATCTCTATGACCCTGCCTCTCGGGATCCCACCGACCCCCAGGGCCACATCCAGGGCCAGAGAACCGGTAGATATGGCCGGGATGTCGGCTACAACCTCATCGGCGCCAAGCCTCATGATGGAGCCTTTTCCGAACTGCTTCTCGATCTGGGTGACCGCTAAGTCGACCGCCTTTTCCCTGTTGATATCTAATGACATATCTTCTCCCATTTTTAGCCACAGAGGGCACAGAGAAAACCTCTGCGTCTCTATATTAAATTAAACCTTTTGAAGTATAACTTCTTTTAGCTTCGTATACACCGCCCCAGTGGGCTTCAATTCACTTTTGTAAAGGATCACCCGATCAACAGTAAATGAGCCTATCTCAATCCCCTTTAACTCTGAGACTGCCGCAGACAAACGTTCTTTCCCCCGCGGCCCCTTCACCCTGCCGAGAGTCAGGTGCGGCCGGAACTCCCTATCCTCAGGCTCAAAACCAAGGCCCTTGAGTCTATCATCCAACCCCTGCTGGAGCTTTGATAGTACATTTACCTCGTCCTCCACTCCAATCCAGACTACCCTTGGATTTTTAAGATTCGGAAAGGCTCCGCTACCTTTTATACTAATCTCAAAAGGAGCTTGCCCTTTAGATATCTCTTCAATAACTGCTGCTACTTTGTCTATATAACCTTCTTCAATATCCCCAAGGAACTTGAGGGTAATATGGATGCCTCCTACCTTTGTCCAGGTTACATCCATGTCCAGGCCTTTCAGCCTGTCCTGAACACTTGAAATCTTTTCAAGGAAAAGATCCGGGATATCGCACGCTATGAAGGCTCTGACCTGAGACATCAGAGCTTCTTTGCCTCTGATAGCAGCCATGTAAGGGCTGCCTCAGCGGTCTTTACCTTTATTGTAACCCTTTCACCGTCGAACCTGGAGCCCGTAACCTCAATTCCCTTAGGCCCCGCAAGCGCTATAAAGACAAGCCCTACAGGTTTTTCAGGAGTTCCGCCTCCCGGGCCTGCAATCCCTGTAACAGCCAGCCCGAAGGTGGTGTATGCGGCTTTCCTTATACCATAGGCCATGGCCATCGCAGTCTCGGAGCTGACAGCCCCGCAGCTGTTCAATATCTCTTCAGAGACGCCAAGGTAGTCTATCTTGGCCTTATTGCTGTATGCAACAACCCCTCTTTCAAAGTATTCAGAGCTTCCGGAAATGTTGGTTATCCTGTGGGAGATGAGCCCGCCGGTACACGATTCGGCAATGGCTATCGTAGCCTTCTTTTCCCTTAAAACTTCTCCAAGAGCTTCTTCCAGAGGCTTGTTCATTTTTACCTCCATAAACAGGCATGACGATAGCTTTCAAGTCTTTCGTCACTCCCAGGTTATGAAAATCAGCCCCATCCCCCCATCCCCCATTCCCGGTGGGAAGGGGGAGACTCTCACAGTAGAATCGCCAAGAGCCAAAGGGTAATATTTGAATATATCCCTGCCACTATGTCGTCCAGGACAACGCCGATCCCGCCCTTGATGTTTCTGTCAACCCATCCTGCAGGGAAGGGCTTTACAATGTCAAAAAACCTGAATATCAAAAAACCGGCTGACAGGTATGCCAGGGTGGGAGGGAAAAGAAACATGGTGAAGAATACCCCTACCACCTCATCAATAACTATGACCTGACAATCCTTTTTTCCAAAGTACCGTTCCGCCGTATCCGCAATCTTAAAGGAAAGGAGAGAGGCAAAAAGCAAAAAAGCAGCATAATAAACCACTGGCAGACCTGAAAGGGGGATGTACAAAAGAACCCCCAAGAGGCTTCCCGCTGTGCCAGGGGCTATAGGCGAATAGCCTAAAAGACCTCCTGAGGCCACAAAGATACTCAGCTTTTCCCTATTACTGCCAGTTTTTAAAAAAATCTTGCCGATATTAATCTCATCTGTAAAATTTTGTCAAGGAAAAAGTCTATCCCAAAAAAATATACCTTAAATTCAAATAGTTAGAGAATTTCAGGAAAAATATCCTATACATAAAACATTACTTTATTCCACACTCAGGAGGTGCCCCATCTTCTTCTTTTTTGTCCTAAGGTACTCTATATTGTTTTCATGGGGAACGGTCTCAATGGACACCCTCTCAACTATGCTAAGGCCGTAACCCTCAAGCCCCTTCACCTTCTTTGGGTTGTTTGTCAAAAGCCTTATTTTTCGTACCCCGAGGTCAGCCAGCATCTGGGCGCCTATCCCATAATCCCTTAGGTCAGCCTTGAATCCCAGTTCTATATTGGCCTCCACCGTATCCTTCCCTTGATCCTGGAGGGCGTAAGCCCTGAGCTTATTTACAAGCCCGATGCCTCTCCCCTCCTGATGCATGTAGAGTATGACTCCCTTCCCTGCTGCATTTATCATCCTCATGGCATTGTGGAGCTGCTCGCCGCAGTCGCACCTCCCTGAACCGAATACGTCTCCGGTAAGGCACTCGGAGTGAACCCTTACAAGGATCGGCTCGTCCGGCTCCCACTCCCCTTTCACCAGGGCCAGGTGCTCGTGGAAGTCCACGTCATTTGTATAGGCAACGGCCTTGAAGTCACCGCCGTAATAAGTAGGGAGTAGAGTTTCCGCGGCCCTGTGTACAAGCCTCTCGGTCTGCATCCTGTATTCCACCAGGTCTGCAATGGTTATTATCTTAAGATTGTGTTCTTCAGAAAATCTTTCCAGGTCAGGCATCCTTGCCATATTCCCGTCTTCGTTCATTATCTCACATATAACACCGGCGGGCTTCAACCTCGCCAGCTTTGCCAAGTCAACAGAGCCTTCGGTCTGGCCTACCCTGACCAGAACTCCTCCCTTTCTTGCCCGAAGCGGGAAGACATGGCCCGGCCTGACAAGGTCCTCAGGCCTCGCCTCATCGGCAATGGCAGTCCTGATGGTTATGGCCCTGTCGTGGGCCGATATCCCTGTAGTCACGCCGCGTCTCGCCTCTATGGAAACAGTAAAGGCTGTCCCGAACGGCGAGGAGTTTTCCCTGACCATGAGAGGGAGCTGGAGCTGGTCGGCCTTCTCCTCAGTCAATGTCAGGCAGATGAGCCCCCTGCCGTACTTCGCCATGAAGTTAATCGCCTCAGGGGTCACAAGCTCCGCAGCCATAACCAGGTCACCCTCGTTCTCCCTGTCCTCGTCATCGACAAGGATGACCATCTTCCCGTTCCTTATATCCTCAATCGCCTCTTTAACCTTCTTTAACGGCATAACATCTCCTGATTTTAGTAGGGTGGGCTATGCCCACCAATTTATAAATAAGTTTATTTGATTTGTAGATTCTGGTCAAGGGAAAAGCAGTTTCTCCTTGCCCTTAAAATAGTTTTCCAATATAGTAATTTCTGCCTTTATCCTTTATTTGGGCTGCAACAAGGTTATTGTTAACGAATTGGAGCATTGATGGATTTAGTCAAGCACTTAGAGACAAAAAATCATTCACTGTATAGCTGCCTACATGACATAAGAAAATTCTGCATAGACAGCTGGAAAGATCGGCTTATCCAGCAACATACAGATATATAAACAACGTCAGAAATAGTCTTGGGCTGACTCAATTCAGAAAAGTTGCAAAAGAGGCTTTCGACAGCGTTCCTGAAGATTTAAAGCCGTTTGTCGATTTGGGAAAATTAACGGCGGATACAACAGTCCACCGCGAAACAGCTAAGGTTGGCCGAAACGACCCCTGCCCTTGCGGCAGCGGGAAGAAGTATAAGAAGTGCCACGGGAAATGAGGTTGTATTGACTTTGAATAGATGCTAAGCTTTTGTCTAATTAAAGAACGGAGAAGATAATGCCTTCAAAAACAGCCATTGAAATCCCGTCTTCGATGTGGAAGCAATACCATCCTTTCAGGATAAGTTCTGAAAGGGAGGTGATATCTTCCGCAGATATTGCAGAGGCCAGCAGTATAGCATCAAAGATTGCGCGTGAGCTTGTTTCAAGGTTCGGGGCAAAAAGGGTCTTTCTTTTCGGCTCTCTGACAAGGGAGGATTTCAACAAGCGGTCTGATATTGACCTTGCGGTAGAAGGGATTGCACCTGCTGATTTTTATAGGGCGGTTGCCTTCGCAAGCGGCGTCAGCAAGCTTTGGAAGGTGGACCTTGTGGATATGGATGACTGCTCCGAGTCCTTGCTTGACCACATTAAAAAAGAAGGGATTGCATTATGAGCAAGGCTGGCGTTATGCTGTCTGCAAGAATCCTTGCTGAGCTTAAAGAGCTATCTATACTTGTTGAGCGAATACGGGAGGGATGGGAAAGATCCAAGCTGAAGAGTGATGACTACTATCTTGACGGCGTTGCCCTGAACCTTCACGGTTTTTACTCTGGATTAGAACGTATCTTTGAAAAGACCGCCTCGCTGATTGACGGGAATGTCCCAACTGGCGCCAATTGGCATCAGGAACTGATTAATCAGATGAACATCGAGGTTCCCGGTACCCGTCCGCCTGTTATATCATCTGAACTGAAAGATGCACTGGAGGATTACCGCGGATTCAGACATGTTGTCCGAAATGTCTATACATATCATCTGAACCCTGAGAAGATCGAGCGGCTGGTAACAAAGATACGCGAAGTATTCGAAAAAACAGATGCCGAACTTACTGCGTTTGCCAGATTCTTGCAAAGCGTATGAAACTATCGGATGGAAGTATAGCTTTTTAATGCCCTTGAAAAATCGTTTATAAAAAACCGTGCTCTGACAGGAAGGAGCTATCTATCTTGTTCTCCTTCCCCTTTCCCAAAAGTCTTTCCACATATTTCCCGATAATGTCTACTTCAATATTTACCTCATCTCCTGCCTTCCTGTCGAGGATCGTGGTGTTTTTAGCAGTGTGGGGAATGATGTTTACGGTAAAACTACCATCTCCCACCTCATTCACAGTCAGGCTTATCCCGTCGATGGCAATGGAGCCCTTATTTATCACGTATCTGAGAAGTTCCTTTTCCAGGGAAAAAGAGAGCCTTACCGACTCACCCTCATCCCGCCTTTCCTTCAGCCTGGCGGTCCCGTCTATATGCCCTGAAACAATGTGCCCACCAAGCCTGTCAGAAAGCCTCAGGGCCCTTTCAAGGTTAACTCTTCCACCGATCTTGATCCTGCCGAAGGTTGTTTTGCTAATAGTCTCAGATGATACATCCGCGGAAAAGCTGCCACCGTTTATGACCTTTGCTGTAAGGCAAACCCCGTTAACGGATATGCTGTCACCGATTTTGATATCGTCAAAAGACTCAGGGATGGAGACTTGAAGGGATGTCCCCTTGTCGTTCCCTCTTACCCCTTTCACCTCGCCGACAGCCTCAATTATTCCTGTGAACATAACCCTCTATCATTATATCTTCACCAAACCTTTTTATCCTTATATCTCTCAGATTTATGGCGTCGGAGAGCCTCTCTATTCCATCGCCTCCCACCATACCCGGAGCCTCTGTGCCACCTATTATCTTTGGTGCATAGAAGAAGAGGACCTTGTCAACAAGCCCTGCCATGAGAAGCGATGCGGATAGTTCTGGACCGCTCTCTACCATGACGGTGTTAATGCCCTTCATTCCGAGAAAGCTCATCAATGCGGTCAGGTCCACCTTTCCGTCCTTTGAAGGAAATCTTATGACCTTGGCGCCACTCGATTCCAGGAGTCTTACCTTATTATCAGGCGCCCTTTCCGTTGCTACAAAAAGGGTTCCCCTGTCTACTACCTTTGCAGAGTCTGGAACTTTAAGGAGGCTGTCGACAACCACCCTCAGGGGAGCCTTCTTTATCCTTCCAACCCTCGGTGTAAGAAGGGGGTCATCGGCCACCACAGTGCCAATCCCTGTCATTATTGCATCAACCCGCCCCCTGAGCCTGTGGACAGAACGCCTTGAGGCCTCAGATGTTATCCACTTGGATTCCTTATTCCTTGTGGCCGTCTTTCCGTCAAGGGATGCGGCAATCTTTAATATGACAAACGGCCTTCCGGTTTTTATCCTCTTAATAAACCCTTCGTTTAGGCTCCTGCACTCCTCTTCCAGTATACCGGCACTTACCTCTATGCCAGCCTTTTTCAGGATATCAAAACCCTTTCCTGAGACCTTTGGGTTAGGGTCCGTCATTCCTGCCACAACCCTCTTTATTCTGGCCTTTATCACTGAGTCTGTGCAAGGGGGGGTCTTCCCGAAGTGGCAGCATGGCTCAAGGTTAAGATAAAGGGTTGCCCCTTTAGCCTTTGGCCCCGCATCATTAAGGGCGTTCACTTCTGCATGGGCCTCCCCATACCTCTTGTGGTATCCCTTTCCGACTATCTTCCCGTTCTTAACAACCACCGCCCCTACCATCGGGTTAGGCGATGCGCCTCCAATCCCCTTTTTGGCAAGGGAAAGAGCCATCCTCATATAGATTTCATCAATATTCATTCAATCACTAACTTTGCGTTCTCGCTTAAAAGCGCCTACTTTTGGTTGCGCCTTTGCGAACAATTGAGACTTACTAGCCTTCTTTTCCCCGAGGAGGTCTTTGAGTTCGTCCATAAACTGGTTTATGTCCTTGAACTGCCTGTAAACGGAGGCAAACCTCACATATGCAACCTCATCCAGTTCATGGAGCTCCTTCATTAACTTTTCACCAATAATTGAGGTTGGGATCTCCCTGTCGCTACTCTCTTGAAAACCTTGTTCAAGCTTGTCTACTATCTTTTCCAAGTCATTTACACTTACAGGCCTCTTCTCGCAGGCGCGCTGTAATCCGGCAAGAACCTTTGCCCTGTCAAAGAGCTCGCGCCTCCCATCCTTTTTAATTACCATTGGGAGGATCTCCTCGATCCTCTCGTAGGTGGTGAAGCGGCGGCCGCACTCCTCGCAGTCTCGCCTCCTCCTTATAACAGCCCCGTCCTTGCTCAGGCGGGAATCTATTACCTTGTTCTCCAGACTGCCGCAGAACGGACATTTCATCTGAAAGTCTCCTGTTTACCCCATCCCCACCCAGCCCTCCCCTTGAAGGTGAGGGGATAAAATTTCCTCTCCCTCAGGGAGAGGATTAAGGTGAGGGTGGGGTTGATTTTTATTCTTTTTTTGGCTCCATCTTTATAAGGATAAGACCTGACTCTGTTATCATCTCCTCTGCAAGCGGGTCAGAGTATCCATCCTGGTAGTATACCCTCTCTATCCCTGCATTTATTATCATCTTGCTGCATATAATGCACGGCCTGTTTGTGCAAAAAAGGTCCGACCCTGCAATGCTTGTCCCGTGGTAGGCCGCCTGTATTATGGCGTTCTGCTCCGCGTGAAGCCCCCGGCAGAGCTCGTGCCTCTCCCCCGATGGGACGTTCAGCTTTTCCCTTAAACACCCTGTAACCTCGCAGTGGGTTATCCCCTTGGGGACCCCGTTGTAGCCGGTTGCCAGGATGTTCTTGTTCTTTACTACCACTGCTCCCACCTGGCGCCTGAGACAAGTAGATCTCTTGGCTACAAGGTACGCAATCT
>Ga0209431_10004852_pt1 | contig 10500 bp, 5 predicted proteins | sample RifCSP13_3_FD_184021 | JGI IMG/M metagenome (GOLD analysis project Ga0209431, IMG submission 184021) | Soil microbial communities from Rifle, Colorado - Rifle CSP2_sed 13_3 (SPAdes) (version 2) | ecosystem: Environmental > Terrestrial > Deep subsurface > Rock core/Sediment | place: Rifle... | reverse complement strand
TCTACGTGTGGGATCGTTCGTGTGAGGACGATGTCCTGACCGGTTTGGAGGTGCCACCACAAGTCCGGATCAATGTAGGCACACTGACGCACCGCTAAAACGAACACCATTACGAAGAGTGCCCAAGGAAAAACTCTGCGTAGTGAAAGGAAGGATGCAAGCCTGTGGGCCATTATTTATTCGAGTTCTAAAAGTCAGGGGTAGAAACAGGTATCATAAAGCCTTTTCGTTTACTTGGGGCGGCCCTAATGGAGCTGGACAGGCCCGCTAATTGGATTCTCTTGTTTGTAATCCACGGGTTACTGTTGCAACTTCCGCATGGTATCAGTACTCCTCAAGGACGTTCATCTGTATCCCGGATTATCAGAAAAGCCTTGTGGTCGATCACCATGTTTACGATTGACATTCGCTCGTTTTGTGACCTCGGCAACAAATCATGGAAAGTGGTATTAGTAATACTAAGCTAACCAGGGAAACCCACAGCGCTAGTCGATCGTGCGCGCTCCTTTCAAACGTTAGCTGTGTCGACTCGTCTATGAACCCCAACATGAAATATGGGGTCACAGGGTAAAGCTCTTTATTATCACTGCGCTTCCATCTCGGATGGAAAGTGGCTGAGATCAACGTCGGCACGCTTTCTCCGTGGGGCATTCCGTTAACCATAATTTTGATGCGAGAGGGTTCTTTATGACTCCAAATGTCGGCCCGCTCTGTTGGAAGTTTTTTGGCCTCGAGAATGCAACGGATGCCTCTCCATATTCGGCGTACTGAGTTGGTCTCATAGCTACGGCTGGGCTGCATTGCATCCACCCATTCGCCCGGGCTGTCTATACTGCGATCAATAATGAAAGCGTCTGGAAAGTCTGCAATGGAAGTCTTTAATCGCGCGAATAGAGCTGCCTGACTTTCTAGCAGAATCAGTGGGCGCGATTGTGCAAACTCTTTTAATTCATTAAAGGCACGATCCTCATCATCCGAATCATATGAATCAAGAATAAGAGCACCAAACTTGTCAAGGTTTGTTAGCTGGTCAATCCTCGTTTCCTGAGAGTATGCAAGCAGAACATCAAACCAAGCATCGCTGAACTGCTCTTCGGAGAGTCGTATAAAGTCGAACTCGTTCTCCCTTCTTAATTTGACGCTGAAGTTCCCTACGACCAGGGCAGGTTTATTTTGCAAGGCGCGGATTGGCGCTCGTGGTGGGTCGCTCAATTCGAAGACACTCCACGCTCCAACGTTATACCTGGTTAACAACTCTGTTTCAGACAGTCGCCTCTTAGTCTCCGAACTGCCGATGACCAGATAACGTACTCCTGTGAAACCCAAACGCTCGAGATGGCGATCGAGCGGTTGATTGATGAAATCCAGGTCGTCAATTAAAACCGAGCTGATTCCGAAACTCTCCCTGTATGCCGAAAATGCGTTCAACTGCGCGTTGAAAAAGATGGAATTCGGCGACGCTTCGCGATAGACAATACTGGTTGTTTCGTTTCCTTGGGCTCCAAGGTAGGAGTTGAGAGCTAGGCTATCGGCTCGAATCAATCCTTGGTCACCCCGGGACGGCAGAACCTCGACCAAGTACCGCCCGTTTGAGTGGCTACGAGCAAACTCAAGGACCCCACTAATCCGATCAAAGTTATCGGTCGTATAGAACGCAAACGCCTGCGTCAGCTTCCTTGTGGCCATAGTAAAGGCGACCAACCCCAGAACCAGGATCGCGGCAAGTGCAAAGGCACTATGTCTCACTAACCATTGTCTGCGAGAAATGCTTTCCTTAGGGGAGTTTGCATCTCTCCCTACCCGTTTCTTCGCTAAGTACCATTTGACACCGCGCGAGATTGCGACACCGACCGGTATAGAAAGCATCAAGTTCAGTGTCGAGAAGAATCTGAAGGACTGCAGCGGGAACCACCGGGGGGCAAATACGTCAGATAGAATCAGAGCAGTAGCTAATACTATGCACGTAATTATGAAAGGGCTTAGTCGACCCTTAGGAGAGCGGAACCAAAGCACTGTTCCAACCAGTGCCAAGCCATACCAGAACAATATTGGGACGGTCGCCAGTGTACTTACTGGCTGGACTATAGGCCTAGTTACCAGAAACTTGTAGGCACTGGCCATGGGTACCAGCCAGAATGCCGTCAAGGCGAGCGCGACGCCAGGAGATAACAGATGCAAGAACAAGATCTGCCTACGCGAGGAACGTTTTTCTTCGTTGATTTCACGATCCCACTTCACTAAATCCGTAATTACTACTGCGGCTATGAACATTACAGCCGTTACAGCATTAAAGAAATTTGACAAGACAGTTCCCGCCAGAAGAACAGTGGCTAAGGTGAACTGCCACCACGCTTGTCGGCCGATCAAATAAACCAAAATCCAGAGCAGTAATAACAGGAAACCCAAAGGCTGAGTGTAAAACCCGTCGAGAATGGTGCTCGAAACATCGAGCCCGCTACTGGGTTGAAAGACTTCACCAATCGTTATGAAGGTTGCAGAAGTAATTGCAGCCGCATAAGCGCCATGAACATCCTTGCGAAAATGCAGCCATGTGACACCACAGAAAGATAATGGAATCAATAGAAGTGGGATTGCCATGACAAGCTTGAATGAAGTGCCATAAGAAACCAGCTGCGTATGGTGCAAGAGCGAAATCAGCCAGAAAAACATAGGCGGGTAAAAATTGGGAAAAGGCATTCCGGCAAAATACGCATTGGTCCAACCGAACGTATCGGGAAAGATGGATACATCATAGATCCGCCCAATGGCATAGTGACCAGAGCCATCAATAGCCCGAGAGGCAACACCGGACCAGACTTCTATCCAAATAAAACTCGTAAGCGCGATTGGGCTGAGGAAGGTGATTGAAAGCAGAGACAAATGCCGTAACCGCCGCAATGAATTTTTGGAAATAAAGGTCGGAGCTTCCTGAGAATCAGAACAATTCACATTTTTGGCCGTTAAGAAGTTTGCGCCTTCATCGGTGTGGCGCAGTGTTGATTGTCAGGGTGGTGAGACGTGCACCCGTGCATCAGGCGCAGTCCTTCACGATTGTTTTATCATGACCCTGCCTCTTAATTGCTTTAAACCTATTTGTCTTCATCAATGTAAGGACTTTTCCCGATGGTGCGATGCCGGTCTAGCCATTTCACGACGTCGTCACGGCGGCTGACTTCTCCAGATAATAAGGCAAGTAACAGGTCATGCGAAAGAACCGTGTTGAACGGGGGTTCATAGATCTGACCGGTCGTTTGTCGCGGGAGCTTTACGATAAAAGGAACGCGCTCATCGGTAGTGCTGTTCAGGAAAGCCGGCTCTTTATCGGAGAAGGGAGGGTTCGAGAACATATGAGCTTTCCATACGCGGTCTGCTCGCAAGCTGTGATCCGAGCTGATAACGACTGCAGTGCTTTCCCATAACCCTGCTGCATGCATCTTGTCCCGCAGCTCTCTCAGTACTCGATCAGCCAGCGCGAAGTTGTCCAAATAACCGTTGCTCGAATTGAATGCAAAATGTTTTCCTACACGATCATAAATTCCCGGGGGGTGTGGTATCGAATAATGGACAAAAACCAGCTGGAGATTTGGGTCGGTGGCCATTGAGATGGCACGCTGGTGAATATTATTAAACTCTTGAGCTGTAACCTTACGCAGAGTACCAGGATCTCGCCTTGCGAGATTAACGCGTATCGCTTGTAACGGGCTTCCGGCCACTTGAAGCATGCACTGGCCAATCCCTAAATCACCGGAAAAAGACATTAGATTTGCTATCCCCGGGGTTCCCAAGAACAATAAGCTTGTTGTTTCCCATGAACATTCTGTCAAGCTGTTGCCGATAACCCTGCAATATGGGTGATACCAACCCACTAGCCCCGTGTTTAGACCCAACTCCCTTGCTCGCGAAAACACGTTTGGTTGTGTGCTCCAAGGCACGATCAGATCGCCGTCGGCGAACGTCAACATAAGCTCATTTGGACCGGTTCGTCTGGCACGAGATACTAAACGACCGCTAATCAAAGCAGGCAATGAAAGGACGGTGTCGCCTCCGGGTGGATAGGCGTTGTTAGCAAATACTGATTCTTGGCGCAACCTATCAAATTCAGGAAGCTGTAGTGACGTGGGCCGCGCCGCGAACCCGAGTCGAAAATCCATCTCGTCAAATACCAGCCATAAAACTCGCCGTTTCACGTACGGGTTAGCTACCGCGGAGGCTGTTTGCTCGTGGAATTGTTCTCCGAATCTATAGCGGATAGTTTGCAATATAGCCTGTGTAAATGTAATCAACACGAACGGCGATAGTACAAGAAGCAGTAGGACTGAGAGCTTCACTAGTTGCTGACGTCGGTATATCAAGCTGTGTAACATCATCGTCATAGCGACCCAGCCTATCGACAGTCCCAGGATCATGAGCCAAAAGTATATCGTCGTCGCTCCCTGCCAGGCGAAGAGCAATCGTGGATTGCGTATTAGATCATAAAGAACTGGTGCCGAAGATGGGTTCAAGAGTGCAATCGATAGAAGATTTATGCCGGCAAGTACAAACATTAGCAAGAAGACCCATCTAGCAACTTGGGAAAAGGACTTTTTTCTGGACCGTCGAGCTAGAGTGATCCCGACAAAGAAGACGAGCGACAGGAGAAGCACGTCAAACATAGTGGCTAGTAAGAGAGGAACCGGAGTTGTTTTCCAGTGGTAGTAGGGGAAGGTAACCGAATGATTAGTCAAAAAGATCTGCCAGACGTGAATAAACAATACATTTGCAAGTGAGATAGATACAACCAAATCTTTGAGCACCAGCGCCACCTATTTTTTGTAACTTCTGATTGGACCGAGCTTGGCTCAAGCAGCCTTCGATGCTGTCCCAAGATTGCAGTAACCTGGAACCGCTACTTCATAGCATCTGGATAATGAAAGCCTTTTTGAAGGCGCTCGCGACCTAGCCATTCGACAACTTGCTCCTTGCTTGCAAGTTTGCCGGAGAGTAAAGCCAGTATGAGATCGGAAGAAAGAACTGCGTTGAAGGCTGGTTCATATTCAAGACCTTGCTTTTCGCCCGCTAGCTTAAGAATGAATGGTACTCGCACATCTCGCATATTATCCCTTACGATCGGATCCTCATTTGTAAACGAGGGGTCCCAAAACGGGTGTTGGCGCCAAAGATCGGCTCTCAGGCTATGATCCGAACTTATCAGGACAGTAGTGCTGTCCCACAACTGCGCCTTTTCCATCTCATCGCGCAATTCTCTCAAGACCCTGTCAGCAAGGGCGAGGTTGTCTAGATACCCACTCTGCGAACTAAATGAAAACTCTTTTAGGGAACGATTGTAGAGTCCCGGTGGGTGTGGAATTGGATAGTGGATAAAGATCAGATGGAGTGCTGGATCAACCGCTGCTTCCAACGACTTCTGGTGAATGCTTTTGAACTCTTCGACAATATGTTGGCGCCAAATGCTGGGATCCTCCCCCGGAAATACAATTCTGACCAGTTCGTGCAGCAATAGGCTTCTGGCGACCGAGGTCATTGTACGCAGCAAACTCACCTGGTTGGAATGGGCTATCAGATCGGAAATCTGCGAATTCCGCTGAACCAACAAACTGGCAGCTTCCCACGAACATTCTGTCAAACTGTTGCCAATAATCCGGCAATACGGGTGGTACCAGCCAACTAGACCACTATTTAGGTTTATCTCCCTGGCGCGAGAAAAAACGTTTGGCTGTGTGCTCCAACCTACGACCTGTTTGTTACTTTGAAGGGTAAGCATTAGTTCGTTCGGAGTTGTACGGTTAATTCGCGAGACAAGCTGACCATTGATCAAGGCCGGAATAGAAGTCTCGGTGTCAGTTCCGGGCGGATATGCATTTTGTGCAAAGATCGATTCCTGGCGTAACTGATCAAACACCGGAAGTTCTAACGATGTTGGCCGATCAGTGAAGGCTAAGCGGAGATCCAACTCGTCGAATATGAGCCAGAGAACTCGCCGGCTCGTTCTTCCTTCTCCCGAGAATCTAGGGGCGGCACTCTCTCGAAATGCCTCGCCTGTTCGATACTGGAGCCACTGTGTGCCCGCCTGCGCAAACGTAATAAGAATGAACGGCGAGGTTATGAGCAAGAACGTCACCGACATCTTGATGAGCCACTGGCGACGGAAAATTAAACTGTGTAAAGCCACTGCCAGCCCTGACCCCCCTAACAACACTGCGAGAACTGAAAGCCAAGAGTATGCTGTGTTGATTCCTCCCCATTCAAAAAGCGTTTTTGGCCTTTTGATCACGCTGGATAGGATTGGGCGCAATGGCGGGTTCCGTACGGCGAGCACCAGAATATTAACCGCGACCAGTAGGAAGATGAGAACGAATACAAAACGAGCTATTTTGAGAAGGCTCTCTTTTCCGGGGCGGCGCGCAATTGAGATTGCCAGCCACAAAACGGCCGATAGGACCAACACATCTAACATCGTTGCGAGTAATATCGGCGCCGGATTCGCCTTCCAGTGGTAGTACGGATATGAAGTGAAATGTCGGACTAGAAAGGGCCTCCAAACATCAAGGAACCAGAGGTTCGATAGTGAGAGTGCGACAATAAAATCTCTCAACATCGCCCTAAACCTTCTTACGCAACAAATAAATCCAGCGTTCTGATTCCCCAAGACGACGAGAACGGACAATCTCGAAATACTTTAGTACCGTGGCCTCGAAAAGCTCCACTGTCAAATCCTCGTGCAAATGATCCCGACCACGTGTTAATACGCGAAACATCTGATCGCCCGGCGCAACAAACTCGATAATCAGCATCTTCGTCGTCAGTTCCGCTGCCAGTTCGACTATCTCCATTAGCGGAATTCGCTCAGTTACCAGCATGTGATGTATCACCGCAAGCATAAGCACCAGATCAAAGGTGCCACGCGCGCGATCGAGAAATCCTGCACACTCTTTATTACGCCACCCAATGCTCGGCGTGGGTCGAGTTAAATCCACTACCAATGGTTGGATATCGAGACCCTCCGACTTAGCCCACTGCCAAACTTTTCCGACGACCACAGGGTCATAATCGATCGAGATCACGCTGGCGCCCGCATTAGCTGCTATGCCACTAAAGAATCCTGTGTTGCATCCGACGTCCAGAACCATCGCGGGCTTCGATCCCGCAACTGCCTCCCTGACGAAAGCTTCCTTTTCCGGAAAGTACGCTTCCGTGTATCGGTTCTTGCTCATGTAGTCGGACCAATTTGACTCCCGCGTCCCTTCTGGCGCAGCACGATCGAGCTTTCCCCTCAGACCCTTTAATAAGCTCCCAAGAATGAACCTGGCTTTCTCCGGATTGTCCAGGCTTCGCTTTTTGTAGAGCTCGCTTCCACTTGAACCTTGTCTCGAACCCAGCCACGTGGGGCCAGAGACCAGTGTGATGAACTCGGGTCGGATCTTTTGCAGTGCAGAAAGCATCGCGTAAACCTGTTCCGGCTCAAGCCCGTCGCGGTGAGTTGTTAATAACGATGCCAGGGGTAAACCGAAGTGTTTGTTGACCAGCAAGGGCAGTAAAAAGGTCCTCACAAACTGCGCGTATGGTAACCATGTCGGATCAGCCGGGTCGCGACGCTCGAAAGACAAGAGGTCTACAAATACCGGTTGTGGGCCACGAAAGAGAATGTTGTATGGCGTGGCATCTTTTAGTCCCCATCCGTCCTTCAGCAATTCAGTTGCGAGGTGCAGCGTGAGCGTCCCAGCCGCATGTAGCATCTCAGGCGGCCACTCGTAAGGAAAGCTGGGGAAGGGAATTCGCTCGTGCTCCCAAACGGTAGCTTCAGGCAGCTCCTTTATCTCGGGCCCATGCACTGAAGCATCAACGCGATTAGTTCTTACCACCAGTCCGGAAGATACGAATTCGCGCGCTCTCTCTAACTCAAGAAAGGCTGTTAACTCATTGTTTGCTGAGTCTCTTACAACTCGAAAAATGCGGCCGTTTCTTGAGAAAAGGTAACCGGCGGGGTCACGAAATGATGTACTCATTGATGCGCGAGAAATCTCAAATTGGCGGGTATTCTCAGCACATGTAGGATGCCTAGATCTTACGAACAAGTCTCGTCCAGCTTCAGACGGTTTCAAATTGGACTGGTTTTGTTAAGGCTTACTTCTTATTCTTCATCGAAGCAATAAGCACTTTAACTTTTGTCGCATAGTGCCTGAAGTAGAACGCAGCGCCAATGAAGGCGGCAGCCAGAAGTTGCCACAGCATGGCGCCCGTACCGGGATCGGTATAAAGCAAGAAAAAGCTGAAGTGACTCACGTAAAGGACCTCCGATTCGTTAGTAATTTTGGTCGGCTTTGGCCCGAAATAACCGCAGCCTGTTTGACACGTCTCCCTGAGTGTTCAGACAACGGAGCAACCGTTGTGCCGCTATTAGTTTGCTCTGAAGTTAGTGGAAATGCTGGGTTTTGACTCGATTTTGTCGCCAAACACCGAGCATTCTAGCCACAACTGCTCGCCAGCGAGCACCAGACTCGATGGCAAAACGAGATGGTTACGGCGGGACTTGGACAGTTAGAATGGCGGGTTATAACTTTACCCTGCTGGCAAAGCACACTTTGCTAGGAAGGACTTCACTTGGATTCTCTAGAATGTCTTGAACTACTGTGACCGTTGCCGTCGCTTGATCACCAGGTACGCGACCGATACCACGATCACGATTATCGCGACTATTGTTACCCAGTTCATTTTCATGGAGGCCTCCAGGGGTCGTCGAGTGCCGAATTAGCCTGCCTGTACAAGTCAGGCGATTCGGGTAAACCTCCGCACGTTTCTGTCAGTGTTCCGAGGCGGCGTGAGTCTTTATCCCGCGGAATTGCAACCCGTCCTGCTCTTCTTCCTGCAAAAACTTCACAGCCATTACGCCATACTGCTTCAGTCTCCGGTAGAGCTTGCTGCGGTCAATGCCAAGAGCGGCCGCGGTACGAACTTGATTTCCGCCGAATTGCTTGAGCACCGTGAGAATATACCGCTTCTCGATCTCCGCCAATGGCACGGTGTCGTTCATGTAGGCCTCCAACACCTGCTTTAGATCGCCGGAATTCTGATCCACTTCAGGGTTCGAAAGCTCTAACGGCAGATCCTCAATTCCAAGCTCGTCGCAAAGACCGATAGCCAGCGCGTACTCGATGGTGTTCTCGAGTTCCCTTACGTTGCCTGGCCAGGGGTACTCTCTCAATGCGCGCATAGCCTCTGCACTGAAATGTCGCATCGGTTGACCCATGCGTTCGGCCTTCTGTTTCAGGAAGTGCTCGACCAGGAGCTTGATGTCATCGCCACGCGAGCACAACTCTGGGAGATGTACTGGCAGCACACGCAGACGGTAATAAAGGTCAGGACGAAAACGACCTGCAGCCACCGCTTGTCCAAGATCGCTGTTTGTCGCTGAGATGATTCGCACATCGATCGCTACATTCGCGCGTGCGCCAATGCGACGTACAGTCCTCTCTTGCAGCACTCTCAAGAGTTTTGCCTGGGCGGACAGATTTAGCGCGTCAACTTCGTCGAGAAAGAGTGTACCGCCGGAAGCTTTCTCAAACAGGCCGCAGCGGTTTTCATGAGCGCCGGTGAAAGTGCCGCGCTGATGGCCAAACAGTTCCGCCTCGATCAAACCTTCCGGAATGGCGGAACAGTTGATGTCAACAAATGCGCTGGTGCGTCGCGGGCTCTTATTGTGAATTGCGCGTGCTACGAGCTCTTTTCCAGTACCCGTGGAGCCCGTCAAAAGGACAGACGAATCAGTCGGAGCTACGCGGTCGACCACTGCAAACAACCGTTTCATGGCAGGCGACTCGCCCACCAGGGTCGGTGCGTTCGAGGTCCCGAGGTACTCCAGCTTGAACTCATGCGAGGTGCTGTTGGGATGGTTTTCTGAATTTTGCCAATCGCTAAGTGGAGTGGGAGGGGCAAGGGGCATATGCGATACAACTCCTAACTCAGGGGTTACTGACTGCTTTCAGTTACTTAAGAATCAACCGCACGAATACTTCTATGTATGGCCTCTACCTTCCAAAGAAAATCGTAATGGGCCAGATTTCTCGATTCTGGGGTTCGAGTTCTGGTACGAGTACACGATAACTAGGAAATTGGTTCCGATTTCTGCCGATTCACATCACCGCTCGCGGCGAAGAGCTGCTACATCGACGAAGCAGATACTCCCCAGGATCTGGGGCTCGGTTTGACTCTAAAAAGGCGTAAGAGTCATTGGATAGTCGTAAGCAGTGGCGATAGGGGAAGCAAATGGTGGGCCGTAACATGTAGCAGGATTCTGCCATAAATAAACCACACAATTAAGCCGAATTAGCTCCGAACTGTCCAGATCCGGGATTTCGTTTCTGGAAACTGGACAAAAAGGGAGGATTGGGCCACTGATTTTGCGGATAAACGGATGGAAGGGAAAAGGGGAAAAGGGGAAAAGGGGGAAGAAGGGGAAGAGGGGAAGAGGGGAAGAGGGGAATAGGGGGAAGAGGGGAAGAGGGG
>Ga0209431_10004848_pt1 | contig 10505 bp, 14 predicted proteins | sample RifCSP13_3_FD_184021 | JGI IMG/M metagenome (GOLD analysis project Ga0209431, IMG submission 184021) | Soil microbial communities from Rifle, Colorado - Rifle CSP2_sed 13_3 (SPAdes) (version 2) | ecosystem: Environmental > Terrestrial > Deep subsurface > Rock core/Sediment | place: Rifle... | reverse complement strand
ATCTGGCACAGCAGCGACTCGCACAAGGCGGATTCACCGAAGAGGAATTGACTGCCTTGAGTAAACTCGCGGGTCCCAGCGGATTGGGCCTTATCGATGAGTCGGCGCAGCGGCTGATCGAGGCGATCGGAGCTTCGGCCTCGGAGATGGATGCGGCCGGGGATCAGTCGGGATTGTTCGTTGAGGATCTCATGAGACTTCAGGAGCAGCTCAACAACGTGGAGGGCGCTGCTCGTGGAATGAATACTGAACTCCGATTGATGCCCGCGAATACTCAGGTGGGAGGGGTCCAAGCCTTCCAGCATGGTGGGAGTTTCGTCGTGGGAGGGCAGGGCGGCCCCGACAGCCAGATGGTCTCCTTCCGGGCAAGTCCCGGAGAACGGGTGACGGTCAGCCCTCAAGTGACCAATAACTTGAGCCTCACGATTCAGTCGATGGCCGATAGCGAGGATCTGGTCGGGCAGTTCGCCATGATGAAGGCTCTGGTAAGCGGGGCTCATTGATGGCACTCTTCAAGATCGTCACTCCCGAAGCGACAACGAATTTGGGTGCGAACCCATCCCTGGAAACCAACACGACAAAATGGTCGGCGGTTGGATCCGGGGCTTCTATTGCCCGCAACAATACCCAAGCCCGCTTCGGCCGGTACTCTCTGGCCGTCACGACTGGCACCTCCGCTCTAGGCGGGGCCTACTATTACACGGCTGGGGCCGGGATTTCTGTTGGGATCTCGACCTCCTATACAGTGAGCGTCTATATCTACAATCCTTCGGATGATGCACGTCTGGCGATCTGGAATAACAGTTCTGTTGAGCTGGGCAATCTTCAGATCCTTGCCTCCGCCCAATGGATGCGAGTGGAAAAAACGATCACGACCGGGACCTCTTCCAGCATCCATGTCCGTGTCACCAATGACAACAGTGGGGTTTCCCAAGTGCTGTATGTCGATGCGGTTCAGGTTGAGCAGAAAACGGCGGCCGGGACGTACTGCGACGGCGATCAGGAGGGGTGTTCCTGGAGCGGAGTCGAGCACGGAAGCACCTCTCTGAGAGAAGCCTTTGGTCCCGGCGGAGCGATTAAGACCTTTGCGGATCTCCATGCCTCGCTCACCGATCTGGATTTCACCGGGATGGGAATGCCGCCGGTCATCGTGAATCAACAGCCGTTCGCCAAGCTCCCGGGCTCGGTCTACGAGGATACCCAAGTCAGGGGCCGGGTAGCTAATCTCGTGGCTTTGGCGAAAGGTGCCTCAACCCTCAACAATCTTCACCAAGTCCGCCAAGCTCTATTGAATGCGGTCAAGCTGGATCGGATCTCGAACCCGGCTCCTTTCCGACTGTATTACACCGCTCCGACAAATCCGGTCTATGCCGATTTCCTCTATGAGGGGGGATTGGAAGAAGGCGATCGAATGGGATTTGCCGAGACCCTTGGATTGCGGCTCTTCGCACCCGATCCTTATTGGTATGAGGATCGGCAGGAAGTCGCGGTGATCGACTATACCTCGGCTCCTAATTGGAACCGGATCATCCGTAGAAAAGACGGGACATGGGCATTCCCTACCGGGACCGGGGCCAATGACTTTGTGCGTGCGATTGCGATTTCTCCCAGCGGGATTGTGTACTTTGGCGGCCCCTTCACTGACTTTGCCGGGGTCTCGAACTCCAAGCGGATTGTCACGCTAGTCAATGATGTGATTACTGCCGTGGGGGCCGGTATTGATAACGGGAATGTTCAGGACATTGCGGTTGGTCCTGACGAAACCGCCTACATCGTCGGGACTTTCACGGCCGTCGATAATGGAACCTCTGCCAACCGAGCCGTGTCTTATACGACGGCAGGCGGTTACGCCCTCATGGGGACCGGACTCAATGGCACAGGCCGAGCCGTGGCCGTAGGGATTGATGGCATTGTCTATGTGGGCGGGGAATTCACCTCACCGGCCACCCGTCTCGCCCAATGGAATGGGAGTGCCTGGTCGGCTGTGGGAACTGGAGCTAACGGCGCGGTACGCACTCTCGCGATCGCGCCGGATGGAAATCTCTTTGTGGGTGGAAGTTTCACCGACTTTAGCGGGGTTACAACCAATCGAGTCGCCAAATGGAATGTCACGACGGCCGCGGCCTCAGCAGTCGGAGGCAATGGTCAGTTGAATGGTCTCTGTGAAGTGCTGGCTTTCAGTCCCGATGGCAAGCTCTATGCCGGAGGAGATTTCACGACAGCTTCAGGAAATACGGTCAATCGAATCGCGGTCTGGGGGGGTTCGGACTGGCTGGCGATGGAGACCGGGGTCTCGGATACGGTCTACGCTTTCGCCTGGGTGGATGGGCAGCTCTGGCTGGGTGGAGCTTTTCTAACCGCCACCGGGGGATTGGAGATGTCCAACCTCGGGATTTGGAATGGATCCACCTTCGTGAAGACCGACATCGATCTCCCCAACACCGGCTTTGGGGGAACGAATCCGATCGTTCTCTCCTTGGGTAGCATCGGAAAGACCGTCTATGCCGGTCATTACGGAACGGGGGCGGCAGAAGCGGGAGACAAGACGACGATCAGCAATATCGGGACGGCTGCCGCTTACCCAATCGTGACCTTCACGGGACCCGGCACACTGATTTGGCTTGAGAATGCCACCTCGGGAGACAGACTGTATTTCAATTTAGAAGCTCAGGAGGGCGAGGAAATCACGATCGATTTCCGACCTCAGAAGAAATCTATCACCAGCAATTGGAGGCAGTACGCGCTGCAGCCCAAGCGGGGATCTGATTTCGGGACCTTCCGATTGCTGCCAGGCAGTAATGACATCATCGCTTATATCGCCGAAGAGACGGGAGACACTACCCTGCATTTCCGATGGCAGATAACCCATTGGTCGATTGATGGCGGCGGTGCATGACCCATGAGATTTGGCTGGCGCAGCCGGATGGAGAACCTATCCTACTCTTGGAAAACTACACCCTGCTGCGCTATACCCGGTCAGTCAATGGTCAAGGCTGGGTGCAGCTCCACCTTCCCCATGACTTCGATCTATCGGTCCTGGAGCTGGATCGATTGATCGAGATCTGGCGCTCTCCGCCGGGAGGTCATTTACAATGGCAGATGACCGGCTTCCTGAGACGCTGGGGGGCCGAGACCCTGCGAGGCCAAACCCATGTTTTTATTGAAGGGCCGGGGCAAAATCACATCATCGATAATCGGATCGTGGCCTATCTTGGAGGACAAGCTGAGACCGAAAAGTCGGGATTGGCAGATGATGTCATGAAGGCTTTGGTGCGCGAGAATGTGGCGCCCAGTTCAGGTAATGATCCGTATGGCCGTTCGAGAGTCCAGGCCAATTTCACGGTCGCGGCCGATGTGGGTGCCGGGCCTCAGTATGATGGAGACTTTCAATGGCAGGCCCTTCCCGATGCCCTGCAGGACATCTCCGATCACGCCTATGCACAGGGGATCCCAACCTACTGGGACGTAGTACAGATCTCGCCCGGCAATTTCCAGTTCCGGACCTTTGTCAACCAGCGGGGCATCGATCGGACGATAGATCCAGTGGCCCTCACCTTCGGCCAGGAATTCGGGAACATGACCGATCCTCGATGGGAAGAAGATTGGACAGAAGAGCGGAACATCATTTACGGAGGAGGACAGGGGGAAGGCCAGGATCGGGTGATCGATCCTGAAAAGGATGTGGGCCGGATCTTCCGGACGATCTGGAATCGTAGGGAGGGGTTTCAGGATGCTCGGGGAGAAAAGACCGTCCTGGGGGTTGCCAAGAAAGCCTTTGCCCGTTTGGTTTCCAGCCGGCCACGAAGACGCCTGAGCGGAAGATTGTTATCGGTCCCCGGCAGTCTCTACGACGTGCATTGGGGACTCGGCGACAAGGTTCCGGCGACTGCCTTTGGATTTCAGTTCGAAGGCTTTGTCCAGTCCATCACGATTACCTTGCGAGGAAAAGACCGCGAAGAAATCGATGCCGGGATCGAGGCGGAATATGTCAACCTCGGATAAGGATCTGAGAAGACTCATTGAAAACCTGGAAAATCATGAGGGCCGCTTGCGTCGGTTGGAGACGCAGGAAATTGGTGTAGGTGTTGGCGGTATCTGGACTCTGATCGAACATAAACTGTTGGGGTCCGATGTAGTTAGCGTAAGTTTCACTAGCATCCCCAGCACCTATAAACATTTAGCTCTATTCAGCACTTGTCAGCAAGACAGCGCCACACTTTCAAACGTGCCAATTCACATGCGGATCAACGCGGATTCCGGGTCCAATTATCTTTGGGATACGATCCACAGTTCAGATAGTGGTGGACATCCTGTCACGACAATTGATGATTCCTCCATCGCAACGAATGACCACTGGCGTTATATGTTTGCTTCCTACGACGCTGCTGACAAAGCCGGTTCCGCGTTAACGATATTTCCGCATTACAGTAGCACTATCTTCGAAAAAAATATGTTCAGCTTGGCGTTCAATCTGGCGGCTGCTATTGGAAGTCAGGTAGTAGGAATCTTTGGTTGCGTCTGGGAGGATACCGTGGCAATCAATGAGATCGGGGTTGGGTTTTTCTCTCCGGCCACTCTGAATCTGAAAACGAATTCTCAGTTTACGCTCTACGGAATCAACTGATGAGAGCCGCCCTAGTCGATACGAGTCGGTATCAAGGCATGCTCGATGCCGCGAAGATCAAGGCCGCGGGCTTCTGTGGGATCGTCTCCCGTTGCACGATCGGGTTCTCGGAGGACGGTTCCGCCGTGGGGCGATCACTCGACTTCTATCACAACAGCCAAAAGCAAGCCCGAGACAACGGCATGATCTTCGGGGCCTATCATGTCCTGTGGCCAGCCAACAAGAATCCTATCCGTGAAGCGGATCATTTCCTGGCTCGCTGCGGTCCGGTCGATCTGGCGGTTCTGGATGTCGAGCTCGACCACGGGTTGACGAAAGCCGCGATCCAGGCCCAGGCTAAGGTCTGGCTAGACCGTGTAGCTGTCGCCCTCGGAAAGCGCGTATTTGTGTACTCAGCCAGTTGGTGGTGGACAGTGGCGGCTGGCTGGGAGAAAGAGAATACCTATCCGCTCTCGGAGGCGGAGTACATCGTGAGCGCCCCCCGGGGCGGGATCACGAAAAGCCAGCAACCAGAAGCCCCCAAGGACCCCGCCTCACTCGCGAAGGGCTGGGACCAATGGGCTATATGGCAATGGACTAGCGGAGGCAAGCCGGTCGGGGTACAGTCAGAGTCGTTAGACTACAACGTGGCGAATGCGACGGAAGAGCAACTGCGAGTATTCCTTGGCTTGGAACTGCCACTGCCGACGCTTGAAGCGAGGGTGATAAAACTCGAGACTGAGGCCCGGGCGCACGGGTGGGTGATCTAATGGATCCGAACCTCGCTTTGAACCCATACTTCCAGGTAGGAATGGTGGGTGCCTTCATGGCCTTCACCCTGACCCTGGCCGGGTTCTTTGTCCGCCACATGAGCGGCAGAGACCGAGAGGCAAGAAGCGAGCGCGTCGATCGGGACAAGGATTGGCGTGAATTCCTCATTCAAGAAAGAGACACTCGGCGGGACGATAGTGAGCGGATCGTTCAACAGCTTGGGGTTAATACAAATCAGCTGGCAAAAGTGGCCGAGATCCTCACGCGGCATGACGAGAGTACCCGAGCCGCCGCCGCTAAGATCATGGCCGCGGAAGCCGTGAGGATGGTTCAGGAAGAGAAGACGTAGGCATGATCCGATGAGAACCTCACTCTCCTGTTGATCCGCTGGTTCACCGCCCCGCTGCTGGCCGCTTGCTTCGTGCTCGCCTTTTCTTTCGCCTGTGGGCCAGGGCCCGAGACCGAAACCCCGACCGTGGAGCCGACACCGATCCCGCTTCCTACGATCCCCAACTATCCCACCCCGTTCACCGTTCAGCGGGAGCCGGTTTTCAACGAGCCGATCGTAGACCGCACGAACTGGCTGATCCTGGGCGGGGATTTTCGAGCGCACCGGGTGGGTACCGGCTGGGGCAACAAGACGGATGTCATCATCCTGATCTCGATCCTGGAAACTGATCCGTTAGACATCGCAGTCATCCAGTTCCCGCGCAATCTCTACGTCCCGGTCCGGGGCTTGGAGGATCAATGGCTGTTCGCGGTCTGGGGTCGGGATGGATGGGTTGGCCTGAACCTCTATTTCCGGGAGGTCTTTGGGGTCGCGCTCGACGGCATCTTCTATACCGACATGGACCGCTTCGAGATCTTCATTGATGACTTGGGCGGGATCGCGCCGGTCGGTTCACAGCGATTGACCGGAGCCGAGACGCTGGTCTACCTGAGAGACAACCACGCGAACTGGGAGCTCGGGAGCTACGATGCCGAGCAGCGGGGCTTCCGGGTCCTGAATGCGATCTGGGGCCGGGGTTTCGAGTACGTCACAAGCGATCCGATCAGCGCGGCCGGCCTCGTGCTCTCCCGCTGGGGGCCGCTCCTACAGACGGACCTCGATAGCCTGCGGGACTTCTATGCCCTGGCCGAACTCGCCTATCGGGTGAAAACGACGGATCAGATCATGCGCTTCATCCAACTGGAGGAGCCGTACATTCTGCGCGGGGAGACTCCGCTGGGTATCCGAGGCATGGTGCCGAGCTATGACCTTGAACTCTGGATGATTGACTGCGTGTTCGATCAGATCTGCGAGGCCGATCCGTGAAAGGCGAATGGTTGCTGCCCATCGGATTCGTATTGGGCGCCTGCGGCCTGGCGACCGTGATCCTGTTGATGATCGATGAGGTTCTATTCGGAGGCGTGCTTGAATTTCGATGACCGGCACTTTGAGGTCGCGAGCTCCTGTTAGCTCGCGGAATGTCCGGCCTACTGCTGGCGTTCAGCCTGATATTCTTCCCTCTACAATCACCAGCCCAAGAGAAATCCCCTCCCGAATGGCTGATCCGGAATGTGATCCGTTGGTTGCCGCTCGTCGAGCGCTGGTATTCCGAGTTTCCAGAGCTCGATCCGGCTTGGGTCCTCGGCATGATCGCTCAGGAGAGCCAGGGCTTCCCGCACGTCTCCGATGTCACCGGGTCTCACGCGATCGGACTCATGCAGATCATTCCGCGGTCCTGGACCGGAACCCGGACGCAGCTGCAGGATCCGGGATTCAATCTGTACGTCGGGATGCGGATGCTATCGGCTACGCTCAAGCAAACCGACGGCGATCTGCGCCGGAGCCTCGGAGCCTACAATTGCGGGTTCGTAGGACTTGACGCGGGGCGCTGCGGCCGCTATGGTGGGTATGCGTATGCGGATCGGATCATTGGGTATTGGGTGCCGGTCTTCCGCATGCGGCTTTCCGGAGAGGCGTTCACTCCCGACCGTGTAGGGGATTGGCTCGCGACGCTGGGGTATCGGTGGGGTTTAGGAAAATGGCACAAACAGGAGGTAGAATATCGAGAACGCTTCTTGCGATTGGTTTGGGGACATCCGATTCGAATGGAATAGGAATAAGAATAGGAGAGAAACATGGAACTTGATCCTGGACAACTTGCACTTCTTGGTATCGTGGCCTCGGCGATCTCGGCCATCCTGCGCTTTGTCGCTGGCAGGTTAGGCTTTGAGGTCCCGAGCAACTATGCCAAGATCCTGGTGTTCGTCGTGGCCCTGGTCGCGACGGTGATCTGGGTGAAGCCGAGCGTGGAGTTTTCCGCCGATCCGCTGGAGTTCGCCTCAAACCTAGTGGCCGCCGCGGTCGCGGTCATGGGTTCAGCTCGGGCGTCCTACGAGGTACTATTGGGACGCTTGGGACTGAACAAGCTGGCCTGATCCTGAAGTCTTCCTCCTCCTCAGATCGGCGCACGGGGCCAGTCATACGGACTGGCCCTTGTGCTTAACCTCGCATCCAAGAATAGAGTAACCAGGCCACGCTCAGGCCGACCGCGAGCAAAAAGAGTTTAGCGGGAAAGTTCATGGTTCATTCTCCTGGTCCTGCTCAAGTTGTTTATTGGCGACGAATGTGCCGGCTGGTGTTCGCACCTGCCGCACATAGGTTACTTGTGAGTCTTGATCAAGTCCAAGTGCTTGTCGGATGTCCTTGCGCTTCGGTTCATAATCGGGATCGTTTGCATAGCGCCAAGCGGTTCGGGCCGGGATTCCGAGAACCCGCCCAACTTTGCGCCATGATTTGAGGTCATGGTGCATTTCCCGTAATTGGCTCCGTGTAATCATACGTTGCGTTACAAAGCGTTACACTCGCTTTGGCTGGGCTTGCTGGACTTCAGATCGTAATTCAATGAGCCAGCAACCGCCAGGGATTGACGGATCCTCCTCCACGCCCTTGATCGTGGGCGGTCGGCCGAACACTTTTCCGGTCAGGTTATCTGCTCCATGCCGGGCCCGAATCTGCTCCCATGCTTGGATGAGCTCCTCGCCGTCGCCGGTGCGGAACTGGTAGAGCATGCCGTAGCGATCCTTGCGAGCGTAGATCATAGGCCCAATTCCTTAGCCCGCGCAATCCCGTTTCCGATCCGCATTGTCAGCAACCAATCGGGCTTCGGGGGATAGCGCAGAGCGGCGCCGCTCGTGACCGAGGCTTTGAGAGTCCGGGGCTCGACCTCGATCAATCCGCAGCCCTCAGGAAGCTCGGCCGGCAGGGTCATTCCCGCTGGACTGGCAAAATAGAACCTGGCTGAGATCGCCATGATCGGGGCTCGCTTCATCGGGTCCTTGAGCTCGGCCAGCCAATCGCTACGGCTGACCTTGACTTCTACGGCCGTCATTCCCTCGCTGCCCATGAGGAACACCGCATCGGCGTAGGATGGATTGCCGCTCGGGCCGATCGCGACTTCAACACTCATCGGCATTTCCGGCCACAGCTTCCGCAGGGATTTAAGTACATCATGGGCCGTCATCCCCTTGGGTTCGCGGAGCAGATCCTCGGGATTGATCCCGCCCGCGGCCTGGATGCCGGCCTCGGTCAACGTCCACTTGGAGCCGGTCGGGTCCTGGAGCTGCACATAGTCCAGGGCGATGAGCGCCCGCCAGGTCGCGGCCCGGATCGTGCCGGCTCGAGATTTGGCGCGCCCGTTTACCCAACGCGGCCCGATCGATCGCCACTCATTGCGCTGGAAATAGACCTCGCTGCCACGAGCCATCTCTATGAGGATGCTACCCTGGGCGGGCGTGGGCCTAGCGGACTTGTTCGGTTTCATTTTGATTGAAGATTTGAACAGAGGAGAGTACCTCGTTTCCCCATCGTTCCCATCCCGCTCTCTCGTGCCTCGCAAACAGTTCCAGATAGCGCCGTCCGGGATACAACCGTTCGATCTTCTCATACTGATCGTCCGGTTTGCGGCTATGTTCTCGTACTGGCGTATAGATCAATTCCGATACCGATCGGTCGTCGGGCGGCATGGATCCGCGCACTCCCAACAGACACGGCTCCGTGTTCCTGCGCGTGTACCTGCCCATCCCGAAGTGAAACCCTAACCCCGACTTATGCGCCTTCACCCACAGAAACCCGATCGTCACGTAGCGGAACCCCCACGCCTCGATCACATCAATCGCGGCGAACAGTTTGAACCACGGCACCCATAAGAACAGTGCCGCGTCCTCGGCTGCCAGATCCTTGACTGGCAACGCTGCGATCTGGACGCTAGTCATGGTCGGATAGTACGCTTCGCCTGCGCCGCGCTTGTTCGACGTCTTCGTATTCCAGACTTCGTACATCCAAGGCGGATCTGCGAGTATTACGTCGAATTTCATGCTGCATCAGATCGCAGCCTGGGCGATCATGTCTCTTCATCCAGGGGTTGACAATACGGCAACGCCCCGACCAGCCACAGGAGCAGCAGAAGGCACAAAGTCATCGTCCTATTCATCCACATTATGGGGTTCATGCTGCCATATAATCCGACGCGTAATTTGACTGATCAGTGTCTGATTAACCCCATACAATGCCCCGATCTCGCGCTGTAGCATCCCGCCGTCCGCCAGACCCCGGATTTCCAGAATTTGAGACCAGTTCAATTTTTGAGGTCGGTGTATCCTGTGTTTTCGTGATGCGTCTTGTGCATTGTCGGCTGCGGTGCCGATGAATAAATGGGCTGGATTTACGCAGATCCTATTATCACAATGATGGCATACCAACATGCCTATTGGTACCTCCCCATTTTCTAAAATCCAAGCCATGCGATGGGCATGGATACCTCCCTGGCGATCATTAGCAAATCTCCTAAACCAGCCATAGCCCTTCTGGTTCCTACTAGCTAGCCACGGCCAGCATTCATCTTTGCCCTTCCTTTGAACCTTTTCCCAAAAACGCCCTTCAAGCGATATGGGTGATCTGCCACTCATTCCCACTCCTTATCATGTCGGCGTCCGCAGCTCGTCCTTCCCGGCCGGGCCGGATAACGACACGGCCTCCCGTTCATTACTCCTCCCTCACACAAATCCCGCTCTCGATCCTTCCCGGCGCCTGCCGAGACGTACTCGGCGTTCACCCGAATCCATTCCGCCACATGCGGCTGGACGG
>Ga0209431_10004847_pt1 | contig 10506 bp, 10 predicted proteins | sample RifCSP13_3_FD_184021 | JGI IMG/M metagenome (GOLD analysis project Ga0209431, IMG submission 184021) | Soil microbial communities from Rifle, Colorado - Rifle CSP2_sed 13_3 (SPAdes) (version 2) | ecosystem: Environmental > Terrestrial > Deep subsurface > Rock core/Sediment | place: Rifle... | reverse complement strand
GACCCAAAATTTTGGAGCAAAGCTTTGCATCCGGAAGACCGTCAACGCATGCTGGAACAAGTGGAGCGCATAAATCAGAACGGCGAGCCGTTTGATGAGGAATATCGCATGATCGCACGTGATGGACGCATGATCTGGATCCGCGATCAGGCCACTCTGCTTCATGATACCGATGGTCGCCCGCTGATGTGGCAGGGCTTGATGATCGATGTCAGTGAACGAAAATCAGCAGAGGATAAAATCAAGCGCCAGGTCGACCGTCTTAAGGCGTTGCGCACCATCGACATGTTCATTGCGGGGGGGACGGAGATTCACCTGACCTTGCAAACCATCCTCAAACAATCCACGGCGCAGTTGGGGGTCGATGCGGCGGATATCCTCCTTTTGAATCCATTCATGCACAATCTTGAATTCGCCGAAGGCATCGGGTTCCGCACGCGCAACATAGAACAATCCTCATTACACGTTGGAGAGGGGCTTGCTGGACGCGCCGCGCTGAATCGAGAAACGGTCAGCGTACAGGATATGTCTACAAGCAGGGAGATCTTTGTCCGCCAATCCCTGATCGCCGGGGAGGATTTTGTCTGCTATTACGGCGTGCCGTTGATCGCAAAAGGGGAGGTGAAGGGTATTCTGGAGATATTCAACCGAACCCACATCGATGCCGACCGCGAATGGATGGATTTCCTCGAATCTCTCGCAGGGCAGGCGGCTCTGGCCATCGATAATGCCTCCCTCTTTGACAGCCTCCAGCGATCGAACCTCGAGCTCAGCCTCGCCTATGAAACCACGCTTGAAGGCTGGTCTGCCGCGCTCGACTTGCGCGACAAGGAAACAGAGGGTCATACCCAACGGGTCACGAACCTGTCTCTTAAGCTGGCGGAAGCCATGGGGCTCAGTGAAAAGGAACGCATGCACATGCGGCGCGGTGCGTTGCTGCATGATATTGGAAAAATGGGTATTCCCGACCGCATCCTGCTCAAGCCGGACCCGTTGACAGAGGAGGAATGGGATATCATGCATCAACACCCGATCTATGCCTACAACATGTTGTCACCGATAGCGCATCTTCGCCCGGCGCTGGATATTCCATATTGTCACCATGAAAAATGGGATGGCTCAGGTTACCCGCGAAGGTTGAGAGGCGAGGCCATCCCTCTGGTCGCCCGCATCTTTACAGTGGCAGACGTGTGGGATGCCCTCTGTTCAAACCGCCCGTATCGCCCGGCATGGGCGAAGGAAAAGGCGCTGGAGCACATTAAATCGCTTGCAGGCATCCATTTCGATCCCAAAGTGGTGGATGTATTTATTCAGGTTGTCGGTCAAGACTGATTGACAGTGGTCATTTCTTGAACGGCTTTTTCTTCCAATTCCATTGATATCGATTCCAATGGCGGCATGACCGCCCAGCGCGGGAGATCGTGCATACGATGGAGCAGGGCTTTCAACGTAGGCGGGAAGGGTGGATACTTTTCGAGGATATGTCGTTTCTTGGTGACACGTGCCTGCGCCTCGGTAGAATCTTTTCCCTCGTTCATCAAATCCCACACGTCGCGCAGGTCGAGGGAAATCAAATTCGCGGGTGCAGTGATGCAACCGGCGGCTTTATTTTCCATGGCGAGCTTCATATACGAATCGGTCCCGGTCAACACAACCAGATCTGAACCAAATTTTTCGCCGAGGTTGCGGGCGAGGTCGGCATCGTGGGAGGAGTCTTTAATGCCGGCGAATTGGGTGGGGAAGGCATCTTTCAGACGGGAAAGCAAATCGATCGAAAACCCAACCCCTGCCACGTTGGGGAAATGATAGCCGATCAGGTATTTATCCGAGGGCACCGATTTTTTGATCACCTCACTGAACCAGGTAAACAACCCGGCGTCAGTGGCTTTACGAAAATAATATGGAGGGACAACCAGCGCCGCGTCGTAACCGAGCTCGAACGCGAGTTTGGTGAGGTCGATCGTTTCTGAAAGGCTGGGGGTGCCTGTGCCTGCGATCAAGCGAAAACCGCGCAGTTGATGACGATAGGCGCGCACGGAGCGCATCAGCGCCTCGCGTTCGGAGGGCGAGAACGATGGTCCCTCGCCAGTGGTGCCGAAGAGCACCGCCCCGTGGCATCCGCGCGAGGCGAGGAAACGCATCAATATGGGAACAGACTCGAGGTCCAGCGTTGAATCGTCCTTTAGGGGTGTCACCGCCGCGGCGTAGACTCCAGCGAGGGGATGTTGGGATGTCATGATTTCATTTTCTCCGATTTGCGTGAATTATTTTTTACCCTGCTGATCTTCTTTTTTGGTTTTTCGCCTTCATCTCCAAAAAAATTACGCGCCGCTTCTTCAGGAGGCTGGAGAGGAACGCCCTCCTGCGATTCCAGATAATGCTGGTGGTCCAACACCCACAAATAGAGATCGCCTTCTGTTTTCTCGGGAAATTCCTTGAGAATGTTAGTATCGCGGATGACGTTGATGACCGGCATGTACACGTTATCATACCAATCACGGATCGCCTGCTCCTCGGAAATATCGCGTTTCAGGTCCAGCCCCATGAAATAATGATGTACGGCGATATGTTCCAGCATACGGTCAAACCCATCGGGAATGGTTAACTTGATGTATGCCTCCGGGATCAACCGATCGAGGGATGTACGCTCGAGAAAGTGGACCTTGTCTTCGAGAATCTCCAGATCCTCCGGTCTGATATCCGCCGTAATGTTGATGCGCGAGAAACATTCGCGTACCTCTGCTTCAATGTAGATTTGTCCCTGTTCCCGTGCAACGGAGACGCGATGATGCCCATCCACAACAAAATAGACCTGGCCCACCTTGTAGAGGACGACAGGCGGGAGACTGATCTCCTGATAAAAGGCGCGGTTGACGCGCTGCCAGCGATCGGCGAGCTTGTCTGAGGCCGGGAGAAAGACCCGGTCGAACTCGTGGTACCGGTTCAGACTCCCCGCGATCTGGTCCACACGGACGGTCTGCACCCCCCGATAAATGGGACCGCCGATATGCAGTTTCTCTTTGATGTCATCATAGGAAAGCAGGGTGGTTGGCTTGCCGGACAGGGTTGCCCAGACGCGGTTCATAAACGCTTTGAAGCGTGCACGTTGAAAATCGGTTCGGACTTGTTCTGAAATTGGATCGGACATGGTTTTAGGATCGACTCTTAATGGGTGACATTAATTACTTTATACGGAAAGATATTCATGATCTTCGTCAGGCCACGGACGGTTTCCGATGGGGAAAGGTTCCGGCGTTGAAAATGAGTGTGCCCGTGAAAGTGATACCGCGGTTTGGCAATGCGGATCAGCCAGTTGATGGCTTTGAGTCCCTGATGCGCCTGGGTCTCTTCGTCATGGATTCCAAACGGGGGCGAATGGGTGATGAGAATGTCCAGAGTGCGCCTGTAATTCAAGCGATTCAGGGTTAACCGGGGAAGCATGCGAAACGCCCGAAGATAGGCTTCTGTTTGTGTGTATTGGTTTGTCCCATCCAGCTGGTAACGGACGGAGCCCCCAAAGCCGGCGATCAGAAATTTTTTGTGGCGGACCAGTTTCAAGTCCAGGTTCGAACCGCCTTCCACATGGGCTTTTTCGGCATGGTGGTTGGGATCATGGTTTCCCGGCACATAGAATAAAGGCACGTTCAGGAAGGAGACCAGGTTCTCAAGGTACGCAAAAGGCAGATCCCCGCACCCCAAAATCATTTCGATGTCGCTGAAGTACCCATTTGTGCACAGGTTGTAGAGGCGCTCCACCACTTCATCGCTGACCGCAAGGATTTTCACAATGGACGTATTGTGCCCCAGAACGGGGTTCCCTGCAAGGGAAGGTGCCTGAAATCAAGCCTGTCTGCATGAAATTGAAAGTATAAGGGGGTTTGAGTGGTTGTCAAACAAAGCACAGCAAACTATAATTTGACGCATGATGGAGAAATGCTCTGGAAACAAGGATATTCCCTGAGTTGTCAGACGATCGGGGTGATGAAGGTTCTCCCACTCCGCGTCAACTTCAAGCCGGGGTTACGCTTGCCAATCGCTATACGATCCAGGAGGTGATTGGCGTTGGCGGGATGGGTTCTGTTTATCGCGCCCGCGACATGCACTTTCCCAATGTGACCAAGCTGGTGGCGGTCAAGGAAATGATCAACACCGCGCCGGACCCCCTGGTGCGGCAGACCATTGTCCAGAATTTTGAGCGCGAGGCAAATTTACTTGCGACCCTCAGCCATCCCTCCATTCCCCGCATCAACGATTATTTTACCGTGGACAGCCGTTCATATCTTGTCATCGATTTTATTCATGGCAAGGATATGGAGGCGATCATCAATGAGACCAGCGGCTTCCTGGCCGAGGACCAGGTATTGAGTTGGGCGATCGAATTATGTGATGTGCTGGATTACCTCCACAAGCACAAGCCTGATCCGATCATTTTCCGCGATATGAAACCGTCCAACGTGATGATCAACCACAACGGCGATGTCATGCTCGTGGATTTTGGGATCGCCAAAACGTTTCAAACCGGGATCAAGGGGACGATGATCGGAACCGAGGGCTATTCCCCGCCCGAACAGTATCGTGGCGAGGCCACACCCGCCGCGGATATCTACGCCATGGGGGCGACCATCCATCACGCGCTGACGCGGCGCGACCCGCGCATCGAACCGCCCTTCTCCTTTGCCGAACGCCCATTGCGCAGAATAAACCCTGCTATTTCGGCGGAGCTGGAGGCAGTGGTGAATTCGGCCCTGGAATATAACCCGGAGGATCGCTTTCGTACCGCGGCGGATATGAAGCAGGCGCTTATGGGAGTGGCGCGAAAGACCGGTGCATTGGTCCGCATGCGCCCACAGACCAGCCCGATCGTGAGTGCGGGCGGCATCAAACCCTTGTGGACCTTCAAATGCGAAGATGAAATACGCGGCACACCGATGATCTTTCAGGGCACCCTGTTTACGGGTTGTTACGACAATAACCTTTACGCAGTAAGCGCGGCGGATGGCAAGTTTCAGTGGAAATACCCAACGGATGGCGGTGTCGTTTCGCGGCCGGCGATGTTCGAAGGCAATGTCTTTATCGGCTCCGAGGATAAACGACTCCATGTCGTCAGTGCCCGGTCTGGCAAGGTCGTTTGGACGTATTATACGGATGGCCCCATCCGATCCTCCCCTCGTATAGCGGAGGGGCATATTTTCATCGGCTCCGATGACAAGTACCTCCACGCGATCAATTTGAATACGGGCCGAATGGCATGGCGATTCGAGACCGCGGATGCAGTCCGCTCCACTCCCTTCGTTTTGAATGATCTGGTATATGCCGGATGTGAGACCGGGGACTATTACGCGGTTGATTTTCGCGGCAACTTGAAATGGAGATTTCATGCCAAGCGGGCCATCACCTCCTCCACCGTCGGGTCCAATCAGGCTTTGTATTTCTCCTCCATGGACAGTACGCTGTATGCGCTTGATCCGCACAACGGCTGGGTGATCTGGAGGTTTCGGCTCGGCAAGGCCTCGATCAGCACGCCCTGCATTATGGATGATCTTGTGTTTGTCGGCGCGGCGGACGGGTTTATCTATGCGGTCGAGGCCAAAAGTTCAAAGGAAGCCTGGCGTTTCCGCACCGAACATCAGGTGAATGGTTCACCGGTGGTCTATAAAGATTCATTGTATTGCGGTTCCGTGGATGGCAGCCTGTATTGCCTGGAATATCGTACAGGACGCCTGCGCTGGAAGTTTGGGACCGAGGGTGCAATTACGGGTTCCCCTCTGGTGTATGACGATATCGTTTATATCGGTTCCACCGACCATCAAATATACGCGTTGCTGGCATGAGAAGGAGCTCTTGTGAATAATTTTTTTCAGTGGTTGTTTGGCAAGAAACAATCCCCGCCAAAAAACCCGGATGTGGCGAATACCGCGCCATTGACGGAGGAGCAGATCGAGGCGATTGTAAAAAATCAGAACCCGCGCTATGAACTGCAACAGTTGATCGCCAGCAGTGGACAATCCGTGGGCAAGCAACGCGAATTGAACGAGGACAGTCTGCTGGCCTTGACGACAACGATGGCTGGCAATTCAGGCAACCTCCCGTTTGGCCTGTATATCATCGCCGACGGCATGGGCGGGCATCAGTTTGGAGAGGTGGCAAGCAATGCCGCCATCCGATCGGTAGCCGGGTATGTCATGAAAAAATTCCATCCCTATCTCTTCCAGGTCAAAACAGATACCATGGACGAATCGTTTCAGGAGATCATGCTGACGGCTGTGGGTGAAGCCCAGCGCGCGATCCAGCGGGAAGCCCCGGGGAGCGGAACTACATTAACCGCCGCACTTGTACTTGGTCAACAGATCACCATTGCTCACGTGGGCGACAGCCGCGCCTATTTTGTATTCCCGGATGGCAGGATGGAACCGATCACGCGCGATCATTCGCTGGTGAGGCGTCTCGAGGAATTGGGACACATCACTCCCGAGGAGGCTGTCAATTACCCGCATCGAAATGTGTTGTACCGCGCGCTGGGGCAGGGTGAAATTTTGGACCCGGATATTTTCACCGTCACATTCCCGCAACCCGGTTATTTAATGATCTGCAGTGACGGGTTATGGGGGGTGGTTGCGGAACAGGACCTTGTCCGTTCGATCATCGAGGCGCCGAATCCTCAAAGAGCCTGCCAGAACCTTGTCGCCGCGGCCAATACGGCCGGCGGTCCCGATAATATCAGCGTCATCCTTGTTCAGTTGATTGGGTGACCATGTCGTCTGCCCCGCTGGATTATTATGGTCTTCTTGGCGTTTCGCGCGATGCCTCACAGGAGGAGATCAAGCGTGCTTACTTTGAAGCCGCGCAAAAGCTGCACCCGGATAAGAATAAAGCTGCGGGGGATACAGAGATATTTCTGGGCGTGCAACAAGCCTATGAAGTGCTTTCCAACCCCAAACGCCGCGCACAATATGATGCGATCCTCTCTCCCGAAGAAAAAATAAGTCTTCCCTACGAATATAAATTCATTTACAGCCGCCCCAGTTTGATCCGTCTGGATGAGCCGCAGATGTTCTATGTCATTGTGGAGTTGCAGGCTCCGGCGGCGCGTCAGAAGAAATCTCCTCCGCTGAATGTAGCCCTGGTCCTTGACCGATCCACATCCATGCAGGGCGAGAAGATGGACGTGCTCAAAGCCACAGCCATCCAGATCATGCGCAATCTCAGGCCGCAGGATATTCTCAGTGTAGTCACGTTCAGCGACCGCGCGGAGGTGATCATCCCCGCCGCTTATCACCAGGAGCGCACGCGGCTTGAGGCGCGCATTCAGATGATCCAACCCTCGGGTGCGACCGAAATCTATCAGGGGCTCGAGGCGGGTGTGAAAGAGGTGATGCGCAGTATCGATTCGAAACGCATCAACCACATTATTCTGCTGACCGATGGTCACACCTATGGCGATGAACAGCAATGCCTTGCCCTCGCCTCGAAACTTGCAGAAAAGGGGATCGGCATCACGAGCATGGGGATCGGAAAGGAATGGAACGATATTTTTCTCGACGTTCTTTCGACCCGCACGGGGGGAAGCAGTGCATATATCGCCGAGCCGCGGGATATCAAAAACATCCTGATCGAGAAATTCGACGCGCTTGCCCAAACTTACGCAGACGATGTGGTCATGGAGTTGACCCCAACGGAGGGCGTGGAACTTTCCGATGTGTTCCGCCTCCAGCCCGAACCAAGCCCGGTCTCGCTGGAAACCAACCGGCTGCACCTCGGCTCAATATTGCAAGATACTTCCACTCGGGTGCTTTTTGAGTACATGATTCACCCAAAAGCGGTAAAATCAGAGGTGCTTGCGTTTCTGGATGGCTCTCTCAAGGTATCGATCTCTTCACAGTCGATGCCCGTGCCTCTGTTGCGGTTCCGCCTCAAGCGCCCCGTATCAGACTCCCCCGAGGCTGACCCGCCGCCGCCGGAAATTGTCCACGCCCTGTCGCGGTTGATGTTATATCGCATGCAGGAACGGGCACGCAAGGAAATTGAGAAAGGCAATATTGACACAGCCACGCGTCAACTCGAAACCCTGGCGTCAAACCTTTTGTCGCAGGGCGAAAAAAGCCTGGCCCAGACCATACTGCTTGAAGTGGATTCTTTACAAAAAAAACATGCCCTCTCTGATGAGGGAGGAAAAAAGATAAAATATGGCACGCGCGCCCTGTTCCTTGCGCCGCCAAAAAAGGAGTTAGTCCAATGATTATCTGTTCAAATTGTCAGCATGAAAATGTCACAGGGGCAGTGTTTTGTGCTGAATGTGGCGCACAACTGGACGGAGTGCAAACGCTGGTTACAGAGGCAATTACCGATGAGCAGATCGAGGAGGAATTAAGAAAGAAGGCCCCGCGTCCCGATCTTGATTCTGCCCCTGCCAACAGCTGGCTTTCCCTGCACCTGATGGACAGCGGAAAGATCCTCCCGCTGGCCTCCCGCAACGAATTTACCCTTGGCCGCCTCAGCGAAGGCCAGCCTATCATGCCCGATATCGACCTGACACCCTATCAGGCTTATGCCTCCGGCGTTTCCCGGTTGCACGCTGTCGTGAAGCGGGATGGAAGCCAGGTATTCGTCATGGACCTTGGGTCGTCCAACGGGACCTATATCAACGGGCGCCGCCTCAACCCGCACATGGAAGAGGGCTTGAACCACGGAGACATCCTCGCGCTCGGCAAGCTCAAGATCCAGATCCTTCTGCGCAATATTTAATCCACCGTTCATTCAATAGGTATTGAACCATGGCGTACTCCATCATCCTTCATATTCTCGGTGAGACCTCCGTCCTTGGAGAGATCGAGGAATTGCCCAAACCCACCGATACGATCATTACCGTTACCAACCCGCGTCTGCGCGATGGCAAGGATATTCACTATCTCGAACACAATGTGGTCAAGGTGATCTGGCCGATCGACAAGATCGGTCTTATCGAGATTCTCGAAAACGAAGAGGAAGAAAACCTGATCGGCTTTGTGAGGGAATAAGCCATGCCGGAAGAGTTTGACCGCCGCCGCATCCTGGTTGTCGACGATGAGGAGCGGATGGTGCGCTTCATCCGCATGAACCTGGAGCATGACGGCTTTCAAGTGGTGGAGGCCTTTAACGGCAAGCAGGCCATCCAGAAACTGCGCGATGTCACCCCCGATCTGATCCTGCTCGATGTGATGATGCCCGATATCGACGGTTTCGAAGTGTTGGAAACAATCCGGGAGGGCAATACCGTGCCTGTGATCATGCTGACCGCCAAGGGGGAGGAGGATGACCGTGTGCGCGGCCTTGAACTGGGTGCCGACGATTACATTACCAAGCCCTTCAGCCCGCGTGAAATGGTCAGCCGCGTGAAAGCCGTCATCCGCCGTACGGAGGGCGCGAGCGGCTCGATGCACGACATCATCGAAGTGGACGAGCGCCTCAAGATCGATTTCGACCGCCGCGAAGTGTGGCTCGAAGGCAAGCTCGTCAAACTGCGCCCGACGGAATACCGCCTGCTCTATCACCTGGTGCAAAACGCCGGATGGGTGGTGACGCACGACCAGATCCTGGTGAAGGTGTGGGGCTACGAATACCGCGATGAGCCGCATTACGTGCGCCTCTACATCAATTACCTGCGACAGAAGCTGGAGAAGGACCCGGCCAATCCGAAATACATCCTCACTGAACGCGGCGTGGGTTATCGCTTCGTGGATTATAAAAGACAAAAAACATAGATCGCTTAGCCGCCCTCCTCTGCTGTGAACCTCTGACAGATTTATTATAAACCGCTTGCGTTTTTCTAACGCAAGCTCTTTATATTAAGGGCATAACCTATACCAAGCACGGTCACAAATTGCGGTTTTCTCTCGCCTGTTTCGCGGGGCTGAAGCCGCCTACTCAGTACGTGGAAGCCCTTCGGGCTGGCGCAACCAGTCGGTTTCAACCGACTTTCACGAACCGAGGCAGGATTTCAGTCCGCTTCAGTCCGCCGAATCCTGTTTTGTAAAAGCGCAATTTGTGCCCGTTTTCAGTATATTCACAGCAAAGGAGGCTGTTATGTCAAACTTAATTCGTTGGGAGCCTGCTCGTGAGATGATGACCTTGCGGGAGGCAATGGATCACCTGTTCGATGACGCGTTCACACGCCCGCTCTCCCTCAGGGACGGCTGGTCCGTGCCTGCGGTCGACATGTTCCAAACCGACAACGAGGTTGTCGTGAAGGCTTCGATCCCCGGCTTCAAAGCCGACGATGTGCAGATCAGCGTCACCGGCGAGATCCTGACCCTCAGGGGCGAGATGAAGCAGGAGGACGAGAAAAAGGATAAGGCCTGGCACATCCGCGAACAGCGCTGGGGTTCGTTTGAGCGCGCGGTCCCCCTGCCAACCGAGGTGATTGCCGACAAGGCAAAAGCCGAGTTCGAGAACGGCATCCTGACCATTATCCTCCCGAAGGCGGAGGAGGTGAAGCCGAAGACGATCACGGTCAAGGCAAAGTAAGCCATT